>Ga0265293_10005172_pt1 | contig 22087 bp, 21 predicted proteins | sample Munlanlewell138R_FD_192505 | JGI IMG/M metagenome (GOLD analysis project Ga0265293, IMG submission 192505) | Leachate microbial communities from a municipal landfill in Southern Ontario, Canada - Leachate well 138R | ecosystem: Engineered > Solid waste > Landfill > Unclassified | place: Canada... | reverse complement strand
GGAGAATGCTAAGCCCGTCCTGAAGGTCTCGATGGTCTGCCAGAAACTTCGAAACCCCGTGTTTATCCGCCAGCGTCCGCATTTCCTGACACATTGTTTTATGGTCATCCCATTCTATCACGCCGGAAGTTTTGACTACGATAATTCCCTCTTTTTCGAAATAATTTATTTCCCACTGCATTTGCTATTCCTCTCTCGATATATCACATTTCGGTAACGATGATAATCGAATTTCTGAGCTTTGTCAATATTTTGTTCCGGCGATGTCCAAAGATTGAATAAATTTGATGAGCCGATTGCTACTCGTCTTCGGACTGCAGCCATTGAAGAGCTTTTTGTTCATCGGTGAAGACTTTGACGTTCAGTGATGCCAGATATGCGGCACTCTGAAAGAAGCTGTACTTCCTTTCGTGGGATTTATTATAGAGAACAGCTATCTTATGGCTTGACTTGGCTCCGGTTTGCTTGAGCATCTTTGGCAAATCATCTATCTCGAGTATGCTCAAGCTGTTTTTAAGATTACGATGGTCCGTCAGAAAAAGCTTGGCTCCTTTGTCTTTTGCTAAACCGAAAAGTTCCTGTCCTATCTTTTTTTGTTCGTTCCAAGTGATAACGCCGCTTTGTTCGTTGGACACTATCTTTTTGTCTTCGAGGTAATCGATTTTCCAACCCATATCTGTAAATCTTCCGGGATTATTAACAATTCTTGCCGGTTTTCAAGATAGGATAAACAAACGATTGTGCATTTGTCAACGTATAGTTTGCGATTTTCAGGAATATTTTCTTAATTTGTTTTTCGAAGTTCTTAAGCCCTAAATTTTGCTCGGGTTTATACATGTTTAGAATCGTCCGGCAATTATTTGAAGGTATTTAAGATTTTATTCTTGGTCAGATATCGAACTTGATTTGAGATTTGAATATCCGGCGTTGATTATCCGTTGGGTAAAGGACTGATGAACGCAGCATCATTTTTCAAATCTCACAGCCAAATTGTTATCTTTGCTGATGTCACTTGTCCGGCGCAGATTGTTAGGTCTTATAATAAGACCTAATGATTCGGCGTGATGCATGGCTGAAAATGGTTTTGTTTCGGGCTTTGCAGCTTTTAATCCAAAGTGCGTTTCGGTAGGGCTTAGGGGCTTATAAAATCAAAATCCAAAACTTCTGTAATCGTGTTTTTTCTTTCGAATTTTGTTCTTCGAGAATGCTTTTTGTACGAATACAAAAAAATTTTTCGAAGCCGTCAAATAATCATCACAAAATGTGCAGTACTTTGCAGCGCGATGCCGATGATTTTGTTATAGTGTTAAACATTTCATGCTTGAGTTAACTAACATTGAATTTATTGACGTTTTAGGATTGTATATTATGTCGAATCAGCCGCGGGTTGCCAAAGTTTTAGCTGCACTGCTTGTTTCTATGACGGCAGGTGCTATTGTTCTTATGGCTATCAGCGGTAATCCTCCGTCAGCCGGGCCGTTCTGCCTGTCGAGTTATTATCGGCTCAATACCATTGACCAGATAGTTTCCTCAGAAATCCCGCAAACCTCTTCCCGCTGGAGCGGTATCGAGGTTTACTACAGCCAGACCAGAGCCGGAAACGTCGAACAGCTCGCTACTATTACCGGATTAAGAAGCCCGGATGAGCTTGATTGCCATTTTGTCGTAAGTAACGGACTTGGCGGACAAGATGGCGGTATCGAATCGACCCATCGATGGCAGAAGCAATGGCCGGTTTACTCGTCGGCTCCGGGAACTATACGAATCTGTGTTGTCGGCGACGGAACGAATATGCTCGCAACCAATTCCCAGATTAAACGGGTAGAAGCTCTGGTAGAAAAGCTGTCGAGGAACTTTTCAATCGATTCTGCGAATATCTTTTACCCGGGCGACTGGCGATAGGAAAATCTAAAAAACAAATGAAAAAACCCGTCTTTTGATGAAAAAGACGGGTTTTTTGCTTTTTGCTGTTATAACTTGACCGAATTATTGTTCGATAATTTCCTCATCAATCTCAGGAGCTTGGGGTCTTGGGACGCCTCTGGCTTTTCTGTGTTTTAGCGGGCATCCTTCCGGCGGTACACTGCAAGGCTCGCTGCATCCTAAGCCGCCTTTACCATCTTTCCACTGTTTGCCCTGTCTAAATCCCTCATCTCTTGGGCCGGTACGGTTCCATCTTCTGGCTCCGGGGTGTCTCATACCGCGACCAGCAGGAAAATTCGGGTCGTTCGGGTCAAAATTCTTCATCTTTTCCATGAACTGCTCTCGTCTTTGAAGCATTTGGTCTCTATGCTGTTCCATTTGTTCGATTATATTGCCCATAGCTTCTCTATCATTATTATCATAGGCTTCTCGGAGCTGGGCAAGCCAATCGACTCGTGCCGGTCTAACCCATTTTTGTTCAGATGCGGCTGTTTCGGTATCCGCGGCAGTTTGTTTGGGAGCTTTTCTTGCCAAAGCGATTCCGGCGGTCAAAACCACCCCAATCAGAACCATTATCATTGCTTTTCTGGTCAACATTTTGGTACTCCTTTCATAAATTACAAAAATAATTGCTTTTATTGCTTGTCAACCCGATAGACGCTAATCATCGAAGATTTATTGCAGGTTTTTTTGATGTTTTGCAAGTCTTTATATAGAAAGTATTTATGGCTATGACCGGACAAATTCTAACAGAAGATTATATTCACTTTTGTCAGCCGCGATTAACGCTTGGATATAGCGTTGTCTGTCATCTCCGGTTTTTGCCAAATCAGAGTTTCCCCATGTAAAGCGGGGTTTGCTTAACACCTTTTCTAATAGAATATCAGCCATTAATCTTGCATGTCTGCCGTTACCGTTCGCAAACGGATGTATGGATACTAATCTGTGGTGGAATCGAGCGGCTGTTTCATCTTCGGAAAAAGTTTTATGCTCAATCCAGTATCGAACATCATCAAAAAGCTTTTTCAGCTCTGTGGGAATATTGTACCATTGTATGCCGATGTTTTTCTCGCTTTGCCTGAATTTCCCTGCCCATTTCCAGACGTTACCGAACATTTTCTTATGCAGCTTCTTAATGAAAGATTCGTTAAGAATATCTTTTGGTTTATATTTTTCCAACCACGCCAGAGCTTCGTTGATATTATCCTGCTCCCATCTGTCAAGCTCTGCTCGTGTAGTGATATGAGAAAGCAAAATACCTTGCATTTCATTTTTATCGAGCGGCGTTGCGCCTTGAGGATAGTTAATTTCAATCATTGTTCATCCCATAGCGTTTTGGGCATTGTATTGATAATATCCTCAGTCAGAGCTTTTAATGCTTTTTCTTTTTCATTTTCACTTAATTCCTGTTGTTCGAGACGCATAGTTTGATTGGTTCGAGCCATTCGTTTTTTGGCGATAGCTTGAGCCTGTTGTTTTACAATTTTTTCAAGGCTGTTATTCGGTAAAAATCCGTATACAAATATACAGTCCAAAGCCTGTGCAGCGTTTTTAAGAGTTTTCAAAGTACATTTTCCGAGCCTTTCGTCCTGCTCGATGCGGGCGACTCGCTGTTTTTTTACATTCATTCGCTTAGCAAGCTGCTGGCCGGTCATCCCAATAGCGTCACGAATGGCTCGAATCCACCCTTTATTAGGTACTATGGTGTTTCTCAAAGGTTCAAGTTGTTTTAAATTAGAGTCTAACTGCTCTCGAACGAGTTTTATTTGCTTGGCTTTCATAATATTTACCTATCAAGGACTACGGTTCCGTTTTTATTGGTCAACATATTTATAGACTGTATCGGCATTTTAGTCAATATAAATATTGACAAATAAAAAAATTAGTCAACATATTTATAGATAAAATAGAAGCTGTCAAATGAAAAAACAGCCTTATTTTGCTTAAAAACGAATAAATTTGCTTAGAAACAGGCTTTTTTAAAGAAATCCTAATAATAAAAACTCTTAAAAATAAGTTTTCAATGGGTTAAAATTGCTTTTTTAGCCCCAAGAACAACCTCTTTGACGAAGTGTCCGTAAAAAACTATAATCATCCCATTCTATTGAGGATTTTTTATGGAAATAATTGCTTATCTTGTGATTGGGGCGGTATTAGGCGCAATAACCGTATTTCTTTTTTATCGCGGAGCATCAGCAAAAAAGGAATCAGAAATTTCCCAACTGCGAAATAATTGCAGTTCTTTGAGTACTGAACTTGCCGGATTGAAAGTTAAACTTGAAGAACAGAACAAAGCCGCAGAAGAAAAACTTGCCCTGCTTAACGAGGCCAAAGAGAAACTGGCTGAGTCATTTAAGGCTTTGGCTGCCGACGCCCTTAAGAATAACGACCAGTCCTTTTTAAATCTTGCCAAGACAGTTCTTGAAAAACATCAGCAGGAAGCAAAAACCGATGTTGATGCAAGAAAAAAAGCGATAGATGACTTAGTGAAACCCTTGAGGGATGTCCTTGATGAAGTTAAGAAAAAGGTGGAGCAAGCGGAAAAAGAACGCAGTAATGACCACAGCAGTCTTAATACATATCTTGAATCTGTAAAAGACTCTCAGCTTAATCTTCAGAAAGAAACAGCTAAATTAGTAAACGCCCTTCGTTCTTCTCCTATAGCCAGAGGCAGATGGGGTGAAATTCAGTTAAAACGGGTTGTTGAAATTGCCGGTATGGTTGACCACTGCGATTTTATAGAGCAGCAAACCAGCAGTGAAAGAGGCCGCCCTGATATGATAATTAAATTACCGGGATGCCGTACTATAGTAGTAGATTCAAAGGTTTCTTTGCAGGCTTATATTGAGGCCGTTGAGACCGAAGACGAGACCGCTAAAACCACTAAGCTTAAAGACCATGCGCGGCAGGTTCGTACGCATATAACTAATTTGGCTGCAAAAAGTTATTGGGAACAATTTTCCCCTACGCCGGAGTTTGTTGTGCTGTTTATGCCGGGTGAACCGTTTTTCAGTGCCGCGCTGCAATATGACCCGACCCTTATTGAAATAGGCGCAAAAGAAAAAGTGGTGATAGCAACACCAACAACTTTAATATCGCTTTTACGGGCAGTAGCTTTTGGTTGGAGACAGGAACAGATTACCCAAAACGCCGCGCAAATCAGCGAGTTAGGTAAAAAATTGTACGACAGGATAAGTGTTTTTGCCGAACATTTTACATCGCTCCAAAAAAATCTTGATGGTGCGGTTAAATCTTATAATGATGCTGTCGGGTCTTTAGAAAGCAGAGTATTGGTAACTGCCCGCAAATTTAAGGAACTTGGCGCTGCGACCGGTGATGAAATTCAAACATTGCCGGTTATAGATACAACTACGCGAAAGCTTGCGACGGATAATCTCGGACAAATTCAAAAAGAAAATCACAACCCCACGTGAAACGTGGGGCTAAATACAGGGGAATATGCCGAATACTTTAGGGTATATGCTGACATGGACAACTTACGGAACTTGGCTGCAAGGTGACAAAAAGAGGTTCGTAAAGGATGGCCAGATACTGCAGGGAAATGAAAAATTGTTAGAGGCAAATAAAAAAGCTCAAACCGGTTGTACAGTCCGATTTTCCGGGCCGCAGAAGAAACTTGTTCGGCAAGCGATTTTAAATGAATCCAAGTCAATAGGGCAGAAAATCCTCGCGTTGGTTGTATACTCTAATCACCTTCACCTTGTCGCGGAGTATGTCCCGAAACCGATTGCGAATATTGTCGCATATTATAAAAAAGCAGGACGATTGGTGTTAAAGGAAACAGGTGTTACCGGCAAAATCTGGACAAAAGGATATGATGTACGTTATTGTTTTGACAGGGAAACTTTACAGAGGTTAATAAAGTATGTTCAGAACCACAACCCCGCGTGAAACGCGGGGCTAAATATTTAGCCCTCAGTTCCACTGGGGGTTATTGCTTGGTTATTAAGATATTCGATACGAAAGGAGAGATAGAATGATTTACGAAAAGAATTCACAGAATATAATTAAAAAGCAAACAGGCATCCGAGAACAGAGCGGCTTTTCTCTAATTCACATTCTTGTGGTTATTTTTGTTCTTATGGTGATTTGGGGCGCTGTTCGGCTGGGCCGTTCATTATTTGTGAAATCTCAACCCCTGATAGATTATGTCGCTATGAGCAATGAGCTTTCAAGGCCCGAAGATTTCGACCCTAATCAAAACGCATGGCCGGACTTGAAAATAGCGTTTGATAATCTTATTGATATGCCGAACGATTTAACACCTGTTTATAAACTCTGGCCGGACGATATGAATCAAGCCCAACTTAAATTGGCCGCCGACTGGCTAAGCCAAAACGAAAAAACGATTCCATTGCTTACTCTCGCAGCAGCTAAAAAGTATTCGTGGCATCCGGTTGAATCTAAGTCAAATCGCATGGGCGATATCTGGCTGCCGGAGCTTAGAAGCTATCGTACTTCGGCCCAGTTTCTTACCGTAAAGGCTAAGTTTCTTGCAGTCGATAATGACCTGCCCGCTTCGTTGGGGTTGCTGCAAACCACTTACAAAATCGGAAGTTTTCTTACAGGGCATAAATCATTAATAGAACAGCTTGTAGGCATTTCAGTAAGACATTTGGCTCTGAATGCTTCGATTGAGGTTATCTATTACACTAATCCTTCTGAGCAGATGCTTGCTGATTTTCAAAAGGCCATTTCTCAAATCAAATCAGAGTATCCGTCAACCTTAACCTTCGAGTCAGAAAGACTTCTTTTTTTAGATGAGCTTCAAAGAGGTTTTGATGATGAAAAAAGCATCTGGGCTATGATGGAAAATATTAAATCTGCATATGATGTTGACTCAAATAATATAACAAAAGAATCCACGCTTGAGGTTTACGAAGAAGCTTATGCTTATATCAACAGCGTAATAGATAAGACGCCATTTGAGTTTGAGAAAATAGGAGCAGAAGAACAAATATTAAGAATTGCTAAGAAAAATCCGTTTGTGCATTTAGTGATGCCTGCTTTTTTACAAGTTATAAGGCTTTCGTCCAGATGTTCAGCTCAAGCCGATGCACTGATTTTGATATTAGCAATCGAGCGTTTTAAAATTCAAAACGGTATTTATCCCGACTCGCTTTATGCGTTGGAAAACGCGGGTTTTATTGACAAAATCCCGCTCGACCCGTTTAGTCCGAACCCCTTAGTATATCGCAAAACCGGCGACAGTTTTATATTATATAGTTTCGCCGAGGATATGGATGACGATGGCGGAAAACATAATGAAAAATGGACTGACGGCGATTATGTTTTCTGGCCGGTTCAGAAAAATGCAGTTAATGAATAATTTATGTTCATTCGCGGACTTATGTGGCACGGCCATCTTGGCCGTGTTTGCACGGGCTGGAAGCCCGTGTCACGTAAAGGATTTCCTGTTCATTTGTGATTAACTTTAATCTGTGCTAAGATTTTTGGTGTAAAAATGATTTACGAAGACCTGAAAAACAAAAAAGTATTGATAACCGGTTCGTCAAGCGGCATCGGCCAAGCTGCGGCGATTATGTTCGCTAAGCAGGGGGCTTTTGTCGGTGTACATTACTTTCAGACTAAACAAGGTGCCGAAGAAACACTCGCCGAAGTTAAAAAACATAGTGACGGCTGTCTGCTCTGTGCCGATGTCCGCGATGAAGAACAGGTCAATAAAATGGTCAAACAATTCATCGAGAAAACCGGTGGCATAGATATTTTAATCAACAACGCCGGAACTATGATAGGCCGCCAGAGTTTTGAAGAAGGTACTGTCGAACACCATAATAATGTTTACGCGACAAATGTTCTTAGCGTCTTTTTAGTTACCCGTGCGGCCTTGGGGTATTTGAAAAAAAGCCGCGGCTGTATTGTAAATCTCGGTTCTATCGCGGGCCACACCGGCGGCGGGGGCGGTTCGGGAATGTATGCCGGAGCAAAGGCGGCTGTCGCGACTGAAACTATCGCTATGGCTGCTGAATTCGCGTCCTATGGAATCAGGGTCAATTCCGTCCTGCCCGGAATGACCGAAACCCGCTTTCATCAGCAGTACAGCACGCCGGACCGCGTGAAAAAGAACGCGCAGGAAACTCCTTTAAAACGCAACGCCACTGCCGATGACATTGCAAAAGCGATTTTATTTTTATCCTCTAACGAAGCCTCCGGTTTTATAACAGGCGAATATATCGCCGTTAACGGCGGCTCGTATATGCGGGTCTGAAAAAATGACACATAAGAAAAAATCATACGAAGCCCACGAAGTTATTTATAAGCGGATGAGGAAAGAGGGTATTCTTACTTGGGGACAAAAATCGAGATTGTATAAGACTGTAGTATCTTTAAGGCCTGAAATAAGAAGGTTTTTCAAGGACATTTTTTCTCGGTCTTGGGCTCCCAAACAAGGCAGAGTCATCGAATTTGGCTGCGGAACCGCGCCGCTTCTAAGAGATATTTGCAAAAAAGGTTTCACCGGAGTCGGCATTGACGTCAGCCCAACAGCGATTGCAATGGCAAAAGAACAATCCAAAGGCCTTGATATCAAATTTATGCTGGGCGATGTATGCAATTTAGATAAAAAAAAGCTCGGCCTGTTCGATATTGTACTCGACGGCATGTGCCTGCATTGCATTACTGATATGAAGGATAGAAAAGCCTATTTCAATAACGTATTTAAGATTTTGAAAGATGACGGTGTTTTTATTTTACTCACTATGTCCGGCCCGCTGAACAGAAAAAGATTCATTGAGTTATACGCAGACCAGAAGATTATTAACAAGGTGATTTATCTGCCGTTCGATTATAAAGGCTATAAAGGTTCATCTACCTTCAATGGCAAACGCTATCTTCCGACCCGCTATATGGGACATTGGAAAGATATACTAAGCGAACTGAGCCATGCCGGCTTTAAACCTCAGCTTATAAGATACGAAGCAAATAATCGAGAAGATGTTTGCGGAACACTTACCGTAGGAGCACTAAAAAAATAATTATTTGTATGTTTTTCTCTGCAAGCCATTTCACAACCTACCCACACCTGCCGATTCGATTTGTCATACCTGCGACACGCAGCGAAGCGAAGAGCCCGTTTCGGAAAGCAGGTATCCAGCAACTTATAACTGGATTCCGAGACGACATCGGGCAAATAACAACGATTTGTCCCGCCTGCGCGGGAATGACAGTTATGAAATGGTTTGTACTGTGTTTTATTGCGGGGCGTTTTGGGTATCCGATGATTTTCGGCGGTATAGTTTCCCGATTAGCGACGGCTTTTGGGTTCCTGTATCAGACTGGTTCGAAAGCTCATACAGCAGGAAATAATTTAAAATAGTCCGAATCGCTACTATAGCCGAAAGCTGCCCGATATCGTTCCAGCTCGGGGCAAAAGTGGTTTTCAAAATGCTGGCTCCGATTAAAAATCCAAGCGCCAGTGAAAAAGAATGGCCAAGTTCGAGCCGGCTGTCTTTTATAGCAGCTTCAGACCGGCCCGGTGTCAGAACATCGGCAAGATAAATTTTCATCGCCTTGATTATTCCGATTGAAAGAACAACAATTGCTAAAAATTGGCATGCAGCCATAACAATAGAATTGCTAAACTGCAAAATATGTGTAATCTTTTCCATGGGTCTCCGGCGATTAAGTTTCCAAACACAGCTTGGCTGATAATTGTATCAATAAGCTTTCAATAATCAATTGTTTTATTAACACTGCAAATGTTCCGAAACGACTTTTTTCATAAGTTTTTTGTCGGCGTCTTTGCCTGTAAAGAGTTTGTATTGCTCGGCGGCTTGAGAGATGAACATATCGACGCCGCTGATTGTTTTTGCTTTGGCGGTCTTGGCATCTCTCAAAAGCTTGGTTTGCGGCGGATTATAAACCGTATCGAAGACGGTCATCGTCTTTTTCAGATATTCACCCGGAATAGGGGTCTTGTCGATATCGGGACTCATGCCGATACTCGTACAATTGACCAGCAGCTCGGCATCGACAGTGTCCAAATCGCTAAGCGGGGCAAAATCACATTTAAACTCAGCGGCTAATCTTTCAGCTTTTCTTACGGTTCGGTTATAGAGTTTCACTTTAGCGGCGGCGCTAACCAGTCCGGCTACGACTGCCCGCGCAACTCCGCCGGCTCCGATAACGGCTGCTTTTTTGCCCTGCAAATCTTTAAATCCGGCGGCTGCGATTGATTCGAGCACGCCGACGTAATCGGTATTGTAAGTGCTGACATTATCGTCCGGGCCGAGAACAAGCGTATTGGCAGAGCCGATTATCTCGGCCAGAGGTTCGACATATCCTTGCCGATGTGTTACGAAATTAATAGCGTTTTCCTTATGCGGGATAGTGACGCTGAACCCTTTGAATCCGAGCCAGCGGCGGGGGATGACGCTTTTCATAAAATCGTTGAATTTGTCGGTTTTGCCCTGCAGCAGTATCGGCAGGTATAAACAATTCGAACCGGCTTTGTCGAAACAGGCATTGAATACAGCCGGACTCATCGAATGAGCCACCGGGTCGCCTATTACGCCGAAAAGCTGTGTATCTTTGTCGATTGAATCATAGCGGTATAAATCTCTGAATTGTTCGACGGTAATCTGTCCCGGTGCGGTAGCGTTTGTATTATCGACGCTTGCGAAGGTGACGAACGAGCCGAATTTTTTGGCGAGTATCCGCGTAATAAAACCGGCTTGGCCCATCGCGAAGACTATCCTCTGGCCGCTGGTTCGCCAGAGCAAATCAAGAGCGTCGAAACAGTCGTTAATATGATTGGCGGTGTAGACAATTTTCGGAATCGCCGCGGGATAAGTAGCCATTATATGGCGGTATAAACCGGCGAGGTCGTCGAAACGTTCTTTGAAATTATGGGCTGAGAGAATAAGCTTTGTTTTCGAATACTGCGACAGCACGAGCCTGATTTTCTCCTGATTGTTCATATCGCGGAAGCTCTCGTATTCGAAATCGACGAAATCGACACCGGCTTTTATCGCTGCGACTAAAATCTCAATTCGCGTTTTGTCGGGATAATCGATTGCTCCGCCCTGAGATTTGCTCCGGCAGGTTATGATTAAGGGCAAGGGTTTTTCGCTGGCGTTTCGGGCGTAATTAATCAGTTTTTGAACAAGCTCGACGTTGAGCGATAAAATATAGTCCGTTCGCAGCTCGATAAGCTCGGCTTGTTTGGCAATAGCAGCGTTAATCTGGCGGGTTGCCTCATCATATTCTTTGGCTGCGATAGGTACTGCTAAATATGTCATATTCGAATGTTTCTTAAAATAATCGGTCTTTTTTTTCGGGTGGCGTTAAAACCATCGTTACAGCTTTTTGAAAACGAATGCATCTTTTTCTGGCATCATCGGCAGTATTTTTATCGGCTGATTCTCCCGGATAACGAAAACCGACAGCGAAGTCAGATAAATAAGCAAGGTCTTCACGAAATTTCTCCCAGCGGCTCTCAAAAACCAGAACTTTGTCGAGCAATGCAACAAGGTCATGAATTTTACCGAAGGGTATATCTGCTTCGCACAAACGAGCTTTTATGTATTTTTCGGCGCACTGCTGAGCATGAAAACAAACTGCATCGTAGTTTGGATTTTTTCTGACACGGGATTCCCTTTGCATAGTAGCGAAATCTGCTTGGGCTTTGGCAATCCATTCAGCGGTTATCGGCTTCATAAAGCACCTTGCCGTTATCGAGTATATCTCGGAGAAAATCGTCGCCTATAGCTAATCTCTGGCGAATTTTTTCAGGTGAACGGACGAGAATATCAACAGGAAAAGCAGGCCTAAGTTTCATCCGAATTTCTACGGATTTATCGACACTTCGTCCCTGATGGGGGATAACGACCAGCAAATCAACATCGGAATCAGTACCTTCCGTTCCGGCAGCATATGAGCCGAACAGCAAAACTTTCTCGGCTTTGAATTGGCTGCCGATTTCCCTGCCGAATTTTTCTATGTCGTTCATCGCTACCATATTTTTATTATAACCGCAGATTCGACAGATTAACAATGTTTTTTACTGCAAAGACCGCAGAGATGTTTGACAAGATAACAGGATAAGCAGGATTAATACTCTACTCACTAACGACTAAATTGAGCCACAGAGGCACAAAGCAGAATTGAATTTAGAATATCGAATGCAGAACTCTCAATAACCAATGTAAAAGTAATTCTTGATACTCGTTTCACGAGTTCTTTTTCACTAACCGCGAACGGCAAATCATCGCACCGAGGCTGAGCCGAAGACAAATCGCAGTTTTTTGCCCGATGCCTTTTCGAAATCTCTAATTCTAATCAACAAATATATAGCGATGCTTGAGTAGAGACATCTGTGCGTGGGAAATGGGCAGTAATAATACTTGAAACCGGCTGATAAGAATGTAAAATTAACAATATGGAATTAATCTTTCAAATCTGAATGCGGATTAAGGAGTCAAAAAATGACAAGGATGGCAAATCGATTAGGAGCGGAGTTTTTCGGAACGTTCTGGTTGGTGCTTGGCGGCTGCGGCAGCGCGGTTTTGGCGGCGGCATTTCCAAACCTCGGCATCGGACTGCTGGGAGTTTCTTTGGCGTTTGGTCTAACGGTTTTAACGATGGCCTACGCGATAGGACACATCTCCGGCTGTCATCTTAACCCGGCGGTCTCAATCGGGCTATGGGCTTGCGGAAGATTCAAAACCAAAGACCTTGTCCCTTATATAATCTTTCAGGTCCTCGGCGGAATTGCCGGAGCGGCTATTCTTTTTGTAATCGCAACAGGAAAAACAGGTTTTACCACAGCCGATGGTTTTGCGGCCAATGGTTACGGCCTTAATTCGCCCGGTGAATATAACCTCATTGCCTGCTTTGTTACCGAAGTGGTTATGACCTGTATGTTCCTTATGGTTATTCTCGGCGCGACTGATAAACGCGCTCCGCAGGGTTTTGCCCCGCTGGCAATAGGGCTGTGTCTGACACTAATCCACCTTATTTCTATACCGGTTACAAATACTTCAGTGAACCCTGCCCGCAGTACCGGCGTAGCACTATTTGTCGGCGGCTGGGCGACCGCACAGCTTTGGCTGTTCTGGGCTGCCCCGATTCTCGGCGGTATTCTTGGCGGATGCATTTATCGCTGGTTAGGCAGGGCAGAGTCATAGATAGCTGTTTTATATTGACTTGCCGTTGTTTTTCCCGCCCGAATTTGGTAAAATGACCGTATCGAACGGTGAAGTTTGTTTTTCTGTCTTTATTTTGGTTTTTCTATGAAAATAGCTAATCGTATAGTAATGACTTTAGCTGGTTTGCTTCTAATTGTCGCAGCACTTCTTAAATCGCACGAACTTCTTACCGAGCCGATTATCAGCAAAGGATTCTGGGAATCGTGGGAATTTTTCATTATTCAGATACCGCTTGAATTAGGGCTTGGGATTTGGCTGGTTTCCGGTCTGTTTAAAAAAGCGGCGTGGCTGCTGGCGACGATTGCATTTGCGGGTTTTATCGGAGTAACGTTATACAAAGGACTCACCGGAGAGGCTTCATGCGGGTGTTTCGGAAAAATCGAAGTCAATCCGTGGATTACATTGTTCGCAATGGATGTGCCTATATTGATTGCTCTTGTTATCTTTCGTCCTAAAGGAGAAAAACTTCTTCCTCCGCCTTGGCCGCATCCAGCCCATTTTATTCCGATTGCTATGCTGACAAGTTTTTTGCTCGGGGCGCTTATCCCGACGCTAATTTTCAATAAACCCGGCGATGAGGGCATCGGACGAAGCGGCAGACAGTATCTTGTCATAAGACCTGAAAATTGGACGGGTTCTTCGACTAAAACCGACCCAAATCAGGCGGCTATAGAAGAATATGATGAGACTCAAATAGCGGTTCTTCCTGACGATTTGCCTTCATGGAAAATAATGCTCAATCATGTCGATATAGCTGATAAGCTCAAATCCGGCGCCGCTGTGGTTTTGTTTTATCATGCGGACTGCCCCGACTGCCGCGAGGCTGTTCCGATTTACGAAAAGTACAATCAGAAATTTACCGCAGATGAGCAGTTTAATTTCGCTTTTATAAAAGTTCCGCCTTACAGTGACCCATCGCAGGATATTGTGCCGGCGGATACGACCGCGATGGTCGGAAAACTTGACCAAAGCCGCGACTGGATATTCCAAACGCCTTTGATTTTCCTGCTTAATGACGGCGAGCTAATTCAATGGTGGCAGGTAAAATATCCCGACCTCGACGAGATTTTGAATACGCTTGTTACGGCTCAGTAAATATCTTTCTGATATTTCTTGAAATCTGCCTGATGATTTTGGTATAAAGGATTTTCACAGAAGGCAAAATTAACCCTGAAAAAGGACGGAGCTGATGCAGGCGATTGCAGGGACGCAAATTAAAAGACAATCTTCGGAGAAGTTTTCCAGAGCTTCTTGTGTTCGCTGGAATATAAAGCCTTTGCATAGTCATATCCAAACTCTCGCCAGAGAATTAAAAGTCGCTCCAATTGTCGCGCAAGTCCTTATAAATCGTGGTATTACAGATGCCCGGTGCGGCTGTTCGTTCCTTCAGCCCAAACTTAATGAGCTTATTGCGCCCGAACTTATGCCCGGTTCTTGTGATGCTGCCGCCAGAATCGCTAAGGCTATCGCAGCCAGGCAAAAAATAACGGTTTACGGTGATTATGATGCCGACGGGATTACAGGGGTTTCGATTATCTGGCATTTGATAAAAATTTTAGGCGGCGATGTCGATTTTTATATTCCTCATAGAATTGATGAAGGCTACGGCCTTAACGACCAGGCTGTAAAATCCATCGCCAAAGCAGGAACGAATCTTCTAATCACCGTCGATTGCGGTATTACCGCAGTTGATTCGGTTGCCCTTGCCAAATCGCTGGGAATGGACGTGATAATAACCGACCATCACTGTCCAGCCGAGCAGCTTCCTAAAGATTGCATTATTGTTCATCCTGTAATTAACCCTGCCTATCCGAATCAAGATTCTTCCGGTTCGATGGTTGCGTTTAAGTTGGCATGGGCGTTGGCAAATAAATTCAGCGGCGGTCAGCGGCTCAATTCTGAGCTAAGGAAGTTTATGCTCGACGCGACAAGCCTCGCCGCGGTCGGTACAATCGCGGATATAATGGACCTTCGCGGTGAAAACAGAATCCTGACGAGTTTCGGGCTGACCGGTCTTGCCGAATCGAAACTTTGCGGGATTATGGCTTTGATTGAATCGGCTGGTCTTTCGGGCAAGGGCCTCGATAGTTTCGATATTGGTTTTCGCCTTGCTCCGGTACTCAACGCCGCCGGACGAATGGGACATGCCCGGCTTGCGGTCGAATTGCTGACCAGCCAAAGCGCATCGCATTGCACAAGAATCGCCGAATATCTAAAACAGCAAAACGAGCTTCGCCGCAGACACGAACGCAAAATATTCAAACATGCCTGCGAAATGATTCATCAAAAAGGCCTGCATCACCCCGATAACAAAACGATAGTTTTGTCCTGTTCCGAATGGCATATCGGGGTTATCGGAATCGTCGCATCTCGAATCGTCGATAAATTCGCACGCCCGACCATTGTTATCAATAACTCCGAGGTTCTTGCTCAAGGCTCGGGCCGTTCGGTAGAAGGTTTTTGCCTGCTCGATGCAATTAAATCCTGCTCGAATCATCTTCATCATTTCGGAGGTCACGCGATGGCCGCCGGAATCACCATAAAAACAGAAAATATCGAGGCTTTCGCGAAAGATTTCGAATCCTATACCCGGGAAAATCTCAAAGACCATCATTTCAGCTCGGCTATCGAAATCGAAGCCGAAACCAATCTCGAGCAGTTCAATCACGATTCGGTAAAGCAGCTTCAAATGCTCGGCCCGTTCGGTCAGGGCAATCCCAGACCTATCTTCGCGACAAAGGGCTTGAGATTAATCTCGCCGCCGAGACGAGTCGGAGCCAAAAACGACCATTTGCAAATCGCTGTTACTGATAATACGGCATCGCTGCGATGTATCGGTTTCGGGATGGGAAAATACGAAAAGAAGCTTTTGGAATGCGATTGTTTCAGCCTTGCCTACGAACCCGACATCAATCATTTCAACGGCAATAGCTCCGTCCAGCTCGTCCTAAATGACATTCAGTTCGAGTAATAAATCCCAAGCACTGAACCCTGCCTTTGTCATGGCCAAGCCATAATTTCTAAACCCGTCCTTCGTCCGGAGAATTGGACTACTAAGGGCAGGCAGATTCGAATTATCAAAAAGCAAGTGAAAAGTTATCAAAAATACAGGGTTTAAATCACGGATTATACGGATAATTAATCGCTAAGGATGAATAATCTTATTTTAACAATTCTCTAATTTTATTCTCGTGCTCTTTCGGAAAATAATAGCGTTTTGTAATCAGAGGTTCTTGTGTTATAGCTTTTAATCTCTTGAGGTCAGGATGATCTGAGATCTCATAAAAACCTGTTCCAGTAGATGTTTTATCATAAAGCATTATTGAAGTAACAGACGATTGTTCCTGCGTATCTATTGCAGAACGGTAGGGTTTATATACGGATGTGCCCGTTTCATCTTCAAAAAAGTAATACTCTTGTGCTAAACCTTTCTTCTTCAAATAATCACGGACTTTTGCTATTTTGTCTGCAACTTCAAAATCAGATAGGTTCTTAGGCACTTCATATCGGGCAAGTCCTTTGCGGTTAAGCAGGCGACCGGATAAATCGCTAAGTACCTTATCTTTGCTTGATTTCCAAACACTAATCTGTGCGAATAAAATATTATCTGTAAGTTTAGAAAATTCTATCCAATTACTATTGTTTGAAGTGCTTAAAAAAGTATTAAGTGGTTCTATAAGTTGACTTCGAAATCTTTTGTTTTTGCTGGCTAATTCCTTTGCTCGTTCCAAAATCTTTGTAACTAAACATTCAAATCCACGTGTTGTGTGATGGAAATAAACACTTTGGTACATATAGAATCTTGAGAAAATGTATTCTTCCAGAACATACATAGATTTTTTAGGCCAAGTTATCCATGTATCTTTTTTACCACCCCCAATATTTCCTTCTGTTAGCCCCATAGTATGTATTATTCTGAAGCAATCGAAATTGCCATATTCTGCCCCCGAACATAGGGAATCTCTACGAAGATAATCGAGTCGGTCCATGTCCAATTGACTAGAGATTAAGGATTTCTGCCATAACTTTGTTCCTAATAACGGTATTTCAGATATTAGGTCTGCAACCTTTTTTGGCAATTTGTCGCTGACTCTACGAAGAATTTTATGTATGTTACTGCTGCGATTCAAAATAATCTTGGCCGCTCTCTCTTCATGATTACCAAAGAACCTCTCAGTTGCATGTGAAAATGGTGAATGACCGATATCATGAAGCAAGGATGCTGCTAAAAGGGCTTCTTCATCTAATTGGGCGAATTTTTCACTATGTTCTAATTTAAGATAAGATACATATTCTTTCATAAGATGTAGAACGCCAAGGCTGTGGGAAAATCTTGAATGATTGGAACCGGGATAAGTAAATTGGCTCAACCCAAGCTGGCTAATGAATCGGAGGCGTTGTACTTCCGCGGTATTTAACAGATCCAGCAACCAAGGGTATTTTTTAGTATCTATAGTGATGTAATCATAAACTGGGTCGCGAAAAAGCTTTTGGGTCATTCCTCCGCTCTCTTATGCAGACTTCTTGAACTTTTTTGCAAGCGTAAAGGCTTCTTCAAGCTTGCTATCACCTATTTTAACTTTTTTGAATGCAGCCGTTTGTCTCTTAGCTTCTTGCCAATTTCCATCATGGAAAAAAGCAATTGTCGCTGCAAGTTCCAAAACCCTCATTTTTTCTTTATTTAATTCTTGAAATTGGCTAATGAAAGGTGATATGTTATTTAAAAGTGATTTCCCTTTGGTGCTTTCCTCAAATTCCCTAAGTTTTTTCTTTCCTTGCTCGCTCATTTTTGAGCGGTAACTAATAACATTCGTTCTTTGTTGCTCAGGATTTTCTTCAATAAGTTTTGAACTTTTTAACTTATCAACTAAGCCAGCTAACTCAAAAGAATAAGGGCCATAATAGTGAAGAATATATTCGCATTGTAGCGGACACCCTGATTTGTACAGAAGATAAATAATCTTTTGCAGTTTTTTGCGAGAATTTACAACATCAACTGAGCTTATTAGTTTTGCAAGCCAATAATCCTTCATCGCTTCGCCCTGAAGAGTATCCTTACTCCCGGAAGTTAAATCGTCATATCAAGTATTCCTACTTGAACAAATCTTAATAATAACTTTATTAGCCATCGAAAGCAAGAGGCAATTTTACAATATTTGCAAAAAACTGCGCGATTCTGTAATATTTTGTTGGGTAAAGTAAAAACACAAAAAGCGAAACCCCCGATTAAAAAACTCAAAGCTCTTCTGTCATTAGTCTAATTTACCAGATGTCTAATTCTAAAAATCTGCAAAAATCTGTACCAATCTGTGGTTAAAAAGAAATGGATTCCCGCACATTAGGAATGACAAGCCCGCTTTTACTGGAATGACAAAAACCGCGTTTGAGCCGTGTAAATCTGTGTCTGAAAGTTAGTTAATAGTGTTTTCTGCGGAATCAGCGGAATCAGCGTCTAAAAATAATTAGTATCTTTGCGTCAAATCAGTGCCTTATCTTACTATTTCAATTTTTTCGATTTCGAACTGGCCGAGGTTAAACAGCAGGCCGAAGAATCCTTCCAAATCACCGCTTCCTGTCGCAAGTGCGATATGTCCCGGCCCGTAACCGCCGCGGCCGCCTGCTTTAAAAGCCGAATCCAGCCCCAGCCATTTGCCGTCTATATATACCTCTGTCCAAGCGTGACCGCCGAAGACGTTTTTCAGCTCCATAAAGTCATCGACATACGCGATTCCCACCGCGACTCTGGCGGGTATTCCCGCGGCCCGGCAAAGAGCGGCTGTTAATACCGCGAATTCCGTACAGTCACCCTCGCGGGTTTGAAGGACCTCCGATGCCGAGGCATATCCGACGGAAAGATTTTTGTTTTCAATGTATCCGGATACGAATTTTTTAATCTCGATAGCCGCTTTATGAGCGTCTTTAATATTCCCGACGACTTTTTGGGCGGTCTGTTTTATGTTCGGGTCATCGCTTTGAACGAATCTGCTGGGCATGAGCGATGTTAATACCTCTTCGTCCGAGCCGTCATAACCGATTTTCACGGGAGAAACTTTTTTTATAGGTTTGACGGTAACGATTATCGTGCCGTCAGGCTTATTTTTAACGTGCTGATTATCAGTCGAAGGTATTGAAATTTCACTTTGGTCCTGTTTGGGTTTTAAATAATACGTTATGCTTTTTGCCGAATTGATATTTCTAATCGTTTGAGGACTTGTAATAAATGCTTTGCTGAACAAATCAATCTGCGTGTTTTCGCTCATCGCGAATTCCTTCGGACAGGACATCATCTCGAGCTTCATTCCCATCATAGGCGTAATTGTTTTCAATATTCTGAAATTTTCATCGACATAAGTTTCGGTTACTATTTCTCCCGCCATAAAAACATTGGTTCTCGTAATGACTTGCGTAAGATTTAGAGGCCTGCCTAACAGGTCTATTGTTTTTTTATCTGAGATACTGATTTTGGTTTCGAGAGCCTGAAGGGTAGTCGGCGAAAATATCTTTACCGAATATTGCGAACCTTGGTTTAAACCCTTTTCTTTCTGCATCAGCAGCAGGCCCTCTGCAAGAAGGGCTCCTTCGGGCCATTTCATTTGCTGTGTCTTCCTGCCGGAACCGGTTATTGTCGTTATATCGACCATCCCGTCGGGATTGACCTTTCCGGTAATCCGAGTCTGCATAAAGCTCATATTCTGAACCGATTCGAAACCGAGCGGCCGGCCTTGGGGTGTCTCGATACTTGTTTCGACCGTGCTTATAGAAATAGGCATATTAAGGCGGGTTATCGTGATATTAACCTCGTCGGTAGTGATGACTTGGTTTTCGGTTTGTTCTCTGGTGTGAACGGCATATCCGACTTTTTGGCTGTCTATGAATATCGCGAAATATTCTTTTTCTACCGAGGCAAATGCGTTAAATACCAAAATGTAAACTAAAAATAACAGCCCGATAACCGGTTTGATTCGCATTAGAAATACTCCTTTTAAGCATTTTGTTAACGATAAGCATATCAGAATCTACTGCCATCGGCAAAGATATGTTTGTTGCAACCTTGCTGTTTTTGTATAAAATTATGCAGATGAAGATGAATTTAGAAACTCTTATTGAAATCGTTTGTTCTGACAATCCGCCGGATATTTGTTTCGATTCGCGTCTGGTTAAAAACGGCGATTGTTTTGTAGCTGTAAAAGGAACAAAATCTGACGGTCATAATTTTATAGATTCTGTTATCCAAGCGGGCGCAAAATATATAGTTTGCCAATCTGATAATAAATCTGTCATTGCCGCTCAGAGTGCAATACCGTTCGTAATCGTACCTGATACATCCAAGACGTTAAGTGTTTTGACACAAGCTCGATACGGCTATCCGGCAAGAAAACTGATAAATCTGGCTGTTACAGGCACCAAAGGCAAAACTACTGTAACTTTTCTTGTTCGCTCGGTTATTGAAAATGCCGGTAATAAATGCGGTCTGATAGGAACTGTTGTCTGTGATACTTATGCCAATCGCAGTGCTGCTGTTATGACTACGCCCGATTCGCTGCAAATCGCTAAAATGCAGAATGAAATGGTTCATAACCATATAAAGTATATGGTAATCGAAGCCAGCAGCCACGCGTTAAGTCAGAATCGTTTATCTGCGATTGATTTTTCCGCGGCGGCTTTTACCAATCTTAGCGGTGACCATCTTGATTACCACGTGACAGAGGAAAATTATCTGGCGGCAAAGACAATTCTTTTTGAGAATCTTTCGAGTGATTCTTTCGCGGTTCTTAACAAGCAATCGCCGCACAGCTTGAAAATCGCATCTAAAACCAAAGCGAAAATTTTATGGTACGGCATCGAAGCACAAGCAGATATTATCGCCGAGGATATTCGCGCTGACAGTAAACATACGGAATTTATCATCAAATACGGTTCTGATAAGGCAAGGATTAATACGCCTCTTCTGGGCAGACACAACATAAGCAATCATCTGGCTGCAGCGGGATTATGTTTGGCTGTCGGATTTGATTTGCAGACAGTCGCAGATGGTCTATCCGCTTTGAAATTAGTTCCGGGACGATTGGAAAAAATTGATTTTGACGGGGATTTTACGGTTCTTATCGATTATGCCCATACCGACGATGCGTTGAAAAATGTTCTTATGACATTAAAACCGCTCTGCAAAGGAAAACTCAGAGTTCTGTTCGGCTGCGGAGGTGATAGAGACAGAACCAAGCGTCCTCGTATGGCTGCCGTTGCCGAGCAGCTTGCTGATTTTATAGTTGTCAGCAGTGATAATCCCCGTTCGGAGAATCCTAAAGCGATAATCGACGAAATTGTAACCGGTTTTAAAAATCCATCGTCCTCTAATATAATTACCGAGCCTGACAGAGAAAAAGCAATTAAAATGATTATAGAATCTGCCGGAAAAGATGACATTGTTCTAATTGCCGGAAAAGGCCACGAGACTTATCAGATAATAGGCGATAAAACAATAGATTTCAGCGATATCGAAATCGCTCGAAAATACCTGTGTCGCTAAGAATCGGCAAGTTAGGAGCATCCAACCCTATTTTTTTGTCAAAAATCCAAGTTTTCTTATTATTTTTTACCAAACCGTTCTGAAATTTGAAACGTATAATGGCCAAACCCGAATTATTTGCGTCAGCCCGAGTCGTGAAAAAGTTGTATATGTATGATACAAAACGATTTGCAGGATTTCTGAAAATAAGTTAAATTATACCGTCTTGGCCGAGTGGCGGAATGGCAGACGCTGGGGATTTAAAATCCCCTGCCCGAATGGGCGTATGGGTTCGACTCCCATCTTGGCCAGTTGTTTTTTGGGCGGGGTAGGCCAGAATTTTTTTTAAGCAGACCGCTTGCGGTTAAAGGAGTTTTTTATGGCGGCCAATAAATATGAATTGCAGGATGTTCGGGAACCGAATCTTTATCGGGATGTTTTTCCGTATTCGGAATTTCCTAAAGTAAAA
>Ga0265293_10005171_pt1 | contig 22087 bp, 17 predicted proteins | sample Munlanlewell138R_FD_192505 | JGI IMG/M metagenome (GOLD analysis project Ga0265293, IMG submission 192505) | Leachate microbial communities from a municipal landfill in Southern Ontario, Canada - Leachate well 138R | ecosystem: Engineered > Solid waste > Landfill > Unclassified | place: Canada... | reverse complement strand
AACCACGAGAGCGGCATCACGTTGGGCACGCCTCGGTAGGTGGTGGTCACCAGGACCACCGGGCCGCCGAGCAGCAGCCGCCCACCCTCGGAGGTCGGACGCGCCTCGGTGTCCTCCGGCGTGATGTTCTGGAACGGATCGTCTGCCACGTGCCGAGTATAGGTTCGAGCGGTCCGAGGCTCCGCCCGGCGAAGCGGAGGGCGTGCCTCTTGCGTGCGAGGTTGGTAGATTCAGCGGCGTAGATTCCTCGGTGCTCGAGGAGCGCTGGTTGGGGGTCCCGATGGTTCGTCGACTGATGGGTGCGGTGTCCGGGTTGTTCCTCGCGGTCGCGATGCCCGCACTGGCGTTCGCCGCCGAGGGCACTGAGACCTCCTTCGAGGCCGCGGAACGCTCGATGGACCCCGCCGCCGACTGGACGACGATCATGATCGTCACGGCGCTCTCGCTCGGCGGACTCTTCCTGCTCGCGACCCTCGGCTACATGTACCGCCGCGAGCGCAACCTCGACTGGGAGTTCCAGAAGCCCGACGCGCCGCACCACGACGCCCACCACTAGGCACCTCCGCCCGAGGTAACGCCCTCGGACGGATCGGATGCACTGACGGCGGCCCCAGGGCCGCCGTTGTGGTTCTCGCCGGGCGCGCTACGCTCCCGCGCATGACTGTCGCGTTCGGCCTCAACCGCTTCGACTTCCGCACACCCGCCGACTTCGCCACCGACGTGGCGAGGGCGGAAGCACTCGGGTGGGACTACGCGTTCGTACCGGACTCGCAGCTGCGGCGGCACGACACCTACGTCCTGCTCTCGTTCGCCGCGCAGGCGACCACCTCGATCCGGCTGGGGCCACTGCTGACCAACCCGGTCACGAGGCACCCGACGGTCACGGCCTCCTCGATCGCCACGGTGGACGTGGTGTCCGAGGGGCGCGCGATCCTCGGGCTGGGGATCGGGGACACGGCGGTGCGGCTGGCCGGCCTGAAGCCGGCGAAGGTCGCCACGCTGGAGGGCGCGACCCGCACGATCCGCGACCTGCTCCACGGCGGGAAGGTGCAGGGCACCCGTCCGGCGGGCGTCCCCCACGCGCGCCCCATCCCCGTCTGGGTGGCAGCGGCCGGTCCGAGGATGCTCCGCGCTGCCGGCCGCACCGCGGACGGCGTCTTCCTCCGCGTCGGGACGCACCCCGCGAACCTCCGCGCTGCCGTGGACGCTGTCCACGAGGGCGCTCGCGAGGCCGGCCGCGACCCTGCCTCGGTACGCCTCGGACTGGTGGTGCACACGACGCTCGGCGCGGGCGGCGCGGACGACGAGCGCACGTTGCTGGTCGCGAAGTCGATGGCGGCGGGGTTCTACGAGTACTCACCCCACCTGTTCGAGGTACCCGGCCTCGCCTGGGATGGCCCGGACGTCCATACCCTGCAACCACTGGTGAACCCGGACTTCCACCACCACCCGGACCTCGTCGAGTCCGGCCGCATCGTGGACTTCCTCTCGGAGGAAGCCGCGGACGCCTTCGCCTTCCGTGGCACCCCCGAGGCGATCGCCGACCAGATCGTCGCGACGCTCTCCCTCGGCATCCCGTTCGAGATCGTGGTGCCTCACCCCGTGCCAAACCCGCCCGTGCCGCGCGAGGGCGCGGACTACATGGAGCGCCTCGCGCGAGAGGTGCTGCCGCGCGTGCGGGAGCGGGTGGCGGAGTAGAGCGCCGCAGCAGAGATGTCTTGCAGGAGTGGGGTGGGAATCGGCAGCAGAGAGGCCACCGGAGCCCGCCCTCCCGCCTACGTCGTTACCCCGTACACTCGATGTAGCCGTCCGCGTGGGCGGCATCGCCATCTCGGCGCGCCCTCTACACCACAACCCATCGAGGCGTGCCGAGTCATCGAGGAGTTCTGATCGTGGAGCCGACCGTAGCTGTCATCGGGGCCACCGGCGCTGTGGGGGATGTCTTCCTCAAGATCGCCGCCGAGCGGAAGCTCCCGATGAAACAGCTGAAGCTCCTCGCATCGGCCCGCTCGAAGGGGAAAGTGCTCCGCTACGAGGGGCCGACCACGGTCGCGCCGAACGGCGGCGACATCGTCGTCGAGGAGACGACCGCGGAGTCGCTCGCGGACGCGGACATCGTCTTCTGCTCTGCCTCGTCCGAGGTGTCGAAGCAGTGGGGTCCGTGGCTCAAGGAGCGCGGCAAGGTCATGATCGACGACGGGTCCGCGTTCCGCATGGACCCGACGGTGCCGCTTGTGATCCCCGAGGTGAACGGTGACGACCTGGAGTGGCACCAGGGGATCGTGTCCATCCCGAACTGCACCACCACCCCACTCGCCATGGCCCTCGACGCCATGCGCCAGGTGGCGCCGCTCTCGCGCGTGACCGCGTCGACGTACCAGGCCGTGTCAGGCACCGGCGCCGCCGCCGTCCGCGAGCTGGACGCGCAGGTCGCCGCCATCGGCCGCGGCGAGGCAATCCCGACGCCGGAGCAGTACCCCGTGCAGATCGCGGGCAACGTCCTCCCGCACGTCGACTCATTCGACGAGGAGGAGGACTACTACACCAAGGAGGAGCTGAAGATGCGCAACGAGACGCGCAAGATCCTCCACCTGGACGGCCTCCGCTTCGCCGCGACCTGCGTCCGCGTCCCCGTCGCCATCGGTCACGCCGAGGTGGTCCACGCCGAGTTCGAGCGCGAAGCCTCTATCGCCGACCTCGTCGCGGCCCTGCAGGCCGCCGAGGGCGTCGAGGTGATCACGGACCCGACGAAGTACGTCACCCCCCTCGAGATCGCCGGCGACGACCGCGCCTTCGTCGCGCGCTTGCGCCCGGACCGCACCGTCGAGCACGGCGTCACCTTCTGGTGCCTCACCGACAACCTCCGGAAGGGCGCCGCCCTCAACGCGATCCAGATCGCGGAAGAGATGCTGAAGCGCGACCTGGTCTTCGACTACGCGGCGAAGGCGTAAGGCTTCGAGGGGCACTCCCCCCGTCTGACCGTCTGACCGTCTGACCCCCTCTCCCGGTTTCGGGAGAGGGTTGGGGTGAGGGCCCTTCCGGATCTGCTGGCGAGCGATCCGAGGCGCGCGCGAACCTGGAAGACCACCCTCACCCCCAACCCCACTCCCGAAACCGGGAGAGGGGAGTCGGAGTCCGGAATCGGAGCCGGAGCACGGCGGCGCTATCGTTCTCCTCGGAGGACAGACAGCGCATGAGTGGCCTCGACACGCTCCCCGATGCACCGGCCGTCGCGCAGATGGTGATCGCCGCCACCGGCGACTCGCCCACGGATCTCCGCATCGTGGGGCAGGGGGTCACGGCGGTCGCGTGGCGCGTCGAGGTGGACCGGGCCGTCGAGGGCGGCGCGTACTGCGTGCTGGTCGGGCTGCCGAAGCACGGGCCGGAGAGCGAGTGGCCGGGGGCGGGCGGTCAGATTGCAGCGCGTGCGGCCGTGCTGTCCGCGCTGCGCGAGCGCGATCCTCGGTGTCCGGAGGTGTTCGGGACCGCGTGCTCGGCTGGGACGCCGGAGCGGCTGCGGCGCTGGTCATGGATCGTGACGTCGTGGATGCGCGGGGCACCGCTCGAGGACAGCGCAGCGATGACCTCGGAGGTCGCGCGGGAGCTGGGCGGGCTGCTTGCGACGCTGCACTCGATCCCCGTGAGCGGACACGGGCTGCTCGCCGACACCGCCGAGGAGTTGCGCGGGGCCTCGGACGACCCGGGGACGGACTTCACGTCACGGTGGGGTCGCGCGCTGTGGCCGTTCGACGGGCGGCCGCTGGCAGCGCATCCGCTGGTGCAGGTCGCGCCGCAACTTGTGCTGCGGGTGGGCCAGCTACGCGAACAGCTCCTCGCCTACGCCACGCAGGGGGCGAGGGGGCTCTGCCACTCGGACTTCCAGCCGGCGCACGTATGGGTCGAGGATGGCCACCTCGCGGGGCTCATCGACTTCGGCGATGCCGCCGTGCTGCCGCCGGCGACCGACCTCGCGCTCTTCGCTTCGACCTACGGGTGGCCCATGCTCGAAGCGCTGCTCGAGGGGTATGCGACGAACTCGGTGCTCCGCGACATCCGCCGCGCCGAGGCGTACCAGCTCGCGGTGCTCGTCGCGCTCCAGCGGATCGAGAAGTACGTGCGTATCCGTCCGGACGAGGCGAGAGTTCGGGGCGCCGTCGAGTTCCTCGAAGCGACGTTGCCGCAGGCCGCGCGGCGGATGGACGCCTAGCTCCGAGCGTCCCTCGGGAGTCCGCTACTCGACGGCCTCGCGGCGCTCGATGGCGGCGACCAGGTCGAGGACGGAACGGGCGCGTCGGACGGTGCGGCGGTCTACCAGGCGGTCGTAGCCGGGGGCCTCCAGCGCTTCGCCCGCGACGACTCCAATGACCTCGCCGCGCTTGCGGACGCGCTCCCACTCCGCAGCCATCGCGCGGGCGATCGCGACCTCGGAGGGGTCAGGGGTGAACAGCGAGTTCATGCCGCGCGCTTCGCCCTCGACGTGCACGGTGACACCCACCGCGCCGAAGTCGTGCGCGACCGTCGGGATGTGCTCGACGCCGGGGCGGTGATGCTGCACGTGGACCACCCACGGGAGACGCGCGGCGTCCGCGTGGAGGGCCACCTCCGCCATGGCGTGGCCGTAGAGCATCCCCGCACCAGCACCGAGCCGGAGGTCGTGCCGCAGTCCGTCGATGCTGAGTACGACGGTCCGCGCCCGGTCGATCGCCAGCAGGAGGCGAGGCAGCGCCACGATGCCCTCGGCGCTGTCGAGCTCGGGGAGGATGTCGACCTGACCGGGGACGAGCTGCGCACGCATCTCGAACTTCCGCACGAGGACATCGGCGTCCCGCACGTCCTGCGGCTCCTCCGCGCCGGAGACGACGACACCCGTCAGCCACGGCCCCACGGCTGCCTCGACGTCCGCGGCCATCTCACCCGAGCGCGCATCCGACACCCGCACGAGGACGGGCCGCCCGGTCTTGCCGATCGCCTGCGCGTGCCGCCGAGCGAGGCGACGCGCCTCGTCACGCCGCCCGTGTACGGACGGGCGAGCGAGGTCCAGGAGGATGGCGTCGGCGGCGCTGCCGGCCGCGGCCTTCATCGCGCCCTCGTCCAGGGCGTCCATCACCAGGATGCTTCGCAGCGCGAGCATGGCCCGTCCCGTCTAGATCAGTTCGTCTTCACCGAGGGCGTGCCCGGCGTCGACATCCGCCAGGAACCGGAGTACCTCGTCGCCCCAGTCCCCCGGCCGCTGGCTGCTGGTCCCGTGGACACAGCCGTCGAAGCGCACCAGCCGCCGCCGAGGCAGGCCGTCCAGCCGGTGCAGTCCCGGCAGGATCATCCCGTCCTGCATCCCCACGATCACGAGAGTGGGCACCTGCAGGTCCTTCAGCGCGTCGGTCAGGTCCGGGCGCGTCCGCATCGCGCGGCGGCAGCCCTCCATGCCCGGGTCGCCCGCCCACTCCGGGTACTCCTGCGAGCGGATGGGGTCGGTGCCGGCGTTGCCGCGCGTGGTGGTGTCGCTGAGGACGAGCGCGTGCACGTCCGAGGCGTGATCGACCGCGTACTGCGTCGCGATCTGTCCGCCGAACGACATGCCACCGATCACCGCGCCATCGACCGCGTCGAGGGCCTCCAGCAGCCCGCGGAGGTCCTCGGCGAGTGCGGGCATCGTGTACGACTCGATGTCCTCGGGGGCGGAGGAGCCGCCGTGGCCGCGGGCGTCCCAGCAGATCAGCCGGTGATCCTGGGAGAGCGCGTGCATCTGCGGGAACCACATCTCGAGGCCCACGGAGAAGCCGTGCGCGAGCACGATCGGGCGCGCATCACGACGGCCCCGCTCGTCGTAGCGGATACGGATGCCCGAGGCGAGTTCGACGTGTGGCATCGCCGGAGTCTACCGCGTCGTGTCGCTTCGGCCTGTCGGAAAGGACGCGGAGGCGGAGGGGATCCTCACCCCGGCCCTCTCCCGCTTCGCGGGCGAGGAGTCCGAGGCGGGAGTCGGAGGACGGGAGGACGGAGCAGACCTGGGTCACTCCCCGTGGGGGAGACCGGGGACGTCGGTACCGGCGTAGAGGTAGCGGTACATGGCGTAGTTCGCCGAGACGTGTTCGAGGTAGGCGCGGGTCTCGGTGAAGTCGACGGCGTAGAGGTAGCCGTTCGGGCCGGGGAAGGACTGGGCTTCCAGCCAGCGGGCGGCGTTGCCGGGGCCGCCGTTGTAGGCGGAGAGGGCGGCGAGCATGTGGCCCTCGAAGGCATCGAGTTGCGCGGCGAGGTAGTACGCGCCGAAGCGCGTGGCGATCGAGGGCTGCGCGAGGTCGCCGAAGGTCCACTGCTCCACGCCCAGCTCAGCGGCGATCGCCTCGCCGGTGGGCAGGATCACCTGGGTGAGGCCGAACGCACCCGCGCTCGACCCGGCCTCCGGGTTGAACGCAGACTCCTGGCGCATCAGCGCGTAGAGCAGCAGCACGGGGACCTCGAACTCCTCGGCGGCCTCCGTCGCGGCGTCGAGGAAGGGGACGGGATAGGCGAGCGCGAGCAGCTCGCGCGGTGCAGCGAGCTGCTGGGCGGGCTCTACCGCGCCGAGGATGATCGCGGCGGCGTTCATCGCGACGTCGTAGAGGCCCCGGCGCTTCGCCTCGTAGGCCAGCGCGACCAGCTCGTACGGCTCGTCCGCGCGCGCGAAGACCTCGGCGTTGAGCAGCCCGCGAGCGACGCCGGGCTCGCCGGCGTCCGCGAGCAGCCATGCGAGCTTCACCTCAGGCTCAGCGAGGACGGGCGACTCCACCTCCCGGCTCGCCCCCAGCATCGAGGCGATCCAGACGTCGATGGCGACCGAGTCGTCGTGCACTGGCTCCGGGACTTCCTCGATGGCGGACCCGGGGAGGGGTCCGACCGCGGCCTCACCGCTCTCCTCGAACGCCGCGGTGTACGAGGTGGGGTCGTAGGCGGCGGCGGGCGCCAGCTCAGCGGGCGGGGCGTCGAGGAGCGCGACGAGCACGCCGTGCCAGTGCGCGGCCTCCGCCGCCGTCGAGGGCGACGCCGTCCTCGTGATCTCCGCGAGGCGTGCCGTGCTGTCCGCCCCCATCCCCGCGAGGCCGAGCGCGACCGCGGCACGTAGCCGCCCGTCCTCCGCGAACGAGGAGCCCGGGAACGCCTCCACGAGCAGGTCGTATTCGAACGCCGCTTCCTGGGGGCGGTCGAGCTCCTCGAGGACGCGCCCGCGCCAGTAGCGCGAGTCGTCCGCCCAGGCGCCCTCCGGGTCCGCGGCGAGCGACTCGTGATACGCCTCGATCGCTCCTTCGCGGTCGAAGACGCGCTCCCGCAGGGCCGCGAGGTAGAACCACGCCTGGCCAGCCTCCACGGGCGTGAGGACGCCTTCGTCGATCAGCGCCTGGTAGCGCGCGACGGCGTCGTCGTTGCGGGACGCGCGGTAGGTGACGTACGCCGCCACGAGCCTCGGGTAGGGCGCCTCGTACGCGTCGAGGAGGTCGAGCGCCTGCACGGCAGCCCACGACCCCGGCTCGACCGTCATCGCCTCGACCGCAAGGTCCTCCCAGCCGGGCGTCCCCGCCGCCTCCCCGATGCGCGCACGCTGCCACAACGCGTCCGCCCGCGTGAACGACCCCGCGCCGAGTTCCTCGACGCGTTCGAGTGCGACGAGCGCCTCGCCCTCGCGCCCGGCCTCCTCGAGCGCGACCGCACCCTCGGTGACGGCGATCGCCCGGACGGTGGTCGGGAGGTCCTCGGCGGGCCCGCCCACCGCCAGCAGCGAGGCGTACCGGTCCGCCGCCTCGGCGGAGCCGCCCCCGTCGCGTAGCGCCACCATCTGTGCCGCGCGGAACAGCGCGAACGGCCTCAGCTCGTCACCGACCTCCGCGACAAGGTCGAACAGGTCAGCCGCCAGGCCGTACTCGGCGCTATCACGCGCCTCGACGGCCGCGCGGTAGGTGAAGGTCGTGTTGGCACCGGCCTGCGCGATCATCGCGCTGAAGGCGAGCCGGACGTTCGGGATCCGCAGCACCGAGGGCACTTCGTCCTCGGACGGCCCGGTCGACGTCGGCTCCCCGGCCGAGGGACCACCCTCGCCCGGCCCCGGCCCGCCCACGCCACCACCGCTCGCTCCGAAGTCGGACGGCAGCGGGACCGACACGGAGATCCCGTCCCCCTCGACGGCGTCCCCGCGGTCGCCGGCCTCGCGCGTCGTGACGAAGGCGGCCACCACGACCACCACGAGGGCCGCCACCCCCAGCACGCCGACCCGCCGCGCGAGCGATCTCGTCATCCATCCATCGTATCGGAGGCACTCGGACAGCCCCGCCGATACCGACTCTCACCTCTGCTCTCCGACCTCACTCTGACCTCCGGTTCTGACCTCCGGCCCCTCTCCCGAAACCGGGAGAGGGTTGGGGTGAGGGCCCCTCCTGCGCACCACCCCGCGAGGTCCTCGGCGGTTAGCGAACCGGATCCGGAGGCCCTCACCCCCGGCCCCTCTCCCGGAACCGGGAGAGGGGAGACAGAAGGGGATGCGGGAGAGAAGCGGGGACGGGAGGGCGGGCGGGTGCGGGGAGCGAGGGGCTAGGCGCGGGCCTCGAGGAGGACGACACGCTTGGTGTCATCGGCGACGTCGCGCTTGCTCACGGTGAACCGCGAGGCGGGCTCCTCGGGCGTGGCGGCGAGGGCGGACACGAAGGTCTTGAGCGCGGTCGGGTCCGCCGGGTCGTAGCCGATGGGGATCACGATCGAGGGCTGCATCGCGCGGACGGCTTTGGCCGCGTCGGCGCCCTGGAGGGCGTCCGGAAGCGCGATCGGCACGAACACGATGTCCGCGACGCCGAGCACGTCCATCGCCGCGCTCGTGGGCGCGACGCCCATCCCACCGAGGTGGGCGACACGGATCTCCTCCGCCTCGAACAGCCAGAGCGTGCTGCGCAGGCCCGCCGGGTCGCCCTCGCCGAGGAGGGAGGAGCGGACGCCCTCGATGATCACGCCGCGGATCTCGTACTCGCCGGGGCCGTTCAGGACCATGGGGTCGCCATCGGCGGGCGCGACCTGCGCGACGCCGTTCCGGCTCGGGTCGTCATGACTGACGGTGATGATGTGTGCGTCCGGCCGGCCCATCGTGCCACCCGCGGACTTGTCGTACGGGTCCATGACCACGGCCGCGTTCCGCGTCCGCATCCGTGTCGCCGCACCACCGAGCCACGTGAGATCCATCAGGCCTCCGAACCACAGGGGACAAGCCCATCCTACCGAGGGGGGTGACTACCCGCGAGACTGCAGCCGTATGGGCGGCAGTCGAGAAGGGGCGGACTCAACGTCACCGGGCCGACCACGCTCGACGTGCCCTCGCCTGCTACGAGAACACCCTCGCCTGTTACGAGAACAAGAGAGGCGCCCTCTCGGACGCCTCTCCCCGGACTCTGGTGACTCGGAACCGCTATGGCAGGAAGCCGAGCGGGTCCTGGTACACGCCGTTGCGGCGCAGCTCGAAGTGGACGTGCGGGCCCGTGGTGCGGCCGGTCATGCCGATGTAGCCGACGACCTCGCCTGCGCTCACGCTCTGACCGGGCTCCACGGTGAAGCCGGAGAGGTGGCCGTACAGCGTCTCGTAGCCGTTCCCGTGGTCGATGATGACGTGGTAGCCGTACGAACAGCACGGGTTGCCGCCCACGAACGTGACCACGCCGGACGTCGCCGCGTGCACGGCCGTGCCGATGGGCGCCGCCACGTCGATGCCGAGCGGGTGCGCGGGACCGAACGGCGAGCTGAGCATGCCCTGTGCCGGCCACGTCCAACCGGTGTCGGACGGCGGCGGGAGCACGTCGGAGCCGGGGCGCGTCGGCGGTGGAGCGACCGGGATCACCTTGTGGCCGCCCGGCACGAGGATGAGCGAACCCGGCTGCACGTTGTTGGGGTCACCCGCGAGGCCGTTCGCACGGAACTCGACGATGTCGCGCCAGTCCGCCTCGTACTTGTCGGCGATCTCGGTCACGGTCTCGTTCACGAGCACGGAGTGGACGATGCCCTCGACGCTGGGGATCTGCAGGATCAGGCCCGGCCAGATCGCGTCGGAGGACTCCACGTCCACGTTGTTCCACTTGATGTAGTCAGGGTGGATGCCGAAGCGGTCGGCGATACCCGACAGGGTGTCGCCCGCCTGGACTTCGTACTCCCAGAAGATCGGAATCTTCTCGTTGGTGTCGCCACCGTCCACGCTGGCCTGGGCCTGCGAGGAGTTGTCCTGCATCTCCGCCATCTCGGCGAGTGCCACCTCGGTGTTGTCGCGGAAGTTCGGCTTCGCATCCAGGGAGACGGGGGGTGCGAGGACGGTGAGCGGAACGGGACCCGAGGTGAGGGATTCGGCGCCAGCGGTGGGGACCGCGGCCGCCAGGCCGGGAAGCGTGAAGCGCTGCGCGTTCAGCACCGGCTCCGTCGGGAGGCCGGCGACGCGCACCGGGAACAACCCGATGAACACGATCACGCCCAGCAGCCCCGCGATGACCGAGAAGTTCACCGAGGAGCGGAACCGTCGAGGAAGAGTGTCAGCGTGTACGCGCGCGCGCAGCAGCCGACGGCTGCGGCGCGGCGGCCGCTGCGGGGTCAGAGTCCCGTGGATGGTGCGACTCCCCTCCGCCCGCGTGCCCCGCCCAGGGCCCACGACCGTCAAGCGCACTCGTGCCTGACTTCTACCGTGATACACGGCTTCGTCAGGCGATCACTGAATAGGCGCACGAAAGTGTTGCGCCACGAGCCAACGTTGAGGAGCGTACCTTGTGGCGCGCGGCACAAACAACGCCGCAACATTTCAGTTCCGCACGACTGTGCGACACGTCACAGGGCTGATCTGCTCACGTTTGACTCAGGATTGGCGCGCGATCCGTGATCCTCGGACGGTAGTGGTGGCTGTACTGGTCCAGCACGATTCGACGTCCTCCCACGCGCTCCCGACGCCCACGATTGTCACGTTTCACACCTTCGCCTCTGACTCCGGTTCCGACCCCCCTCTCCCCGGTTTCGGGAGAGGGGAAGGGGGTGGGGGCCCTCTCCGGAGCACTCTGCGAGGTCCTCGCGGGCGGTGAGCAGATCCGGAACGGCCCTCACCCCAGCCCTCTCCCGGAACCGGGAGAGGGGGTCGGAACCGGAACGAGGAGGGAGGGCCCGGGGACAACGAGACGGGGTGGCCTCTCGGCCACCCCGTTGGATCTCGCGGGAGCGAGGGACGGTGCTAGATGACGTCCGTCTTCAGCGTCGCCAGGAACTCCTGGTTGTTCTTCGTCTTCGCGAGGCGCTCCAGGATGCGGTCCGTGGCGTCGCCACTGTCCTCCTCGAGCATGGAGGCCATGCGGCGGAGGAGCCAGATCTGGCGGAGCTCGTCCTCCTCGAAGAGGAGGTCCTCACGACGCGTGGAGGAGCCGAGGAGGTCGATGGCGGGGTAGACCCGCTTCTCCGCCAGGCGGCGGGAGAGGCGGAGCTCCATGTTCCCGGTGCCCTTGAACTCCTCGAAGATCACCTCGTCCATGCGCGAGCCGGTCTCCACGAGACAGGTCGCGATGATCGTGAGGCTGCCGCCTTCCTCGGTGTTGCGGGCAGCGCCGAAGAAGCGCTTCGGCGGGTAGAGGGCGATGGGGTCCATACCGCCGGAGAGCGTGCGGCCGGAGGTCGGCATCGCGATGTTGTAGGCGCGGGCAAGGCGCGTGATGGAGTCCATCAGGATCACCACGTCCACGCCGCCCTCCACCAGGCGCTTCGCGCGCTCGATGGCGACCTCGGTCACGCGGGCGTGGTCCTCCACCGGCTCGTCGAACGTGGAAGCGATGACCTCGCCCCGCACGGAACGACGCATGTCCGTGACTTCCTCCGGCCGCTCGCCGATGAGCAGGACCATCAGGTGGCAGTCCGGCCAGTTGCCCGTGATGCCGTGGGCGATGGACTTCAGCAGCATCGTCTTACCGGCCTTTGGCGGCGAGACGATGAGACCGCGCTGACCTCGGCCGATCGGGGCGAAGAGGTCCACCACGCGCTGCGAGAGCTCGTGCTGGTCGGTCTCCAGGCGCAGCATGTTGTTCGGGAAGATCGGGGTCAGGGCGTCGAAGTCCGGGCGGCGCTTGGCCTCCTCCGGATCGAGTCCGTTGACCGCGTCCACGCGGAGCAGGCCGTAGTACTTCTCGGACTGCTTCGGCTGGCGGACCTGGCCGGTGACGTAGTCGCCGGGCCGGAGGCCGAACCGCCGGATCTGGGACTGCGAGACGTAGACATCGTTGGGGCCGGGGAGCATGCGCTCGCCGCGGAGGAAGCCGAAGCCGTCGTCGGCGATGGTCAGGACACCGCCAGAGAAGATGGTGCCGCGGCGCTCGGCCTGCGCCTCCAGGATGCGGAAGATCAGTTCCGGCTTCGGCATCCCGGACACCGCGGAGTCGAGGTTGAGTTCGCGCTCCGCGAGGTTGATGAGGTCGTCGCGAGAGCGCTGCTCCAGCTCCGCCATGTCGAGGATGGGGACATCCGGGTCGATGTCCGGCATCGGCTCCAGCGACGGGTCAGCCTGGGGTGGCCGTCCTCGGCCGCCGCTGCCGTTGCTGCTGCCACCTCCGCCACCGCGTCGAGAACGACGCCGGGACCGGCTGGGAGCATCCGAAGACGCGAGATCGCGTCCGCGCGACGAAGTAGTCATGGGCTATGGCCTGATCTCAAAGGGAACCCGTGCACGCTCGCAGAGTCGGCACTGGGCTCAGGTGGGGCATCCACTGAGTTGTGGGATGCGTAGATGTTAGTCGTTTCCGGTTCGCGTCGACAAGTGCGTCGTTACACGATTCCTCGCACCGGGACGGCGCGGCCTCGCGCGGGCCGAGGCACACGAACGAGGACGGCTACGAAGGGATCGGCACCAGCGAGACGATGAGGCCGCCCTGGCTCCCGGATGGGCCGGGCGCGGTGCCGATCTCGACACGCTGCCCGGGCTGCAGGTCTGCGAGCGGCGCCTCGAGGTATGAGCCGGGCACCGCACGGTGCAGCGTGCCCATCTTGTCCTCTTCGCCCTCCACGCGCTCGAGGGTGACCGTGCCGGCGGCAGGGTCGACGGACGCGACGACGCGCGGCGCCGGGCCGTGGGAGGGCGCCCAGGCGTAGCGCCCGGCTTTGCTGACGTGGACCAGGTAGGGGACGTCCGGCATCGCGACGTGGTGCAGCGTGACGCGGTATCCGGGCGTGACCGCCTTCGCGCAGGTGACCGAGGGGATCTGGACGCCAAGGCACGCGTCCGGCCACTCCACGCCCTCGATCTTGGTCAGGCGGAGCTCGGTCTCCGGGATGCCCATCCACTCCGCGAGGCGCGTGATCGCCTCCCCCGTGATGCGCTCGGCCTCGGCGGCGGCGTCCGAGGCGGGCGTGCTGCCGGCGCCGGGGGTCACGGTGCCGCTGGTGTCGGGCGTCACCGACGGCGGCGGGGGTGTCTGCGTGACGGTCGGGGTGGTCTCGTCGAGCGGGCTCGTGGGGGGCGGGTCGGAGGCCGCGCACGCGCTCCCGAGGATCACGAGCAGCAGTGCGAGGACGACGAGCGGCGCGCGGTTACCGGATGCAGGCAGCACGAAGACGCGTGCGCAAGCACGAGACACGGACGTTCCCTCTGTTTGACCCCGACGGTCAGTGTACGAAGGCGTGCCGAGAAGTCGAACGACGAGGTGCCCCATGACGCGTGCGTGCGCGCTCCGCGTCGTGCTCAAGGTCTCGTCGGGCGACGGGGTCAGGCGTCAGGGGCGTGGCTCTCGAGGTAGTCGGCAGCGGCGAGGAGGGCGGCGTGCGCGTACTGCGCGAGGACGGCGGGGGGCGCCTCCAGCGGGACGAGTTCCTCGTGGCGCTCCGTGCTGGCGTCCGTGACGGCGTGGCGGGCGTTCGTGTCGTCCAGGCCGATCTGCAGCTCGTACAGCGCGCCATCGTTGCCGAGGATGACGCAGCCGAGGTCAGGGCCCCCGCCGCCGGGTGGTTCGACCTCGATGCCGTAGGCAAAGACGGCGCCGGGGAACGAGGGGAAGGGGTCGATGCGCTGTGCGACCTCCACCAGCTGCGCGCGGAGGGCCTCCACGGCCCGCTCGAGGACAGCGTCGGCCTCAGCGCGGATCTCGGCGGGGGTGGTGTCGTTCATGGCCGGTGTCCTTGATGAGCGCGGTGGCGTGTCCTCGCACGGTACGAGGCGACGCGGTCCGCCACTAGTCCGCGTCGACGGGGGCTCCGAGGCGCACGTATCATGGGTGGACTTCCGGGCGGGGGTAAGTAGGGACTGCTGGTGACGCCACCGCGCCGCCCGAGCCTCGCTGTACCCGAACACTCGAGGCCGCCCCGGCCTCTTGAGGCGCGCCCGTGACGGTCTGGGTCGGGCGGTATGCGATGGTGTCCGGCCAGGTGCGCGAGCACGGGCCGTGGCTGGTCGACCGTGTCCGCCGGAGCGAGGACCAGGAGCTCCGCGTCGTCGTGATGGCGGAGCCCACCGACGCTCGTTCCGCGGAGTTCTGCCACGAGGTCGCCGAGGCCGTCGCCGTCCTGTTCGCGCGCGAGTCGCTGTCGATCACCGGGGGCCTGCTGCGCGCGCTCCGGCAGGCGCACGCCAACCTCGCCGAGTGGAACCGCCGCTCGCTGCGCGAACACCGGGTCGCCGTCGGCGTGACCTGCGCCGTGGTGCGCGACGGGCAGGAGGTCCTCCTCGCGCAGGTGGGACCCGGCGTCGCCTACGTCCGCCGCGGCGACGAGATCAAGCGGTGGCACACCTCGGAGCTGCCGGCCGCGATCCCCCTCGGTTCGTCCGAGCCGATCGAACCGCTGTTCACGTCACTCACGCTGCGTGACGGGCAGGTGCTGCTGCTCACGGAGAACGCCGACGCCGCCCTGGGGCGGCACACGGTGGAGAACGCGCTGCGCGCCGGGCCGGAGCAGACGCTTTCTCGCCTGTTCCCCCACACCCGGACGCTCACCGACATGAACGCCGTCCTCATCGCCGACCTCGACATCGACGAGGACCAGGTCGCGCCGCCCCTCGACTTCGACGAGGAGCCCGAGGACATCGAAGGCCGGGAGGTCTCCTTCACGGCGATGGACGATGTCCCTGAGCCACCTCCCGCACGCCGTCCTCGGGGGTGGCAGGTGCTCAGCACCAGCGAGGACGCCCCCCGGCCGGACACCGGCGGCGCGAGCCGGCCTCGGACGACCGGCAGCCGCGCCGGATCCTCGCGCGTGCCGCTCCCCAATATCCGGCGCACGCGCACCGTGGGCGGGCGCAACACGCCCGTGCCGTTGGTCCCCTGGCGCACCGCCGGGATCGTTGCCGCGGCCGCGGTGGCCCTCGCGCTCCTCGCGTGGCTGGTGCTGCCGGGACTGCTGTCCGAGGACCGCGCGCAGGAGCTGGACCAGGTGATCGCGGCCGCCGAGGCGCAGATCAACGTGGCGGCCACGGCCGCCGCCGGGGAGGACGCGGGGGCCCAACGCGAGGCGTTACAGGCCGCCCTCACCGAAGCAGAACGCGCGAGGGCGCTTGCGCCGGACGACCCGCGTATCGGGCGGATCGTCGCGGACGCGGAGGCGCAGATCGCGGCGCTGGACGCCATCACGAATGTCGAGAACCTCGAGAGCGTCATCACGTTCGAGGGCGCGATCACCGCGCCCGTACAACCGGAGGAGCTCGTCGCGGGCGGCGGTTCGCTGTGGCTTCGGGAGTCCGGCCAGGGCCGCGTCATCCGCATCGAACCGGGCGAGGAGACCGAACCCGTCGAGGTCTTCCGCGCGGGTGACGTGTATGGCGACGTGACCGCCCGGGAACCCTCCGCCATCGCATGGGACGCCTCGACCCAGCGGTTGCTGATCGTGGACGCGGGCCGTTCGCTGTTCGCCGTGACCATCGGCGAGGACCTCGCCGAGCCGCTGACGCTGCGCGACGCGCAGGAGATGCGCTCGGTCGCGGGGATCGCGGTCTACCTCGGCAACCTCTACATCCTCGACCCGGAGGCGGGCGACATCTGGCGCTACCTTCCGGCCGCGGAGGGATTCGACTCCGAGCGCTCCGGCATCCTCGGCGGCGTGGACCTGGACGGCTCCACCGGCCTCGCGGTGGACGGCGAGGTCTTCATCCTGGACGCCCCCGCCCTGCGCCGCTTCGTGGACGGCTCCGAGACGGAGCCGATGCTCCGCGGCATCGACACCCCACCCGAGGCCCCCACCGGCCTCGTGGAGGACGTCCTCCGCGAGATCCTCTACGTGGCGGACCGCGGCGGCAGCCGCATCGTCGCCTCCGACCGCGAGGGCTCGTTCATCCGCCAGTACCGCCACGCCGACTTCATCGACCTCCGCGGCCTCGCTGTCGCCCCGGACGGGACGGCGCTCTACGCGCTGACCTCCAGCGGGATCTCGTCCTTCGGGATCTCGCCCCAGTAGGTCGGAGCTCACCGAGCGCGATTCCTACCCGACAGCCGGGGATCCCGTTCCTTCCAGGCCCCCCGCGCCCATCCACAATTCCGGCCCCCTCTCCCGGTTTCGGGAGAGGGTTGGGGTGAGGGCCGTTCCGGATCTGATCACCACATCGCAGAGGGCGCGCGTCAGAGGGGCCCTCACCCCCTGCCCCTCTCCCGAACCGGGAGAGGGGAGCCAGAGTCGGAGTGAGAGTGAGAGTGAGAGTGAGAGTCAGAGTCAGAGAGGGACGCCCTGAAGCCAGTACCGGGGGGACAACGAAAGAGGCCACCCTTGCGGGCGGCCTCTTGGCGTTTCGAGTGACCTCGAAGGGTGCGGCGGGCTAGAGGCCCAGCTGCGCGGCGACCGCCTCGCGGTGGTAGTCGCTGTCGCCGAAGGCGATCTCCGCGCGCTTCTGGCGGCGGAAGTACAGCTGGATCTTGTAGTCCTTCGTGAAGCCGATACCACCGTGGATCTGCTGGCCGTGGGCCACCACGCGGCGGGTCGCCTCCGAGCACCACGCCTTCGCCATGTTCACGGCGAGCGAGGTGTCCGCCTCGGGCTGGCCCGAAGCGATCGACCAGGCGGCCTTGTACATGATGAAGCGGGAGCCATCGACGTCCGTGACCATGTCAGCGCACTTGTGCTGGATGGCCTGGAACGAACCGATCGGGCGGCCGAACTGCACGCGCTCCTTGGCGTAGTCGACGGCGATCTCGAAGTCCATCTGCGAGAGACCCACGAGGTAGGCGCACTCGGCGGTGGTGTACTTCTCGATGACCGGCTTCAGCAGGTTCCAGCCCTGGCCGTCGGCGCCGAGGAGCTGGCCCTTCGCGCCGTCCAGGACGACCTCCGCCTGCTTGTCGCGGGCGATGGTCTGGAGCTGGGTGACCTTCACGCCGGGCTGGTCCGTGGCCACGATGCCCAGGGTGGTGCCGGCGGCGGACTTGCCGGCGACGATCAGGTAGTCAGCCACGTTGGCGTCCGGGACGAAGAGCTTGGTGCCGGTGAAGGTCACGTCGCTGCCGGACACGTCGGCCTTGGTCTCGATGCCGGCCTCGTCGAAGCGGGCGGACGGCTCGGTCAGGGCGAGGCTGAAGATCAGGTCGCCGGAGGCGATCTTCGGGAGGAACTCCGCCTTCTGGGCGTCAGAGCCAGCCTCCAGGATCGGGACCGCGCCACCCAGGACGGTGGACATGAACGGGCCCGGGACCAAGGCGCGGCCGAACTCTTCCAGCAGCACGCAGAGGTCAAGGAAGTCGAAGCCAGCTCCGCCGTGCTCCTCCGGGATCAGAAGGCCCTGCCAGCCCTGCTCCGCCATCTTCTGCCACAGGACGGGGGAGTAGCCCTTGTCGTCCTCTTCCATCTCACGCACGTGCGTCTCGGGGCACTCGTTCTCCAGGAACTCGCGCGCCGCGTTCTTCAGCAGCTCTTGCGTCTCGCTCAGACCGAGGTCCACTGTGCATTCCTCCCGTGTGCGCCCCGCCCACCGTGGGGTCGGGGTCGCTCCCTCAACTGAATGGTGTTCCGCCCGACCACCACCGAGGCCGCAAGGACCTCGGCGGTGCCCATGTCTACGCGGTGCGCAACTACCCGCGCGGGAGGCCGAGGCCCCGGGTCGCGATGACGTTGCGCTGGATCTCGTTCGAGCCGGAGAAGATCGTGTGGGGCACGGACCCGACGTAGTCCTGGACGTGCTCCGCCTTCATCGGCGCGTGCTTGCTCTTCGGGTCCCAGACGTTGCCGTACAGGCCCCATGCCTTCGTGTTGGTGCGGGACAGCCGCTGGTGCAGCTCCGCGCCGTACATCTTGTTGACCGAGGCCTCGTAGTTCGGGACCAGGCCGCGGTTCTGGATGGACACGATGCGGAAGGCAAAGTTGAACAGGATCTGCGTCTCAATGGCGCGGTCCGCCATCTCCAGACGCACGCTGTTCCAGTCCGCCCGCTTGAAGCGCTTGCCCTCGTCCGTGGCGAGGAACTTCTTGATCTCCTCGATGCCGCGCTTGTACGAGATCGCGCCGGCGATGCCGGAGCGCTCGAAGTCCAGCAGCGTCATGCCCACGTACCAGCCGCGGTTCTCTTCGCCGATGCGGTTCTTGACCGGCACCCGGACGTCCTCGAAGAACGTCTCGTTGAAGTGGTGCTTCCAGCCCATGTTGATCAGCGGCCGCAGGGTCAGGCCCGGCGACTTGATGTCCATGACCACGAAAGAGATGCCGCGGTGCTTCGGGGCCTCCGGGTCCGTGCGGACCAGGGCGAAGAGCCAGTCAGCGTTGTGGCCGCCGGATGTCCAGATCTTCTGGCCGTTCAGCACGTACTCGTCACCGTCGCGGACGGCGCGCGTCTGCAGCGACGCGAGGTCGGAGCCAGCGCCCGGCTCCGAGTACCCCTGCGCCCACGCGACCTCGCCGGACAGGATCTTGGAGAGGTGCTCCGCCTTCTGCTCTTCCGTGCCGTGGACGATCACGGTCGGGCCAAGCATGGAGACGCCCATGCCGCCGGGCATGGGGGCGGCAACCTCCGCCATCTCCTGGTTGTAGATGAACTGCTCGATGGTCGAGAGGCCGGCTCCGCCGTACTCCTTTGGCCAGGCCGGAGCGATCCAGCCCTTCTTGGAGAGTGCGTCAGCCCACTGCATCGCGGTGTCGCGGCGCACCGGGTCGTCGGACTTCCGGTCGGCCTGCCAGCCGCCCTCGAAGCCTTCGCCACCGTCGTCGCCAGCGCGGTACCGCTCGGGCAGCTCCTTCTGGATGAATTCGCGGACTTCCTGACGGAAGGCCGCCTGCTCCGGGGAGTCGCTCCAGTCCATAGTTCTGGGTCCCTTCGTCTGTGCCGTGCAAGTACCGCGCGGGGTAGCTGCGGTCATGCGTTACCCATGCGTGGTGGCACACCTCACGGGGCGCACGGAGTGACGCCGGAGGCTGCATTGGGTCTGCGTCGTGCGGATTCCCCCACCGCGAGGGCGCTCGCCCACGCGCACTATCGTCGTATCACAACAGCAGGTCAACACCCTCACGTGAGGTGGAGGTAGGTTGCCGCGCAGGTTGTCACGGTGTGCAACGACTGGGGATCGTGAACGCTTCCCTCTCCCTTCCGACCCCCTCGCCCGGTTTCGGGAGAGGGGCCGGGGTGAGGGCCGCTCCGGATCTGCCGGACAGCCGATCGAGGTGCACCGCGTCGGAAGAGACCCTCACCCCAACCCTCTCCCGGAACCGGGAGAGGGGGTCAGAGTTCTGAGTCGGAGTTCGGGGTCAGAGTTCTGAGTCGGAGTTCGGGGTCAGAGTTCGGAGTCGGAGTCCTGGCGAGGCAGAGCCCGAGGAGCTACCGGCCGTGGAGGATCTCCTCCAGCCGCTCGCGAGTCGCCGAGGGGCCGACGACCGCCAGGGAGAACTTCGGTCCGCCGAAGAGGCGGGCGGCGATGCGTTGCACGTCCTCCGCCGTCACGGCCCGGAGGCCCTCGACGGTGGCGTCCGCTGGCTCGAGCTCACCGTCGTGGAGGAGCTGCGAGCCCCAGCGCTGCGCGAAGGACATCGGCGTCTCCAGGGAGAGACGGAAGGAGCCGGCGGCGTAGTCCTTCGTCCGCGTCAACTCGTCCGCGGGCATCGGTTCGTCCACCAGGCGCCGCAGCTCGCCCACGATCACTTCGAGGGCCTCCTCCTGGTGGTCACGCGTGACGCCGGCCGAGACCGAGACGGTGCCGACGTCGCGGTAGCGCGTCGAGCCCGACCCCACCGAGTACGCCAGCCCTCGACGTTCGCGCACCTCTTTGAAGAGGCGGCTGGACATCCCTCGGCCGAGGGCGGTGTTCATGATGTCGAGCGCGAAGCGGTCCGGGTCGCGGCGGCCGATGCCATGGACCGCCATCGCGAGGTTCGTCTGCTCGATCTCGCGCGGCTCGATGGCGATGTAGTCCTCGACGAGCGGCGGACGGGCGGCCTCCGCGGGTGGGGTGAGGGCGGCGACGCCCGTCACCATCCCGCCGAACTCGCGCTCGGCGAGGGCTACCACCGCGTCGGGATCTACGTTCCCGGCGATGGAGAGCACGGAGTTGGCCGCGACGTAGTACCCGGCCATGTGATCCAAGAAGTCCTGCCGCGTCACGCCCTGCACGGTGTCGATCGTCCCGGCGATCGGCCACCCGATCGGCTGGTCGCCGAACGTCGCTCCGGAGAGCAGCTCGGACGCCTTCGACCCGGGCGAGTCGTTCGAGCGCCGGATCTCCTGCTGCACCACGGGCCGCTCGCGCTCGAGCTCCGCGGGGTCGAGGAGCGAGCGCTGGATCATGTCGGCAAGCACCTCGATCCCGGTCTCGACGCGCTCGTACGGGAGGTTGTTCCAGTAGCAGGTGACTTCCTTCGTCGTGAAGGCATTCAGCCCGCCGCCGGCCCCCTCGATCGCCTCGGAGATCTCGGGCGCCGTCGGCCGGCGCTCGGTGCCCTTGAAGAGCATGTGCTCGATGAAGTGGGAGAGCCCGTTCGTCCGCGCATCCTCATGCCGCGAACCGACCCCCACGAAGAAGGACACCGCAGCAGCCTGCGCGGTCGGCACCGGCGTCACCACCACCCTCAACCCATTCGACAGCGTCGAGATCTGCGGTTCGCCGGCCACGGTGCCTCCTCCGGTAGTCGAGACCTCAAGGGTACGCGAGCGGGGGCGAGGCGAGGCATCCGCCCGACGACGAGGCGCGTACCCTCATCACGGCCGTACTACTGGAGGAGTCCATGCCGCGACGGTTGCTGCTCCTCGCGACGCTCGCTGCTGCCGTAACCCTCGTCGCCTGCCGGGGCGAGGAGGATCGTGACCCGCGGGCGATTGAAGCGGTGATCGACTGGGTGGACTTCCTGAAGCTGGACGGGATCCACTACGAGCCACAGGCGCTGCGTGGACTCGGCAGAACAACGATCTCCGAAGAGCAGCACTGCGCTCTGCATGGCGTGGTCGAGCAGCACCTCGCCGACAACATCACCGATCCCATGTACCGATCGGTGGACGGTGACGCTTCGTTCCTGCCGAAGGGGACGAAGATCTACGAGATCGACGGCTATGCCGCCTGGTTCCGGGTCGCCGCGGAGACGGAGGGCGAACTCCTCCTCTATGAGGTGGCCGACAACCCGAACGCCACCCATGGTCGCGACATCCTCGACATCGAGGGCAAGGTCACACGGATCTCCGTGAACACGGAACCGAGCACGCTCGACGAGCGACGGGCGCTCGAGGATCAGGCGGTCGTGGAGACACTCGTAGGGCTCATGCTGGATGCTCCGGTCGTCGAGGTGGAAACCCGATCTCCCGGAGCGGCATACCCGCTCGTGTTCCACCTCACCGACGGCACCACCGTGCGTCGTGTCTTCTGGCCGTCCACCGGCATCCTCGGTCGTGGCCTACAACTCCCGCCCGAGTTCGGCGACCTCCTGGAGGCGAGCCTCCGGCCCGTCCCGTAGCACACAAACACAAACCCCTCGCTTGCGCGAGGGGTTGTCGTCCGGACCAGCGTCCGAGGGCGACACCTCCGTGGAGGGCGCCCACCGAGGGCTACGCCGTGGCGGAGGCCTTCAGCTGCTGGTTCAGGCGCGAGACGCGGCGGGAGGCCGCGTTCGGGTGGATGATGTTGCGGCGCGCGGCGCGGTCCAGCTCCTGCTGCGCGAGGCGGACGAGCGCCTGCGCGTCGTCGTCGCCGTTCGC
>Ga0265293_10005170_pt1 | contig 22089 bp, 20 predicted proteins | sample Munlanlewell138R_FD_192505 | JGI IMG/M metagenome (GOLD analysis project Ga0265293, IMG submission 192505) | Leachate microbial communities from a municipal landfill in Southern Ontario, Canada - Leachate well 138R | ecosystem: Engineered > Solid waste > Landfill > Unclassified | place: Canada... | reverse complement strand
ATCAGGGATATGGATTTCCTATTGGAGGAGTTGCTGCTTTTGATTTGGAGAAAGGAGTTATTTCCCCCGGAGGAGTTGGATATGATATTAATTGTTCAGTTAGGTTGATGAAGACAAATTTAACTAGAGAGGATGTTGAAGGAAAAAAAGAAGAAATTGCAGAAACTCTTTTTAGAGAAATTCCTTCTGGAGTTGGAGGAAAAGGAAAAATTATTTTAAAAGATAAAGAGTTAAATGAGGTTTTGGAAAGGGGAATTAATTGGGTTATTGAAAAGGGGTTTGGGGAAAAAGAGGATTTGGAGTATGTTGAAGAAAAAGGATGTATGGAAGAGGCTAGAGTTGAAAATGTTAGCCGAAGAGCTAGATCTAGAGGTTTGGCTCAGTTGGGGACTCTTGGAGCAGGAAATCATTTTTTAGAGGTTCAATATGTTGATGAAATTCTTGATGAAAAAACTGCAGAAACTTTTGGTTTAAAAAAGAATCAGATTTGTATTATGATTCATTGTGGTTCCAGAGGACTTGGACATCAAGTTGCTAGTGATTATATTTTGGAAATGGAAAGGGAATACGGATTTAAGCATCTTGCAGATAGGGAATTGATTAGTGCTCCAATTGAAAGTGATCTTGGGAAAAAATATCTTTCGGCGATGGCAGCTGCAGCAAATTTTGCATTTGCAAATAAGCAGGTGATTAGTCATTTAACTAGAGAGGCGATGAAAAAAGTTTTCCCTAAATTTGATGCAGAGGTTGTTTATGAGGTTTGTCATAATATTGCAAAATTTGAAGAATATGAAATTGAAGGAGAATTAAAGAAAGTCCTTGTGATGAGAAAAGGTGCTACTCGTTCGTTTGGTCCTGGGAAAAAAGAACTTCCAAAAAAATACCAAGAGGTAGGACAACCGATTATAATTCCTGGGAGTATGGGAACTGCGAGTTATGTTTTAGTGGGAACTAGAGAGTCTGAGAAATTAAGTTTTGCCTCTACCGCTCATGGAGCAGGAAGAGTTAAGGGGAGAGTTGCAGCGATGAAAGAATTAGATTTAGAAAAGGTAAAAACCTCACTTTTAGACAAAGGGATTATAGTTAGATCTGGAAGTTCTAAGGGGATTATTGAAGAGGCTCCAGAGGTTTACAAAGACATTGATGAGGTTGTAAGAGTTAGTGAAGAGGTTGGAATTGGAAAGGTAGTTGCTAGATTAAAACCTCTTTGTGTGATTAAGGGGTAGGGTTTCCAATTTCCGATTGAATTAATTCTAACTCTCTTTTTTCAGAAAATAATTGAGTTCTGTTAGGTTTTCTTTTCCTATAAAAATAGATAGCTATGAGAGTTATTAAGATTAAAGTTGAAATTAAATAACTCCAAGGGAAATTAGAATTGCTTTGACTTTCTTCTACATCAGTATTATCTTCTTCGTTAATGTAGTACTTTTTTTCATCGGATTTATTATTTTCATATTTTATTAAATTAAATGAATTAATTCTTTCGTTAATTTTTTTAATTGAAATATTTGCCTTAGTTCCTTTTATGCTTTCTAATTTAACTACAAGATCGTAATATTCTAGAGAAGTTAGATTTAATTTTTCTTCTTCCCCTATTTTTAGAATTAAATTTATTGGTTCACTTCTTATAGTTATATTTATAGAATTATTAATGATCTTATTTAGTTGTAGTGAGTGATTTTGATTATTTATTGTGAAAGATAATTTTTCATTGAGGTTGAAATTTTTATTATATCCTTTCTGAAGTGTTGTATCCTCTACTTTTAGATTTATATTCTCTTTGGGAGGAACTCCTCCGCCTCCGCCTCCTCCTCCCCCCTTAGGTGTTGGAGGAGTTCCTAGTGTTGTAAACTCTATTAGTGAGATATTACAATTTCCCGCCCTATCACAAAAAGAGAGATTCAAATTATATTCTGTTGAAGGATTAAGATTAGAAATAGAAATTGAATGTTCTAAATTGAAAGTGTTATTTTGAATTGAATTTAAATCGATTGAATAGTTTATTTCCTCAGAAGAATTAATTTTTAATTTTGCCGAATTGCATGAAATATCTTCAATATCGTAGGTTAAATTAGGAGTAGTAATATCATAGATTATAGTGTGATTAATTTTTTCTGAGACAGAATCATTATTGTAAACTAAACAGCTCCAAGTATAATTTCCTTCTTCTTCAAATATAAAATTAAATTCTGAGATATTGGAATTCCCATAAATTTCATTAGTGGAGTTATTTAATAGATTTTCTGAAGAATTCCAAATAGAGAAGGTTATATTTTTAAGAGGAGATTCTGTAGGCGAAGTTGTATTACAGGTAAATGAGATTTCATTTATATTTGTAAAAGTATTATTTGAAGGCGTTAATTCTAAATTTATTCCTTGATTGATAAATGTATAATTATTTTCTGCAAAGGCACAGTTTGATTTTTTATCACATACTAGATAGTTCCAATAGTATTTTCCATAATCAATTTCTACTAATTCTATTTGACTTGTATTTGTTTCTCCTGAAATTTCTATCATTGAATTATTAACTAAGTTATTATTTGAATCCCAAAGATATAGAGTTGCATTTTTTAATTGCCAATCAGAAGTATTAAATTTGAATGCTTGATTTTGTGTTTCGTTTAGAGTGTTATTTTCGGGAGAGATTAGATTTATGATTGGAGGAGTTTCGTCAATTTCCATTAAAGCAGAATAGACATCTACACGAGAGAAATTTCTATTAGATTCGTAATCATAAATTTGCTTTCCCGTTGAATTTAATAAATCTTCTATCTCCGAAGGGGTTTTTGTTTTATTTATAGATTTTAGATATTGGTTTATAATTGCAATAACTCCTGCGACGTGAGGTGTGGCCATCGAGGTTCCATTTGCATAGGCATAACGATTATTAAGATAAGTTGAAGTAATATTAGTTCCTGGAGCAGATAAAATTTTTAAAGAAGGATTGCTCCATCTATTTGAAAAGGAAGATAAATTATTATCTGATTTTATTGAGGAAGTGGTAGGAATTGCATTCTGAATACATGCAGGTGATGAAATAAGACTAGGGCTTCCATCATTTCCTGTTGCAACAACTACGGAAATATTTTTACTATTAGCATAATTAATCCTAGATGAAAAATAAATTCCAAAACTATCTTTTATGTCACAATACTCATTAAATAAATCTTCGCTTCCCAAACTCATACTTATCACAGAAATATTGAACTCTGTAGCATTATTTATACACCATTCCATTCCGTCAAGAATATCATTTATATTAAAACTCCTGTTTTGAGGTTCATTTGCCTTTATCATTATTATTTTAGAATTTGGAGCGACACCTAATAGATCCCCATTAGCACTTGCAATTCCTGCAACATGAGTTCCGTGCCCTTGATCATCTAAGATGTAATTATTATTATAATAAGTGTTCCATCCTCCAACAACCTTACAATTAGAATTAGGATTATTATCTCCAAAACATCCTCCCAAATCTGGATGAGTATAATCTATTCCCGTGTCTATTATACAGATAGTTTGCCCCTCTCCCGTCAAATTAATTCCTCTAGATTCTAGATTCCAACTAGAGGTAGCATTTATTAGTAGAACTGAATCTTGTAAGAATGTATAGTATTTTTTTTCTTCAAAAATTTCTTTAATTTGATTGTTTAGTGCTAAATTCTCTATTTCTTCTCTTGTTAAAATTGCAAAAAATCCTTCTTCCATCTCGTAAGTAATAGATTCTTCTGAGGTAAAATCTTTAGCTTTTTTTTCTTTAGAAAATAAAGTTATCATTCGAAGGATATTATTCTTAGGAGTTTTGTTATCATATTTTACGAATACTCTTATTTTTTCATTAGAATTTTTTTCTAAAATAGAACTTTGGATTTTTGTATTTTCTATTTGCTTTGCATTCACAAAGACTACTATAAATAAAATTAACACAACTCCTAAAACCAATAAAACTCTCTTCCTTCCCATCGATAAAAGAATAATTTGAACTTTAAAAATCTAATCTTAATGCTGAAAATAAAAAGAAATAAATCAACTCTTATTCACTAATAACTTCAAACTTCCCATTCTTTCCGGTAGTGAGCTGTTTCTGTCCATTGAATTCAGAGCAAAATCCATTCTCTAATTTTATTCTCGCCCCCACCTTAATTCTTTCAATATCTTGATTCCAAAAAGACATTTTGATTTCACTAGTTCCATCTGTAACCATTGCATTTGAAACTCTTAAAATTTTTCCGTATTTATTAAATTCTCTCGGCTCTTCCATAGAGACTATCGTTAAATCTAGGTTAATTCCTTCTTGTTTGGGTTGTAATTCTGCTATGGAAGTCATTTTAACAATATCCTCCACTAGCTCCAACATCTACTCCTTCCCATCCAAAATAAGGATTAGGGGTTTCAGTTGAAAGACTTAATGAGGTACATTCTTCTGGAACATTGCTAAAAGCAGTACAAACAATATCTAAATAAGATTGAGAGCTCCTCCCCAGTGAAGGTTCGACCACACAAGGAATTCCATTTGAAGGACAATAATCCTTCTTTGAAGTAGTGAATATCCCGTTAATAACTAAACCTGGACTTCCGCCAACACCATAAGCTTGACTTAATTGAGAATCCTCTGCATAATATTCTTCCCATTTTCCAGAGTCTATACAATTTTTAACTTTATTTGTATCTACTCCTACCTTTTTCATACAATCCTCAGGGTCATTCCCTTCCATTACAAGACCATAACTTTGATCAACAACTCCATTTCCTTCTAAGAAGCACTTTAGATAAGGAATAAATTTATCTGATTGTTCCTCTCTTATACAAAGTTGTCTAGGAGTTTCTGTGTACTCTGGTTCGTGCATAAAATAATGAACAAATCTAATTTTTGCATCTGCTTTATTTCCAATAGATTCCAAGAATGGAATAAATCCTTTTTCTGCTTGTGTTCCGTAAGGACAATGAGTCATAATAAATAATTCTGCTCTTGGTTTATCGGATTTAGGAATTTCCTGAGGAGTATCAACAACATTTCCAGTTATGCTTCCTCCCATGAATGAAGAACTTTCGATCATTTGTCCAAAATATTTTCCATCTTTAGACACCGCAAATTCTCCTTCATCTCCTTGAACTAAGAATTCCACAATAAAGATATCTCCTTTAGAAATTATAGAATTAAATTGAATATCTTCAGAATCCAAACCATATCTTTCCGTTAGGAATGTAAGAACAATACTTTCTGCCTTCTTTTTAGAAATTCCGCTAGTTGAGTTGGCGATTAAAACGATCGATAGAACAATAACTAGAACAACACTAGCAATCATCCAATAATTAATTTTCAAGGAATTTGATTTCTTAGGTTCCTCTTTTTTTTCAATTACTTTTTTTGTCGTCTTTTTTTTAACCATTATAGATTGATTAGAATAAAAAGCCTTTATAAAGTTTTTGGAAAATTAAAAATTAACACATTAAAGCAGCCGAATCACTTGGTGCTGTTCCATATCCTAGACCTGCCGAGGGAGTATCGGTTGGAAGATTTAGTGTTGAACACTCTTCAGGAGCATTCTCAAAAGCTGCACAGACAGTTGCTAGTAAAGCTGCTGGACTTCTTCCACTGTTTACCTGAACTCCATTTATTACAAGTGTTGGACTTCCTTGAACTCCATATTTATCATTTTCTTCCTTGTGAATATTGAATTGAGGGAATTGTCCGCTTACCCAAGTGCTTCTATCATTTAGACTTGCGATAACACCATATTCTTTTTCTGTTGCATCATAACAAGAGTCTAGTTTTGATTTATCTATTCCGATTTCCTTAACACAGCCTTCGGTATCTCCTGCTGCTAGGAAGCATTGTAAATAGTCTAGATATTTAGGCTTCTGTTCTTTCTGGATACAATATTGTACTAAATTCTCTTCAGTTTCACCAACGGAAGGATGCATTACATAATCTACGAATTTAACTTCAAAATCAACCTTGTCTCCTAAGGAGGATTTTACTACAGGTAAGAATCCTTTCTCTATTTGAGTCCCATAAGGGCAGTAAGACATTACAAATAATTCTATATTAGGTCTATCGGATTTAGGGATGTTATCGGGAGTTGCAGGAGTTGAGGAAGAACTAGAACTGGAACCATCTAAAGAATCCATTTGTCCTATGTATTTTCCGTCTTTAGAAATATCAAAGGTTCCTAAACTTCCTTGATAGTTATAAGTGACTCTATAAAATCCAGAAACAGATTTTATTCCTTCAACTTGAACATCAGCTCCTTGTGATTGTGCAAATGCAATGAATCTTTTCTCTGCAGTTTTTTTGGAAATTCCAGATGCAGAAGTTGAGATAGCTCCAACAACTAAAATTATAGCTAATGCAATTGAAGCAATCATCCAAGGATTTATAGATTTAGAAATTAAATTTTTATTATTAGAAGTTGAAGTTTCTTTATTCACACTCTTCTTAGATTTTTTAGCTACCATAAAAAAGTAAACAATTGTTTACTTTTTAAATGTTTGGAAAGTATGTTAACAACGAGATAACTCCTAGAGTATAACAATTATTATAATCCAGGCTATATTATTACGACGATGATAGACTTAGAAACAATATATGATTTTTTTCCTGAACAGAAAAAAGAATCAATAGAAAAATTAATTGAGGATCCGAGTTTTCAAAAACAAATTCCTTCTCTAATCTTAGATAGAATAAAAAAATCCTCAAATAAAATTATTCCTATTGAAGATGAAATGATTCCCTGGTTTTTTTCTCGTGCAGAATTTTCAAATCTAGAAGAATCTTATAAGATGTCTAGTATGTTTAGAGATTATCTTTCCTATGAAAAGAGATTTTTACCTCTAGCAATAGACTATCTTAGTGAACTTGAGACTCTTAAGGAAAGAAATAGTTTGACTAAGAGAAGATTTTATGAGATTGGAAAAAATTTTGCTTCTAGATGTTTATTTTCTCTTTCTTTTTTTTACGATGGATTGGAAGAGCTATATAATAGGAGAGGATCTCCCCATCCTGAATTTTACAGAGAAACTGGAAAAAGAATTTTCTCAAGAATAGGAGAAGAATCTATTTCTGATAATTTTGATAATTGGGAAGAATTTATTAGAGAAGAGGCTTTTAGCTAAATTATCTTTTCTAAATCCAACTCTAATGCCCCGATAGGAAAATCAATTTTCCAATTTTTTAAACATCTCGGATGTATCTCTCCGATAGAACCTATTTCTTCATTATTTAATAAAATCTTTCCTACTCTTCCTGGAATAAATATTTCGTTTTCAGTTTCTTCAATTTCATATTCTTTTCCTAGCATCTTAAATAGATAATCTAGGACTTGTTTTATCTGAGTAAAATCAGTTTTATCCTCGCAAATTGCAATAGAAAGTAATTCTTTTTCCTTAATTCCTGTTTCAGTTTTATTTTCTTTATCTATTTCAAAAATTCTTCCCATCTCGAATATTTTTTGAGGATAGAATGAATCTGAATTTTCAGAGAATATTTTAATTAAATTCGTTAGTAAATCTATTCTTAATACGCTATATTCGGTTTTTGAATCTTCTAGTTCAATAAATTCCTTAAAACTCTCTCTGAGCTTTTTTATCTCTTCTTTTGTGTTCAAATGTAAACTTGAAACTTCTAAGAAATTTATTCCAGATAAGATATTTCCAATAACTCTTTTTTTTATGGAAGTTTTATCTTCCTCTGCAATTGTAGAAATTCTTGGAATTTCTGGAATAAAATTTTCATAGCCGTAGGCAATAGCAATATCTTCTGCAATATCAACCCAATGTAAAACATCAGTTCTATATGAAGGGATTAAAGCAAATAAATTTTTTCCTTCCTTTTTAATTTCTACATCCATCTTCTTAAGAAGTTCTTCAATTTCTTTTTCCTTTAGTTCTAGACCCAACGTTTTATTAATATCTTCAATTTTGAATCCCAATTTTTGTCTTTCTAAATTTGGACTTAGCGAGATTTCTCTATCTTTTATTTTTACAGAATAAATCTCTGCCCCCATATCTGCTAGAGCGGAAACTAAGATATTTAAAGATTTTTCTAGATAGTATTTATTAAATCCAGAACATTCTATAAATACCTCTTTTGTATTTTCATCAATTCTTCCGGTTTCGTGAGAGTTTATTATCGGAGGCATGGATAAAATTTGTTCGTTGGAATCTATAAAAATAGGGAATTTATCTAGGCCTTCTAAAAGTTTTGCATAATCTCTTCCGGCAGGATGTTGAGAGAGAATTTGTAATCCATTAATTTCTTTAGGAAATTCTAGAGGTCTAAATTTTATTTCTTGAGGTTTTTTAGCAATAAATTTTATAGGAAATTTAATCTTTTCTAGAGGATAAACTCCTATTGCTAATTTTTTCCTTTTTCTTCCAAGTGTGTTATGAAGTTTTTCTTGAATATCTATAATATCTTTTATCCTTTGATTATTTAGATTTAGATTTTTTATAACTGCACAGACAGTAAGAGGCCTAACTGATTTTACAGATTTATCTATAATTACTTCATAATTGGAAGGTTTAATTTTATAATCCGAAATTTTTCCCTTTCCAAGATAATTTTTCATGTATCTTACAAATCCTTGTGTTGAAAGTAGGTCTGTTCTGTTAGGAGTTATATCGATGGTTAATTCTTCCTCGGAAAGAAAATCAACTTCTATACCTGCAGAAGTTATTCTTTCTTGAAGTTTATCATCTAAATTTCCTAATTCTCTTTCAATCTCAGTTCTATTTAGTGTTATTGTTGTCATTTTTTATTTAACTTTTTCCAATCAGTTTTTAATAAACCATAAACATTTGCATCTTGAATTTTCCCGGTAGATTTCGCCTTGTGATAGTCCCTTAAACATCCTTCATATGAAAATCCTAATTTTCTTGCTAGAGCATTGGAGGCCTCATTATCTACATAAGCATAAAGAGTAATTCTATTTAATTTTAAATCCTTGAAAACAAAATCTATAAGTTTTGAACAAGCTTCAGTAGCAATTCCTTTCCTCCAATAATTTTCATTTAACCAATAACCTATTTCCACAGATTCATTGAATCTATCTAACTTGTGTAAACCACACCCTCCAATTAATTTTTTCTCATCCTTTAATTCTATATTAAAACTATAACCTTCTCGCTTAGTTCTTTTTTTATGTTCACTTTGCACATGATTTATCCACCATTTAGCATCTTTTATAGTGTAAGGATAAGAAACCTTTGCTAAATATCTAGAAACATTTAGGTTGTTCATTCCCTCTATTAAATTCCCTATATCTTTTGGAGTAGGCGATCTTAATATTAATCTTTCTGTGTATAATTTCATTCTGTCCAAAACCTCATTTCTCTAGATTTAGTTAAATTATTTTTATAGAAGTCTCTTAAATCTTTTATTCCAAAATATTGCATTATTATTCTATCAAACCCTGGACCCCAGGCAAGTACGGGAATATGTTTTCCGAAAAAAGGAATCGTTACCTCGGGGCGAAACATTCCTGCTCCTCCGATCTCAATCCAAGATTGTCGTTCTTCATTCCAACTATCTATTTCTACTGAAGGTTCAGTATAGGGAAAATAGTGTGGTCTAAATCTTAATTTTTTATGTCCCATTCTTGTAAAAAATTGTTTTAGATAACCTAAGAGTTGTCTAAAATTAGCATTTTCATCCACAACAATTCCTTCAGATTGGTTGAATTCAAATCCGTGACTCCAATCAACAGTTTCATTTCTAAAACATTTTCCAAGTGCAAAATATTTTGCAGGGAATTCTTTCTCTTCGGAAATTCTTTTTAAAGTTTGAACGGAAAGAGGAGTTGTATGAGTTCTTAGTAAAACTTTTTTTGAAATTTCCTCATTCCATTCTGAACTCCATCCTCTAGAGTCTTCCCTTCCCTCATGAGATTTTTTAACCTCTTCTACTAATTTCTTTTCAGGTAATTTACCACTTAAATTTTTTATAAAAAATGTATCTTGCATATCTCTTGCAGGATGATCTTGAGGAGTAAATAAAGCATCAAAATCCCAAAATGAGGTAAGAGTTAAATTTCCTGTCATTTCCTTAAATCCCATGTCTAACCAAATCTTTTTAGCAAAGTCAGTTGCTTGGTTTACAAAGTGTCGTTTCCCTCCGTAAAGTTTAGGAACTAAACTTTGAATGTCATAAACTCTAAATTTTTTTCCTTTCCAAGAAGTATCTCTAATAATTTTTGAATCTATTTTCTCAATTAATTCTTCATTCAAATCTTCAAGTTTAATCTTCTTTCCTAATTCCGTGAGGGAAATTAAAGTCTCTTTTTCATCCCTTATCTCAATAATATCTTTTCTGGATTTTAAATTTTCTAGTGCTAATTTTTGTTCGGGTTTTAATTTGCTCTCTTCCAAAGGCAAACTAGAAATTAATTCTTCTTCCAGACTTTTTTTATCAATCTCTTTTTGAGAAGCAGTAAGAATAATTTTTCCTTCTTTGATTTCTACTAGAGCTTTTTTCTTCAAAACTCCAAGAGAAATTTTTGCCTCATTGGAATTTAATTCTGTATTTTTTTCTATCTCTGAAATCGAAATTAGTTTCTTTTCAGAAAGAGTATTTAACAACCGTCTTTCTGGAAGACCTATATCCCTATATTTTTTACCATTTATTCCCAAATCAATAACTTTTTCTTCCTTAAATTCTAAATTAATTAGATTCTTTCTTTCTAAAAAACTTAAAGCCCTTAAAAGGGTAGTCTCATCTATTTCTGCTTTTTTTAAAATTTCTTCTAGACTCTTTGTTAAATAAGGTATAACTTTTTTCTCAATGGATGATAGGGATAACAAAATTTTCTCTTTTTTCATAATAATTTAATAATTAAACCTTATTTAAATATTTGTAAAATTAATTTGATCTAGATAAATTTCCAAAAAGTCTTGCAATTACTCCCTCTCTTTCTGAGTAAGAACCATTAATTTTATGTGCAATTTCTATATACTTTTTAGAAACCTTACTCTTTGGGCTTGTATGAATTACAGCATCTCTTTTTGTTAGAGCTTTTTTTACGGCATCATCTTCCGGAATTACACCGATTATTGGAGATTCTAACATAGACTTTATTGAAGAGAGGGGCATCTCATATTTTGCTCCTCTGTGTCTTGTAATCACAACTCCTCTAACTTCTTTTCCTAGATTTCTTGCAATCTTAACAGCTTTCAAAGCATCCGTTACTGCAGGTAGTTCGGGGTTTGTTACAACTACTATTTCTTCCCCGGCTTCTATAGTGGCTATTGCCTCCTCAGAAAATCCTGCTGCAGAATCTAGAATTATGTAGTCTGCTAGATCTTTTAGTCTCCTAACTATAAATGGTATCTTTCTAGTATTAAATTTCGTTATTTCTTTAACCGAAAGAGATGAAGGGATAATTTTAGTTCCAGAACTATGTTCATAAATCGCTTCTTCTATGTCTGCTTTTCCTCTTAAAACATGGTTTAGTGTAACTGGAACTATTGGAGCGCCTAAATGAACCCCTATATTTGGAGTATTTAGATTTAAATCCATAACTATTACCTCATGCTTTAACTTATTTAGAGCAGCACCTAAATTTATCGCAGTTGTGGTTTTTCCAACTCCTCCCTTTCCAGAGATCACAGTAATTATTCGTCCCATATCACTTTTTAACATTTAAATTGTGACGAATTGCGCTTATAAAGTTTTCTAATTGTTCAGAATACTCCTTTAACATATCCAAATTAATGTTAGTTTCTTTCCCTCCATCAATTATTTTCAAATTAACATTTTTTCTAAATTCTCCCTCTCGAGATTTTTGAAGGGCTGGAATTCTCCTAAAGAATATATAAAGCGGAAGAATTCCCTGAATTTCTTTATCTTTTTTAAAATAAGTTCTAATATATTCTATTTTTTGTTTAGGGCTATTTGGAAGTTCTAGAATTTTTTCTTCCTCCATTGCTTGCTCTATAATCGCATCAAAACTTAAATCAATTAGACTTCTCCATCTTTCGATTAGATTCAAAATAACATCACAGGTCTTAGTATATTTAAGACTCACATACAACAAGTGATCGGCGCTTGTTTTTTCCTTAGTAATCTCTTCCAGCATATTAAAAGTAGAATTAGAAAGTGGTTTCTAGTATATATATCTATGCTTTTTTAGTGGAGAAATGAGACATTAAGTGTTCTAAAGAATGTATAAAACTTATTATTTTATCCTTGGATATATGAATAAACTTACCTTCTGAAAACATGATTAGGTTATTTTTTCTTGAAAATTCTATGGAAGAAGTATTACATTTTCTTGTTAAAATTAGTAAATCTATTAAATTTATTCTATCTTTTTCATGAATTAATCTTGGAGCAATTTTTTTGAAAAAGAGAAGATTTTTATCTTTTCCATTATGTTTTTCGATTATTGAATAAATTTCAACTATTTTTAGAAGAGACTTGGTAAGTTCTTTGAGAATTTTAGAAAATATCTTATTATTTGATAAATTAGTACTTAAAATTAAGAGTCTCTTGGAAATATCTAATTGAATTTTTGCTTCAGTTAGAAGAGCAATATTGAATTTATTCATTTTATTTGTCTAAATATTCATAGGCAGATTTTGCTGCAATTGCTCCATCTCCTGATGCGGTTACAACCTGCTTGAAAACATTATTTGTAATATCTCCTGCTGCGAAAACTCCGTCTATTGAAGTTCTCATTTCTTTATCTATTTCTATGTATCCTTCATTATTTATTTTTATTCCTAATCCTTCTACTAATTTTGTTAGAGGGGTTGATCCTATTTCTATGAAAACTCCGTCAATGTCAATTTCTTTTTCTTCATCGGAATTTATCATTGAAAGTTTAATTTTATTTGTCTTTGAATCTCCTAAAATTTCTAGAGGGATTGAGTTATAAACGAATTCTACATTTTCTCTTTTATTTAGTTTTTCTAGAGATATAGGTTCACAACGCATTTTTTCTTTTCTATAAGAAATATATACTTTTTTAGCCATTGTAGAAAGATATAGTGCCGCGCTTGCTGCAGAGTTTGCACCTCCTATTACTATTACCTCTTTATTCCTAAAAAAAGTTCCATCACAAGTTGCACAATAACTAACTCCTTTTCCTAGAAATTCTTCCTCTCCAGGAATGTTCAATTTTTTATGTTCTGAACCCAAAGTTATTATAATTGTTTTTCCAATATAATTCCTTGAGGAGTCTTTTATAATAAATAAGTTATCTTTTTTTTCTATAGAAACTATCTCAGTTTGGACAATTTCAACTCCTAATTTTTCTGAATGTTCCTTGAAATTATTCATTAGTTCAATCCCACTTCCTATAAATCCAGGCCAATTTTCTATTTCATGGGCAAGATTTGTAGTTCCTCCAATTTCTTTTGCAATTACTAGAGTTTTCAAATTATATCTTGCAGTATAAATTGAGGCTGAAAATCCTGCTGCACCTCCTCCTAAGATTATTGTATCATAGATTTCTTCCATAGTTAATGGGGGTTACGCTCTTTTTTAAAGATTAGTATTCAATGTTTAGAGAAAGATTTATAAAAGAATTAATTATAGGATTTATATGGAAAAAGATTTGGGAAAAATAAAAAAGAATGATGATATGGACATCATTATAAGAATTGATGATTTTGGAGGAAAACTTGGTTTGACAATTAGAGAATATGTTAATAGTTCTCCTTCGGGATATAAGGGGTTTACTAAAGCAGGAACCAGGATTCCTTTAGAAAGTATTGATGAGTTTAAGAAAATAATTTCTTCTATAAATTTAGATGAGTTGAAAACTCAAGAGGTTTCTGCCCCTTCTGAACCTGAAATTAAGGAAGATGAGAGTAGCTATCTTTGATTAAATTAGTTTACTTCTTATAACCTTTCCAGAATTTCCTTTAGGCAATTCTTCTATAAATTCAATAATCTTTGGATAAGCATGTCCTGCATAGTTCTTTTTTACGAATTGGGAAATTTCTTGTTTTGATTTTTCTTGGTTTAGGATTTTTTTTCTTGGAACTATAAATGCTTTTAATATACTTCCTCTAACTTTGTCTGGAATTCCGATCACTACTCCTTCTTTAACTAGGGGATGTTTGATTAAAATATTTTCAATTTCTAGAGGGGAGACTCGCTCTCCAGAAGTTTTTATTATATCATCTTTCCTTCCTTCAAAATAGAAGTAATTTTTATTATCTTGAGTTGCTAAGTCATTTGTAAAAAAATAATTTTTAGAAAAATAACTTTTAAACATTTTTTCATGTTTCCAAATTCCAGTCATCATTGCAGGCCAAGAAGTTTTAATAGATATCTCTCCGTTTTTTAAAATTGCTTTTACTCCTACCGACTTCCCAATTGAACCTTTTTTTGAAGGGATATTTGCAATTACAATTGCTCCGGTTTCGGTTTGCCAGTAGGTGTCAATTATATTTACTCCTAATTTCTTATAATATTCAACAATGTTTTGCGGTAATGCCTCTCCGACTGAACAAATTCTTTTTATATGTTTAAAGTCTATTTTTTTAAGATCCTCTCTAAAAAGTTTTAAAACCGTAGGAGCGGTGTAGATATTTTCTATCTTATTTTTTAGAAGAAATTTTTTCCATCTTGGAATATCAAATCTTCCTTGGATTGAAAATACTGTAGCTCCTGTGAAAAAAGGAGCAATTACTCCATAGATTGCTCCGGTAACCCATGCAGGGTGTGCCGAACAAAAATAATTTGTCTTAGGTTTTAAACCTAAAACTTTTTTTGCGGTATAAATCCATTGAACAGTTCCCTTGTGGGGAAGTAAAATTCCTGCAACTGGAGTTCCTGCCGTTGATGAAGTAAAAATAATATAGCAACTTTCTTTTTTATCCAATTGAACTGTTTCACAAATTGAAGAAGATTTTTTTATTTCAGTTTTGAATTTTTTAGAATCTACCACGAAAACCTCTCGGAGTGTTTTAGGTTTTTGTGTTTTTTTAAATCTTCTTAAGAGTTCCTTATCTGTAACTAGAAAATTTACATCTCCTCTTTTTAAACGAATCTCTAAACCTTCAGGTTGGAATGCTTCAAATAATGGCATAGCCATTGCTCCGAGTTTAATTGTAGCAATCATTCCAAAGTAAATTTCTGAACATTTAGGTAAAAAAAATGCAACTCTTTCCCCTCTTTTTAGCCCATTTTTTTTAAAAATATTAGCATATCTATTTACATTCTCTATCAATTCTTTATATGTATACTTTTCAATTTCTCCATTTTCTCTTTGAAAATGAAGTGCAAGAGAATTAGGATTTTCTCTTGCTCTCTCCTCAATTATATTTATTAAATTAAATTTTCCCTTGGGAATTTTATATTCTTTCTCTAATTTGTTCCAATTGACTAAGCTCATCCCCTCTAGAATTTTTAGATTACTAAAGTTTAAATACCTTCTCCCCCGAATAATTAAGAGGGGTAGATGAGAAGAGAAATTTTGGTTGGGGGGAAGGCAGGACAGGGTCCAAATTTTTTAGGTGAACTTATTGCTCAAGGACTTATTAAAAAAGGATATTATGTATTTTATTCTAGAGATTATCAATCTTTAATTAGGGGAGGACATAATTTTAATCAAATTTCAGTTTCAGGAAAAGAAGTTTATAGCAACTCTTCTGAGATAGATATTCTCGTTTGCTTAGATGATAAAACAAGAAAAATTCATGAGAAAAAATTAAAAAAAGACGCAATTATATTGGATTATACTCGCGGAAAAGGGAATGCCTATTATGCAGGAGTTTTATTCAGGGCTTTAAAAATAGAGTTTTCTATCTTAGATTCCTTGTTGAAAAAATATAAATTTTATGAAGAAAATCTAAGTGAAGCTAAAGATGGATTTGAAAATGGGTGTACTTCTACATTGGAAAAAAGTTGTTCACTAAGATTTAAAGATTTAGGAATTCTTCCTAAAAAAATTGATTTGAATAAATTAATTTTAAAAAATGGAAGTGAGGCTATTGCAGTTTCTTCATTAAAATCTGGACTTGACTTTTATTATGCTTATCCCATGACTCCTGCAACTCCTCTAATGATGGAGCTAGGAATGATGCAATTAGATGAGAAAAATAAACATAGAGTTATAGAATTGGAAAATGAAATTGCGGTTGCTCTCACAGGAATGGGAAGCTCAGTTGTTGGAAAGAGAGTAATGGTGGGAACTTCGGGAGGAGGATTTGATTTAATGACTGAGAGTTTAAGTCTTTCTGCAATGGCTGAAATTCCTTTAGTATTCTATCTAGCTCAAAGACCTGGACCTGGAACAGGTGTTGCAACTTATACCTCACAGGGAGATTTAAATTTAGCATTACATTCGGGACATGGAGAATTTTTCAGATTTGTAGTCTCTCCTGGAGATAACGAAGATTGTATAAAATTGGCTAACGATGCTTTTCACTTTTCTTATAAATATAGAATACCCTCTATTATTTTAATTGATAAGCATCTTGCAGAGAGTAAGGGTATTTATAATGAGAAAGAGAGTTTGAAAAAAATTAAAGAAATAAAAAACCCTATAAAAATTGGAGAGAGATTTAATTCTTATGAACATGATTTAGAAAAAGATAGTATCGCTACGGAAGAAGCTGAAATCATAAAGAAAAATTTTGAGAGAAGAGCCCTTAAGGAAAAAGAAATTGAAAAAGAAATTGAAAATTTTGAAACAATAAAAATTTATGGAAATAAGAATTCTAAAAATTTGATTATTTCTTGGGGTGGAACTAAAGGGGCAATTTTAGATTCTATTAACTATGAAAATTTAGATGCTAAGTTTACTCAAGTCTTATATATGAACCCTTTTCCATCTAAACATATTTTGAAAGAAATTAATAAATCTAAAAATGTTTTGATTGTAGAAAATAATTTTGACTCTCCATTGAGTAGATTAATCAGAGAGAAGACGGGATTCAAGATTGAAGATAAAAATAAAATTTTAAGATATGATGGAAGACCTTTTTTGTATGATGAACTTTCGAGAGAAATTCGAAAGAGATTGAAATGAATTTTTACATTCTAGTTGCGATTATTGGACTTATTTCAATTATTTCTGGAACTTTTTTAGTTTCAAATAATTCTAACAGGGGTAAAAAATATATCTATCCCTTTTTAATTTTAGGAGGTATTTGTTTAGAAATTTATAGTATTTATTTAGGAGATTTAATTTTTATTATATTGCAAGGAGTTTTTATTATCTCCTCCCTTATCGGATTTTTTAGGGTAAATTTAAATAGTCTTTCTTCTAGGAAATGTAAAGAAGATGGTGACAAAAACTATTCGAACTTCAACAGAAATTACCTGGTGTCCGGGATGTTTTAATTTTTCTATATTGGCTGGAGCTCAGAGATTTTTTGAAAAAGAAATTGCGAAAGGTAAGAAGAAAAAAGATTTTGCGATTATTTCGGGTATTGGATGTCATGCAAAAATATTTGACTATTTGAATTTGCCCGGAGTTAATTCTCTTCATGGGAGGGTTTTGCCTGTTGCACTTGGAATGAAAATTGGAAATCCTAATTTGAATGTGTTTGGTTTTTCGGGGGATGGGGATGCTTATGCCGAGGGAATGGAACACTTGATTCATATGGCAAGATATAATTCAAATATAAAATATATGGTTCATAATAATCAAGTTTTTGCCCTGACAATTGCAGAACCCTCTCCAGTTACAGAAAGAGGTTATCTAGATAAAACCCATCCTCTAGGAGTTAAATTAAAACCTTTTAATCCGATAAAATTAATGCTTGGGGCGGGAGCGAGTTTTGTTGCGAGAGTTTTTGCTGAGCCGAATCAGATTCAAAAAATTTTAGAAGAGGCGCAAAAACATAAGGGGTTTGCATTTATTGAGGTTATTCAGCCGTGCATTATTTTTCATAAAAATGAAGGATATAAGGAAAAAATGTATAATCTCGAAGAGAAAAAACATGATAAAACAAATTTTAACGAGGCGATGAAAAGAGCCGAGGAATTTGACTATGATGGAATTAGTTCTAATACAAAAATTCCGTTAGGAATTTTTTATCAAGAAAAAAGAGAAATTTTTGAGGAGTTGATATAGAAAATGGCAAAAAAAGATTACATCTCTGGAGTTTTTCGAAGTGGAATATTTAATGCATATGGGCTTATCGGAGATTATCAAGTAAAAAAATTTGAAACGGGATCTAATGAGGAAGCGAGAACTTTGGCAAATGCTCAGGGAGAGGTTCATGGAACCTATAAGGATGGAGTATTTAGACCAGCAAATGTAAGGGGAGAAAAAGGATTTGCTAATACTATCGATTTAAATAAGAAAAGATATTTTATAGATCATCGAGGCCAATTATACGATCAAAGAGGAGCTATTGCAGGATTAGTAGATGGAGATGGAAAATTTCAAAGCATTGAGACTAATGATAATTCTAAATCCTATAGGGAAAAACTTGATAACCGGAGAGAAAATATTTCTTATAAATCAGAAGTGGACTATGGAGGACATAGGGAGAGAATTTTTGAAATAGAAGGTGGAGGAATATTTACAGGAAAACAAAATAAGGAATTATCTGATTTAGCTGAATATCTTATTCGATCCCATAGAGTTCTAGGAAAATTTAGAACCTATGATAAAACTGGAACTAGTAGGGATAAGAAGATTAGAGTTTATGAAGGAGAAATACCTGAGTATGATCCCCAAACTAAGGCAGGATCCGGATGGAATGGAGAAAGTAAGGATGGAAGTGAACATGTGATACTTATAAATCGAGGTCTATCTCATGATGAACAAATAGCAACTTTAACTCACGAACTCTCTCATGTATATGGACAAAAAGATCCATATGTAAGAGGGAGAGAACTTCGTATTGAGGAACATGATACTCATTTAGCTGCTATAGATCATTTAGTAACTTTATATCAGGATTATGATGCTTTAAAAAAGGCTACAGAAGGAAGGGAAAAAAGTTATTTTAATGTAACTGATTTATCTAAGGAAGATATAGGAAAGGCTGTAGCTCGCCTAGTATCTACTAAAGGATTATTTGAAATAAATAATGAAGAACTCTCTCAACATGATTCCACTTTTAAAAGAATTGTCAAGGATTTAGAATCTAGAGTAGGACTTTATATTGCAGCTCCTAGTTTGATTGCTTCAATACTTCTCTCTTCCAAAAAGATTACTGGAAATTTTATATTAAATAACCCTCTCCAAAAAGGATCTATTTATTTTTTAAGTGCTTGTTTTTTCCTAATTGGAATTTTTGGAATATTTATGTATTCTAAAAAAAGAAGATTTATGTATAGGGAGTTTAAAGAATTATTGAATTAAAAGATTTAACTAAGTTTATTGGAGAAGTAATTATAAATCGTTGTATCTTTTAAGTAGTTACAAATAGAAAGAGTTATAAATGGAGAAAACCAAGGATTCTTATAGAAAATGGTACTTTACAATAGTCAAGGAATACTGCAAGATAATATAATCATTCTAGATGGAAGTCAGAAAGCTCATATTAATGGCACTCTAGATACTTTAGGGGAAATAAGGAGAATTAGAGATGTTCCACAGAGAATTTGGAAGTCCTTTGATCAAGAATTTATAAATGAGATGCTTCAAGGATCTTACAACTCTAAAAGAAATCAGGTAGATGTTTTTAGGATTGGAGAAAATTTAAGTAAGAATAGATGGTTACATGGAGAAAATTCTGATGCACTAAAAATCTTACTCTTAGATCAAGACCTATATGACTCTAGAAATCCGAGACAAGGATTTGGAATGGGTGTTTATTTTCCTTTTGAAAGAAGTGGAAATCACTATATAATTTCCTCAACAGCTAGGGCAATAGATGAATCTCACTGGAAACATATCCTAGCCCATGAGATTGGACATGCCTTTGGAGCTCCGGATTCCAATAGGACAGATATCTATGAATCTCTAGGAAATCATTGTATAGATAGGAACTGCACAATGCATCAAGAACTAAATGTTAGAGATTGTCATGAACAAAGCCAAAGGCTAACTAGAATAGGAAGGCTTTATTGCCCTAACTGTGAAAGAGATATAAGGAGGATAGGATAAAATGGAAAGAATAACTAAAACTGATTTAGAAAAGATAGCTACCTTACAAGAAGAGGCTTTAAGATTTATAGAAAATGAAAACTATGGGGGGGCGTTTCAATTAGCAAATGCAATAGATGAAATATTTTATAGGAAAAATATTGATTTGGTTGAAGCTATGGATTGGTGTGATAATGATCTTCTAGAACTTCGAGGGAGGCATAACGGACCTAGAACAACTTCTTGGGGAGCTAGAAGGCATTATGCTTGGGAAATGGATTACAAGTAGGCAAATTTAAAAACCTTCCTTGAGAAATTAATACATGGAAGAAGATAAAATTAATATTAAGGAGAATTTTAAAACTTATTGGGGATTTATTAAGAAATACAAATTGTTATTCTTCGGAGTTTTAGTATTTGTATTTCTCTCAGAGATTAAACAGATTGCAGATAAATATCTAATTAAAATTATTTTTGATAAATCCGAGGAGTTTATCTCGGGAACTATTTCAGTAGATCTGTTAGGCAAAATAGTGATGATACTCCTAGGAACCTTCCTATTATTGACTCTATTTATTAATGTGTTTGGAAATTGGATGAGAGAACATCTAATTATTAAACTAGATACAAAAATAATATATGACTTGAAGGAAAAATACTTCTCTCACATTATTTCACTCGATCATCGTTTTTTTACCTCTCATAAAACGGGATCTCTTATTTCTAGAATGGGTCGAGGAGGTTCAGCAATTGAGAGAATGACAGACTCTATTTTTTATGAATTTTCTCCCTTAATATTTCAATTCTCAGCTCTTATGATTTCTCTTATCTATTTAGATAAAACTTCGGCGATTATTATGACTATTACCGTTATAAGTTTTTTAACATTTAATCTTCTATATCAAAGAAGAGCAAATAGGGATAGAGTTCCTGCAAACCAGGCAGAAGATTTAGAGAAAGCAAATATTGCGGACATATTCACAAATATAGATTCAATAAAATATTTTGGAAAAGAAGATGTTATTAGGGGAAAATATTTAGAACTAGCAGAAGATACTAAAAAAACTCTGACTAAAAGTTACAATCATTGGAGACTTGTTGCAACAGTTAATGGATTTATTATGGGAGTTAGTTCAATAGTTCTTTTATATTTTTCATTTAAGTCATTTATGAGAGGGGAGATGACTCTTGGAACCCTGTCCTTTGTTTATACTACTTTCATCTCATTAGGTAGGCCTTTGTTCTCATTTATACATGGATTTAGAAGTATGAATCGAGCAATGATAGATCTACAAGATTTATTTGATTATGGAAAAATAGAGTCTGGAATTAAAAATAAACCTAAGGCAACTAATATAAAAATTACAAATGGGGAGGTGGAATTTGATAGTGTAAATTTCTCATATGATAAGAGAAAAATATTGAAAGACTTTAGTTTGAAAATCCCTGCAAATAAAAAAATTGCATTTGTAGGACATTCAGGTTCTGGAAAAACTACTCTTGTAAAATTACTTTATAGGTTATACGATATTAATTCAGGAGAAATTAGGGTTGATGGAGTAGATATTAGAGATGTTAAATATGAATCTCTTAGAGAGGAAATGGCAATAGTACCTCAAGAATGTATCTTATTTGATGATACAATTTATAATAATATAAAATTTTCAAATCCTAAAGCTTCTAAAAAAGAGATTATGAATGCGATTAAATTTGCCCAATTAGATAAAATTGTTAACAGATTTCCACAAAAGGAAAATACCATTGTTGGAGAGAGGGGAGTTAAACTTTCTGGAGGAGAAAAACAGAGAGTTTCTATTGCAAGAGCAATTTTAGCTAATAAGAAAATCCTCGTCTTAGATGAAGCAACCTCTGCACTAGATTCTGAAACAGAAAATGAAATTCAACAGGCATTGAAGAAATTAATGATTGGAAGAACCTCAATTGTAATTGCCCATAGGCTATCTACAATTATGAATTCCGACCTAATTGTTGTAATGAAAAACGGAAAAATAGTCCAACAAGGAACTCATAACGAGTTAATTAAAGTTCCGGGAGAATACAAAAAACTTTGGGGATTTCAAAAAGG
>Ga0265293_10005169_pt1 | contig 22093 bp, 14 predicted proteins | sample Munlanlewell138R_FD_192505 | JGI IMG/M metagenome (GOLD analysis project Ga0265293, IMG submission 192505) | Leachate microbial communities from a municipal landfill in Southern Ontario, Canada - Leachate well 138R | ecosystem: Engineered > Solid waste > Landfill > Unclassified | place: Canada... | reverse complement strand
AAACTCCTTGTACAAATCCTTCGCCGTATCGTACAAGCCCATGTTGCGCAAATTGTTCCCCATCGAGCGGCCCAACAAGTACTCCGCCGACAAATAATACACGCGCTTCGCATCTTGCACGTAATAGGACTTCATCGTTTTCATCCAACGATGTATCAACCTGTCCCGAATCGCCAAGGACGTCGCCATGTAAACGTCCTCTTTGGACGCATTCTTCGTATTCTTCGCAAACGAGTAGCGCAAATGGTCTACCACCGCCCGCACCAACGTTTCCTTGTCCATGCCAGTTCGGTCGTCTTCTATCCTTACAATCGTATTTTTTTCGTCTTTCTTGGCCATCTAAGTCTCCATGATGAATGGTTATGCCATGCCGCGTTAACCCATATCGCGCGCTTTTGGGCTACAAATCTGCTGTCTTTTGCCCGTTTTGTCAAGCCTTGCCACCCACTGCTAGCCTAGTCAAGCCACTAAAGACTCAGTTTTGGGGGCGAGAGGCCTCACGGCTAGGGCAAGTGCAAAGTCGTGTATTTGGCAGTTTTTAAGTTTTCATTTTGCTGGGGGAAGTGTCCCCCTACGTGTCAACCCCACGCTTTGCGCGGGTTTGCCACTACCCCCTCCGCGGGGACACCCCGCGACGCCCCGTTCAGTTTTTGGCCGTCATAGAGCTTTGCGCTTGCCCTAGGGCCACGAGGGGAAAGCTCTCAAGTTTAAATTCCAAAACTCTCAATTTGTATTTTACGAACAGCTATGCTAAGTAGCCAAAGCCCATGGTTAAGGGAGCGGGCACAAGCTAGATTTTAATTCCCTTCCACTTTGAGGCTGAAATGGCATCGTTGATTGTTGTCGGTTCTATTGCTCTAGATACGATTACAACTCCTTCTCATCAAGAAAAACAAGGCTTAGGCGGGTCTGCTACCTATTTTTCGGCAGCTGCTGGCCTCTTGAGTGAACCCCAAGTAATCGCCGTCTTGGGTGAAGATTTTCGACTTGAAGAACTCGATTTTTTGCGCTCTCGCGGCGTGAATTTGTCCCAGGTTAAGGTAGGCAAAGGAAAAACCTTTCAGTGGCAGGGTAGCTACGGCGACGACTTAGGGGAAGCGACTACTTTGCGAACGGATCTCAACGTTTTTGCGGAGTTTAAACCACAGCTCTCTGAGAGCCAGAAAAACTGCGATTTCCTGTTTTTGGGCAATATTTTACCCCAACTACAATGGGATGTACTCGAGCAAGCTGAGAACGCTCGCTTCGTAGCAGCGGATACCATGAACTTGTGGATCAATAACGAAAACGCGATGCTGCGCAAGGTTTTATCGCGCATCAACATGATCGTTATTAACGAAGCCGAAGCCAAGCTTTTATCGAACTGCAGCGATATTCGCGACGCAGCGCGAGCGATCCGCCAAATGGGTCCCGAAATCATCGTGATTAAGCGAGGTGCCTTTGGTTCCTTTATGTTACACGAGGAGCGCATGTTCCTAGCTCCCGCCTACCTCGGCTCCCAAGTCATCGATCCCACGGGTGCTGGCGACACCTTTGCGGGTGGTCTTATGGGTACGCTCGCGCGCTTTGGTAGCGTTACCAATGACAATCTGCGACGCGGTATCATTACGGGAACTGCGCTGGCTAGCTTTACGATTGAAGAGTATAGCTTAGGTGGGCTTAAGCGAGTTACGCTAGAGAGCTTAAGAGAGCGCTACGCGCTATTACAAGAAATGATGCGCTTTCCCGACTTCGATTAAAACAGCAACAAGACAATCTTTACAGCGTAAAACTCTTCGAGCGCTGAGCTTTATGCGCAAATCCAGTGATGAGTGCGCATTTTGTTCGGATGCCTTGCCTTGTTCTTGCGGCAGTATAGAGACAAAAATTGTTTCAGTCTAACGCCAACTTCACAACACTCACAGAGCTATACGACGTCATGCAAGAGCATGGCGTCGCCTATAGTCGCCAGCAATTTGGCGGTAAAGCCTGTCACTTAGCCCGACTTGCGCATGAGGGTTTTAACGTCCCAGCCAGCTTCGTCATTTCGACCACCGTCTTTGATAAGCTCATGGACACGTTGCTCGCCGAGCAAACGTCGCACGTAAACCCGCAAGTTCTGTTGCAATCGGCGCCTTTTCCCGACAGTTTAACGAGCAAGCTCAAAGAGGCCTACGAAACTTTTGCTGATTTTCCCCTCGCGATTCGTTCCAGCTCTAGTGACGAGGATTCGGCGCTTCATTCTTTTGCGGGCTTGCAGCACAGTATTCTAGGTGTAGAGGGTTTTGACGCATTTTTAGCGGCAATTCGCACGGTTTGGCGAAGTTTCTATGCAAATGATCGTCTTTTGTACCCGATTCAAACACCCCCCGATGCTCGTGTTCCCTCGATGGCGGTTATCGTACAACGTTTTATACCCGCTAATGCGTCGGGCATTATTTTTACGAAAAATCCAGTGAGCGCCAAGCCACAAAGCCTATTGCTCAACGTTGGGCGCGGTAGCGGACAATGCGTCGTTGGCAACGAAGCTGTCGATAGTCTTACGCTCAAGCGAGGCACACTCACAAAGGACGCCTCATTTTTACGAAGCTATGACGAGCTTAAAGACCCAGTTCTAAGCCTTGAGCAAATACAAGCTGTTTGCGAAGCGGCGCTCAAAATTGAAGAGATTTATAACGCGCCGCAAGACATCGAGTTTTGTTTTTTAGGCGATAAGCTCACTATTTTGCAAACGCGTCCCATCGCCAATGGGGGCGGTAGCGCTTCCGAAAAGCGTCAACTTTTTAGCAACGTTAACGTTGGGGAAGCCTTAAGCGACGCGGTCACACCTATGACTTGGTCTGTGGGAATGGCTTTTGCGCAGCTGGGTTTTGATACGATATTTAAAACGCTAGGGCTTCGCGTTCCAGCCGAATATCGTTTTGTCACGACCTTTCATGGGCGAATTTACCTCAACGCATCGCAGTTTTTATCGATTTTAACGCAGATTCCCTTTATTGATCCTAAACGCTTAGGGCAGTCCGCTGGCGTGGCCAAAATCAGCGATTTTGACTTTGACTTAGAGCGCCTTTCGCCGTGGAAGCTCTTGGGCTCTTTACCCAGAACCTGCATAGAACTTGGCAAAACGCAGTATAAATTTTGGTTTAAACTCAAGCCTTGGGCAAAAGATTTTAAAAAACAACGCGATGAGTTTTTACAATTGGATTTAAGCAAGCAAAGCCACGCCCAGCTCTGCGCGCTGCAAGGTCGCGTAGAGGCTATGCTCAATGATTGTGGGCAGTCGATGTTGATGGCAGCGGCGAGTTTTTTGCTCTCCCATCAGCTTTTGCTTGCGATTTTACATGCAGTGGCGAGTCGTGAAGATGCGCAGAGCATGGAATCTGCACTTTTTAGCGGTCTTCGCAACGTTCGCAGCGCCGACCCAGGGCTTGCTTTATTACAAATCGCCCATGGTATACGGCGTCAGGCGCCACTGATGCAGCGCTTTTTGGCGGCCGAGAACTTTGATAATTCTCATGAATTTATGGCAGAACTGCGTCAAATGCCCGAAGCAAGCGCGTTTTTGCAAGCTTTTGACGAATTCATGAAAAAGTATGGCCTACGAACCACACAAGAGGCGGAGCTAGCCACGGCGCGTTGGAGCGAAGAACCGAGCTATTTGCTGCAAATTCTGCAAGCACATCTACAGACCGATAGCACGAAAAATCCCAATGCAATTCAAAACGACGCGGCAAAAATTCGTAAAGAAAGTACAGAGCAGGCATTTAATACGTTTTTTAAGCGAGGTGGCAGCATATTTAAGCTTGCGCTGCGAATGGCACAAAAGAGCGCCAGATTGCGCGAAGAATGGCGTGCTTACGTCGTGGATTGCCTCGGTTTATATAGATTTTTTCTCAAAGAGTGTGGTGCACGATTGTCGGCTCAATCCAAATTGCTGCAGAGTGACGACGTTTTTTATTTATCGCGCGCAGAGCTTTGTGCGTGGCTAGAGGATGAGGCTAAGCTATGCGATGCTCAACGCATTGTAGCCTTTAGGCGCGCACAACAACTCGCCTTTATGGCAAGTCCGCGTATGCCCGACAGTTTTGTGTTGAATCATCGCAAAGTTAAGCAAGGACAACGGCAGGCGCGTCAACAATTCCAAGGCATAGCCGCTTCACCTGGAACCGTTGTCGCGCGCGCGCGCGTTCTACACTCACCGGCTCAAGGTGCTAAAACGCTGCAACACGGCGAAATTATTGTAGCTCGCTACACCGACGTGGGTTGGACGCCGCTCTTTTTACTTGCTAGTGCGCTGCTTACCCAGCAAGGTGGCCCACTCTCGCATTCTTGTGTAGTAGCGCGAGAATATGGTTTGCCCGCTATCGTTGCGATTCCTTCTTTACTAGAGCAAGTTAAAACAGGCGATATCTTACATCTTTGCGCGGATATGGGAATCGTGAGTATAGTAGAGCGTGCGCAAGAGCCCTGAGTGATTTTGGCTGCGTACAAAGCCCGCTAGGGCTTTGGCAAAATCGCGTATTGCCGAGTATTTGGGGGGCGTTACGGGGGGCTTGCCCCCCGTAGAGGGGGTAGTGAGAGACCCGCGCGAAGCAAGGGGCTCACACGTAGGGGGAGACTTCCCCCCACAAAAAATGAACCTGTATCTGCATCGCTTGATGAGAGGGACGAATGCTGCGTATAGAGCTAGAACGCTACAATCAAGAAGCAATCGTGCGGCTTTCGGGGCGGCTTTGTAGGGCTGAGGCGGAGGCGCGGGGGGCAGAGTTGCTGGCGCTAGCTGGGCTTGGGCGCGTGCTGCGGCTGGAACTCGGGGCACTTGAGGAGGTGGATAGTTTTGGCGCGGCGAGCATAGCGGCGTTGGCGCGAAGAGCGGCGGCGAGCGGCTGCGAGTTGCGGCTTGAGGGGGCGAGTGAGCTGGTGCGGGGGCGCTTGGAGCGGTTTTTGTGGGGGCAGCAAAAAGTCAAGAAACGACGGGGCTTAGCTGATATTTTAGAGGGCGTCGGGGAGGGGTTTTTAGCGCATTTGGCGAGTTTAAAAGCGTTTTTGTACCTCGTGTCGGACACCGTTTTGTGGAGCATCGCGGGGGCGGCGCGAACGCAGCGAGTGCGGCGAGGGGCGGTGTGGTTGGAATCGGTACGCATTGGTTTGGACGCGCTGGGAATTGTGTGTTTGATAGCGTTTTTGGTGGGAACGGTCGTAGCGCTGCAGTCGGCGTCGATTTTACGAATGTTTGGTGCGGATATTTTGGTAGCCGACATGATTGGCATATCAATGACGCGTGAAATGGCGCCATTGATGACGGCAATACTCATGGCAGGGCGAAGCGGCGCGTCGATTGCTGCACAAATTGCAACGATGAACATCAACGAAGAGATTTCGGGGCTGCGAACCATGGGGTTAGAGCCCGTTAAATACGTCGTGGTGCCCAAATTTAGGGCGATAACGCTAACGATGCCGGGTTTGACGATTTTCGCAAACTTCTGCGGCATTTTCGGTGGTTTTATCGTTGCTGTGCTTTACATGGAGCTGGGAATTTCGGCGTTTTTGCATGAATTATCGCAAGCGCTCTACGTAAAAGACATATTAACGAGCTTGCTCAAGAGTGTGGTTTTTGCTTGGATCATCGTTTGGATTGCAGCGCATAAGGGTTTCCAAGCTTATGGTGGCTCGGACTCGGTAGGACGCGTAACGACCTCGAGCGTTGTGGCGAGCATATTTTGGTGTATCGTTGCGGACGCTGTTTTTAGTTTAATATTTTATTTTTAGAGTGCATGGGTGGAAGCTAACGAAAACATCGTTAATACGAGCGGGCTTGCCGTTGCATACGGCGAACGGACGGTTTTGCACGATATTAATTTGCGCATTGTACGCGGTTCGGTGACCTGTATTTGCGGAGGCTCGGGCTGCGGCAAATCGACGCTGCTGCGTTCTCTCATTGGGCTTACGCCCATAAAGTCTGGTAGCGTGCATATTATGGGGCAAGATATGCAGGCGCTGGAGGGCGATGCGCGCTCTGTATTTTTGAGTCGTATTGGCTTTATGTATCAGAGTGCGGGGTTGCTCAACTCCTTGTCGTTGCTCGATAATTTGCGCATTCCTTTTAAGGCGCACACGCAGCTTCATGACGCTATTATCGACGAGCTCGTGATGCATCGCTTGGCGCAAGTTCAACTCAGCCATGCTCTACACCTTTTGCCTGGCGAATTGAGTGGTGGCATGCTCAAGCGAGCTGGTTTTGCGCGGGCTATAGCCTTGGAACCAGAGCTTGTCCTCTCGGACGAACCTTCGGCAGGCTTGGATCCAGTTACGGCCGCCGATCTTGATGCCTTGATGCTTCGTCTTAAAGATGAGTTAGGTATAAGTCTCGTTGTGGTCACGCATGATCTCGATTCCATAAAGCGCATCGCAGACTACGTGGTTATGCTGGATGATGGTTATGTAAAATACTCGGGCTCGCTCCAAGGCGCTCTAGCTTGTAGTGATCCGATGGTTCAAAAATTCTTTGCTCGCGAGGCTTCGTCCCACGGTAGCGCCGAGGGCAGCCTTTGGCAGCAATGGCAGGGTAAATCCCCATGAATGCTACAAGATCCCAAAAAATCAGACTCGCCATATTCTTGCTAGTTTCCAGCACTATACTTGTTGTTAGCTTAGTCTACCTTGTTGGTTCGAGTCTTCTACAAAGTCGCGACGACTATCGTGTGCTTCTACAAGGTGGCTCAGGAGGTCTCGAAATAGGTGGGCAAGTGCGCTACAACGGCGTGGTTGTTGGGCGCGTCGAGAGCGTTAGGCTTAACCCCGACAATCCCAGCGAAGCGATAATTTGGCTTAGCGTCGATGGAGGGACGCCAATTACCGATGATACTGTTGCGATGCCGGAGTTTGCTGGTGTAACGGGTACAAAGTTGCTCTCGTTAACAGGCGGCACAAAGAGCTCGAAGCTGCTAAAACCAGGGGATATCATCGCTTCGGAACCGTCGGATTTCTCCATGATTACCACAAAAATCGCGAATATTTCGACTAAACTCGAAGATTTGCTCGATAATCTCGTCGCGATTACCGACGATACGAACGCCGAAAAGTTTACGCAACTACTCAACGAACTGGAAGCTACTGTTCGCAATGTTAATCAGATTGTCGATAAGCAAACACCTAATATTGATGCGACTATGCAAAATATCGCTTCTATTAGCGTAAAAATCGATCAATCCATGGATCATGTGAATTCTGTTCTGCAATCCTTCGATTCTATGAGCTCAAAATTATCCACAAAGCAAAATTTATCGTATATCACATCGACGTTAGCGAATGTCGATGCGAGTATGGCGTCGATCAGAGATCGCGTCAGTTCCGAGGAGCTAGGGGCTACCATTGCATCCATCAACAAGCTCTCTACCGACACCCACGTCGCAGTCATACGTATACGCGATGATTTGCGTCGCTCCTTTGCCGAACTTGAGCGCGGGATCGAAAACATCAACGAATTTACACAGATCCTTGTCGAAAACCCATCAGTTCTTATTAGCGGACGAAAAGAAAAAGATAGAGCGCTCCCGTAGGGTTCAATGCAAAAACACGCAAATAGAGCAAAAGGGAATAGCATTGGTCAGCGTAGGGGCAGGTTTCAAACCTGCCCTCTGAGGGAATCCATTAACCAGAATATTCTTTGCTGTTTTTGGCTTCTGCTCTAGGCTGCAATGCGTTAGAATTATTGTGTGCTAACTTAAACTCGCACAAAATAGCCAGAGAAATGCAAGTGGAAGCGCAAAAACAAGTCATAGCATATTTAAGAAACAGCGGCACAAGTGCTAAGTATGCGCGCCGACGTTGCGGCGTGCTGTATTTAGTGTTGATGATTGTATTTGGGTTTTGCGGTTTTGCTGCTTTTACAGCGCAAGCCCAAGAGCAGCTTATGGGTATGCGCTATCGCGTTGCGACAGCGCCCGAAGACTTTTTTATCACTATAAAGTTATCGCATAGCAGCGCATATCTTGGGCAAGCGGTCTTTGTTCATTACGATGTGTATGTGGCGAGCCAGTGGGGAGCGCCGATGTATGAGGCGCTGATGCCGGAATTTGTGGGGGCGCAGAGTTTTGAAGTTGATTATCGCATACTAAAGACGACGACAGTCCAAGAGCGAGGTCGCAGCTACAACATTGAGCCGCTGGCTTCATACACTCTTGTTCCGCGACAGTTTGGTAAACTCGTTATTGCGCATGCATCGATCGAAACGCCATCCAGCGTCGATCGCGAATCGGAGTGGATATCATCGCCTTCGGCTGTGCTCGACGTTCGCCCCTTACCAACGCCTATGCCCCAAGGTTTCGATCATCGTAACGTCGGTGAATTTAGTATGCAGGCGAAGCTTCGAAGTCCAGCGAACTGCAAAGTGGGTGAAGGCATAGATATTGACATTATCGTTGATGCCAGCGGACCCAGCGATAAACTTGCGTTTCTCCTCGACGACTCACCCGAGTTTGTAGCGAACTTTAAGAGCCACGGGGGCGAAAAGATTGATCAAAGTATGGAAGTTCTGCCAAATAGCATCCAGAGTCAAACAACGTATCGCTTTCATTTTACCGCATTAAACGAAGGGGAATACTCGTTATCTGCCGCAAAACTTGTGTATTTTAACCCCAAAACCGAAATGTATGCTGTACTCAGTGCGGAGCCTATGAAGATCACGGTAGAGGGTACCGCGGCTTTTTATGAAGAGCACAAGAGAGCGCCAGACGCGACATTACAAGGTTATGAGGCGCGTACGATGCAAATCCATAAGCAGCGTTCTTCGACGGGGAAGTACTTATATAGGTACTTTGTGATAGCGCCCCTACTCTTTGTTTTGTTTGTTATTTTTATTTGCTGGCGCTACCCGAGTGCTGCGATGAAGCTTCGTAGGGAGAAGGCTGTGGCGCTCAAGAAGTTCCGTATGCGCGCGAGCGCGGCAACGACGCCGCCACAACTGCACAAGGCGGTGCTACAGTTTTTTAAGGAGCGCTACGAAATTGCCGAGAACGTCGATTCTGAGCGCTTTCGACTTAGCTTGCAAGCCTATGGCCTTAGCCCAAAAACTATCGTGCGAATGCTTGAAGCAATCGATGAACTCAAGCGCGCGGCGTTTTCGCCTCATGCTTCGCTTGAAAACGAGCTACGCGACGAAGTCATCGAAGCCGTTGCCAATTGCGAACAAGCTAAAACGGCGCGCTTTTTACGTCTTCCCCTCCTTTTGGCTGCGAGCTCCATATTGCTTTTGCTCATCGTCGCGCCTCGCGCTGTAGTTGGGGAAGAAATCGTCGCGCCTCGCGCTGTAGCTGGGGAAGAAGCGGAGTTTAGTGTGTATCAAGAGCAGATTGCAGCCGCTTTAGAGGCAGGGCTAGGCAGCGAAGCGCTAAAAAGCATAGAGCAGCTTCGCTCGGCGCTCGAAAGTCATGGCTACCATACGCTGCAAGCGGGGCTGCTCTATAACGAGGGGCTTGCGTATATGCTCAATCGCGATTTTGGCCAAGCTATTGCGCGATTTAAGCACATAGTCGTTTTAGATCCTAGCGATGAAGCGGCTATTGCGCGTATAGCGGAATGCCGCGATGCGATCGAGTTGGCTATTTATAAAGAGCATCCGAACACGGTTTTTTTACACGGCGAGTCTACGGCGTTTTTGACTTGGTCGGGGCTACAACGTTTGAGGCAAGAGCGCGTTGTTGCTGTTTTACTCGCGCTTTGGTCCTTGTTTTTTGTAGTCCTTGCGCTTGCGTTTGTGCCCTCGTTTAAGGACTGGCGCAATAAACTCTTGGTAGGCAGCAGCGTTGTATTTGTAGCAGTAGTGCTGTGCTTCGTCCTGCTTATGATGCAGCGTAGTAGCGCTAAAGATCGCTATGGCGTAATCACCGATAACAGTGAACTTTACATGAGCCCCAACAGGCTAGGGCGTAAGATCGACGCGCCCGATTTTAGTCTTGGGCTAACGCTAAAGGTTTTAGCTGAACAAGACGATTGGCTATATGTGCGACGCTATGATGGGGTCAGTGTTTGGTGCCCTCGTAGGAGCTTGTATCTTTTACGCGCCCAAGACTAGAGAGCATTGCACGGGGGGAAACCCTTTTCTTGTTGCACAAGAAAAGATGTTTCCCCCCGTACCCCCCTTCCCTTTAATCGCGACATGGATGTCAGCGATTGGTCGCGGCTGAGGCCGCGCGCGAAGCGGCCACAGCCTGGACGGCTGTGGCACTAAAGAAAGCACTTTTTTAAGCGTTTACCGAATAAACTGTCATTCTACATTCTCCTGCCTAATTTTATTCGCATTTTATTGTTTTGCTTCCCTACAAAACGTCTAATTTCCTTTAAAACGGTTTTGTTTTATGAAAAAACATCCAATTTTTTGGTCCGTGCAAAGGTCTCGACTAATCTGTCGAATAGAACGACGATAATTGCTTATAGAATACGTTCGGGTTAAGTCATTGATTTTACTTACTTTTTTAGTTTGCGGCTAGTAGTTTTTTAACGTCGTTTCCGACCAAAACGCGTTCGTTATCTACCCAGATAGGGCGTTTAACGAGTTTGCCGTCGCTCGCTAGTAAATTGAGTTTTTCTTCGTCGCTAAGATGGGGTAGTTTGTCTTTGAGTTTTAGTTCGCGGTAAACGACGCCGCTAGTGTTGAAGAAGCGTCTCAGTTCTAGCTCACTTTTTTCCCACCAGTTGCGAAGTTCTTCTTTCGTTGGTGGTTGCGCGACAAGATCGCGTTTTTCGAAGTCGATTTTTTCTTCATTCAAAGCAGCTTCGATTTTTCGACAGTTAGAACACCGTGTGTAGCATAAATATAAGCCCATTTTGTTCCTCCATATATAACGTGGTAGTGTGCAGCTGCGCCAAAGAGCTACTCGGCGAGCTAGACGAGTTTAACGCGATATTTAGATTTTCTTCTCTTAAGGCGTCGAGATTCCCAGTAATATAGCACAAACGCTGTGGCCGCCCCGCCCAAGTGCGCAGGAAAAGCGACGTCTCCACCGATGGAGATCCACATGAGAAAATCTATGCCAAGCGCTATGTATAGTAGCGTCATTGCCTTCATAGGGAGCACAAAAAACAGCAAAATAGTGGCTTCGCGGTGGCGCAAACAGAACAATGTTAGCATAAACATAGCAACGCTCGAAAATCCTACAACAAGCATGGGGTTCTGCTCCCCAAAAATACCGCCAACAGCCCAGAATAGCAGACAAAACACGCCGCCAACAATAGCCGCCGTTGCCGCCCAAAGTAGTGCCGTCATCTTAGAGCGAAAGTGCAGCAACACCGAGGAGAAGAAGTAAACCAAGAGCATGTTGAGCAGCAGATGAAAGGGGCTGCGCAAGTCGTGGAGGAAGGCATAAGTAAAGAGTTTGTAGACGTGTCCTTCAAGGACTGCGTTGGGCTGCAGCGCTAGGCTTAGGTACAAGCTCTGACTCCAATCCCCAAAAATATAGCTGCCTATAATAAAGAAGAGCCACAAGGCGCCATTGACGATAAAGATTCCAAGTGTGATTTTATTGAGTGGAGGAAATTTAAAACGTGGGTTCATCATTCTTTGGGTTTTGGGAGGAGAGCCGCACTTGCATCCTCCATAAATATGGGGCTGGTATGGTGATTGCCCAGTCTCTGAATTTATTCCTCAAAATCGGGTACTTGGCTATTACGCGCCAACCACGCCCTTGCCTCTTTGGCGTAGTCGGAGTCTTTGTAGTCGCTTGCCACGCGTTGTAGGTCGCGTTTAGCTCGGATTGGGTCTTTAAGTTTTAGGAAAGCATGCGCTTGTAGGGTAAGAGCGCGCGGCACTAAACTCGACTGAGGATAGAGTTTTTCGATGCTTTGTGTACGTAATATAGTGCCTTCGTAGCTCTTATGTTTAAAGTTGTACTCGGCTACATAGAGTTCGTAATTTGCCAAGCGTCGCTGTACTTCGTCTAGTTTTTTTTGGGCTTCTTCCGCGTTTTTGTCGTCGGGATGGCGATTTAAGAAAACTTTGTACGCCGTTTCCGCTTGTTTTGTGCTTTTTCGTTCTCTTTGCCATGGATCGGGTAGAAAGAATAGATTGCTCGGCATTTGTTCGTAGTAGCAGTTGGCGGCTTGGAACATAGCGTAGGGCACTTCGCTGTGTGTTGGGTAGGTGCGAACGAAGTCTTGATAGCTTACCGCCGCAACACTGTACTCTCCGCTTTCACGGTGGGCGTCGGCTATGCGAAGATCTGACATAGTCGACCAGCGCGTTGCGTAGGGGTATTTTAGCTTTAAGTCGCTAAACTTCCGTATCGCATCTTCGTACGAACCACTTTCTAATATGCCTACAGCTTCGCGATACGCGGCTTCAGCTTCCGATTTTGGCTGTCCCTCGAATACCGTGCGCTGCGTCGATGAGCATGACGCTAGCAGCAGCAAACAAAGCAGCGTAAAACTTGCAAACCTTAACATTGAATACCTATTTACGAATATCGAAACTTTATAGTATTGCCAATACTTCCCCCAAAAGCATAAAGGCAAACTAGCACAATTTGTCTATAAAACTACAGCTGTCAAGCAACGCTAGCACAAAACGTGCTACCGAGCCTTATACGCGTACATCTTGTATCATCAATTGATAATTACTGCGTCCGTTCCAGCGATTGAGTCGCAAAAACGCCAAGATATCGACTTCAGTGCCTACGCAGGCTTCGTAGTGTTCAGCGCCACCAAACCAGATGAAGCGAATGTCGGGATAATGGGGGGCAAAATTTCCACTCAAATGCTTGTTTTGTAGCACTCTTACGTTGTTAAAGCGCAGCTTCCGGAAGCAAAGCATGGGTTCAGGATTATCTTTTCCAAAGGGCTCCAGGGCGCATAGATTGCGCCAAAGCTCATCGTCGATGTCGGAGAGCTCTAGTTCTAGCGCGATATCGATGACAGCAGCAGTTTGTTTGCCCTGGGTCTGTTTGTGCGCAGATTCTTGCATTTTTTTGCAAAAATCGTCCCAGTTCGACATGGATACGGTAAAACCAGCGGCAGCGGCGTGCCCGCCGTAGCGCAGCAAAATCGATGACGCCGACTCCAGTGCTTTTAGCGCATGTACGCGTGGTATACTGCGAGTAGAACCGACGGCCGTGTCGCCAGCGATAGAGGCGAGTGCTACGGGTCTGTTAATGGCTTCACGAACATTTCCTGCCAATATGCCAACGACGCCGCGGTGCCAAGTATCGCTTTCTTTGTGCGCAATACAAAGATAGTCTGGCAATTCCTCGGGTAGCTCCGACAAGACGCGCTTTAACATCTCTGCTTGCAGCTCTTGGCGTTCTTTATTGATTTCGTCGATCTGGCTCGCCATGACATTGGCACTTGCGGGGTCGTTACTACGCAATAGTTCCACAATGGACGTTGCCGTACTTAGGCGCCCAGCCGCATTGATGCGTGGCGCGATACGGTATCCAATGGTTTCTGAAGTGATCTGTCCGCGTTCTGCTTTTGACACGTCGAGTAAGGCTTGTAAGCCTGGTTTATGTCGCCCGTTATTGAGTTCCTCTAAACCCAAGGCAACAATAGCGCGGTTTTCGGCTGCTTTGAGTGAAACGACATCGGCCACGGTGCCTAGGGCAGCAAGTTTCATGAGTGAGCGCAGGATGAGGTCGTATTTGGGGTGTGAGCGCAGCATCGCTTGAGCAAATTTGAGGGCAATACCGCAGGCGGCTAAAGCAGGATTTGGGTAGCTGCAACCGCTTTGTGGCGGACAGAGCACGACGAAGGCTTCTTCGGGTACGCCTTGGCCTTCGGGCAAGTGATGATCGAGTACCATGACGTCGATACCGTGCTCTTGGGCATAAGCGATAGACTTGTGATCGCGAACTCCAATGTCTGCAGTAACGATGAGTTTTACGCCGTCGGCTACGGCACACTCTGCTGCTCGCATCGAAAAACCGTAGCCCTCGGTCATGCGATGTGGGATGTGGTAGCTAAAATCTTTGTGTCCAAGGATTTCGAGTACACTTTGTAGTATGAGGCTGCTCGTTGTGCCGTCGACGTCGTAATCGGTGACGACTCTTATGCTTTCTTGCCTTTTTATGGCATCGTTTAGTCGCGCTACCGCTTTGGGCATGCCCATCATGAGCTCTGGTTCATAGAGGTCAGTTATTTTGGGCTCCAAGAACGCGGCTGCGCTTTGAGCATCGCTTATGCCGATAAGTGCAAGGCAGCGAGCGAGTTTATGGTTGTAAGAGCTGGCCTCTAGAAGCGCGATGACTTGAGGGTCAATTTTTTGGCAATTCCAACTCGCCCCTTTGAGCGAAAGCTCTTCGTTTGTGTTTTGTTCGGCGTTCATTAATATTACCTTATTTTAGGATAAGCCAAAGTATACTCTGATTCATGCGATATTTATGCTATTTTTTGTGGGGGAAGTTTCCCCCTACGTGTCAACCCCGCGCTGTGCGCGGGTTTGCCACTACCCCCTCAGCGGGGGCTCAAGCCCCCGCAACGCCCCCACAGCGATTGTTCAGGCCATCTTTAAGGAAACTCTGATGCATGCAAAAACAGTAGGGGGCAGCTTTCAAACCTGCCCTTGATTAAAACAACGAAAGTCAGACAAGAATTCAAAATAAAGTGAATAAAATCAAGGTTCTAGATAATAAAAATAGAAAAATACGCTTTTCTTTGCCATTTTGAGCCTAGTTCTAGAAAAGAAAGAAGAAAATAAGAAAACAAAACTCGCTTTTCTTTGCAAGTTGGAGCCGAGGTCTAGAAAATAAAAAGAAAGAAGAAAATAAGAAAACAAAATACGTTTTTCTTTACCATTTTGATGCGGATTCTAGGAAACAAGGAATGAGGCAAGGGAACGACCTCAAGGTCGTGACCGCGCCGAATGACGCAGTTGACGACGAAGACGCGCAAAATGGTAAAGAAAAAAAGGTCGTGACCGCGCCAAGCGAGGACAGCCGACGACGAAATAGGCCAAAATGGCAAAGAAAAATTGAAAACCGCGAAACTTTGCATAGGCTACGCGACCTTCTATGTTTTAGCATAGTTTTTCCCTTAATCATTCCTTCTCATGTTTTAAAACATCAATAATATGAAAACTCCACAAATAGAAGCCATACTTAGAGCCTATAGCCTTAAAGCGCTAGCGCGTAGTGGCTGGCAACGCGTTGGTCTAGAGAATGTCGAGAGTGTCGCGGCGCACAGCTGGGGTGTCGCCTTGCTGTCGTCGCTGCTTTGTCCTGAGTTTTTGGATCGCGCCAAAGTGCTGGAACTGGCAATCATCCACGATCTTGCCGAGTCGGAAGTAGGCGACATTACGCCGCACGATGATTTTGCTCCAGAAGAAAAAGATGCTTTGGAGTATGCTGCCATGCAGCAGATTTGCGCGAACGCTCAAGCTCAAAACTGTTTAGTGCTTTTTGAAGAATACCGCAGTAAGTCAAGTCCTGAAGCTGCTTTTGTACACAAAGTAGATAAGCTGGACATGGCGTTACAAGCCATCGTTTACCAAAGAGAGCAGGGTGTGGATCCTGCTGAATTTTTGGAATCGGCTCTTAGTGTTTGCTCTGAGCTCATAAGTCGAGAAGAGCTAGAAGCTTTGCAGTACAAAGCCGAGTAGGCCGTCCTATTCTCTGTATGGCAGCGATCGAAGAGAAAGTTGCAAAATATTTTGCTTTTCGAGGCGATGGTTGGGGCTGCGCGATGTTTAGGCTAGCCACTGCGGGGGTAGCGCGGGATCGCCGAGGAAATAGGGCAATGAGCATAGTTTATGCGGTGGATGCGCGAAACGAGCGCATACGCCGCATAAAGTATATGCGAATTGGCCTAGAGCCGAGGAAGCCCGCGCGTAGGGGGCAGCTGCCCCCAACAAGCAAATAAAATGCGCTACGCTTCCTAGAACTCTGTTATTCCCACGCCTTAATAACGATATCGTCGAGGAAAATTTTGGCGTCGTCCACTTTCATATCGTAAGGGATGAAGCGAAGCTCGACGTTTTCTTGCTTGGAAATATCGCCGTTGAAAGCGTAAGAGCTCGCGGAAGTCGGGTAATTGGCGTTGTAGTTTGCGAACTCCTTGAGTTCGACCCACTCACCATCGCGTTCTAGGGCAAGAATCATTTTGTTGTGCACTTCGGGTGTGGTGTTGATAGTGTAGTTTCCTTTGTGCTTAAAGCTAAGGGCAATGCCGCTTTTACCCGCGGTGCTGAACTTGAGCGAAAAGTAGGGGACGCTTGAGCTTATGACGGCGGCTTTATCGCTGAGCAATGACCATGTGCTGGCTGCTGCGGCTTGGCTTGCATCAACGCCTTGGGCGGGAGCGAGCTCTAAATCGCCTGCCGGTACGCGGCTAAGGCTAGCGTCTGTGGTGAGGGTGCCAGAGCTAGGCGTGTAGTCAGTCTCGAAGTTCCAGCGGGCGAGTTCGACGCGGTCGGGAAGGTCGAGGGGGAGAGTGTCGTCAATGTTTGCGGAGGATTGGGCTTTTTTCCCTGCTTGGGCTGAGCACTGGTATGAATCCCAAGAACCCCAGCTGGAATTTAACTCTGCGGCTCGGCGAACTTGTAGCACACAGTGGTGTAGACCAGGGCCTTTGGACGAAAACGTTTCAAAGTTTCCATCGCCGTTATTGGAACGAGCAGCTTCAAGATTATAGGTGATTTCGTAAACGTCATTATTGTTCGCTGGGACTAGAAATTTTTCGAACGTCATGCGAATGTCGGTCATGTGATCGGCGTTGCTGCTCATGGTTTTTGCGCAGGACAATCTAAATTGATATTCTCCAGTGTTTGTGCCTGTTTCAGGGGTAAAGCGTAGGCTCAATGTGTTTTGATCGACCTCTAGGAATCGGCAAAGCCCTACATGGACATAGGTTTTTATATCGCAGGCGTTATCGTCGATGGTGCAACTATCGCTGCACTTCACTTTACCGCCGTTTGCGTTGTATTTGTTCGAGGCGTAAGTATTACAATCAATGCCTTCGCCGCTTAATTCGTGGGACGTATCGCTGGCGTCACAAACTTCGTCGGCGCTCTTCGTACCGTCGCCGCAGACGGTTTGCTCAACACAGCCCTGCGTGATGTCGCAGATTTTTCCTTGGGCTGCACAGTCGATGGCTTCGCTCCACATGCCGCTGCTACACTCTTTGTACTTGTTATCCTCGCAAATTTTGTTGCCGTTCTTACACTCGCCGCATGAGATCGTGTCTTTACAGCTAGTGTTGTTGCAGTCTTGCCAGTTTCCTAATAGATGATTTACGCATTCGCGCCACTTGTCGTTTTCGGGGTTACACCTGCTGGTGTCGCAGTAATTGATAGCTTTTACGCATGCATTGGGCGAGTAAATACCTATTGGGCACTCGTAGCCTGGATCGCAGGGGACAGGTGCTTGTAGTTCGTTATCGACACAATACTGGATGTGTAGATTGATGCCTTCGCACTTATCCTTGTCGCAGTAATTGGCTTTTTGTCGACAAGCATAATAACCGCTTTGGCACTCATAGCCCGAAGAACATTCGGTTCCCTCGTCCAGTTCCCTGTTATTGCACTTGTATTCCTTGTTGTCTTCGCATTTTCCGTGCTCGCAGTAGTTTGCCTTTTTGCTACAGCTCGTTGCGCCCTCGACGCACTCGTAACCAAGTTCACAGGTGGCGTCACTCTGCGCGTTCCATAAACCGTCGGCGCAAGTTAGGAGCTGCCCCTCGCTGCACTTTTTCGTGCCATCGCCGCAGCGCTCGCAGGCGCTGGTATCGAAGCTTTTGCAATCAGCGGCGCAGGCGAGCGTGCCCGTTGCACCTTGTCCAATTTCAGTGGCGCAGGTTTTGGCATTGAGATTCGTTCCATCGCAAACTTCGCCAACGTCGATTTTACCATCGCCGCATTTTGCGCATGATGTCGTGATAATGTTTTTGCAATCAGCGGAGCAGGTCAATGCACCCGTTGCTCCAGCGCCAAGTTCGCTGGCACATGTTTTGTCGCCAAAGTTCGTTCCATCGCAGACTTCGCTGCCGTTAAGGCGCCCGTCGCCGCATAGAATGCAGTCAGCAGTCGAGATTTGCGAGCAGCTATCTTCGCAAAGTAGCTTACCCGTGGCGCCTGTTAAATAGCTGTTGTCACAGGTTTTGCCCGCAAAGTTACTGCCATCACAAAGTTCTTGACCTGTAACTTTACCGTCGCCGCAATAGACGATTTCGCTACAAGCCGATGTATCGATCGCACATTGCGCTGTACAAACAATTCCGTTGGAGTCGGCGATTTCGTAGCCTTCTGGGCAGACGCGTTTCCCCTCGGCAAAGACCGAGTCGCCGTTCTCTAAGAGATCGCACAATTCGCCTTCATCCAAGTGTTTGTTGCCACAGCCTGGGGCTGGGAGACATTCACTAAGAACGAGCGATTTACAGTCGTTAGCACAAGATAAGCTTCCGCTAGCACCAGTGCCTAATTGCGTTTCGCAGGTTTTGCCGTCAAGTTCTTCGCCGTCGCAGACTTCGCCTTCACCAATACGCCCGTCGCCGCATTTTACACAAAGTGAAGTATCGTAGCCTGAGCAATCGTCGGCGCAAGCCAAGACACCCGTGCTTCCTTCGCCGTAGATATCGGCACACGTTTTAGCCTCCAGCAGCTCTCCATCGCAAACTTCTCCCTCGCCGATGCGCTCATCGCCGCATTTTACACAGAGGTCTGTGTTAAAATTTGTGCAATCATCGGCACAAGCCAAGACGCCTGTACTTCCTTCGCCGTAGACATCGGCGCAAGTTTTGTCCTGCAGGAGTTCACCGTCGCAAACTTCGCCCTCACCGATGCGCTCATCGCCGCATTTTACACAGAGGTCTGTGTTAAAATTTGTGCAATCATCGGCGCAAGCCAAGACGCCTGTACTTCCTTCGCCGTAGACAGTAGCGCAGATTTGGCTATCTAGCGCTTCGCCATCGCATATCTCGCCTTCACTGATCTCGCCATCGCCGCACGACCCCGCTGTTACGCAGGCAGAACTATCGATTTGGCAGTTAGTCGTACAAAGGATCTTCTCAATGTCGTCGACAACTAGTGAATCGGGACAAACCCTAGCGCCTTGTGCAAAAACGGCTTCACCGCTTTGTAAAAAATCGCAGAGCTCACCGGCATCAAGTTCGCCGTTACCGCAGCTTGCAGGAGCAACGCAGCCAGAAATATTGAGGGATTGACAATCGTTGGCACAGGCTAATGTGCCGCTAGAACCTTGTCCTAACTCGCTCTCGCAAGTTTTTCCGCCTAGTGCAGCTCCATCGCAGAGCTCGCCTTCATCTATGACACCATCACCGCATACACTTTTATCGTATTCGCCTATTTCGTTACAAGCGGCTACGCCGAAACACAAAGTGGCGCTCAAAAAAGCTAATAAAACACGTTTCCTCAATTCCTTTTCCTCATAAAATACAAGTTATTATTAAATATAACTCGTTTACAAAATTGCATGCCCGCAGGCACAAAATCAATCTAGCAAAGTGTTTTTGCTTTCTCAAGCGCATAGATACATGTAGGTGTAAAAGTACGGATCTATGTGCGTCTTGTATTGTGTATGGAGTTGCGAGCCTTGCGTGTTTGGCGTGCAAGACGCTCTCGCGTAGTGCCCTGTTTTTTTGGGGCACTTTACGTAGTTTATGGCTTTCCTGAGCTCTACTGACAAAGTCGGGGTAAAATCAAGGTGCTACAGCAAAAGCGAATTTTAAGGGCGCAAGCGCTTGGGCGGCGTTTGGGTAGGGCAAACGCAAAGTCATGTTTCGCCAAAAACAGGACGGGGCGTCGCGGGGTGTCCCCGCGGAGGGGGTAGACGCAAACCCGCGCACAGCGGGGTTGCGACGTAGGGGGAAACTTCCCCCTCTATAAAAAAAACTTAAAAACTGCCAAATACACGACTTTGCGGTTGCCCTGGGTGTTTGGGGCGGTATTCCCAATAAATCAGAGTTTCCTTAGTTAAAAATTTGCCCCAAGAACGAAAAAAGCCCCCCGTTACACTTTATGTAGGGGGCATTGAAGACTTAGCTAACAATTAAAGTTGATTCTCAACTTTAATCTCTGCTTTGCCATCGAGAATGGATTTAAAGAAGTGGGGGTAAGTGTTTTTGGCAATGAGCATGTAGTAGATAACAAAGTGGGGATTGGCGCTTCCTGTATAGTTAAACTGCATGGAGCCGCCGGTTACTTTTTTCTCTCCTATCTGCACATTGTCAGAGACGGGCGAGCTTTGTGCGTTTGCGAGCCCAGCGAGTTGCATGATTTCGTGGCCTTTGTACATTTTGCCAACGGTGGGAATGCCCATGGCAACGGCGAGTGCAAATTGCGTGTCTTCGGGTGTAGATTCGTCGCCAAGTCCGATAGTTTGGGCGATGTTTTTGGGCTCTGCGTTGGCGAGGGGTTCCTTGATAAAGAGATGCGCGTAGTTAAGAGGATCGATAGGATCTAGCAAGGGTTGCGCGATCTGACTTACAATAAAGCTATCGATAGAGACTTCACCATCATTAACTCCGAGTAGGGCGCCAAAGTAGTCGGAAACTTTTTTATTTTTGTAGTTTTCACCAAGGGCGTCCACCGAAATGCGAAGTTCTGTCATAGAAATGGAGAGCCCACCACCGCCAGCGGATAGGAAGGCACTTTTGATTAACGGTTCGACGGCAAGGAGTAAGCCTGCTTCCTGCGAACCTTGGCTGTGTCCCATGTAGAGGCCATAACTGGGGTCGAAAATGACGGGTTCGCTAGTACCTGGTCGGGCCGGCAGCTTGAGCGCTTTGCCTTCTAGTATGTCGTAAAGCACCATCATGTCGACAACGGTTTGGCGAACGCTTTCGCGTATGACTTCGGGGTTTTGGATGAACATGGGAATAAGGGCTGCTTCACTCAAGCCACCCTCGCCGCCGCGCGCGCCCTGTAAACATGCGTCGAAACCAAGCATGGCCACGGGTACGTTGTTGTTGAGCAAGACAATGCCTTCGTCATTCCGTCCAGTGCAATGCGTACGTGAATCACCGCCTGTGCCGTGTCCATAAATAATGATGGGGAAACCTTTTGGGGGCATGTTAAGTTTACTCGGCATAGATATGGAGAAATTGACGATTTCTTTTTGAGCACGACTGATAAGTTTACCCGTGGGATCAAACTTTATGACGCCTTGCCCAGCGCTCGTGTAAGGAAATTGCCCCTCAATATAGTTTGCAGTGTTAAACTTGCCATGAAAGACGCAAACAGTGTCATTACATTCGTAATCGCCTTCGGCTTTATTATCCTTATCGATCACGATAGAGCCCCTACCCTTGAGGTCGGCGGCCATGCTCAGCATTTCTTGGGCTGGATCCATCGTTTTAAAGACGCTTAAGCCAACTATTTTGTTGAGATTAAAGCCCATGGAATACAACGCCTGAACAGCGGGAGTGTGTACATCGGTGTAGCGTTTGGGGGCTGTTAAATCAATGACTTTGGATAGCTTCCTACTTTGATAGATGCCAGTACCACTTGGCGAGGACATGCAGCTGTTGAGTATGACTAAGGCGTAGTGGGAGCCTGGTTGCATCGCTAAGCCAGGTACAGGACGTACAACTAAGGTGTTCGCATCCCAAATCTTGTCTTTTAGAGCGTGGAAAGTGACGTATACAGGGACGCGTTTTTTGTAGTGTTTAGAGTTTTTATCGATGTTGATGAGTTGCACACAGGAGTTTTCTTGCATGCTCTGCGCGGGCGTTGGGAAGCGAGAGCTGTTTAAAGCGACGCTAGAGCGCATGTAAATTGCACCCTGTGGGCTAAAACCGGCACGCTCGTTTTGTAGTAAACCGCGGATTTTTTGAATCATCGAACCAACGATCGGCATATCTTTTAACGGGAACTCGAATTTTGCAAAGTCTGGTCGTCCGAACTCGTCGGTTCGCATTCCGTTGGGGTATGGGAAGCGAAGAAAATCGTCGTGGCTACTTACCGCGAGATCGTAGTCAAAGTAAAAGTGCGCCCTATCTTCGACGATAGCATTCATCTCCTCTTCGCTAATGATGGGACCCGCTGGTTCCAAAACATCAGGATCTGGGTCAGGATCTGGGTCAGGATCTGGGTCTGGATCTGGGTCTGGATCTGGGTCTGGATCGGGATCTGGGTCAGGATCTGGGTCAGGATCTGGGTCAGGATCTGGGTCAGGAT
>Ga0265293_10005168_pt1 | contig 22093 bp, 19 predicted proteins | sample Munlanlewell138R_FD_192505 | JGI IMG/M metagenome (GOLD analysis project Ga0265293, IMG submission 192505) | Leachate microbial communities from a municipal landfill in Southern Ontario, Canada - Leachate well 138R | ecosystem: Engineered > Solid waste > Landfill > Unclassified | place: Canada... | reverse complement strand
GCGCGACAACTTTTATCAGTGGAACGGACAGGACATCAGGGGCCTGAGGTTCCAACGTGCCCAGAGAGCGCCGACGTCACTGCACCCGAGAAATCACCAGCCTCGAATCTGCATCGGTGAATCCGGGATAAATGACGGGATCGAAGACTCACTTTCGGTCTTGACAGCACACAGGATCCCTACGGTCCTCTTCCGAGATAACCCACGTTTTACCTTCGATGCCTTCATATGTCTTGAGCAAGAAGAAGACCCTTCAGCATGCGCAGTCACCCGCTCACGTGCGCTAGCAGATTCGAATCCAATCGATGCACTAGTAAGACCCGGCATAGCAACCGTTGATATGACGGATTTCATCTGCCCTGATGAAAGCTGCCCCACGGTCATCGGAAACATCGCCGTGTACATTGACGACAACCACCTTTCAATCACATACACACAGACAATGACCCCAATGCTCCACTCGCGGCTTCTTACTGCGATGCAAGAGGCAATGAGTTGGTCGGAACATACTGACAATCAGCCAGAGCCGGATCCTACTGATTTGAACTGAGCACTCCTTCAGAGGAAAGCAGGCCCACGCCCTTCTCTGAAGTTAACCACCCATTTAGAGCCTCCGGGTCGTCGGTGACCACCAAGTCGACGCCCTGCTGGTCCGCGCGATCCCACAACGTCTCGGTATTCAGCGTGTACGCGACGAGACCGATCCCCAAAGGCCGTAGCTTTTCCAGAAGCTCAGGGTCTTGGTCGAAGACCTTCGGCCTCGCCCCGATCGCGGAAACCTGCAGCTCAACCGCCCGACTAGTGACCTCGGCATCCCACTCGCGCGTCAGCATCACCCGCGCGAACTCCGGACCGAGTTCCTGGAGCAGCTCGAGTTTCCGCGTCTCAAACGACAGCAGTGCGACACGATTCACGAGACCGTGCTCCCGCAGGGTGTCGACGAGCTGTTCAACCTGCCCCGAACTCCACGGACCCTTCAACTCAATGAGCGCCCCGAGTGGCCGCGATCCGAGCTCATCAATAAACTCCTGCAGCGTTGGAACCCGCTCCCCCGCATACTCGGGGCTGAACCAAGCTCCCGCATCGAGCGCCTGCAATTCAGCAAGCGTGTGGTGACCGACACGACCTGAACCGTTCGTCGTGCGGTCGACGGTCTGATCGTGCATCAGAATCGGCACACCATCCGAGGTCAGGCGCAGATCAACCTCGACGAAGTCCACCCGCTGCTCGGCGGCAACGCGAACCGCGGCGAGAGTGTTCTCCGGCGCGAGAGCAGCAGCGCCGCGATGCGAGACGATGGATATATTTCCGTCACGCTGCAGGGCGCCGTGCAACTGGAGCGGGCTCGCCACCGCCGTGTGCGGGCTCGCACCCACCTGAATCACCAGCACGGCAGCAAACACCCATGCGAGCAACGAAACGTATAGGGCGTTCTGCGCGAAGCGCGTTGCCGTCGATCCCGCCAAGCTGAGCCTCCCTGCGCCGTCCTTCCTTGCACGGTGCGATTCAGCATAGCGGGTTTCGTTACCGATTTGTGATGTTAGGGTTCCGGTCCCCCGGAAGGCCGCCGCCGACGACCTTGCGGAACACGAGCCGCTTCAGCCCGGCAGGCATGAGCCGGTAGACCCCCTTCAACACCACATTGCGCACGTACTGCGGCGGCGTAATGAACCCCATGCGCAGCAGTTCTCGCTGCAACCGCCACTCCGTGCGGGCCTCTGCCCACCCACCTCGACGGTTGAATGCCCCCGCACCCACGCGGTAGCGAACCAGCGGCTCCGCGATATTCTCAACCTTCGCACCGGAGTCGATCAGCCGCACCCCGAGCCAGTAATCCTCCATCTTCCCGAACGGCTCGTAACCGCCCACCCGGTCGAGCGCATCGATCCGGTACATCATCGTCGGATGGTTGAAGGGGTTGTGCGCACGCGCATGGTCCCGAATGCGCGCGGCACCCACCGGCGGCACGCGCACCTCGCCCAAGGCTTCGGGATCCCTTTCGAACTCCACCATGCCAGCGCCGACCAGGTCGTACCCCTGCGAAATCAGCGCCCACTGCTTCTCGAAGCGCTCCGGCACGGACACATCGTCCGCGTCCATTCGTGCCGCCACCTCACACGAACACGCATTGAGCCCGGCATTCAGCGCCCCAGTGAGTCCCCGGTTCTCGGGCAACCGCAGCATCACCACAGGGATCGGGCTGTCGCGTTCAATCCGCGCGAGCTCCGCGGCGAGCTCGTCGGGCACCGGCCCATCCTGCACGATCACCGCCTCCGTGGGCTTGAGCGTCTGCCGGTCGACGGAGCTCTCGAACGCGAGCCGCAAGAACTCGGGGTCGTCGCCCCCGTATACGGGGAGCAACAGTGAGAACTCGGCGCGCCGAGCGCCGGCTGCGTGATCGAGTGCCGCCATGATCCTCCAGCGTACCGGGACAGGTGGGCCCGGTACGTCAACAGACCGTCGCCGGCCGCCCTCGCGGCGCCACAGGAACTGACTTCGCACCAACGGCAGTACACAGCTCTACGTGAAGGTAGTGGATTTCTCCATCAGTGGGTAGTGGATTTCTCCATCAGTGGGTAGTGCGTTTCTCCACCCGCATCTCAACGGAAGGGGCGTCGACGCAGCTTGGAGAGCCGCTCGACCTCGACCATCACGTCGACCGGCACGCCCGCATCGCGCAGCACATCACGATTCGAACGCGGGGATCGCCGCCACCCATCGCGCCAGCCGCGTCGCAAGCTATCGCGCAGCTGAGCCCGATCCTGTGATGCACGGAACGTGCGGAACCAGCGCCGCGCCGTCGCCGCCGAGTAGAGGAACTTTTCCCAACCGCGCAGCCCGTGGCTCTTGCGAAACACCCACAGCTTGTTGCGCACCTCGTAGTAGAAGCGCGGGCCCGGGTCTTGATCGCTCGAACCGCGCTTCGCGGTCTTGTGTGTCACGACCGAGTCGGGCACGTACAGCCCGCGAGCACCGCGGAGCATCCTCGCCGAGTACTCGAAGTCGTCGTTCCACAGGAAGTAATCCGCAATCGGCAGCCCCCGCTCACGCACGCGCGAGGCTCGCAGGAACGCCGACACGAACGAGATCGAGCGGATCTCCATGCCGCCAGCTTCGGCGGCGCGCAGGCGCTCCTCATCCGAGGCACGAATCTTCGGCTTCGGCGTGTTCATCGGGTGGTCTTCACCGTCGGTCCACACGACGCGCGAGCCCATCACCGCGAGATCATCCTGCCCGAGCGCGGCATAACGCTCGTGCGTCTCGAGGGCGCCACGCAGCGCATCGGGGCTCGGCACCGTGTCGTCGTCCATGACCCAGATCCAGTCGATCCCGTCTTCGACAACGGCGGCCGCAATACCAACGGCGAACCCGCCGGCACCACCCGTGTTCTTATCGAGAGGGATCAGCCGAGCCCGCTCACCCCAGCCCTCGAGCAGCTCCTCGGCGACCTCCCGCGATCCGTCGTCTGACGCGTTATCGACGACGACGAGACGATCGACGGGCCTGGTCTGCGCGGCGAGTGCTTCGAGCGACTCGCGCAGCAGGTCGCGACGGTTGTAGGCGACCAGCACGGCGGTCACGTGCATGGATACCACTCCCCCGAAAAGACACGAACCCACCCATTTTAGCCCGCTATTCCTCAACTTCGGCCACTACATGGCACATTGCTCGACTCAACCAGAGGAGCCCCACCTGCTTCACCCGCACCATCGGCCGGCGACCAGTGCGTCATAAACCCGAACTTCACTCCGGCTATTCGTGTTTAGTCGGCATAAGCACGAATAACTTGATCCAGAATTGGGGTTATGGGTGTTGTCTACGGGAGCCCTCCTTGGCCACCGCACGAAGTTGACGCAAGGCCTCAGATTCATCTTGAGTGATGCGGTGGCCCACTCACTCAAGGTGCGGCGTCGCCGCGGTCACCGCGTCAAGAATCGCCTTCGACGACTCTTCATGCGGACCCCAGGTGGAAAACGCCATCACCCACGCGTTACCCGCAAACCCGTACCATACGAAATACGGGATCGGATTGGGATCCATCACAACTTCGTACACGAACACCGGATAGCCGCGGTGTGCTGACTCGACATAGTCAGAGGCTCGCAGTTCAGAGATGAGGCTTGCTGCGACCTCATCGGGAATCTCTGCGATAGCAGTGCGCGAGAAGGTGTCGGAGTTCTGCAAGCCCCACATGCAGCCCTGCTTCTGCGTCGCCGCGGCCAGCGCCTGCTCGGCGCTCGGCCCCATCCCGTGAATGGAGCCACTCGCGGCGATGTCAAAGTCAAGCAGCTGCGCACCCTCACCGAAATAGTTGCCAATCGTCGTCGGGTCGGCGAATATCTCGGTGCACGCCGGGATCACGATCGGCCCCTTCTCGGCCTGCTCCGGTTCAGGCTCGGGTGATTCGGTCGGGGTGGGTTCTGGCTGCACTGTCCGAGGCTCACGCGTGGGCTCCGGTTCCGGCGTGGCGGACGTGGAGCATCCTGCAAGTCCAATGATGAGGGCACAGGCGGCGGCAATCGACGGAAGAACTCTCATAAACCCATCATTGCCCATTCACACATGTCGGTGGGTGATGTGCCCTCGGGAAACTCCTGATCGGCGCTATTGGGGCGGACGGCTCGTGGAGCCCCAGAGATCCCGATAGAACTCTGCAGAGAGCGAACTCACCACGGCCGCGTACTCACTCGCCTCGAGATCAAGCACCGTCCCCGGAGGCACCTCCTCCCGCGACACCAGCGCAGACACCCCGACGCCCGCCCGATGATCGGCCAACTCGAACCCCACAAGCTCAAGAAGCGTGGGATAGACGCTGAGCTGATCGATCCCTCGCCGCTCGATCGCATACCCGTCAGGCGACCACACCCGATTGAACAACGGTCGATGCTCAAGCCCCGAGAGCTCCTCCCAGAAACTGCCGCCCTCGGCGAGCATCTTGCGGTGATCGCCCATCACAACCACCGCAGTGTCATCGAGCATCCCCTCAGCCCGCATGAAGTGGATGAACCCCGCAACCTGCTCCATCGAGCACCGCGTGATCGACGTCATCACCACCTCGGTCTGCGCGTCGCAGTGCTCATAGAGGTACGGGGACTCGTGCGTATCGAGCGAAAGCACCGTGAGGTTGAACGGCTGCCCCGCCGCATGCAGACCCGCAACCTCCTGCTTCGCTCGCTCAAACAGGCGCCGATCCGACAGCCCCCAGTCGCTTCGCGTCTCGGTCTCGCCGAGCGCCCGCCAGGTGCTGAGATCCTTCACCGCGTCGTAGCCGTGCGTCACAAGATAATCGCCCTTCCCCGCGAAACGCGCGTCGGCACCGCCCAGGTAGACGTTGCGGTACCCCTCCTCGGCGAGCACATCGCCCAGACACACCGCCCCCGGCATATAGGCATCGCCCACTCCCTGTATCGCGTTCATCTCACCGATATCCACGACCGCGTCAGAGGACCGCAAAGGGATCCCGCACTGCGTCGCCACGAGCCCCGCCATCGTCCACCCGCCGCCCGCGTACTGCTCGAGCCCTTCGATCGTTGCCCAACCTGCGGTTGCTCGCTCGACGGGCTCCAGCATGTTCAACTCGAAGAGTTCCTCATCGCCCATCGGCTCCTCGATCGACTCAAGGTAGATGAGCACGAGATTGCGTGGTTCGCGTGGGGCTGCTGCCTCCGCCGGACCGCTCGCACTCATACCGAGGCGGCCGCCCTCACCTCTGCCTTCACCGAGGCCGCCCTCGTCGCTTGTGCCCTCGCCGCTACCCTCGCCGCTACCCTCGCCGCGGCCGCCCTCATCACTGCCGCCGCCCGCGCCACCGCGGCCTTCGTCGTCAAACTCGACGCCACCACCGGACTCGACGCCGCTGATACTCGCAAGCTTCGGAGCAACATAGTAATCCCCGAGATCGGCCCCACCCTGCCATTCCCGTGCAATCGCCGCTGCATACTCTCCCGCCCCCACAGTGGCACCGAGGTACCCGACGCCGCTCACCGCCAGGACCACCGCGGCAGCCGCAGCGCCGGCGCGCAGCAGCTGAGGGTGCTGGCCGTTTGGTGAGGGGGCTCCTCGCAGCAGGCCGCGCGATCCCTGCACCTCAATCGCTTGGCGCACGAGCCTCACGATCACTATCGCTGCGGCCACGCTCGCGAGGGGCACCACGACGATGAGCACCACTGCGCTCATCATGAGCTGCGCACCGCCCGCACCGTCCGCTTGAGTGATGCCCGGAAGGTTCGTCAGCAGCTGATGCACTGTGACTGTGCCGAACGTGCGCCGCACCCAGAACGCGGCACCCGCACAGACCGCGCCAATCGCAACGAGCGCCCAGAGCAGGGTGACCGCGGCGCGGCTACCTACGCGGCGGCGACGCGCGCGGCGGTGCTCAGGGTGACGGTTTTCAAGGCGACAGTCTTCAGGGCGGCCGCGGCTAGGCTCGCCCGCTCGCCCGCTGTCTGTCGCCATGCCCCGCTCTCCGCCGATATGCCGCAAGTGTAGTGAACACGCTTTGAGGCTCTGCCTTGACGCTCTGCCTTGATGACATCCCTCTCCGGTCCGCCCACTACCCACCCTCAGCGACGACTACCCCTGCTCACTGCCGTTGAGCGGGTGTAGTCGTCGGGGAACAGAGGTAGCGGCGCTCAATGAGGCGAGCGGCTCGACTAACGAGCGCGGCAGGACCCCTCGCGGCTCAGAGCAACGATCACTCCTCGGCGGGCGCGGGGCTCGCCGCGGCCACCCCGTCCGCGACGAGCTGTCGGGCCAGCCCATAGTCGGGGTACGCGGGGTCAATCGCGGGCGGCACAAGCTCGACGCGCACCGGCTCGAACCCTCTCGCTTTCGCCGCGAGGTCCACGAACCTGCCGAGCATCGACTCCGGAATGTCGGTCTGCACGAGCTCCGTGCCCGCCGACATGACCTCCTGGAACCTGAGCAGCACGTTCCGCGGGTTCATCTGCGCGAGGATCGCGGCCTGCAGCTCCCGTTGGCGCTCCATGCGCGCATAGTCGCCGTCCGCCGAACCATACCGTGACCGCGCAAACCACTGCGCAGTGAAGCCGTCCATGTGCTGCTCGCCCGGGCTGATCCATCCCTCGACACCGACGAGCTCACCCGTCCACTCGTCGATCTGGCCGCCGATCGGCAGCTCCTCGGTCACCGTGATGGTCACCCCGCCGAGCGCGTCGATCAGGTGCGAAAACCCGTTCATGTCGATGAGCACGTAGAACTGCACCTCGAGTCCCGTCGCCCCCTCGACCGCATCCTTCGTCGCCTCGATGCCGGGCGACGAGCCGAGCGCCGCCGCATCCGGGTACATGCCCTCGTAGAGTTGCGCGTATTCGAGCGGCAGGCCACCCGCCTCGACGATCACGTCGGCCTCCTCGACCTCCGCGAACACCGCGTTCAGGTTGCCCGTCAGGCAGCCGCCCAGGTCACCGAACGCGTTCGGGCCCACGCAGAACCCGTTCGGGTGCACGGCGTGCATCGGCGACGACTCCGGGAACGGCATCTCCGTCAGCTCGCGCGGCAGGCCGATAATCACCGATTGCCCCGTCTTCGCGTCGACGCTCACGAGCGAGATGCTGTCGGGCCGCAGCCCCTCACGATCCTCACCCGCATCCGCACCGAGCAGCAGAATGTTGTAGCGCCCATCCACGGGTTCGACCGCCGGCGCACCGCTGAACAGGTCGCCGAGCAGACCACGAGTGGTCGCGATGGTCGACCCCGCCCACGCCGCACCCGCGACCGGCACGATCGTGAGAATCACCGAGATGATCGCGACCGGCACCCGCCACCCGCGCGGCACCCGCACGAGCCGCGTGAGCCGCAGCGTGTCGAACCCGAGCACGAGCCACAGCAGCGCGTACAGAAACAGCACCCACTGCAACACGAACAGCACGATGCCGTTCGTAAAGAAGGTGAGCGTCGCAACCCGCGCCACACCGAACCCGATGAGCGTCGCGACGACGCCCACGATCACGATGCCCGTCGCGATGAGCCCCAACCGGCCGAGCCTCCGGCTCCCGGCGAGCACCTGCGCGCTGCCGGGCAGCAGGAACCCAATCACCACGAGCCAGCGGGCCCGCTTCGCCATGAGCGGCCCCGATCCCTCGTCCGGGTTGCGCAGCGGCCGCTCGAGGTCGAGACTCATGCGCCGTATCCGTCAGGGTTCGCCGACTGCCACGCCCACGAGTCACGACAGGCGTCGGCGAGGCTGCGGGTCGTGCGCCAGTTCAATTCGGCGTTCGCCTTCGCCGGGTTCGCGACGACCTCGGCCACGTCTCCCGGCCGCGGGGCGACGACGTCGTAGGGCACGGGGCGGCGCGACGCGGCCTCGAAGGCGCGGATCACTTCGAGCACGCTTGATCCCTCACCCGAACCGAGGTTGTAGGTCGTCACGCCCTGCCCGATGTGCTCGAGGGCGGCGACGTGCCCCTCCGCGAGATCCATCACGTGAATGTAGTCACGCACGCCGGTGCCGTCAGCGGTCGGATAGGTGTCGCCGAACACGGCGAGCCGCTCGCGCTTGCCGACCGCGACCTGCGCGATGAACGGCATGAGGTTGTTTGGGACTCCCGAGGGATCCTCACCGATCCGCCCCGACGGGTGCGCCCCGACCGGGTTGAAGTAGCGCAGCAGCACCCCCTCAAGCTCAGGCCACGCTACCGCCGTGTCACGAATGATCTGCTCGTTCATGAACTTCGACCAGCCGTACGGGTTCGTCACCCCCACGCCGACGCGGTGCGCTTCGTCCTGCGGCACATACTCCGGGTCGCCGTACACGGTCGCGGACGAGCTGAACACGAGCTTCGTCACGCCGCGCTCGCGCATGAGGTCGAGCAGCACGAGCGTCGAATCGAGGTTCACCCGGTAGTAGCGGGTCGGCTGCGCCACCGACTCCCCCACCGCCTTCAGCCCCGCGAAGTGCACGACCGCGTCGAACGCGACCCCCTCGAGCGCCGCCGTGGCCGCCGCGCGATCCGACAGATCCGCCTCAATCACCGGGATCTCTCGCCCCGAAAGCTCCGACACGCGCCGCACCGCCTCGACGCTGCTGTTCGAGAAATCGTCGAGCACAACCACCTCGTGGCCGCGCTCCAAAAGCACGAGCGCCGTGTGGGAACCGATGTAGCCGGCGCCGCCGGTCAGGAGAACACGCATGAACACCAGGGTACTTTGCGTGAGGCGAGGGATCCCGAGAACCCGCGGACGTGTTGCAAGTGCGTCACGTTCCGCGTTTTCGTGGACACCGTCTGGGATTCACAGCGTCGCGTTCTCTAGAATGAAGGGTGGACCATCTTAGGGATACGCACAGTGGGGGAGGCTTGTGACTGCACTCACGATCGTCGCCGAACCCTTCCCCGACTGGGAGGCGCCGCAGCACGCTGCAGCAGCCCGAGACCTCGGCGCCGCCGTCGCGGCCGCCGCGCCGCGCAGCTGCAGCGCCCGCTACCTCGTCGGGCGCGGCTCCCAGGTGGCGCCGTTCACGTCGCCGCTCATTCGTGTCGAGCAGCTGCCGGTCAGCGCAAAACTCCTGCCAGTGCTGTGGCGCTCCGGCTCCGCCGCGCGACCCCTCGACGGCGAATTCGTGCACTCGGTCACACCGCTCATCCCGCTGCGCGGCCGCGACGAAGACGACGGCTCGCAGACCACCGTCACCGTGCCCCACAGCATCGCGTGGGAACTCCCCGAACTCCTCGGCAAGCACACCGCCCGCCTATACCGCGCCTACGTGCGCCGGGCCGTGAAATACGCCGACGCGATCCTTACCCCCACGCACGCGACCGCGAAGGCACTGCAGGATCGCTACGGCTACGACCTGCCGGTGCAGGTGTTCCAGCTCGCCCCACCCACCGAGTTTCTGCGCCCCGCAGACGAGGTGCAGCGCGCCACCGAACTCGAACTGCCCACCCACTACGCCGTAACGACCGCGACTCCCGGCGAGCACGGGCGGCTCGACTGGATCTTCGATGCGCTGCGGAATGATCCCTCGCTGCCCGACGTCGTCGTGATCGACGGGTTCGCACCCGGTACGCCGGCTGGCGGGTCCGCGGCGTCTGCCTCATCGGCGGGCGCCGGCTCGGGTGCGGGCTCGGGCTCGGTGCCGGAAGATCTCGCCGGGCGGGTGCACGTCGTCGCGCCGCGCGAGCTGCAGGATGTTGGCGCGATCCTCGCTGGCGCGGACCTGCTGCTGCAGCCGCAGGCGTACACCGACACCGGGTACGTTCTGCTCGGCGCGCTCAGCTCACACGTGCCCGTGCTGCACTCGGGCCACGCCGCAGCGGCCGAGCTCGCGCTCGATGCCGGCGTCGGTGCGGCGAGCGCGGCCGACTTTGCTGCCGAGTTCTCGCGGCTCCTGCGTGACTCACAGGAGCTCGACCGGTTGAGCGTCATCGCGCGCGACCTCAGCCGCGCGACCAACTGGAACAACTCGGGCTGGCAGCTCTGGGAGACCCACGCCAACCTCTGAGGCGCTTCACAGACCCCACCCCATTGAGTTCTGATCATGTTCTGAAGTATTCTTGGCGGATGAACGTAGAGACCAGAACGGCCTTCAAGTCTTCCGAACTGAGTCGGAATGCTGCCGAAGTCTTTGCGGCGGCCGAACAAGCTCCCGTAACGGTCACCCGACGCGACGGTGCCTCGCTCGTACTCATGAATGAGCGAGATGCTAACGCGCGCCGCGAGCTCTTCGAGTTCGCCGCGCAACTCATCGCTGTGACTACCGACGACCGTGGCACACTCGACGAGCGGATGGCCCAGCACTTTCCATGGATGTATGCGCTTTCGCCGAATGATCGTGCGCAATGCGCGCGCGATCTCGTGGATGCTGCACGGGCCTCTTTCGCAACAGAGCAGCCTCATCTTGCGGCTGCAGAACTACACTCCTGGCGCGAAACCGCAGAGACTCTCGCAGCTGGCCACCTAAACACACCGACAGAGTGGCTCGACCGCGGCACTGAAGTCGCGCACCCATAAGCCATGGCGAAGGAACGACCAATCCACCGGCCGACGCGCAGGTCTGAATACAGAATCATCGCGGGCTCCACCCAGGCCGAAAAGGGGTGGCGAGATCTCGTCTCAACGCAACGAAATCTCATGGTCGACGTCTGGGAATTTCTGACAACGACGCCACTCGAGCACACCCCGACAAACTATCCGCTTCGGGGTGAACTTGGGCTGGTCACCCGCAACGGGGTTACGTACACACGCTGGCAACATAAGCCCTCACAAGGGTCCGGGGCACGCATCTGGTTCTATGTCGAGGCAGACAACGTCTACCTCGAAAGGGTGCACACTCACCACCCGAAAGAAACGCTGTGACGCTCTGACCGACAGGTCAGGAGCGCTCGACGTCCCTCGACCACCTCGCGTGGGCCCACAGGAGCACTGCCGCGAGCACCGCCGCCCCCGCCGTCATCGCGACCGTGCCCGCCCAGCCACCGCCCGCAAACGCGATCCCACCGAGCCAGCCGAGCAGACTCGACCCGGCGTAGTAGCCGAGGTTGTAGAGCGGGGTGGCGAGACTCCGACCAACATCGGCGCGCCGATTGATGAGCGCGCTCGCAATCGAGTGCGTACCGAAGAACGACCCCGTGAAGAGCAGCAGCCCCGCGATCACCGCCCACAGCGACGGCAGCATCGTGAGGCCGAGCCCGGCGAGCATGACCGCAACACAGACGAGCATCACGGTCACCGGCGGGGTGTTGCCGATGATCTTCCAGATCCAACTCGAAACGAGCGCCCCCGCAAGATAAGCGAGGAACAGCCACGACACCTGCGCGAGCGTCAGATCGAACGGCGGCTGCTGCAACCGAAACGCGAGATAGTTGTAGATCGCAACAAACCCGCCCATGAGCAGGAACGGTTGAATCACGAGCACCATCACGCCCGGCGATTTGAGGTTCGCAAGCAAGCCTCGCCACACGGACGCGGCAGGCGGGGTGTGCACCACGGTGGGCGGCACGATGACGACGAAGACGAGGATCCCTATCGCCGCAATCGCCGCGACCGCGATGAGCCCGGCCCGCCAGCCCCACAGCTCCCCCACCTCCGCCGCGATGATGCGACCTGACAGCCCGCCGATCGTGTTCCCGGCGACATAGATGCCGATGGTCGTGCCGAGCACGTTGAGGCGCACCGTCTCGGCGACGGCCGTCACCGCGATCGCCGGCAGCCCCGAAAGCAGCAACCCCTCGAGAAAGCGCGCCGCGATGAACGCCTCGAGCCCCGGCATGAGCGGAGCCGACAGCCCCACCACCATCGCAGAAAGCAGCGCCCAACGCATCGCGGCCACACGCCCAATGCGATCGGACAGGCGCGCCCAAGGGATCACCCCAACCGCCACACCGATCGTCGACGCACCGAGCGCCCACGACGACGTGCCGGCATCCACCCCGAAGTCAGCCGCAATCTCGGGGAGCAGACCCTGCGGCGAATAGATCTGCGAGAACGTCGCGAACCCCGCACAGAAGAGCGCGAGCAGCGTGCGCCGGTACATCGCCGTGCCGCCGGCTGCGCGCGGGTCGTCGGTCGACGTCACTGCGCCGCACCCCCGTCCCGCCGCATCACTGTGGAAGCGAGTTCACGGCTGCACCACCTCGGCCGGTGCGATCACTGTTCCGCGGCCACCCGCGCCTGCAGCGCGCGGTTCTTCTCCTCGACCATCGCTTCGAGGTCGCGCGCATACTCGTCGAGCTTTCTGGCGAGTTCGGGGTCTGCGGAGCCGAGGATGCGCGCGGCAAGCAGCCCCGCGTTCTTCGCACCACCGATACTGACGGTGGCGACAGGGATCCCTCCGGGCATCTGCACAATCGAAAGCAGCGAGTCGAGGCCATCGAGTTTTGCGAGCGGCACGGGCACGCCGACCACCGGGAGCGTGGTCATCGACGCGACCATTCCGGGTAGGTGCGCGGCCCCGCCCGCCCCGGCGATGATGACGCGCAGACCTCGGCCCGCGGCCTCCCGCGCGTAGGTGACCATCTTGTCGGGGGTGCGGTGTGCGCTCACGACCTCGACCTCGTGCGGGATGCCGAAGTCGCGCAACACCTGCACGGCGTCGCTCATCACGGAGAAGTCGGAGTCGGAGCCCATGATCACGCCGACGAGGGGGGGTGCGCTTTCAGCCATGGCCTCCATCGTACTCGCCCGCTGCACCCTGAAAGCGCCGGTGGATCCCTGTGCGCCCGTGTGCCGGTCAAGGGTTGCGACCTCGACCGTCAATTGCGGCGCAGACCTGCCACGCAAACGACGGCAGAGGTCGCAATGGATGACTTAGGCTGTCGACTCTCAGTCGTCGACCGCAGAGCCAGTCGCCGACCTCGATCGCGGAAGAGGGATCCCTGTGCGCCCGCGTGCCGACCAAGGGTTGCGACCTCGACCGTCAATTGCGGCGCAGACCTGCCACGCAAACGACGGCAGAGGTCGCAATAGATGAGTTGGGCACCCGAAACTGCCAGGCAGTCCGGCCTACTTGAGCGGCCGGAGCTGCTCGGGCGGCCGGAGCTACCGGCCACCGGCAATACCGCGAACTCCTCGAACTGCGGCGGCGGGGCTCAGTCGAACTCGGCGGCGGCGGCGCGCGCCTCCGCGAGCACGACCGCCGGGTCGTCGCCCGTCACGGTCACGTGGCCGACCTTCCGGCCCGGCCGAGGCTGCTTGTCGTAGCTGTGGAACTTCGCCCGCGGGTGCGCGGCGAGCGCCGTCTGATAGCGCACCGGCATCGGGCCCTCCTCCGGGCCGCCGAGCACGTTGATCATCACGGCCGAGGGCGCCGTCATTGATGTGTCGCCGAGGGGCAGGTCTGCGACCGCGCGCAGGTGTTGCTCGAACTGGCTCGTTACGGATCCCTCGATCGAGAAATGCCCCGAGTTGTGCGGCCGCATCGCCAGCTCATTCACGAGCACGCGGCCGTCGCGCGTCTCGAACATCTCGACCGCGAGCACCCCCGTCACATGCACGCCCTCGGCAACCGCGGTGCCGATGCGGGCGGCCTCGTCGATGGTTTCGGCGTGCTGCACCGGGGCCGGCGCGATGACCTCGGCGCACACCCCGTCCTTCTGGATCGTTTCGACGAGCGGCCAGGTGCGGATCTCTCCGCTCGGGCGACGCGCCACGAGCTGCGACAGTTCGCGCACGAAGTCGACGAGCTCCTCGACGAGCAGGTGCCCGCCGCGGCCGTCTTCGGCGAGCGCCGCGAACCAGTCGCGCACCTCCCCAGCGTCAGAGATGACGCGCACGCCCTTGCCGTCGTACCCGCCGCGCGCGGTCTTCACGACGGCTCGCCCGCCGTGCTCGTCAATGAAGCTCTGCAGCTCCACCTCATCGGAAACGGCCGCCCACGAAGGGATCGGCACGCCGAGTTCGGCGAGCTTCTCGCGCATGAGGATCTTGTCCTGCGCGAACTGCAACGCCTCGGGCCGCGGGTGCACAGCCTTGCCGCGGCGCTCGAGCTCGTACAGGATCTCGCCCGGCACGTGCTCGTGGTCGAACGTGACGACGTCGACGGTGTCGGCGAAAGCGTAGACGGTTTCGGGGTCGCGGTAATCCCCCACCGCGTCGGCGGCGCGCTCGGCGCTCATGCCCTCCGTCTCGGCGAGCACGCTGATGCGCATCCCGAGCTGGATCGCGGGGGGCACCATCATGCGGGCGAGCTGCCCGCCGCCGATGACGCCAATGCTGATGCTGCCGCTCGTCGTGCCGGCGCTGCTCGTGTTGGCGCTGCCTGTGTTCGCGCTGTCCAGACCCATGCGCTCTATTCTGCCCTACCGAGTCTGGGGCGGCGTGAGGGGTCCCGTTCTACCGCGCGATCGCTCCGCGCAGCACCCACACCATCGACTGGTTGAACGGGGTCGGAATGCCGTGACACACCCCGAGCTCGACGACCCGCCCACCGAAGGAGTCGACCTCGGTCGGGCGACCAGCGAGCACATCCTGGTGCATGGATGTGCGGCCGTCGACGGGCTGCCCGGCAAGCACACGGCGCCACGAGTCGATGTCGTCTGCCCCGAGCTTCACACCCTCGGCGTTCGCGACCGCGATCACCTCGTCGATGAGCGCGCTCATGAGCGAGCGGGCGTCACCGTCGACCTGGAATGCACCGTAGGGTGCGTTGAGCGCCGCCGAGGCCTGGTTGATCCCAACGTTGACCATGAACTTCCACCACATGCGGTGTCGCATGTCCGCGGGCGTCTCCCACTCGAGGCCGGCGCGGGTCAGCGCCTCCTGCACGGCCCGCACCTCGGGGGTGAGCTCGTCGTTGCGGGGCTCCCCGAAAACGAGTCGCCCGACCTGCCGGAACCGCACCTCACCGTCGACCCGTTCGGCGTCCATGGCGAGCGCGATGCACAGCAGCACCGTGGGGTGGATCCCCGCGAGTCGCGCCGCGATCTGCTCTTCCGAGTCAAGGCCGTTGAGCACGGAAAGCACGATCGTGTCAGGGCCGACAACCGCCGCAGCCTCGTCGATCGCGGCGTCGAGGTGCCGATCCTTGACCGCGAAGATCACGAGGTCGGCGACCCATCCGGCGGTATCCGACGTGTCGATCACGCCGGCCCGAAGCGGCTCACCGTTGACCACGAGCCCGTCACGCTGCAACCGCGCGGCGCGCGCCCCACTCGCCACGAACCGCACGTCGAACCCGGCGTTCGCGAAGTGTGCGGCGTACATGCCGCCCATCGCCCCAGCCCCCAACACAGCGACACGTTCGACCCTTGACGTCATGCGAAATATCCTAGGCCGCTCCTCGGCCACCAAATCCACCACCAGATCCACCACCCCCAGATTCAGTTGACATTCGTCAACGATCGCCCTATAGTTGACCGCAGTCAACCAATGGGCTCCGCGCAGGATTCATCCCCGGACCGCCTGTGACACCCGGGCCACCGGCGATCCCTCATCGAATCGCAGCAGGCCCCACCGCTCTTCGCATCAATCCGAAGGATCAGCATCACTCAATGAGCACCACACAACCCACCCCCGCCACGGGAGCAGCCACAGGGAAAGCCACAGGGGCAGCCGCAGGGGAAGCCTCAGCGTCAGGGATCCTCACCGGCCGCGCACTGAACCTCGCCCTCGTCGGGCTCTTCATGAGCATGTTCGTGTCGATGGTCGCGATGAACGTCGTCGGCACCTCGATGCCCGTGATCATCGCCGACATCGGCGGTACGCAGGCCTCCTACACGTGGGTCGTCATGGCGACCTCGCTCGCCTCCGCGATCGGTACGCCGATCTGGGGCAAGCTCGCCGACCTCACCAACAAGAAGGTGCTGCTGCAGACCGCGCTCGTCATCTTCATGGTCGGCACCATGATGTCGGGCCTCGCGCAGGATCCGACCTGGCTGATCGGCTTCCGCGTGCTGCAGGGCCTCGGCGTCGGTGGGCTCGGCGCGCTCGCACAGATCGTACTCGCCGAAATCGTGAGCCCGCGCGAACGCGGCAAGTACATGGGCATCATGGGCGCGATCATGGCCGTCGCAACGGTCGGTGGGCCGCTGCTCGGCGGGCTCCTCACCGACACGGTCGGCTGGCGCTGGAACTTCTACGTCGCCGTGCCGATTGCGATCGCGGCGCTCATCATGCTGCAGAAGACACTGCACCTGGTACCCAACACCTCGAAGGTGAAGATCGACTACGCGGGGGCCGTGCTGCTCTCGGCGGGTTTCTCGAGCATCCTCATCTGGGTGACGCTCGGCGGCTCCGAGTTCGCGTGGGCGTCGTGGCAGTCCTTCGCGATGGTCGGCGGCGGTCTCGTGCTCCTCATCGCCGCAATCATCGTCGAGCTGAAGGTCGAAGAGCCGCTCATCCCGCTCACACTCTTCAAGAACCGCACCTTCACGATGTCGTCGATCGGCAGCATCTCGGTGGGCGTCGCAATGTTCGCGACCATCGTCTACCTCGGCCAGTACATGCAGCTCGCACGCGGCCGCTCAGTGATCGAGTCGAGCCTGCTCAGCCTGCCGATGATGGCCGGCCTCCTCGGCTCGTCGACCCTGTTCGGGCAGATCATCTCCCGCACCGGCAAGTGGAAGCGCTACATGGTCTCGGGCGGCATACTCCTCGTCGCGGGCAGCGTCATGATGGGGCAGCTGCGCCACGACACGAGCATGTGGTTCGTCGGCGTCGCGATGTTCGTGCTCGGCTGCGGTGTGGGCATGACGATGCAGAACCTCGTGCTCGTCGTGCAGAACACGGTCAGCCCGAACCAGCTGGGCGCCGCCACCTCGGCGGTCACATTCTTCCGCACGATCGGCGGCAGCGCCGGCATGTCGGTCATGGGCACGATGCTCGCGCACCAGGTGATGACCTACATGAACGAGGGCCTCGAGGCGATCGCGAAGACGCAGCCCTCAATCATGAAGGACGCCGCCGCACTACAGGGCGGGGCACTCCCCAAGATGTCGGAGATCTCAGAGCCGCTCCGCACGGTCGTCGAAGACGCCTACGGCCACGGCATCGGCAACGTCTTCCTCGCGGTCTCCCCGCTCGCGGTCATCACCCTGATCGCGATCATCCTGCTGCCGAACATCCCGCTGAAGACGAAGAGCGCAGCCCAGGAGCGTGCCGACGCAAGGCGCGCTCCCGCCGGCGACCCCGCGGTGAGCCATGCCGACGCCCCGTTCATTGACGAGGCGATCACGAGCGCGACCGGCTCGGTGCCGGTGGTGGCGGGCGCAGGTCGCGAGGCGGGCGCAGGCCGAGAGGTCCGCGGTGAGCAGCCGGAAGCACGCGACGAGGGCCCGGAGGCACGCGGCGAGGGATCCCTCGCCACCCAGAATCGGGGGCGCCCCTAATGCCCGCATCCGACGAGACCCGGCAAGACCGCATCTCAGAAATCATCACCGAGTTCTCCGAGATCCTCAGCTTCGCGCGTAAGCGTTGGACAAGTTATGCAAATGAGATGCATCCGGAACTGCGAGGTGCGGGGGTCGCGATCCTGCAGGTAATTGCCCGGCGCGGCCCCGTCACCGCGACCGGCATCAGCCAGGTGCTCGACATGGACAAGGCGCTCGTCAGCCGCCAAATCTCGAAACTCCGCGAACTCGGATTCGTGGAGGCCGAACTCGCTCCCGACGACCGCCGCGTCACCCTGCTGCGCGCCACCACTCACGCGAAGGAGCTCCTCGCCGAAGTGCGCGAGCGCTGGGCCGGCGAATACCACGAGCGTCTCGCCGGCTGGACCGCCGACGACCTCGAAGCGCTGCGCGACGGCCTGCACCGCTTCAACACCGCCGCCCACGATATCGAGATCGACGGGCCGGCAGGGCGCTGCGCCCGGGAACACCGGGAGGAGCCGGAGGTATAGGGATCCCTCGCCCCCGCACCCCTTTACCCCACGCCCCGCTCGCAGGCACCCGGCGGAATCGGCACCGCCTCGTTTACCGTCGGCCACCGACCGTTCACCTGAGCTTCACGGAAGACGGTTTCAGGAGACACCCAGCCTTCCTAGGCTGAGGGCATGACTGAGAACTCGCCCCTCCACGCGAGGCTGTATGAGGAGATGGTCCGCCGGATCCGCACCGGTGAGTGGCAGCAGGGCGAACGCGTGCCCAGCGAAAAATCACTCGTCGCCGAATTCGGTACGTCGCGCGGACCCGTCCGGCAGGCGCTCGCCGCCCTGCGCGCCGAAGGCATGATCGTCGGAGGGCGCGGAGCCCCACCCCGCGTGCACCGGACCGTTCCCGCGCAATCGTTCGACGTGTTCATGTCGTTCACGGAGTGGGCGCGGAGCCTCGGCTTCACCCCCGGCCAACGGATCATCGAGGCCGGCGAACGGCCCGCGACCGAGACCGTCGCGCGCGAACTCAAGATCGCCCCCGATAGCCCCGTCGTCGAAATCATCCGACTGCGACTCCTCGACGACAAGCCCGCGATGCTCGAACGGTCGAACTTCCCCGCCGACATCGGCCGGCGACTCCTAGCCACTGACCTCGACCACGGCAGCATCCAACAGGCGCTGCGCGATATCGGCTCCGTGCCCGTGCGCGCGCGGCACCTCATCGACGCGATCAACGCGCACCCCCTCGAGGTGGAGCAGCTCTGCCTCGCCCCCGGCACCCCGCTGCTGCGCGTGTGCCGACTCGCGTTCGACGACTTCGGCAACGTCATCGAGACCGCCGACGACCGGTACATTCCCGACATGACGAGCTTCGTCGTCGAAAACACGACCGCTCACCGGCTGCCGCTCACCCGCCAGCGCACGTTCGCGTAGAGGGCGGGGCGGCTCTGGCGCGGGCCGGCTCTGACGCGGGCCGAGGTCCCTCAGCAAACCGTATGCAAACGGCAAGATATGTCCCCGAAACCGCCGAAACCGGCATAGGGATCGGCGAACTCATACGACTTGCAGGCCGGCGAAAACGCCCCCGACCAGCCGAGGCAACCCGGACCAACCGAGACCACCCAGGCAGGCCGGGGCCCGTGCCCGCGCAGGGAGGCCCTTACGCGGCGCCGGCGAGCGCGAGGTCTGGACCGACCCCGGCGAGCGCGAGCTCTGGAGCGCGCACCTCTTCGCGAACCCCCGCCGACACGAGGATCGGCAGGTGGTCTGAGATTCCACGGTCGAGGGTGCGAACGCTGCGAATGTCGAGCCCCGACGAGGTTGCGAAGTCGAAGTGTCCGCGGAACATCTTGTACCGCGTGTACGTGCGCTTGTCGCTCAGGCTGAGTTCGTAGCCGCTGTCGCGCATTTCGGTGTCGAGGCGGTTCTTGAAGACGGGGTAGTTGAAGTCACCGACCATGAGCGCGGGAAGGCCTGGTCCGAGCTGCCGCAGTTCGCCGAGTGCGGCGTGGATCTGGTGGCGGCGCAGGGAGTTCAGAGCCGTGAGCGGGGCCGCGTGGAACGAGGCGACGACGAGGTCGTTGCCGGTCTCGTGGTCGTGGATCCGAGCGCCGAGCAGCCGCTCGTGGGCGGGCGACAGGATAATGTCGTGGAGGGACTTCTTCAGCTGGAAGGTGTGGGCGGAGCGGATACGAAACCGCTCGTCGCGCACGTACATCGCGAGCCCGAGCCGATTGCGTTCGGTCGCGTGCACGAGGTTCATGTGCCCAAGCTGGGCGGGGAGGGTGAGCGCTTCAGCCTCCTGCAGACAAAGGACGTCGGCTTCGTGCTGCTCCGCCAGGGAGTGGAGCTCTGAGACCGCGCGGCCCTTACGCAGGTTGTAGCTGATAATCCGCATCTAGTACCCTTCGTCGCGGGAGCCGGCACAAGCCGACCGTGGTTGCCGGCGCAAGCCGACATCGCTAACGATACGCCCGCAATGCTGGAGATCGGGTAGCAGTGTAGGGAAGACGCAGCGAATTCTGGGTTGACAATTGGAATCGCTGTGCATTTCGGCAGCCGGTTGACGCGAAGGGATCCCTCGCCGCAATCCAGGGATCCCTCGCCGCAACCTCTCGCCCCTCGTTCTGCCTAGCCCCAACCTGCCCCCGGGGCCTTGCTGCTCCACGTCCCCGCAGCAAACGTGCCCAGCCCGGTTGCCCTTACCCTTGCCCGGCCCCCTGCAAGCCGTATGTAAACGGCCGAATATATCCCCGAAACGGCGATTCTCGGCCTATATCTTGCAGATTACATAGGAAGCACGGCTTACAAAGGAAGCACGGCTTACAAAGGAACCGCGGCTTACAAAGGAACCGCGGCTTACATAGGAAGCGCGGCGCGGGGTGCAGTACCCCCGCGCCGCGCTTGGCCCTCGAAAGGATTGGCCTTCGAAAGGCTTAGCACTCGGGAACTCAGACCTCACGCGGCGAAGCCCGCGATCGACTTAGCCCTCTGAGGCGTCCTCGGCGCGGAACCGGCGCCGCAGCACGAGCAGCGTGCCGCCGAGTACGAGGAGTGCGACGGCAGCGATCCCTATCGCAGCGAAGTCGTTGCCACCGGTGTTCGCGAGGGATCCGGAATCACCAGCCCCGGCACCACCCGCCTCGGCGCCACCAGCCCCCGCGTCACCGGCACCGCCCGCGCCGCCGCCCTGCCCGGCGAGCACCGCGAGCGGCACCGAGACGACGACCCCCGACGCGGTCGACGCGGTCGACGCGGTCAGCGTGTGCGCCCCGACCGGAGCGCCCGCGGGCACCGTCAGCGTTGCCGCCAGCGCGCCCGTATCCGTCGTGACGGTCGAACCGAGTTCGAGCGGATCTGAGTGGAGCACGAACTCGACCTCTTCGTCAGCGGGGAAACCGCTGCCGGTCACCTCGAAAGTGTCACCCTGTGCGACTTCGCTGCGGCTCAGCGTGATCTCGGGCTGGGCGACCTCGTCTTCGAAGGCTCCGTCGAAGTCGAGCACGTACTCGTGCGACGGGAACTTCATGAACTCGCGGGTGAGGTCTTGCGCCTCGGTGCCGGTGCCGTAGATGTCGACGGTGCCCGCATCCTGCAACACCCGCACGACGACTCCATCGGCGAGGGCCGTCGCGCCGGTGATCGACTCGTACGAACCGCTCCAGCCCTCGAGGCCGAGCTCGGTGACCGACTCGACCGGAGCTTCGTCGATCTCGCCGGTCCAGCCGTAGACCGCGAAGTTGCCGCTGTCGTCGGCGCTGCCCGCAGAGATCAGGTAGTTGCCGTCTTCGGTCTCGGTGAGGTCGCGGATCGCGCGGCCGTCAAGGTCGAGCGTGAAGAAGTCGGACACCTGGACCGCGTCGCCAGCAGCACCGTCAGCACCAGCAGCGCCGCCAGCTCCACCACCAGCCGCAACCACACCGGCGATGTTGTCGATCGCGATGATGAGCGCCTGGTCGCCGGCGGGATCGTTGTCGAGGTCCGCGGCGACGGGCACGAGCGGTGAGCGGAAGCCGAGCCACAGCGTCTCACCATCTGGGGCGATGGTTGCGCCCTCGAGGTTCAGCGAGTTCGGGCCCTCGGCAGAGTAGCCGTCTTCCGTCGCGCGCTCGAACTGGAAGTAGCCCGCTCCTTCGCCGTGCGCGTCGGTCGCATCCCACTCGACGAGGGCATCGCGGATGCCTCCCGCAACACCGACGTACTCGAGAGTTGTCTCCGCACCCGCACCGCGCACCTCGGTCGCGAGCACGACGTCGCGCTGCGGTCGCACGTTGCCGCTGCGCGTATTGCCGAGCGACCCGACCCAGTAGATCGTGTCGTCGATGC
>Ga0265293_10005167_pt1 | contig 22093 bp, 23 predicted proteins | sample Munlanlewell138R_FD_192505 | JGI IMG/M metagenome (GOLD analysis project Ga0265293, IMG submission 192505) | Leachate microbial communities from a municipal landfill in Southern Ontario, Canada - Leachate well 138R | ecosystem: Engineered > Solid waste > Landfill > Unclassified | place: Canada... | reverse complement strand
TGCAATTTTGAATTATCCTTTGACGGTTGCTCCTATGATGTGGTAAAATAGGGTTCGCTGAATAACACAGCGACCTAGGCATGCTACTGTGGCTCAGTTGGTAGAGCAGCTGATTCGTAATCAGCAGGTCTGTGGTTGTTGATAAGGTAGTATAAAGTAAGTATAATTAAAAAAACGAGGGCAGCAACCCCGTCCTCGCGTACATGCTGGCATAGCTCAGTCGGTAGAGCAGCTGATTCGTAATCAGCAGGTCGGGTGTTCAAGTCACCTTGCCAGCTCCATTTAAGAGAAAATCCTTAGAATCGTGATGGTTCTAAGGATTTTTTACTGTTACTTTTTGACCGTGAAAACTTCATTTTTGAAGGGCAGTTTCGAACATTCATACAGTTCCTGCGGAATTGCACTTGTGACAATCAGACCGCGCATTTTAAGATATTTCAGAAGCTCGGTTTCGGTTAGCGTTGAAATGCCGTCAGATAAAAGGTTTCCTATGACCAAGTCTTCGAAAGTATCAAATGAGCTATCGTTAGGAATGATTACCCCTCTCTGATAACGGCGATCTCGAATCTGCGGCGATATGATACGGAAACCCGTATCATATTCGGTAATAAGAGACTCCAATAGGAAGCCATTCCATTTGTATGAACAATTCGGGAACGACTTGTAATCAAATATACTGCTGAAAGCAAAATACCCCGATTTACTGACAAGCTCCCGTAACATATCTGATATTGAGCTTATCAGTGATTGCGATACGCCGAAATAATTTTTTCTCACATAATCATTTTCTGATACACGGATAAAATCTTTTTCTAATTCGGAGAAGATTGCATACACTGTACCTCCAGCCCAACCGAGGTCGGCGGCAAGGCGGTTGTATTTTTCGTAGTTTAAATCGGTTTCACAATGCAGAAGAACCTGTGCAATATTGGCGGCAGATATTTCCTGCACAGGAAAGGTCTTAGAGAGAATATGCGGTCTTTTGAAGCGGTAATCACCTTCAAAGAGACACGATGCAACATAGTACAGATTCTGAGGATTGGCTATATTGTTCCTCGAAAGGAATTCTTTACAGATGTGTTTTACTGCTGTGAACAGCAGGGCATCGCTCGAATAACCGCTGTGTAATTCGGTTTGAGTCTTTATCGTATCAGAGAGTATCGCCCGTTCTTCATCAGTTATTTTTATATTATCTATGTGATTAAATTCATTATAATCCCATTGAATAAGCTCCGGCAGCCGCATTGCGGAAAATGCGATTACAAAATCATTAATACCGGGAATTGATTGCTTAATCTCTGCTTTGGTCATAGCACGACCATTTTCAAGCAGGAGCTGACTCAAACGGTCATCGATATCCTGCCTGAGTTCACCGACTTTGGACATTAAGTCTCTTTCATATGCAAACTCATTCGGATACAGACATTTAAGCATGCCATGCAAAAAATTCGGGTTATCAATATTCGTCTCTGCCAGGAAACGTCCTTGAAAATGTGAAAACAGCTCAGAATAATAAAACGAGGTCTGGGGGCTGTTTTTGATAAACATGTGAATCTCCTCAAATAAAGAAACGCTGTATATAACTTTCTCAATAGGACAATATCGCCCGCGACCTGAGAGAATTAATTTTGAAGCATCACGAGACATTCCGGCAGTTAATGCCCTATTATTCGGAGGCAGGGGTACTCCGTGATAATGTTTGGCTATGACCTGCCTAAGCAAGCGCATATCCTCATTATCTTCATCAGAATCCAGCTTGATATCAAGCCTGAAAAATTTACGAACAGCATCGTGACAGACGATTGCATATGGCTGAGTGCCCTTCGTGACATAATCTCCGTAAAAGCGATATTTGTTATGTATAAGGAAATTCATAATATCTGAAGCATCAAAATAATCCAAGTTATGCTTTTTAAGCTCAGACTCAATTAACTCGAGATTATCATAAAAATTGATGCCTTCTCCGATGATTTCATCCGTATATTCTTTGAGCCTGTCCTCGATATCAGCGCCGCATACAGAAGCCTTTATGAAGCTGTCAGAAAACTTGATATAGCGTACATATTCAGACTCCTGCAGAACAAGTTTGCAGTACATGGCTGACTCTTCAGAGCGGAAAAGGTTAACGAGATCTGAAAAGGGAAAGGAAGCATTATCTGTTGAAAGCAGAATGCCTGCAGCTAATTCAGCAATGCCCGTAAGCTTACGGCACGTTTTAGCAAGGATTTGCCGCACTCTTTCGCGGGTTACCTGTAATTCTTTTCCGATTTCCTCCAAAGTCGCACCCGCACAGCGCTTTGATAAACTAATCTTTGCACTGTCTTTCAGCGCTTCAACAGCGTCAGTAAAATGCCGAGTTACCGGAATAGAGAAGTAACTGTCAATCATACGGGCAAAAGAATACTCCTGCGGGGTCAGCCCTCGATCACAAAGGTCTCCGACAGTAAAAAGATTGTTTCTCTGGAATAAATCAAGACCCTGTTCAGACAGCCCGATATTATAAAGCAAGGGAATAGGAATCGACGTATTTTCAGAATCGATATCTTTAAGATAATACAGTTTGGATGGATCTGTTTCCGGCAATGATACTGTTTCTCGGAAAGCAAGAATCTCATGGAAGGTTTTCGCTCCCATATTTCTGATACGCATTAAATCCTCCTCGCCCAAGGCTAATAGCTCCTCGAGAGAAGTAATCCCGGAGCGAATTAAACAGTTCCGCGCTCTTACAGACAGCGGAAGATGGTCTATTGAGTTCGAGGAATAAAGCGCTTCACCAGTATTGGTTTCCGCTGGAGAAGGAGAGCTGATAAAATCATGGTACACTTTTCTGAGATTCTCAGCCGAAGCGATGCCAAGCCCTTTTAGGTTTGCAGCGTTATCAAAATCTGCCTCTGTAAGCTGGCTCATAAGAGATTTCCCCTCGGCAGTGCATTTTACTATAAAGGGTGCGCTTCGCGGCACATTGAAATAGACGTCGGTTATCAAGGAGTCTTTTATTTTAATAGCTTGCTGCGACTGGTGTTCGTTCTCATAAAAACGCATATCAGAATCGCCGATATCAGCATCTTCATTGGATTCTATCACATCGTCGATAACGGCCTCTGCGGTGCTTGATGTTTCTTCAGCAGTTAAAGAAGGCGCACTGCAGAGAGAAAAAAGCTGCTTAACTTCTAAGATCAGGGTTTCTGAAACTCCAGGCACGAACAGCAATTCATCGAAATCAAAGCGCACTAAAGCGTCAAGAGTGATAAAGCCCCGCTCTTTAAGGTAATACAGTATTTTCTCGAACCTTTCATCACTGTAAAGAGTAAAGATTGACTCTGACATCAAGCGCATTTCCTTTCGGCTAAGAAGCCTTCATGCTTCTTGCTTTCTCGACTATTTTATCATGGATTTTTGATTCTGGAAGGCAGTCCAAAATATATGTACCGCCGAGGAGATTAAGATATTTTGATAATTCACCGACAGTATCGGTATTGATGAGGCATCCTTCCTCTCTGGCTGTTAAAAGTGCAGATAAAAATGCTTTCGTAATCATGGGACTGTTTGATGTATTGCGCTCAAGGATATGCATGATATAGTCAGCGTTTTCACAGACAAAACGGGTAAGCTCATAAGGGTCTTTCCGGGATGGATCATGCGTCAGACGTCCTATCCACCATAAGCGCGAAATAGCATTTCTTGTTAGCGAACGTCTTGCGCCGAAACCGAAGAAAAAATGCTGCTTTACACTATCAATAGTGCATTTGGAAACAATATCCCATCTGTATTGAGTATATTCCCAGAAATGATTTAGGCACAATCCTGCCCAGAGCCGTTCGTCTGAGGCTTGAGAATCTGACAGAAAACTAAGACTATTATAAACACGCTGTACATTTTCAAACTCAGTCAAGAACGGCTTATCTTGAGACATGTCGAGAGAGAAATCTTCGACAGAATATTTGGTTTCAATAAAAGGTGAGCGACCAAAATACTCTGTAATCCATTTCGCATCGGGTGAAGCAAACTTGGTATACAACTTGTTTAGATTGCTTTTAAGCGTGAACAGGCTGTCATCTTCTAAGAAAGTAAGTTTCATTCATCTTCCTCCTCACCGGTATTTCCGTACCCGCTCGATAGCGTCTGCAGGGCATCAGAAAGAGGTACATTAATCAATTTTTGCGCTGTTTCAAGCATATTGCGCTCGGAAAACTGTTCGCTTTCGATATCACAGTTGAATTTACTTGCCAGTGATTTTTTAACAGCACGATACCATGCGTATGAACTATACTCATATCTTTCGGCAGGCTCTCTTTTTGATACTTCTTCGAGAACATATGTAAGTGCAGGTATTACAACCAAAGAATTTAAAATAGATTGGATCAGCGGCAGGCCTTTTAAGCTTTTGAAATTGAAAAACTCCCGTTCCGGTAATTTGATAACTATTTTTTTATAGTTAAAGTCGACAACCATGCCTAATACCAATTCATCGTCATTTTTAATAATGCTGAAAACTGACGGAGTATTTGATAAATCACTGATATCCTTATCAATATTGATATTTACCTGTTTTCCAACAGCCATTACACAGCCTTCTTCAATGGCAAATTTAAAGCCGCGATAATCTTCATGGAAATTTGGATTTACATATTCCGAAATCTCCGTTTCAGCGACAATGAACGGACAGACCTGCAGTCTGCCGCTGATCATTTTATTGACGATACCGTATGAAAGCTCATTCTTCTCAGTTGATACTGCCACTCGGTATCCTGTTTGGGCACATTCCAGATGATAGACAATTTTCGCTTTTCCGGAAGACAGTAACTCTGATATTCCCGAATTATTTACTTCCGCAAGAAAGTCCAGGCGGATGCTATAGCCATCTCTTACCGGGGTAATAACCGTATCAAAATTACTGTCTACATAATCATCTGAATAGTATGATAGCACCGGGTACGGATAAAGTTTATGCCTTATTTCCATATGCTTTTACCTCCATAGAGCAGTAATCACGATAATCAATAGTAACTTTGAGGCGAACAGGTGTATTTGCAGTAAACGACAACCCCGATATGTGGTTCTCATTTACGGTTAACGGCGGTTGCCCCATGCCTATAGCCGAGATTATTGGTGCGTTATAATCCTGTGACTCCGCGGAAAGAAATAAATCAAATCGTCCGTTTTCAGCAGAAGAAGCAGGTACAAATGTTATGGAATACTCACCGCCATCTTTGTTCAAGCAGACGACCCTGATTTTTGTGGCAGTTATGCTCGCAAGTGATTTATGGTGTTCTTTTGGGTTTTCGCCATGCCCTTCACCGTCAGATGAACCCCCGCCGGAGCCGCCGGAACTATCGTCGCCATCATTGTGTCCGGCTCCCGAATCAGTATCTTCTTCAACGATATCTCCCTGTTCATCATCCGTCGTAGTTTCATCTCCATCAGTAAACGCGCTCCTCTTTGTGTTACTGCGCGGCGGAATGCTCACCTCAATCGCCTTAATAGTGTCAGGAAGCGACTCGGTTTCGTGTGCATCTTCACCGGAATCGATGTCACCTTCATCAGGCAGGTATTCCCCTACATCTGGATCAATCTCGTCAACATCGCCGTCCTGCTTCAATTTTTCCAAACAATCCTTTATATAGTCAACTAATTCTTTAATGTAGGCGCGTGCAAAGGGGACTTGACTCTTAGGCTCTATTCGGTCAGGTTCCCATTTCGTATGCTGAGGATTTTCGAGATTACGGAGGAAGTCATTAATCTTTTCGCCTTCAATAAGCATTACTCCAGCAAAAGGAATAATGCCGGAAATATTACCGCGATCCATGATTTTCATTCCGGTTTTCCTAATCATAGCGACTTTTCGGTGCATCTCAACCTGATGCTTGTCCGATTGAATAATAAGGCCCAGGCGCACAGTTCCGTGATTTTTGAAGTCGATCTCATACCAAACGGTATCGTCTGAAGTTAAAACGGTATAGTATTTATCCGCATTTTCCGAAAGTGAGGTTTGGTATTCTGCAATAAGCGCCGGAAGCGTATCTTTATCTATTACGACATCGGAGACTCTTACTATAAGTTTGCCGTTATAGACTGCATATAAAAACCCATCAAGCACGGAAGTGATGATGCTGTCTTTCCAATCTGTTGAATAAAAACGAAAACCAGCTATAAATATATCTGTTCCTGTCTGCTTCTTTTCGCGTCTGAAATGAGGATCGAGCTTAAGCTGCGAATATACGGGCTGATTATTTTCATCGCCATAGTAACCGACGCCTACTGTAATATCGTCATCGTCCGTGCGGAAACTGGTTATCCTCGATATGCCTTGAAATGCTGTAACATCTTCTATATCCAGCGTACTATAAAAAACGGTTCGAAATTCGGAACAGGCATAAGGGGCAAATTTGCCTATACCGAATGACCCGCCTGACGTTCCTGCTTTATCTGACGCACCTGATGATTTGGTTAAATTGCACCAGGGAGTATTGTATTCGCTTTTTGAACCCTTCAGTCCTGTGGTATTAAAGTCACTTATTCTGAGGAATGGAATGCTCCCTGATTCCATCATCTTAATGGCACGCTCAAAAAAGTCCGTGGCTTTCTTTACAGACTGGACACTCCAAAAATTCAAAGAAGCCCTGAATGCTTTTTCAAGTGATTCCGCATCAGGGAATTCGCCGATATCAAGGGCAAAGGGCATAAACTCTACTTCTACAGTTTTCCCTTCGAGTGCTGCATCAAGGGAGTTCTGGCATATTTCACGAGCCAGCGATTTCAGGGGAGTCCCCTGAAAAGTTTCGACACCCGAATTGCCGATGCCGTTAATATCACCTTTATTATTCGATGGAAACGACCATCTCATTGCACTACCTCCTATTCAAGCGTAAAACGGGTACTTTTCTTGCTCTCAATTTTATTGAATTTTTTACGAGCCTCTTTAAGCTCATTTTCTATTGCAGAAAAAATCTTATCGATATCCCCGGAGGTATACTCATAAGCTGAGGCGTTGGAGCAGTTGCCGAGCAGCTGAATCATATCGATGATTTTGTTTGTGCGAGCCTCAACAATTCTAACGAATTTTTCTCGCTTTGTTTCCTGAGTACCCATTTTATTCACTCCTTTCCAAGTGTAAAAATATTCTATCGCAAAATGACGCATTCTGTCAATGATATTTTATATTATATAAAAAATACAGATAACATTTTGAAAATGTCATCTGTATTTTTGAAATGTAATGCACAGAATTATCTTCTATTCATCGTCTGATGGCAAATATTTTAATACACTTTCCGCAATCGCCTTCGCCATTAATGGAGGTACAGCATTGCCAACCTGCTGATACTGAGAATCCTTTGTTCCTTCAAAAACAAAACGATCAGGGAAGGATTGCAGCCGGGCAGCTTCTCTTACAGTGATTGCTCTATCCAGTTTCGGATGAATCCACATGGATTTTCTCACGTTAACAACAGTACCGGAGTATTTTTTGCTGTCTAACCTTAAATAAATAGTATTTTGTGTGCGTTCCGGCTTCTCGTATGAACCGATGAGATCTTTCGGAAGCTTATGAAAGTTCTCGCCCTCTTTTAAAGCTTTGAACCGTTTTAAGGCTTCGGGCGTTGTTTCTGTGGCTATATTATTATACAGCAACCCGGTATATCTTAATGAACGAGCGTACTCCGAAACAGACAAAGCAGTTTCCGCATAATCAACGCCGTGCTCTTCTCTGCTATATGAAACATCGCAATTCTGAATATCGAAAATTGCATCCTCAACTGTGATAAAAGGTATTTGGGCAGGCTCCTGCGGTAAAGAAATCTCATCAGCCGCGGCAATATCTGAACGAATTCCGATTCTTATATAGCGAAGCCTTTCCTGCGGAACGCCAAACCAGCGTGCATTTACTGTTGCCCCTGTCTGCTTATAGTCATCTCCTAATACGGCATTTATATAATCAAGGACTGAATATGAATGGACATGGGCAATTGTATGCTGGGTGTTTGCTTTATGCTCAAATCTGTGCAATATACCATTGCAGTAAATTTCCTGCGCGGTTAGCAATGCTTTCTGATATTCAATAAGCTCAGATAACTGTTCTGAATATGAAGAAATGCCCTGTGAGCGGGTAAGAGAATCCTGTATGGCTCTTAAACGCACAGCATTATACTGGACATATGCCGCATCCGGGATATCAGTCAAATATCTTTCAATTTGGTTTATTACAGATATGTCGTTTTTTTCTATGTATTTTTTCAGCCGGTCTTCAGATCCTTTGTTTTTATACAAAATATGCAACGATGTATATAGCTTCTCAGGAAGCAGGGCTGAGATTAGCTGTTCATGATCCTGAACCAAAGGCAGTATGTCAATGCCATGAATTTCGTGTTTCGACAGCGCAATGGTATCTTCTCTTAACGCTATTCCGAGCCGTTCGATTTCATCATGGTCATCTGCAGTATCATAGAATCTATGGACATCAGACTGAAGCATATTTACATTTTCCATAACAAAGGCTAAAGGTCTGATTTCACGGATTGCTCGAAAATATTCTTTAACTAAAGAATTATTTAGACAGACAACAGAACTCTTCTGTCTGTTGGCGTTTGAGAAACCCTGACACGGCGGTCCGCCTATGACAATGTCAATGCCGCCGAGATCTGTGCTTAATTCGGCAAAGTCACAGCCGACCACGTTTGAAATCATGCGAACTTCGCCATGATTTCTTAAATACGTCCTCTGAGCATTTGGGTTATTCTCAGCCGCCGCAACTATATGAAATTTACTTGTTTGTGCGAACCCCCAGCTTAGACCTCCGGCGCCCGCAAATAAATCGAGTGTTTTCAGCATATCATTTTTCTCCTGAAAAGAGTGTTATTTTCTCATACAGCTGTCTCAGCGTCTGCTGAGATATATCTTTTTTAAGCTCACATTCCCAGACTGTGATAACCCGCCAGCCGGATTGTTCCAAATATCTTCTATTCGCTTCATCTCGCTTGCGATTGGCTTGCAGTTTTGGTATCCAGTATTCTGCGTTGCTTTGAGGAAGAACTGATTGCTTGCAGCCGTCATGCATATGCCAGAAGCATCCGTTTACAAAAACCATAACCTTATATTTTGGCAGAACGATATCTGGTTTTCCAGGGTATCGTTTATCATTTTTCCTGTATCGCAGTCCACGAGCAAAAAGGTATTTCCTTACTAATTCTTCGTAGCTGTTGTTTGCTGCTCGGATTCTCGACATATTGAAACTTCTGATTTCTTTTGAATGGTTATCTGGCATATATCCCCCATAAAACAGAAAAACAGCGCATCAGCGGTCTTTGGCTCCTCCGCTGCGCACCCATTCATCTATTTCATCAGTCTTGAATTTCCATAGCTTTCCGACTTTAGCTGATGGTAATCCCTTTTTTTCAATCCAATTCAGAACTGTCTGTCGGGTAACTCCGAGATATTTACAAGCTTCTTTGAGAGAAATCCACCGTTCCTCATTGATGTTCTCCATATAACCTCTCCTTGAGTAAAATAACCCTACTGAAATGATACCGCAAAAGATATAAAATATCAACTATTATTGTAAATTTATATACATTTGCGTATAGACTTCGCATCTGCTTAGTGGTATTGTGCCGTGCTGAAGGGAGGTAGTTAAAATGAAGAAAATAACTGCCGGAATAACCATTATCGCATGTGTCGCGCTGTGTGCCGCCGTGTGGCAACGGAGCGCCGAGGTCGGGGATTTACCCGCCAAGCCGGTAAAAATCGCCGTAAGCGCCGAAATTCAGGCTCGATCAGAGGAAATGCCGCATATTTTTATCTCTGTGGATATACCTGACCCCACAGCTGAGGCTGTCACTGAAAGCGAACCGCCAATAACAGAAATAACAGCAGAAGAAAAAACGGAACCGGCACCGAAGCCTGTATCAAAATCCGCACCAGTCTCAACCGAACCCAAATCGGGAGACAGAACGGTCATTGCCGGAAAGCCACATGTCTGGATACCGGGCTTCGGGTGGATAGTCGACGAAGGCGGCGGCAGCGTCGGAACAATGGTCGGTAATCCCGGCGATCAGCTTACCGGTAATAAGGTCGGCATCATGGGTGTTGCGACGGTTGGTAGCGGCGGCGATATCAATTAGCAGATCGGTATCATGGGCGGCGGTACCGTTGCCGAGGACATGTATTAGAACGGTCATAAAATAGGCATTATGGGCGGTGATGAATCTGCGCCAAGCAACGTATCACCTCCAGCATACGCAGAGCCAGAGATCACAGGCGACGTTATTTACGCCCCAATTCAACCGCTGGTAACAAAGGACAGCACTCCGCCTGCATATAAACCAAACGGAGAGCCATATAACCCGTAAAAATTACGAGGAAGCACATTCGGTCTCCAGACCGGGGCTTACTTTTTTGTTCAACTAAGCAGAATTTTGAAGCTGTGCGTTACATCTCCGAGTGTTCAGCTTCAAGGTATATAGTACGCTGTGAGAGCACATTTTACATTTTCGCATAAATTTGTTTTAGCTCCAAGTCGGTGATTTCACCGGCCTCAGCTTTGTCCTTATACTCCAAAGCCAGGGCAACAGCGGCATTCCATTCGTCGGGGGAGAGCTTACCCCTTGCACGGCGCGTCTTAAGTTTGTTATATACCTTGTCGTACTCAAGGCGGGCGGGTGTTTTGCCTTCCTTGCGGGCTTCCTTTTTGTGCGCACCGACCTTGCGGCAGGTCTTTTCCGTTTCGCCGGGTGCTATACTGTTGCAGTAGCAGGTATCGTAGCCTTTGTTCAAAAGAAAGTACCGTCCGCAGTTGTGGCAGCGGCGAGGAATATTCCCCGCGATGAGTCCGCGGTAAAAGTCTGTATAAAGAAAAAACGAGAGATATGAAAACTCCGTTTCCTCGGCAAGTATGGGCTTGCCTTTTACTTTCGGATGGAGCAGGGGAACAAACTTTACCTTGAGGTCAAACTCCTGTCCGAAAGGTGTGTCGGGAACGAGCAACGCGCCGTCGCCAATCATGTCACGAAAATACTTCGCGTAAGCCACTGCGTATGCCTCTCTGTTCCGGCGGGGCAGCTTCTCGAAATACAGCTCCAGCATACCCGATACCTGGCTTCTGAAGTTTTCAATGCTCTGTGCGAAATATTCCAGCTTATCGATGAAAACCATAAATGCTTTGTTTCTTTCTGAGCCTTCCTTCATCAAGTCATTCCATCCCGCTTTATCTTGGAGCAGTGCGGGAAACAAATTGCGTGCTCCGTATATATTCAGTGGGAGGTTTTTGTAAAAAGGCAAATCGAATATGAGATCCCAGACGGCGTTGAGTTTTTCCTGCACAGGAACTACTGCGCCGCTGTTTTTTTCTCTGAAAAGAGCACGCGCATCCTTCACAAAATCTCTTGCACGGCGGTGTATCTCCTGCAATACTTTCACATCCAGATTCAAAAATTCCGTCGTCATCTGTCCGAGCGGAAAGTTTGCTCCCTCGCCGAGCATAACATTCCCTTCCCAAAACAGGACTGAGAATTCATCATAAGAGTACACGTTTGTATTCCTCCTGTATCCGATGGATTTTCGCAATGTACCTGACATCGCTCCAATCTATTGTGCTGAAAAGTAGTCTCTGTTATATTGATTGTATCCGATAAGTAAAATATAGTCAATCGGAAACACAAGAAAGGAGGTCGCTATGTCACAGAACAAGCTAATCACAATGGATGCCGGAACTCTGCTCACCACTCCGCTGCCGCCGACAAGGTTCATCGCCAGCGAGTTCATGCCCCAGGGTCTGCACATCCTCGCAGGAGCTCCGAAGATCGGAAAGTCGTGGTTGGCTCTGCAAATCTGTCTGCGGGTAGCATCGGGCGAAACGCTGTGGAACTTTCCTGTCACCAGCGGTACTGTGCTTTACCTATGCTTGGAGGATAGCTTCAGCCGGATACAGAACCGGCTGTTCGACATTACTGATGAAGCGCCGGAGAATCTGCGCTTCGCAACTATGTCGGCGGTCATCGGCGAAGGTCTGGAAAGTCAGATTGAGGATTTTCTGAAAACGTATCCCGATTCGGTGCTGATTGTCATCGATACGCTCCAGCGAATACGGAAAGCGAGTACCGACGCTAACCCCTACGCCAGCGACTACCGAGATATCGGTATTCTTAAGCAGCTGGCGGACAAGCACCGGATTGCTATTCTGCTCATCCACCACCTGCGCAAGATGAATGACGACGATCCGATGAATATGATTTCCGGCACAACAGGCATCAGCGGCGCCACTGACACCAACTTTGTTCTGAAAAAGGACAAGCGCAGCGGAAACACTGCCACGCTCTACTGTGTGGGGCGGGATATTGAATATCGTGAGCTGCAGCTGGAGTTTGATAAAGCAGCGCACACATGGAATCTGCTGTCCGACAGTGTCATCGACGAGCCTCAGCCAAACGATGAGATTATCACCTATCTCTCTGCTGTTATGGAGTCCATTCTCGCTTTCACCGGAACGGCGACGGAGCTTGCAGCCGAGATTGAGAAAGTGCGCGGAGTGGCTATGCTGCCAAATGTTCTTATCAAGAAAATGATCCGCAATCAGGCGGAACTTGCCGAGCGGGGTATTACCTTTGAGATGAAACGAACTCACGACAGAAAAGAAATCAGCATCCGCTATGAGCGCGACGGCTGCGTCGGCAATGACGGCAAAACAGATACAGCGTCAGTATCAAATTTGTCGACGCACCCGTCGCAGCCGTCGCAGGAAGATGAAATGTAACCATGTTGGCTCACTTTCTCTGCTCCCGTTATTACCCCAGGGCAAAAAGTGATCCAACTTGGCTCACTTTTCAGGTCAGTTATTGTGTCAGTGAAGAATTTTACCAGCAGACAGAAGTGATAATCGGCAGTAGCGTAAAATACGCCAAATCGGGAGTGAACCATGGGGTCGAAAACCATGCAGGTTAAAGGCGCGTGGTCGGTTCGGTACCCCGCGCCGCAAACACCGCCCCGCAATGCGGGTCGGGGACGGTACCTTTTAGGTGTCGGTGATTGCCGTTTGGTACCCGCAAAGGTGTCAATAAAAATGAATAATCCGGAAATTTCCGCAGTATTACGGCATTTAGCCTGGGGTTGCAGGTGCACGTTAAGCGGTACCTCCCTCAAAAACCAAACAGGAAGGAGAAAACCATGTTAGAACAAAGAATCAAGACAGGGTTGGCCATAACGCAGAAACATCTGTCTCTCTGCGATGAAAATCTCCGCAAAGCGGAGGTCAGTTCCCGCAATTCTTTTGTAGAAAAAGCCATCGAATACTACGCCGGTTACTTAAACGCCGAACTGAATTCAAGGTATTTTGAAAGTGCGTTTGCCAGCAAAGCACAGCAAAAGGTTGAGCAAATCGGCAAATCTCTTGGCACGGGACAATTCAAAATTGCTGTCGAGTTGGCGTTAATCTCTCATATTTTGGCATCTCAAGCTAAGATATCGGGTGAGGATTTCCGGCGCTTGCGTGATAAATGTGAGTATGACATCAGGCACTTGGAAGGCATCCAGAAATTTGAAGAAGCGTATAAATTTCAGCACAGCGAGGACGAGTAGCTGGCAATATTCTTGACAAGGAGGCTCAACATGCCATTTTTATTCAAGGGAGATTTCAGGGTTAACAGCACGATTTTAGGCGGGGTGCAGTATGTAACCTTTAGCTTTTACGATGGGGATAAGCTCATTTTTGACAAGGTCGGCGACCTTATACAGCAATCCTTTCAGGCAACCGAAGCCGATAAAATTACGAACGAAAAATCGGAGAATTGTATAGCTATTGAAACGGATTGATGGTATTGTGTGTTGCTGAAAGAGAGGTGTTTTGATGGAAAAAGAATTAGCGGCAATCTACTGCAGGCTCAGCCAGGATGACGGAGATCTCGGTGAAAGCGGAAGCATCCAGACCCAGAAAGCCATACTCACAAGGTACTGCAAGGACAATCACATCGCCATCGGCGAGATTTACTGCGACGACGGCTATACCGGTCAGAACTTCAACCGCCCGGATTTCAGACGTATGATGGACGACATTGAAAGAGGAAAAATCAATGTAGTTATCGTCAATGACCTATCCCGCTTCGGCAGGGAGTACGCTGAAATGGGGCTCATCATCGAGCACTACTTCGAGGAAAAAGGTGTTCGTTTCATCTCGCTGTATGACCGTGTGGATACGGCAAAAAGCAAGGATAACCTCATAATGGCTATCACAAATGTTATGAACTCCTTCTACGCAAGGCAGTCCAGCTCCAAAACAAAAGCGGCTCACAGGGCGAGAGCGCAGGATGGAATGTACCTCGCCGGACATGCGCTCTTCGGGTATATGAAAGACCCCAATGACCGGCACAAGCTCATTATCGACCCTCCTGCGGCGGACGTTGTAAGGACGATTTTTCAGCTGTTTGCTGACGGCGTCGGCTATGTGCGCATGACAAAAATACTACGGGAGCGTAAAATCCTGAATCCCATGGCCTACTTCAATCAGAATAATCCCGACTACTTCAAGAGTGATTACTGGCGTAAGCCCTTCGACTGGCACGCCACCTCCGTGCGGTCTATCCTGATGAACCAGGCGTACATAGGAAATGTGGTGTTCGGCAAAACGAAGGTAAAAGGTTTATTCGACAAGAAAAGAATCCCTGCTCCACAAGAAGAATGGATCATCGTTGAGAACGTGCATGAGCCGATTATATCGCGGGCGCTTTGGGATACGGTACAGCAGCTGATGAAAAGCCGCAGGCGGGAAAACAGCAAGGGTGAGGTTCAGATGTTTGCGGGGTTGGTCAAATGCTCAAAGTGCGGCTCCTCCCTGAACGTCAACTTCGATAAGAAGAAAGGCAAATATACCGGTTTTTCCTGCTGGGTATATAAGAACTACGGCAAAGATCGCTGCACATCTCATGCCATCGGATGGAAAACCATGGGGCAGCTTGTACTGGAGGACATCCGCCGGAATGCGAAAGCGGCCAAGCTGGCGACGCCCAAGTACAAGGAAATGCTTATAGCTGCCAAGACCGAAAAGAAACGACAGGAAACCGAAAAATGCAAACGTGAGCTCAAGAACGTGGACAAAAGAATCGCCGAGCTCGATAAGATTATGAACAAGCTCTACGAGGACTTGGCGCTCGAAAAGGTCACAGAGGAACGCTATCAGACCATGTCCAAAGGCTATGAAGCAGAGCAGTCTGGACTGAAGGAGCGGCGAAATAAGCTGACGGAGATAATCACACGGGCGGAATCGGTATATGAAAACATCGAGAAATTCCTGCCGATTATTAAGAAATATACCGACATCACCGAGCTCAACACACAAATCCTCAACGAGCTTATACAGAAGATTGTGGTCTATGAAAAGACTGATAACCCTGACGGCAGCAAGAGCCAACGGGTGGACATCCATTATAAATTCATCGGATATTTGGAGATGAAGGAGATGTTCGGGTTGCCGATGGTCATTCCGATGGAGAAGGACATGGAGATTGACGATGCTCTTATAGCCGAAGCAAAGGAACTGGCGAAAGGGTTCGTCGGATGAATATGGATTGCGAATAAAGGTATATTTTGGTATAATAAGTCTAAATAGCAGAAGCTTCAGACGATTTTAAACCCATCGAATTCGAGGGGTTTAAAATCTTGGACTACTTAAATTACTTACCTGCGAGGTAATTTATTTTATATGTGGGGGTGGATAAAATGTTGATTACAGTAGGCTCGGTACTCAGAGATGAAGAAGAAAACACATATATTCTTGATAAAATGATTGGTAGCGGTGGATTTGCGAATGTATTTAAGGCGCATAGAGAAAGCGACGGGCAGCTGTTTGCAGTAAAAACTTTATTGCCTTCTTTTGATAGTGCCGAAGGATTACTCTCTTTTCAAAAGGAATTACAACAAGCAGAGACGGTTGAATCGCCTCATGTAATCAGATATCAGTACACACATGATGGGACAAAATATACAGAGTATCCTCCGTATATAATTATGGAATATGCGGATTCAGGTGCCTTATCTGACTTAATTGAAAAACAACAAAAAGAAGGGAAGCTCTTTGAAATCGAGTCGTTGATGCAATTATTCACACAGCTGGTTTCGGGTATGGACATTATAAATAAAGTCTTAGTTCATAGAGATATTAAGCCGGAAAACATCCTGATATGTGGTGACACTTTGAAAATAAGCGACTTCGGTCTGTCGAAGTTCTCGGGAGAAAATACTCGCACCTTGACATTTAAGGGATATGGGACAGCAAAATATGTTGCGCCCGAAGCCTGGGACAATGATAAAAATACTATTCAGATGGACATCTATTCTATGGGGATTGTGTTTTATGAGTTAGCAACATTACAATATCCATATGATACTGGCGGCAAGCAGGATATTATGGCATACCGGAATGCGCATCTATATCAACCGGCTAAGAACCCTGCATCAATAAACTCACAATTACCACCGAATATCGCATCGGTTATTATTCGCATGCTTGAAAAACCAACACAAAAAAGATTTACAAACTGGGCGGACATTTTGAAATCGCTCCAAGCAGAACCGATGCCAAAAGATAATATACATAGCTTTGTTGACACAGCATTAAAGACTCGAAATGCCGCAGATATACGTTTGCAGGAGAAATTGACTGAAGAAAAGCGATTAGCTCAACTGAAAGAGGACTTTTGTCGCTTGATTTATTCTCAATATGATAGCACGGTTATTGAACCGATACGCGACTTTATTTCACGATTCAATAGTCAATACGCCGGGACGGGCTCGTATAAATTAACTCCAGAGAGGGGCAACTCCAGCAGTGAACGCTTCTCGAGTACGATAACTACGCCATCAAGTAATAGGATACAAATTGAGATGGAAGCAATCTTAAAAAAAAATCATATCCGAAAAGTGCATGTCGATAGGGTTTTTAGAGACGAAGGGTACCGCAATGAAAACTATATTCCCCAGTGCAATAATCGCGATATTTTAGCCTGGGGGCGAGTGTATGACTCAAAGGAAATAGGGTTCAATCTTCTGTTGCTTAAGAACGCCAATGCTCTGTATGGAGATTGGTTTACATTAACCAATACGAATAGTGGATTTGGCAGATCAACGAGGCCTGAACCGTTTGGATTTAAGCTTGATGAACTTCCAAGGGAGATTGAATTGATAAGAGCAGTACATATTTACAACTCTGACCTCAAGCCGTTTGCAATCGAGAATGTACTTGGTTTTGTTTCAGGCTGTGCTTGATAAACAGAGCTAATTTTATGCTAACTTAAACTCAAAAATTAAACTGATGACGGTTTGGGGGTGTGGCTTTGGTCTTCGAGACTTATCCTTGGAAGCAAGACTTGCAACGACGTAGAAGTTTGATAATAAAGCATAACACAGAAGAGCGCTTCGACAGCAATTTTGATGCGACTTATACAATTTTAGAAAAATGCGTTTTCTACTCAGCATTCATTATTCGTAAACTAATTGATTGTGGCAGCAAATTGAGTGATGAAGCCGATAAATATGCTATTACCGTAAAAGCCATAAAGCCAATAAAACACATAAGTTATATGAATCGCTGGCCGGAAGAAGACAGTCATGATTGGGAGAATGAGAAGGCAGTTATTCTGACGGGTAAGAGACTTTGCAATTCTCTTATACATTCGTATATTTTCTTCTTTGAATTTGCAGAAAATGGGTCTGCTGGAGGCTTTTGTGTTTCATCCGATTTTGACAAAAATAAAATGCTGTACAAGGTTATGTTGGCGGATTGGCTGAATTACATAACCTTTATTGCAACTGATGATATTGTCAGCTTATCCACGAAATATGATGAAAAAGAAAAGGGACATATCATTGTCAAAAAGGAGCGGGGGTGTCGGTAACACCATTTTGCCGACGTCGGCAAAATAGTCAAGCTAAGGAAATTGCCTCGAATTCGAGGTAATAACAAATTTGTTATTGTAATTTAATAACGAATGTGTTATTATAATATTACATCAAAGGGGAACACTAAAGAATGTTCGAAGTTGAATTTTATGAAGACCGAAGCGGCAACGAACCCATTAAGGACTTCATTGTTGACTTGCAGGCAAAAGGACAAACAAGCAAAAATGACCGCATCCGCAGCGAAAAGATTTTGACCTACATCAGGGTATTGCAGGAATATGGCACAAGAGCGGGTGAACCTTATGTCAAGCATATTGAGGATGACATCTGGGAGTTGCGCCCTCTGGATGACCGGATATTCTTCTTCTACTTTAGAGATAACACATTTATATTGCTTCATCATTTTCTGAAGAAGACCAAGAAGACTCCGCGCAGAGAGATTGAACAGGCAAAAAGAAATCAGACCGATCACCTTGAAAGGAGCAAATAGATATGGGAACTAATTTTAATAAGCTCTGGAACGACCCCAAATTCATTGACGCGACACAGAAAGCCAAGATTGATTTTGAGGTAGCACTGATTGGGAAACTGATTGAAGCCAGAGAATCAAAGGGGCTTTCACAAAAGGAGCTTGCCGACCTGGCAGGCTTAAAACAGCCTGCAATAGCAAGGCTTGAAAGCATGAAAGCGACGCCTCAGATAGATACTTTATTTAAAATTTTGCAGCCGCTTGGATATACGCTGGCTGTCGTTCCTTCTGACCAGCCTAAAAAGTAAGATGAAATTGCAGGTACCACTTGCAGAATTCCTGAACGTTTTGCTGAGGTCAGCAAAATGATAAACGTACTACCTTACGAACAACCACCGGTCAGCGGTTCGAATCCGCTCAGTAGCTCCAAAAAGACCTCGTAATTGTAACGATTGCGGGGTTTTTGTTTTTAAACCGGGATTGCCTGTCATTTTTCTATGAAAAAAAGAAAGAATAGTTATTGACATATGACATTAATGGCATATAATAAGAATAGATGGCATATGCCATAAACATGAAGGAGGTGAATCACATGCCAAGAAGGGATGGAACCGGCCCAATAGGTGCTGGATCAATGACAGGAAGAGGTTTGGGACTTTGCACAGGTGCTAATGAAGTAAAGTATGGAGCTGGTCTCGGAATGGGATTAGGCTTCGGCCGCGGACGCGGTTTCGGTAGAGGTTTTGCAATTAACCAGACCTCAATCAAAACCCAAAAAGAGCTGCTCGATGAGCAGAAAACCATGTTGCAAGGCCGACTCGAAGTTATTGATAAGCAATTAGAGAACCTATAGCGGGTATCAGAGGTAACCGGAGGACGCTCTGGTTATTTCTGTTGTTAAGGGTAAAATGAAGGAAGGCCTAATAAATGATTGTAAAGGTATTAGCAGAAAATACATCAGCCTCTAAGGAGTTTGGTAATGAACACGGCCTCAGTTTGTATTTAGAAACCGAAAACCATAAGCTTCTATTTGACACAGGTGCAAGCAGTCTTTTTTCAGAAAATGCGAAGAAGTTGGGTGTTGATTTGTCAAAGGTTGATTTGGCCGTAATTTCTCATGGCCATTACGACCACGGTGGCGGTTTGAAAACATTCTTAGAAATAAACAACAAGGCAAGAATCTACTTACACCAAAAGGCGTTTGATGAACATTATGCGAATAGGTCTGGTAGCGGGAAGACGTATATCGGATTGGATAAAGAGCTATTCCCAAATGATCGGTTCGTGTTCTGTAATGACCATTTCAAGATTGATGAAGAACTTGAACTGTTTTCCGGTGTAAAGGCCATGAGACTTGTTCCTACGGGCAATGCAGACTTGTTTGTGAAACTTGGAGATGCTTTTGTTCAGGATAACTTTGCCCATGAGCAGAACCTGGTTATAGCTAACTGTGGGAAGACAATGTTGATATCTGGGTGCGCCCATAATGGAATTATAAACATCATCGATCAATTTAAGAAAGATAGGGGCAGTTTACCCGATTATGTGATTGGAGGATTTCATCTTTATAATCACGGAACGAAAGAAAATGAAGCTGCCGACATAGTGAATCAAATTGGCATGTCACTGCTGGAGACACAAGCACAGTATTATACCTGCCACTGCACCGGACTTGAATCCTATCATCGCTTGAAAACTATTATGGGTGGAAAAATTGACTATATATCCACCGGAGATCAATTAACTATACACATATAACGAAAGTGGAGGTCTTTTATGAAATTAGCAATGCCTGTAAATGAAAAAGATATGAAAACAGAAATCTGTGTGTCCTTTGGTCGTTCTCCCTATTTTCTTTTTTACGATACAGATACAGAGGAAGGTACTTTTATTGACAATAGCGCCGCGGCCAGCTCGGGCGGTGCCGGGATAAAGGCAGCGCAAATTATCGTAGATAATAATGCCGGGGCACTGCTTACACCGCGCTGTGGGGAGAATGCAGCTAATGTGCTAAAATCAGCTGACATCAATCTTTACAAAACGGAGGGTGTTTCAGTAACGGAAAACATCGAGGCTTTTATTGACGGAAAACTCTCTTTGCTGGATGAGATCCATGAAGGATTTCATGGTCACGGAGGCAATTAACATGAGAATAGCTGTGCTAAGCGGCAAGGGCGGCACAGGGAAAACGCTGGTATCGATTAATTTAGCAGCAGCTGCGGGATCCTCAACATACATCGACTGTGATGTGGAAGAACCCAATGGCCATCTATTTTTCAAACCGAAAGCTGTCCAAGTTGAAGAAATAACAGTTGGAATTCCCGCAGTTGATAACACATTGTGCAATGGGTGCCGAAAATGTGTTGACTTCTGCAAGTTCAATGCCCTTGCCTATGTAAAAGACAGCCTGATCATTTTTGAAGAAATATGTCACTCCTGTGGAGGCTGTATGATGTTCTGCCCGGTGGAGGCGTTGAAAGAAACAGAAAAGGTCATAGGAACTGTAGAAAACGGAATGTCCGATCAGGTTCGGGTGCAAACTGGAATATTAAATCCTGGAGAAGTTTCGGGGGTTCCCATTATAAAAAGGCTTATAGGTGAAAGCAATCCCGCGTCGAAGGAGGAGCTAACCCTCATCGATTGTCCTCCCGGAAGCGCTTGTGTCGTCATGGAAAGCATTAAAGATGCCAATTACTGCATATTGGTAGCGGAGCCTACATTGTTTGGTGCGCATAACCTTGATATGGTACATGAACTGGTTGAGTTATTTCAAAAGCCATTTGGAGTGGTTCTAAACAAGTGCATAGAAGGAGAAAATCCATCGGAAAAGTATTGCGTGGAAAAAGGTATTCGTATTTTGGGTCGAATTCCATACGACGCGGAGCTAGGAAAACTGAATTCTAACGGTGAAATAGCAGCTAGGAAAAGCGAGAAATACAATGCTATATTCTCTTCTCTGCTTAAAACAGTGAGACAGGAGGTGCAGCATGAAACAGCTTCTGATTCTTAGCGGAAAAGGCGGCACCGGGAAAACCACCATAGCCAGCGCTTTTATTAAGCTTTCCCATGCCAGGGTTTATGCGGATTGTGATGTAGATGCCCCCAATTTGCACCTTATCACAAAACAAAATGCGGAGCCGGAGAAGTCGGACTATTTTGGTTTGCCAATAGCAGAAATTAATCCGCAAATATGCATCGAATGCGATCAGTGCAGGAGAAATTGCAGGTTTGATGCGATTAAAGTGGATGGGATATATAAGGTGGATCCTTATGCCTGTGAGGGCTGTGGGGTTTGTGAAGCCCTATGCCCGACGGATGCTATAGTATTAAAACCGGCCGTGGCAGGAGAATTAATGCTTTATGCGAGTCAGCAAGAAGTGTTTTCAACTGCACAACTTAAAATGGGCAGTGGTACCTCCGGAAAACTGGTAACAGAAGTAAAAAAACAGATGAAATCGGCAGCTGTTGACGCCCAGTATGCAATTATTGACGGTTCGCCCGGTATAGGCTGTCCCGTTATTGCATCCCTCAGTGGCGTTGATTTGGTTCTGATTGTGGCAGAACCCTCCATGTCAGGTCTTAGCGATATGGAGCGTATCATAGAAACAGCACGGAAGTTTGGGACGAAAACGGCAGTCTGTATTAATAAATATGACACAAATCTGCAAATTACAGAAAGGATCGAAGATTTTTGCGAAAGGCAAGGGCTGGACTTTGCCGGGAGGATTCCTTTTGATTGGGAAGCAGTCA
>Ga0265293_10005166_pt1 | contig 22094 bp, 18 predicted proteins | sample Munlanlewell138R_FD_192505 | JGI IMG/M metagenome (GOLD analysis project Ga0265293, IMG submission 192505) | Leachate microbial communities from a municipal landfill in Southern Ontario, Canada - Leachate well 138R | ecosystem: Engineered > Solid waste > Landfill > Unclassified | place: Canada... | reverse complement strand
CCGGTTGTCCCGGGTCATATCCGGACCGTGGCTGAGGTGGCTGCGTCGAGCTAGGGCTGGTCCCGTTCGGCGTCGCGGGGATCCTGCAGTTCCTCAACCCGCGGAAGTCGGCGCAGTCGAAGGGCAGCGTGGATGCGTACGTGGCGTGGCGAACATTCACCTCCGGTGCGTTCGAGGACCGCGATCGTGAGCATGTGCGGGTCGTCGCCAAGCGGGACCAGCTGTTCGTGATCCGCCGCCTGCTGGTGGACCTGGTCCAGGACGTGATGAAGTTCGCCGGTCGGAGGGTGCGACCGCCGACGAACTCGACTCGTTCCAAGACCGACTCGATGACGTGCGTCGTATGTGAAGTGACAGCACCACCCGGACCGCCCCGCTGACCTCGCGTCGGCGGGGCGGTTTTCGTCGTCTGCGGCCCCGCGCTCGCGCTGCAGCCCCGCCAGTGCCGCCGTAGCATCAAATACGCTGCTTCGCAGGGCCGAGAGCGGGGAGGCTGCGATGAGATCTCTCGAATATGGCGGCGGCCTCCGGGTCGGCCTTCACCTGGCCATCGTCGTCGTACTGATGGCAGCGCTCCTACTGATGGCGCACACCGTGATCCCTCCTCTCTGACCCCGGCCCTGGCCAACGGCCGGGGCGGCTTTCGTCGTCGAGAGACAGGCTCAGTCGATGTCGGCCCAGGCGCGGCGCGACTTGATCGCGGTGATGGTGCCGGGCGCGACGTCGTATTTGAATGCGAGGTCCCAGCGGTTGACGCCCTCAGCGGAGAGCCGGCGAATCTCTCTGACCTCGTCCTCGGTGAGTTGCCGCTTGGCAACCGGCCCCGGTGCGCCCGCGGCCTGGTTGGCCTCACGGAGGTGCATCGAGCAGAGGCCCTTGTAGCTCTCTGTTCGGTCGCATTTCGCGCAGATGCGCCGCGGCCGGGCGGGCGTTGGTCGTCGGGTCATGGGCACGATGATAGCGAGCCTGCGCGGGTTTCTGGCGGATCCCGACGTGTGGCCATCGTGCCCGGTCAGGCGATGCTTTCCGCTGCGGCTGCCGGTAGCCTATCGCCCTTGTAGCAAAACTGAGAGTTGCCTGAGATGGATCTGCTACTCTCCACGGAGTTGTTAGCCAGCTCACACCAGCAACGGAGCGCCCATGTACGAACAGCCCACCCCGCCCAAGCTCCGCAAGGCCAAGGCAGCCGCCGTCACCGCCGCAGCCATGGCCACCACCGCGGCGCTCACCTTCGGAGTCACCGCACCGACGATCCACGCGCGCCCCGACCAGGAAGTCGCCGCCGCGCAGGTCGTCAACGCCGACGTCGACCTGACCGCCGTCGCCGGGTTCTACGGAGTCGGGCCGATCTTCTGGGTCGCCAACGCGCTCGGTCTCACGCCCGAGGCCGCAGTGCTGGCCGCGGCCGGCCTGCTCGGCGAAGAAGCCCAGGAACTCGTCCAGGGACTGCTCGACGTGCTGGGTGTCGCCGTCGAGACCGGCGCGCCCGGGCCGCTGCCCGGGGACGTCTACGACTCGGTCAACGGTTTGGAGTACAGCGGTGACCTGATTCTCGGGATCGCCCGTGACACGATTCGTGCCCTACCCGGCGGGAATAGCATTCTGAACAGCACCTTGGGAGGGCTCGAACTGCCCCTTGTGCCCAACGCAATCAACGGCATCTTCCCTGGGGCAGGCGTAACCCCTACGACCACCGTTGACCAGGCGCTGCAGGCGATCGTCGGGGTCACTCCGCTCCTGAACCAGCGCCGAGCGATCCTCCTGTCGGAGGGCCTCGGCGGCATCACCACGTCGTTGGCCTACCGGGACATGATCAAGGCAGTCACCGAGAACAACCCGGACTGGGGCGAGGGCGTCACCGGACAGTGGCTGATCTTCGTCAACAACCCGAGCCGCCCGGGCGGTGGGCTGGCGGCACTGTTCACCCCCCTTCACGAACCTGTTCGGGCTCAACCTCTCCACCCCGGCCGGCGGCAGCTACACGAACGAAGACTCCAACGGCCAGATCACCAAAATTCTCAACACCTCGGTGCTCGACATCACCGCGGCCTACAACATCTGGTCGGACGCCCCGACCACGCTGAACCCCCTCGCGTGGGCCAACGCTGCAGCTGGCGGATTCCTCATCACCTATCTGATCCCGGACGGCCTCAACCTCGCGAACACCAACTTCGATCCACTGACCATCCTGGATCCCGACAGCCAGCTGGGCATCCTGACCGCCGCAGTCCTCAACGGTGGGATCGTGATGCTCGACCCGACTGGCGGGCAAGGGTTGGATGCCGTACCCCAGTGGGCACAGCTGGTGAACGTCATCGATGATGTGCCTATCGTCGGCGATCTTCTCGCCGGCGCCCTCAACCTGATTTCCGACGAACTACGACTTCCCGAGGGGCAGTCCTACTTCGTCACCTACGACTCGGGCAATCTGCCGCTTCTGGAGCCGCTCGATCTGTTGCCGCGCCTGCTCGGCCTGGCCGGGGTGAATGTGCCTCAGCCGTTCCACAATTCGATCGAAGACGCGCTGCGGATGGCGATCAACGCCGGGTACCAGGACGTGGACCCCGTCACCCTGGAGCGGGGCTTCGACATGGCCGGCGATCAGGCGCTGATCTGGCGTTCGGCGCTGACTCCGAGCGAGCAGTTCGACGCGGGCTGGACGATCAGCAACACACTGCTCGACGGGATCCAGAAGAACCTGCTCAACCCGGTCGCGTGGACGCCGAGCATCGTCGGCCAGGACGGCTTCAACGATGCCGCCAAGGCGATCATCGAGAACGCTATCTTCATGGCGGCGTCGCAGTTCATCAACGAAGCCCTCGACGCCGGCCAAGACCTGGCCAACGACGGCTTCACCGCGCTGCGGGACGCCCTCAAGCCGATGCTCGACATCGCCGACCAGCTCAACGCGCAAGCCGAGGGCGCCATCGACGACGTCATGCAGGTCGACAAGCTCGACCCGGCACCCAACCCGGCCCCGGACACCACATCGGGCGCGCAGGCCCGACTGATGTCAGCGACCGAGGCCACGGTCGTCGAGAAGCAGGCCGCCGAGAAGCAGGTCGAGCAACTCGACACGTCCGGCGATCGCATCGAACAGGACCCGCCGGCCGCGCCGTCGCTGTCCGATCTGGCCCCGGACGTCGACCTGCTCAAGGACGACGCCAAGGCGAGCGAGGCCAAGTCGGTTGCGACGTCGCTGAAGAAGCAGCGCGAGGCGTTGCGTGATGCCGCCGATGAGCGGGTCGCCAAGACGCAGCGCAGCCTCGACAAGCGGGCTGCCGAGACCAAGGCCGTCACCGACAAGCTCTCCAAGGGGAACATTGGCGGGGCAGCCCAGGAGGCCGGGAAGAACGTGCAGAAGCGTGTCGATCGGCTCGGCAAGGACATCCGCAACGGCGTCGACAAGGTCACCGGCAAAGACAAGAAGGACCGCGACCGGTCCGCGTCGAGCAGCGGCGGGGGCGGTTCGGAGTCGGGCGCAGCCGCCTAGATCAAACGGAACAGTAACCGCCCCGGCCGTATTGGCCGGGGCGGTTCTTTCTGTGGGCGACCCGGCATACGATCCTCGGCATGGCGGCTGTGGGGGAGTTGGTCAGAGCGGCATCCGGGGGATGGATGCTCCTCCCGCCGCAGCGCTGCCCAGACGGTCACCGCTTGGTGCCGGGCCGGATGCTCGTCGGGCACCAGCCCTGTTCCTGCCGCGGCGGCCACACCACCTGGACGTGCGAGTGCGGCCGATCGGTCTACGGGCCGCCGGTGCGCCCGGATTGCCTGCTGCTCGCCGGGGCTGCAGCAGTGCGCTAGCTGACTACGTCAGGATTCGCAGGCGATGCCGTCTCCATCGCGATCCATCTTCGAGGTGTAACCGGGATGATCAGGGGTCATATTCGATGCGCCGTCGGCGTGAGCCTCCGTGCAGTTCTTGTACGGCGGACCGGCGGCCGCGGCCGGCGCCAGGGCGACACCCAACCCAACGGCGACAAAGGCAGCAGCAGACAACGCACGAATCACTGGAAACCCCCCTGGAAGAACCCGACTTGATGGGAGCGTAGAGCGCAACCTGCGGACTCGCGGCGCCTTCACAAAACTGGTCGGGGTTTGTCGTCGGGGACTCCAACCGGTGCTGTCGCCGACAGCACCGGTTTGTATACCCGCTGGTTCCCGCCGACGGCGTGACGTCGTCGTTGACGGGAGCGTAGGCCGTTCCCTGGACGGTTCGTAGCGAGTTCACAGCGAATCGAGCGCTGGAGTTCTGCGACAGTGGCCGCAGCCGCATCGATCGCGCACGCTTGAGGAGTGGAAGAAGCAAATGACCCCGAAGGCGACGGGGTCCGCCCCGCGATTCCCAGGATCTACTCGTTGAACGACGCCGCCACCGCGTTGGGCGTGCGTCCGCAATGGCTGCGCACACAGCTGGCCGCGCGCAGGTTCTCCGCCCTGAAGCGTGGCAGCAGGTGGGCGATGACCGAGGGCCAGATTCTGGCGGCGATCGAATCGATGACGGTGCCTGCGCGTGGACCGGAGGAACGGGGACCGGAGGAATCGGCTCCCTATGGCATCGCTCGGGGGTCGTGGCGGTACTGGCAGCGGTACGGGAGCTCCGGCAATCCGAACCGTCGCGGCCCGCGCGGGGCCCGTCCCGCCGTCGCGCCGCGGCCCGAGGTGGGCCCGGCGCCGTCGTGGTACCGGAAGGTCGAGCCGGCCTCGAGTGACGAGATTTCGGGGCTGCCGGAGCTGTCGAAAACACAGCTGCAGTTGTTGGAACGGGTGCGCGCGGAGGGCGAGGTGGTGGTGGATGGTCAGCGCCGCCGCAGCGTGGAGGCTCTAGTGCGTCGGGGTCTGGTTGCCTATGAGGTCAATCACGTACTGAATGCCAACCAGGACGGCTACATCTACCGGTTCACGCTCCGCCCAGTCGATTGAGCGGAACGCGTCTCCCACGTCTGTGTACAGCTGTGTGTACAGTTGCCAGAAGGAAATACCCTCTGATCTGGTGCGCCGTCAGGGTTTCGAACCCCGGACCCGCTGATTAAGAGTCAGCTGCTCTACCAACTGAGCTAACGGCGCGTTTGGTGCGAGAGCGACAATAACAGGCGAAGCCTCGCGACACGAAATCAAGTACCCCTGACCGGTATGCTGGGGCAGCGACGCCGTGGTCGCAGACGGGCATCGGAGCCCTTAGACTATTGCCAAGATTCGCGCAGAACCCCGTTTGTGAGGTGTACGTATTTATGTGGCAGGTCCGTTCTGCGGCCCGTCCGCACGGCTATCGATCCTGGTGGGCAGTGTTCCTGCTGGTTCCCGTGCTGGTGCTCAGCGCATGCGGTGCCGGTTCCGACACAGCTTCCCCCGAGCGCATCGCCGACAAGGGCACCCCGTTTGCTGACTTGCTGGTGCCGCGGGTCACCGCGTCCTTCAAGGACGGTGCGGTCGGCGTTCCGGTCGACAAGCCGGTGACCGTGACGGCGACCGCCGGCGTGCTCGACTCGGTGGTGATGACCAACGAGAGCGGCACCGTCGTCGAGGGCAAGCTCAGCGACGACGGTCTGACCTGGGAGACCGCCGAGCCGCTGGGCTTCAACAAGACCTACACGGTCAACGCCCGCTCGCTGGGCCTCGGCGGCGTCACCACCCGGCAGATGACCTTCGAGACGCACTCGCCGGCCAATCAGACCATGCCGTACCTGATGCCCAACGACGGTCAGACCGTCGGCGTCGGCCAACCCATCGCGATCCGATTCGACGAGAACATCCCCAACCGGGTGGCCGCCGAACGAGCCATCAAGGTGACCGCCGAGCCTGCCGTTCAGGGCGCGTTCTACTGGCTGAACAATCGCGAAGTCCGTTGGCGCCCGGCCGAATACTGGAAGCCCGGCACCACCGTCGAGGTCGAGGTCAACACCTACGGGGTGGATCTCGGTGACGGTCTGTTCGGCCAGGGCAACGCCCGTACCAAGTTCACCATCGGCGACGAGGTGATCGCGACGGCCGACGACGCCACCAAGACCTTGACCGTGCGGGTCAACGGTGAGGTGGTCAAGACCATGCCGATCTCGATGGGCAAGAACAGCACCCCCACGCCCAACGGCACCTATATCGTCGGTGACCGCTACGAGCACCTGGTGATGGATTCGTCCACCTATGGCGTGCCGGTAAATTCGCCCAACGGCTATCGCACCGAGGTCGACTTCGCGACGCAGATGTCCTACAGCGGAATCTATGTCCACGGCGCGCCGTGGTCGGTGGGCAGCCAGGGCTACGACAACGTCAGCCACGGCTGCATCAACGTCAGCACCAGCAACGCGCAGTGGTTCTACAACAACGTCAAGCGCGGCGACATCGTCGACGTGGTCAACACCGTGGGATCGACGTTGCCGGGCACGGATGGCCTGGGCGACTGGAACATTCCGTGGAAGCAGTGGCAGGCCGGTAACTCCAGCACCTGAGGCCATCGGTCGGGGGAGTAGGGAAAGGTAGGGGTGAGCCGGTTGGGTTCGCGGCAAATCGGCGCGATCGCGGCGTTCCTGTTGGCGGTCGTGCTCGGGATGGCGCCCGTGCTGACGCCGACGGCCGCCGCGGAACCGGAGCCGGAACCGGACGCGGTCACCGTCGCGGTGCACGCACTGGAACCCTTCGTCGTGGAGACCAGCTCCGGTGAGCTCACCGGGTTCAGCATCGACCTGTGGCACGAGATCGCCAAGCGGCTGGACTGGACCACCGAGTACCTGCACACCGACAGCGTCGGGGGACAGTTGGCCGCGGTGGCCGAGGGTCGCGCCGACGTTGCGGTGGGCGCAGTCTCGCTGACCGCCGACCGCGAACAACACTTCGACTTCACCCAGCCCACGCTTGATGCGGGGCTGCAGATCATCGTTCCCGTGCACGACACCCGCCCGTCGGTCCCGGGCCTCGGTGGCTTCCTGGACCTGTTGTTCTCCCGGACGATGCTGATCTGGCTGAGCGCCGCGGTGATCGTCAGCATCCTGCCGGCGCATATCTTTTGGCTCATCGAACGCCGCAGCGACAAACCCGTCGTATCGCGGTCGTACTATCCGGGCATCGTCCAGTCGTTCGGTTGGGGGGTCGGCTCCCTGGTGGGCTCGACCACTACGAGAGCAACCAGGGCGTTCACCCAGGTCCTGGCGATCCTGTGGGGTTTCGCGGCGATCGTGTTCGTCGCGTTCTATTCGGCCAACCTCAGCGCTACCTTGACCGTGGCCAAGCTGGACGCGAAGATCGCCGGCCCGGCCGACCTCTACGAGAAGTCGGTCGCCACGGTCGCGGACACCACGGCCTCGGCGTTCCTGCGCAACCTCGGGATCGACGCCACCGAAACCCCGACCATCGAGGACTCCTATCACCTGCTGCGCGAGGAGGGTTATGACGCAGTGGTATTCGACGCGCCGGTGCTGCGGTACTACGTCGCTCACCGCGGCGAGGGAGTCGCCGTGACCGCGGGCCCGGTTTTCCAGGACGAGAATCAGGGATTTGTCGTCGACATCAACAGTCCGCTGCGCAAACCGATCAACCAAACCCTGTTCTGCATGCGCGAAGACGGCACATACCACCTCATCAAGGAGAAATGGTTCGGCGACAACGTCAGCACCAGCGCCGCTGACGCGAACTGACGGCCTTTCCTCTTCGGTCGGGTCCGGCACGGGATTAGCTGGCGCAAGTTACGCTGAGCCCGGCATCTACGCAAGGAAACGGTTTTATGGTCAGGAAAATGTCCGATTCGGCGATCATCGCCGAGCTGGAACCGATTGCTGAGCGCAATCTCAACCGACACCTGTCGGTGACCACGGACTGGAATCCGCATGACTATGTGCCATGGGACCGGGGTCGTAACTTCGCCATGCTCGGTGGACAGGAATGGGCGGAGGAGAACTCCCAGCTCAGCGCGGTGGCCAAGGCCGCGATGATCACTAATCTGCTCACCGAGGACAACCTGCCGTCCTATCACCGCCAGGCCGGCGCGTACTTCTCGATGGACGGCGCCTGGGGCACCTGGGTGGGGCGGTGGACGGCCGAGGAGAACCGGCACGGCATCGTCATCCGCGATTACCTGCTGGTGGCCCGCGGCGTCGACCCGGTGGCACTGGAACAGGCCCGCATGGAGCACGTGACCAACGGGTTCGGGCCCACCGAGGAGGAAGAGGAGCAACACAAGACCGACTTCCTGCTGTCGATCGCGTACGTCACCTTCCAGGAACTGGCCACCCGCGTCAGCCACCGCAACACCGGCAAGGTCTGCAACGACCCGGTGGCCGACCGGATGCTGCAGCGCGTGGCCGCCGACGAGAACCTGCACATGATGTTCTACCGGAACATGTGCGGCGCGGCGCTCGAATTGGCGCCCGATCAGGCCCTGGAGGCCGTCGCCAGCGTCGTGGAGAACTTCCGCATGCCCGGCCAGGGCATGCCCAACTTCCGCCGCAACGGCGTCCTGATGGCCAAGCACGGCATCTACGACCCGCGCCAGCACCTCGACGAGGTCGTCAAACCGGTGCTGCGCAAGTGGCGGATCTTCGAACGCGACGACTTCACCAGCCAGGGCGAACAGCGCCGCGAACAGCTCGCGGAGTTCCTGGAAGGTCTTGGCCGCCAGGTGATCAAGTTCGAGGAACAACGCGACCGACTGCTGGCCCGGGAAGCCAAGAAGGCCGAAGCGCAGGCGGTCTGATCTGGCTTTGCCCGACATGCCATAATCCACCCGATAGGTGATGACGAAGTAGGAAGCCGGTGTGAATCCGGCGCGGTCCCGCCACTGTCATCGGGGAGCGAACCTCAACCGCCACGGCTGCAAGGCTGGAAGGCGAGGCGAGCGGTGATCCGAGAGCCAGGACACTCGCGTCATTGCATCCTGCTACCCGGGGCGGTGTACCCCGAGAAAGCCGATGTACGACAGTGTCTTTCGCATAGGGCGCGCGCCGATGACCGCGCCGATATACATGGCCGCACCGCCGGAGGTCTGGTCGGGTCTGCTCTCGTCCGGGCCGGGGCCCGGACCGTTGCTGGCCGCCGCGGGCGCCTGGACCACCCTGGGCGCCGAGTACGCCGAGGCCGCCGCCGAACTCACGGCGCTGTTGGGCAGCGTGAACGCCGGTGCGTGGGAGGGGCCCAGTGCCGCAGCTTATGTCGCGGCCCACACCCCGTACTTGACTTGGCTGACCCAGCAGAGTTCCGGCAGCGCGCTGCGGGCCGCCCAGCACGAGACGGCCGCGGCCGCCTATACGGGTGCGCTGGCCGCGATGCCCACGCTGGCGGAACTCGCGGCCAACCACGCCACCCGCGCGGTCCTGGTGAGTACCAACTTCTTCGGCGTCAACACCATCCCGATCGCGGTCAACGAGGCCGACTACGCCCGAATGTGGGCGCAGGCCGCCGCGGTGATGAGTACCTACGACGGTGTGACGACCACCAGCTTGGCGGCCGCGCCGGAAAGCGTTGCGGCCCCGCAGATCCTGGCGGCCCCGTCGATGGCCACCGCATCGCGCGCCGCGGAATCCGAACCGCCACCGGACAAGACGAATGACTATCTGGAGTGGTTCGATCAGATCGGCTACACCGACTTCTACAACAACGTCCTCGATCCGCTGATCCAGGGACTCAACAACCACCCGTTCATCGCGGAGTTGTTCGCGGGTATCGATCCTTACCTGCCCTGGACCGGTAACCCGCTGAGCTTCTTCCATCCGTTCAACTTGGCGTTCGCGCTGGGCTATCCGATGGATATCAGCCAGTACGTCCTCTATCTGTCGCAGACCGCCGGCTTCGTCCTGGCGGACATCGGGATCGCGTTCGCCTCGGGTAATCCGGTGGCCATCGCCTACACGCTGCTGTTCGGCGCCGGGGCGATGTTCGTGGCCATCACCACCGACACCATCGCGCTGCTGAAGACCACGCTGCAGTCGGTGCTCCTGGTGGCCCTGCCGGTGTTGCTGCCGATGCTGGCCACGGTGACCGCCGGCGCCGGGCTGGCGGCCGGGGGCATGCTGGGCGCGGCCGGGCTGGCGGCCGGACTGCAGAACGCGCTGCCCGTGATTCCCATGGCGCCGCCGCCACCCCCGCCCGTCGCGCTGGCCCTGGCCCCGACCCCGGCACCCGCTCCGGTGCCGTCCTCGGCGTCCGCCCCGCCCCCCGCGCCGGCCCCCGCACCGGCGGCGCCGCCGCCCCCGGGACCACCGCCGCCCACCGGCTCCCCGCCGACGCTGGGCAACATGGACGCGTTCGGCTACCTGGTGGGTGGGCTGGCCGCCGGCGCGAAGCGGACGGCGAGCAACCGCAGCCGTCGTCGGGCCCCGGAACCCGAGGACGCCGAGAATCCCGCGGCCGCACCAGCGGTCGAGGACGAGAAGGAGCAGCAGCGGGCGCGCCGCCGTCGCACCCAGGCCGAGCAGCTCGGCCGCGGCTACGAGTACATGGACCTCGAACCCGAGGCGACACCGTCGGAGCGGGGCGCGGGCACCATGGGGCTGCGCGGCACCGCGCCGCGCCCGTCGGCCGCGCCGCCGGCCGGGCTGACCGCGATGGAAACCGACGCGTTCGACGGCACTGTGGCCACGCCGATGCTGCCCAGCACCTGGGGCGACGAGCGCGCCCACTGACGTCGGCAAAAACAAAAACACCGCCGCACCGGGTTCGCCGGTGCGGCGGTGTTTCTCTCGGGGTGGCTGACGGGGCTCGAACCCGCGACATCCAGGATCACAACCTGGTGCTCTACCAACTGAACTACAGCCACCATTGCTGTCCGGCCGGGCGAACCCGTTCGAGCAGCGTGGTCGATCTTAGCCGGTCGAGTCCGTCGCAGCCGAATCGGTTTCCGCCGGCGGGCCCAGTTCGGCCGCGATGGCCGCGATCTCGCTGGTAGAAGGCCCGGGCCGCGGAACGAACGCGGTGCTGCGGTAGTACTGCAGCTCGCGGATCGACTCGTGGATGTCGGCCAACGCGCGGTGCGCCAGACCCTTTTCCGGCTGCCCGAAGTAGATCCGCGGGTACCAGCGCCGGCACAGTTCCTTGATGGAGCTGACGTCGATCATCCGGTAGTGCAGGTAGTCGTCGAGGGCGGGCATGTCCCGGCTGATGAAGCCGCGGTCGGTGGCGATCGAGTTACCGCACAGCGGTGCGGTCTTGGCCTGCTTGACGTGCTGTTTGATGTAGTCGAGCACCATCTGCTCGGCGGTGGCCACATCCACGGTCGAGGCCCTGACCTCGTTGATGAGCCCGGACCGGGTGTGCATCTGGGTGACGATGTCGATCATCCCGGTCAGCGCGGCCTCGTCGGTGTGGATGACCACATCCAGGCCATCGCCGAGGATGTTGAGCTCGGCGTCGGTGACCAGCACGGCAATTTCGATGAGTCGGTCCGACTGCAGATTCAGGCCCGTCATCTCGCAATCGATCCACACCAATTCGTCACGCACAGCGAACAACACTAGGCCTCCCGCCATGCGCGGGTGTGCGCCGTCCCCCCAAGGGCCCGTCGCCGACCGCGGTGGTGCAAGTAATGTCGTGGGTTGCTGGACCCCGGACAACTGGCGAGAGGACTTCGGCCGTGAGCACCCAATCCACTGGTACCGGATCGGCGATGACCCCCGCTCAACACATTGCCGGCGGCTACGCGGTGGACGGGGCGGCCCTTGAGTTGGGGTCGGTCATCGTCGACGGCACGGTGGATCCCAAGGCGCGGGTGCGCATCCCGCTGGCGACCCTGAACCGGCACGGACTGGTCGCCGGCGCGACCGGCACCGGCAAGACGAAGTCGCTGCAGGTGATGGCCGAGCAGCTCTCGGCCGCCGGGGTGCCGGTGCTGATGGCCGACGTCAAGGGCGACCTGTCCGGCCTGTCGCGCCCGGGTGAGACGGGGGAGAAGGTCACCCAGCGCGCCTCCGACACCGGCGACGACTGGGCGCCGACGGGTTACCCGGTCGAGTTCCTGTCCCTGGGCACCTCCGGGATCGGGGTGCCGATCCGGGCCACCATCACCAGCTTCGGCCCCATCCTGTTGTCGAAGGTGTTGGACCTCAACCAAACCCAGGAGTCGACGCTGGGCCTGATCTTCCACTGGGCCGACCAGAAGGGTCTGCCGCTGCTGGATCTCAAGGATCTGCGGGCCGTCATCCAGTACCTGACCAGCGACGAGGGCAAGGCCGAACGCAAGGCCCTGGGCGCGGTGTCGACCACGACGGCCGGGGTGATCCTGCGCGCGCTGGTCAACCTCGAGGCCGAGGGCGCCGACACCTTCTTCGGGGAACCCGAGCTGGACCCGGCGGACCTGATGCGCGTCGATGACCAGGGCCGCGGCATCATCACGCTGCTGGAGCTGGGCAACCAGGCCGCGCGCCCGGTGATGTTCTCCACCTTCCTGATGTGGGTGCTCGCCGACCTGTTCACCTACCTGCCCGAGGTCGGCGACATCGACAAGCCCAAGCTGGTGTTCGTCTTCGACGAGGCGCATCTGCTGTTCAGCGACGCCTCCAAGGCGTTTCTCGAGCAGGTGGAGCAGACCGTCAAGCTGATCCGGTCCAAGGGCGTCGGGGTGTTCTTCTGCACGCAGCTGCCCACCGACATCCCCAACGCGGTGCTCTCGCAGCTCGGCGCGCGGGTGCAGCACGCCTTGCGCGCCTTCACCCCCGATGACCAGAAGGCGCTGTCGAAGACGGTCCGCACCTATCCGAAGACCGAGGTGTACGACCTCGAGGAGGCGCTGAAGTCATTGGGCACCGGCGAGGCGATCGTCACGGTGCTCTCCGAGAAGGGCGCCCCCACCCCGGTGGCCTGGACGATGATGCGCGCCCCGCGATCCCTGATGGACACCATCGGCAACGACGCCATCGCCGCCGCCGCGAAGGCCAGCACCCTGCAGGCCGAATACGGCCAGACGGTGGACCGGGATTCGGCCTACGAGCGACTGATGGCGACCATCGCCCCGCCCGCCCAGGACGAGCTGCCGCCGGTGCCCACCGGCATCGACATTCCGCCGATGCCCGCGCCGGCCGCCCCGCCGGAGCCCGGGTTCTTCGAGAAGATGATGGACAGCCCGGCGTTCAAGAGCGCGATGCGTTCGGCGGGCACCGTGATCGGCCGCGAGATCACCCGCAGCATCTTCGGCACCGGTCGTCGGCGCCGCCGCTAGCGTTCCGGCGCTACTCGCCGCCGAGCTTCTTGTAGACCGCCCCGACGATGGGCGCGACGATGCCGCGCGGCGCGTAGCCGGCGGCCACCGACATGGCCTTGGAGGTCAGGCCCGGCACCACCCGCATCCGGTTGCGCTCCAGCGCATCCAGCGACACCTTCGCGGTGTACTCGGTGTTGATCCACAGGAAATCGGGGATGACCTTCTCGACCAGCGAGCGGTCGGCCTCGTCGGGCAGATCGGTGCGCACCGGCCCCGGCGCCAGCAGGGTCACGTGCACGCCGGCCTTCTTCAGTTCGCCGCGCAGCGACTCGCTGAAGGTGTTGGCGAACGCCTTGCTGGCCGCGTAGGTCGCGTTGTTGGGGATCGGCGAGTTACCGGCGGCCGACCCCGAGGTCAGGATCCCGCCCGCGCCACGTACCACCATGCCGGGCAGTACCGCGAGCGTAAGGTCGTGCACCGCAATGACATTGAGCGCAACCTGGGCCTGCTCGTCGGCGGGATCCAATTCGGCGACCGGCCCGAAGGTCGCGGTGCCGGCGTTGTTGCACAGGATCGAGATATTGCGGCCGCGCAACTCCTCGGCCAGCTTGCCGCGTTGTTCGGCGTCGGTGAGGTCGACCGCGCGGACCTCCACGGTGACGCCGTGGCGCTCGGTCAGCCGCGCGGCGAGGTCGGTGAGCACCTCGGCGCGGCGGGCGGTGACGATGAGGCTGTGTCCGCGGGCGGCGAGTTCGGCGGCCAGCGCCTCACCGATGCCCTGCGAGGCGCCGGTGACGACGGCGCGGGCGTCCGGACTGGGAGGGGGTACGGGCATGCGGTCATGGTACGAGGGAGCCGGCGGTGCGGTCGGCTCGGACCCGTAGAGTTCCGACCATGACGCAGCCCCCCGCCGTGACGAAATCGCGGGTCGCGGCCTGGGCGCTGTGGGACTGCGGGTTCGTCGGCCTCAACGCGATCGTCGTCACCTTCGTGTTCTCGGTGTACCTGACCGAGTCGGTGGGCGAGGGGATGCCCGGCGGGGCGTCCCCGGCCAGCTGGCTGGGGCGGGCGTTGACCATCGCCGGGTTGACCGTCGCGGTGCTGGCGCCGGCCACCGGGGTGTGGGTGCAGGCCCCGCACCTGCGGCGCCGCGCCCTGACGGTCCTGACCGGGATGGCGGTGCTGCTGACCGCCTCGATGAGCCTGATCCACGACGACTCGTCCTACCTGTTCGCCGGGTTGGTGCTGCTGGCCGCCACCGCGGCGTGCGGCGACCTGGCCGGGGTGCCCTACAACGCGATGCTGCGGCAGCTGTCCACCCCGGCGACCTCCGGGCGGATCTCCGGACTCGGTTCGGGCGCAGGCTATTTCGGCAGTGTGCTGCTGCTGGTCATCGTCTACGTCGGCTTCATCATGGGCGACGGCCCCACCCGCGGCCTGCTCGGTCTGCCCGTCGACGACGGCTTCAACGTCCGGATGGTGATGCTGGTCGCGGCGGCGTGGTTCGCGCTGTTCGCCATCCCGCTGCTGTTGACCGCCCAGCACATCACCCCGGCCGTGACCGAGGCGCCAACACCGGTCAGCATGCTCGGCGCCTACCGCCAGGTGTGGTCGGACCTGCGGATGGAATGGCGGCGCGACCGTAACCTGGTCTACTACCTGCTGGCCAGCGCGGTCTTCCGGGACGGGCTGGTCGGGGTGTTCACCTTCGGGGCGGTGCTGGGCGTCAAGGTCTACGGCATCTCGCAGGCCGACGTGCTGATCTTCGGGATGGCCGCGCTGGTGATCGCGGCGGCGGGCGCGGTGCTCGGCGGCCACGTCGACGACAGGATCGGCGCCAAACCCGTCATCGTGGGGTCGCTGACCGTGATGGTCGCGGTCGGTCTGGTGATGCTCGCGCTGTCGGGGCCGACGGTGTTCTGGATCTGCGGGCTGGCGCTGTGCCTGTTCCTCGGGCCCACCCAGGCCTCGGCGCGCAACCTGCTGCTGCGGATGTCGGCCGACGGACGCGAGGGGGTGGCGTTCGGGCTCTACACGATGACCGGGCGCGCGGTGTCGTTCCTGGCGCCGTGGCTGTTCTTCCTGTTCGTCGACGCCTTCGGCACCGACCGCGCGGGCCTGGCCGGCATCCTGGTGGTGCTGACGGCCGGGCTGACGGCGATGCTCTTCGTGCGCACCCCGGGCCGCTACCGCGCCGACGAACCGCCCCGGGCGCAGACCGCCGACCTGGACCGCTGAGTCAGCGCCCGCCCGCGCACATCGTGATGCCCGAACCGGTGCGCTGCTGCACCTGTTCGCCGTCCACGGTCACCGAGCACGTCACGTCGCGGCCGACGTTGAACACCGTCACGCTGGCCGTGCTGGACGCCGGCGCACTGAGCGTGACCTGCTTGCTCCACGGCAGGGCGACGTTGAACTCCATCTGCATCATGGCGCCGGAGTCGACGTAGGTGATGCTGATGGCCCGGCCCTCCCCGGTGACGCTGTAGACCACGGTCTCGGTGGCCCCCGACGGCGCGCTGGTGGTCGGCGGTTCGGTGGGCAACGGCGGGGGGACGACGGGCCGCGTGGTGGTGGGCGTGCGCGTCGTCGTCGGCGGCGGGGTGATCCCGGTGGGCTCGGGCATCGGCGGCAGCGGGGTCACCGCGGTGTCCCGCTGGGAGGAACCGTTGGCGATCACCATCGCCACCACCAGACCGATCACCAGCAGCACCGCGCCGCCGGCGAGCACCCACAGCCAGCGCGGCGAGCGCGGTCCTTCCGGCTGCGGCGGTGGCGGCACCTCGCCCGGCGGCGGGTATCCGGGGCCCTGGTACTGGGTCTGCGTCCAGTACGGGGGCAGCTCGCGGGTCGCGTCCGGCGGCGGGGTGTAACTGGGGTAGCTGAACTGACCCGCGTACGCAGGATCGGTGTACGGGGGGTTCCGGTCGCCCAGCGGTTCCGTCGGAGGTGACCAGCCGGGTTGGTTCGGGTCGGACCCATAGGGTCGACGGGGATCGCTCATGCCCACCTCATGCTTGCAGGTTACCTGCGGACCGGAAGTGCCGGAATCGACCCGACTCAGCATCCGCCGTTTGCCGGGCCGTCATCGCGGGTAGCGTGCGGATCAGACCGACGACGAGGAGGGATGGCTGTGCGGGCGCAGGTACGCGCGATCTACGGCGCTTCGCTGTCCCCGGACGCCACGGCCTTCGCCAACATCGTCGATGACGGCGGTTATCCCCGCGCGGTGCAGCGCTTCCTGCGTGGTTGGCGGGCCACCTCCTCCCGTGATGTCGAGTTGCCGGTCGAGGGCCCGGTAACCCGGGTCATGCATTCGCCCGACGGGCACTGGCTGGCCTGCGAGGTCGCGCCCGACGGTCGGGAACGCACGCAGATCTGGGTGGTGACCACCGACCCGGACGATCGGGACGCGCGCCGCATCGACGCCTGGAGCACCCAGACCGACGACAGCAGCGAGGGCACCGCCGAACTGATCGGGTGGGACGGCACCCGCGTCTCGGCCATCCTGACCGGTGAGGACGGGGTCGGGCACTCGTGTCTGATCGACCCCGCGACCGGTTCCCGGGTGGTGTTGGACCGGCGTTCGGCGGGCCGGTTGGTGGACTCCTGGGCCGGTGCGGCGCTCATCCGGGTGGGCCCGCGCGGTTACCGCGAGCTGCTGATGCTGCGCGGGAACACCGAAATCGCCCTGCTGCCATATGATCCCGGCTCGGTCACGGACGCCGGGGTGATCCTCGACGACCACATGTCCCGGCGGCTGCGGCACGGTTTCGACAGCGACGCGACCCAGCTCTATCACCCGGCCAAGGACTACGGCCCCGACAGCACCGAGGGTTTCGTGCGGGCGCTGATCCGCAGCGACAACGGCGCCACCCACGCCCGGCTGCTCGAGGTGACCGTCACCGCCGACGGTGTGTCCTATCAGGTGGTGGCCGAGCGCCCCGGTTTCGAACTCGACGAGTTCGTCATCAGCGACGACCTCTCGACGGTCGCGATGCTGTGGAATCTCTACGGCTGCAGCGAATTACAGATCATGCGCTACACCGACCGGGTGCTCAGCGACCCGATCCCGCTGCCGGGTCTGGTCGCCGGTGAACTGTCCATCAGCGCCGGCGGGGCGATGGTGGCGCTGACGGTGCAGAGCCCGTCGCAGCCGCGCACGGTCGAACTCGTCGACACCCGCACCTTGGAATGGGAACCGGTGGACCGGGTGCCGATGTCCGGCCCTGTCGGCACCACGCCGACCCTGGAAACCTTTGCCGCGCGCGACGGTCTGACCATCACGGGGTGGCGGTACGCCCCGCCGCCGGGTGTGCACGACGCCGGTGCGCTGATCTATCTGCACGGCGGACCGGAGGGGCAGTCGAGGCCCGACTACAGCGAGGTGTTCCCCCTGCTGCTGGACGCCGGCATCACCGTGTTCGCCCCCAATGTGCGCGGATCCGGGGGCCTGGGCCGGGAGTTCATGCACGCCGACGACCGCGAGAAACGGTTCGCCGCCATCGACGACGTCGCCGACTGCGTGAAGCACCTGGTCTCGAGCGGCTACGCCGACCCGTCGCGGGTGGCGTGTGGCGGATGGTCCTACGGCGGCTATCTGACGCTGGCCGCGCTGACCTTCCATCCCGAGCTGTTCGCGGCCGGGGTGAGCATCTGCGGGATGAGCGATCTGAACAGCTTCTACCGCAACACCGAGGCCTGGATTGCCGCCGCGGCCTACCCGAAATACGGCCACCCGGTCAGTGATTACGAACTGTTGGAAAGTCTTTCGCCGCTGCAACGCGTCGATGCGTTGATCGCGCCGCTGTTGCTGGTGCACGGCGGGAATGACACCAATGTTCCGGTGGGCGAGTCCGAACAGATGTATGAAGCCCTGCGGGAGCGCGGCCGGCCGGTGCGGTATTTGCTTTTCGAGGACGACGGCCACGAGATTGCCAAGCGGGAGAATCGCGTCCGAATGGCCGAAGAGGTCCGCAGCTGGCTGGGTGTCGCCTTCTCCCGGCCGCCCGGCGCATAGTCTCCCTCGCCTTTGGTGCGGCCGGCGCTCAGTCCAGCCGGTATGACGAAATTGTGATGTTTGGAAATTTATCGGCCGGGTAAACCTCTGTCCGCCGGAGTCGAGCGAACGGAGGGTTCACATGCGAATACTCACTGTCGTTGCAGTGGTATGGATGTTGATCGGAGCATTTGCAACCTTCCAGCGCGGGTATTTCGAGAACAGTGAAACCAATTGCGCCGATGCGGGGACCATTGCTTTGACGGTTCTTGCGGGGCCATTGAATTACGCGGGTGTCAATCCGAAAGTCGAGGGGTGCAGATTGCCGCAGCCCAGCCAATAAGCCTTTCCATAACTCAGCTCACAAACGAATGGAGTCGCCATGATTGTCCTCGGCATTATTCTGCTCATCCTCGGATACGTCTTGAGCATCAGCATCCTGACCACGATCGGCATCATCCTGTTGGTGATCGGCGCCGTGCTGTGGATCCTGGGCGCGGTCGGACGTCCGGTGGGTGGTCGAAAATACTGGTACTAACCCGTACGTAGCGCGGCGAGTGTCATCGCCCGCAGTACGGTCCGTGTGCGCAAGCCGGCCGGTTTCCCACCGGCCGGCTTTGTGCTGTACGGGGTCGAGTTCATCAGCCCGAAGGCAGCGTGCGCCATCACCCGGGCCTCACCCTCCTCCAGCGCGGGGTCGAGGTCGCGCAGCACCCGGACCCAGATCTCCACGTACTGGCGCTGACTGCGCCGCACCTGCCGGGCCGCGGCCGTCGGCAGATGGATCAGGTCGCGGTCCTGGATCCGGATCAGATCGGGCTCGCCCAGGGTGAAGTCCAGATGGAAGTCGACCAGGCCGTCCAGGGCCGCGACCGCGTCGTCGGCACCGTCGACCACCGCGCGCCCGCCGGCCAGCAACCGGGTGCTGATCTCCACCAGCAGTTCGACCAGCAGGGCTTCCTTGTTGGGGAAGTGGCGGTAGATGGCGGGCCCGCTGACATCGGCGGCCGCCCCGATGTCCTCGAGGCGCACGGCCAGGAAGCCGCGCTCCGCGAACTGCCGCTCGGCGGCGGCCAGCAGCTGGGAGCGCCGGTCGGACTTCTGCCGGGAGCGCCGGTTGGTCACCGGCGGTGGGTCGTCCGAGGCTGGGGCAGCGGGCATGGCGGCCTCCTGGAGCGGGTCTGGACGTTTGAGTTAATGGCGACTAACCTACCATGAGTTAGTTGTCATTAACTCAAATGATGGGACGGGCGATGGCACTTGCGACCTCGAACCGGCAAGAGCATCTGGCGCTGGTCGCCCAGCTACGCTCCAAGCTGGCCACGGCGGCCCTCGGCGGTTCCCAGCGCTCCCGCGATCGCCACGTCGAGCGGGGCAAGCTGCTGCCCCGCGACCGGGTGAACGGCCTGCTGGACCCGGGCAGCCCGCTGCTCGAGGTGGCGCCCCTGGCCGCCGACGGCATGTACGACGACGAGTCCCCGGGCGCGGGCATGATCGCCGGGATCGGCCGCGTCTCGGGCCGGGAGTGCATGATCGTGGCCAACGACGCCACCGTCAAAGGCGGCACCTACTACCCGATCACGGTCAAGAAACACCTTCGCGCCCAAGAGATTGCATGGGAGAACAAGCTGCCGTGCATCTATCTGGTCGACTCCGGCGGCGCCTTCCTGCCCCGCCAGGACGAGGTGTTCCCCGATCGCGACCACTTCGGCCGCATCTTCTACAACCAGGCCACCATGAGCGCGGCCGGCATCGCGCAGATCGCCGCGGTGCTCGGATCGTGCACCGCCGGTGGGGCTTACGTGCCCGCCATGAGCGACGAGGCCGTCATCGTCCGCAACCAGGGCACCATCTTCCTGGGCGGGCCGCCGCTGGTGAAGGCCGCGACCGGGGAAGTGGTCAGCGCCGAGGACCTCGGCGGCGGCGACCTGCACTCCAAGGTCTCCGGGGTCACCGACCACCTGGCCCACGACGACCGCGACGCCCTGCGCATCGTCCGGCGCATCGTCTCCACCCTGGGGCCGGTGGCCTCCCCACCGTGGGAGGTGCGCCCCACCGTGGCGCCGATCGCCGACCAGGCCGAGCTCTACGACGTGGTTCCCATCGACTCCCGGGTGCCCTACGACGTGCACGACGTGATCACCCGGATCGTCGACGGCGGCGAATTCAGCGAGTTCAAGGCCGAATACGGCACCACGCTGGTCACCGGCTTCGCGCACATCCACGGCCACCCCGTCGGCATCGTCGCCAACAACGGGGTGCTGTTCGGCGAATCGGCGCTCAAGGGCGCGCATTTCATCGAGTTGTGCGACAAGCGTCTGGTTCCGCTGGTGTTCCTGCAGAACATCGCCGGCTTCATGGTGGGCCGCGACTACGAGGCCGGCGGCATCGCCAAGCACGGCGCCAAGATGGTCACCGCGGTGGCCTGCGCGCGGGTGCCGAAACTCACCATGGTCATCGGCGGCTCTTACGGCGCGGGCAACTACTCGATGTGCGGGCGCGCGTATTCGCCGCGCTTCCTGTGGATGTGGCCCAACGCGCGGATCTCGGTGATGGGCGGCGAGCAGGCCGCCTCGGTGCTGGCCACCGTGCGCGGCGACATGAGCGCCGAGGAGGAGGAAGCGTTCAAGGCGCCGATCCGCGAGCAATACGAACATCAGGGCAACCCGTACTACTCCACCGCCCGCCTCTGGGACGACGGGGTCATCGATCCCGCCGATACCAGAACCGTTCTTGGTCTTGCCCTCTCAGCTGTCGGTAACGCACCGGTCGAACCGGTGTCCTACGGCGTGTTCCGGATGTGAGAACCGATATGTCCTTTGACACCGTCCTGATCGCCAACCGCGGCGAGATCGCCGTGCGGGTCATCCGCACCTTCAAGCGGATGGGGATCCGCACCGTGGCGGTCTTCAGCGAGGCCGACGCGAACGCGCGCCACGTCGCCGAGGCCGACACCGCCGTGCTGCTGGGCCCCGCCCCGGCCCGGCAGAGCTACCTCGACATCGAGAAGGTGGTCGCCGCCGCGGTGCGCACCGGCGCCCAGGCCGTGCACCCCGGCTACGGATTCCTCTCGGAGAACGCCGAATTCGCCGCGGCGCTGGAGCGGGCCGGGATCGTGTTCATCGGCCCGCCGGCGGCCGCGATCGCCACCATGGGCGACAAGATCACCGCCAAGGCGACGGTGTCGCGGTTCGACGTGCCGGTGGTGCCCGGCATCGCCCGGCCCGGCCTTTCCGATGCCGAACTCATCGAGGCCGCCCACGACATCGGCTATCCGGTGCTGGTCAAGCCGTCGGCGGGCGGCGGCGGCAAGGGCATGCGGATGGTGACCGACCCCGCGGAGCTGCCCGCCGCGCTGACCAGCGCGCGTCGCGAGTCCGCGGCCGCCTTCGGCGACGACACGCTGTTCCTGGAGCGATTCGTGCTGCGCCCCAGGCACATCGAGGTCCAGGTGCTCGCCGACGCGCACGGCAACGTCATCCATCTCGGGGAGCGCGAGTGCAGCCTGCAGCGTCGCCACCAGAAGGTGATCGAGGAGGCGCCCTCGCCGCTGCTGGACGCCCAGACCCGGGGTCGCATCGGTGCCGCCGCCTGCGACACCGCGCGCAGCGTCGACTACCGCGGCGCGGGTACCGTCGAGTTCATCGTCTCGGCCGACAAACCCGACGAGTTCTTCTTCATGGAAATGAACACCCGCCTGCAGGTCGAACACCCGGTCACCGAAATGGTCACCGGCTGGGACCTGGTGGAGTGGCAGGTCCGCATCGCCGCCGGCGAGGCCCTGCCGACCACCCAGGACGGCATCGAGATGCACGGGCACGCCGTGGAGGCCCGGGTGTACGCCGAGGACGCCGCCCGCGGTTTCCTGCCGACCGGGGGACCGGTGCTCGGACTGGCCGAACCCGAATCCGAGGGGGTCCGGGTGGACTCCGGGCTGCGGGTGGGCACCGTCGTCGGCAGCGACTACGACCCGAT
>Ga0265293_10005165_pt1 | contig 22095 bp, 21 predicted proteins | sample Munlanlewell138R_FD_192505 | JGI IMG/M metagenome (GOLD analysis project Ga0265293, IMG submission 192505) | Leachate microbial communities from a municipal landfill in Southern Ontario, Canada - Leachate well 138R | ecosystem: Engineered > Solid waste > Landfill > Unclassified | place: Canada... | reverse complement strand
CGCTTTCACGGCCCGCTGACGCATCGCCTGCAGCGTATGGTGGTCCAGCTTTCGACCGTCTGTGTCACGTTTCGATTTCATCCCACATTATCTCAATATGTGGCTTTACTTTCAAGAAGGTTAGTAATCGCCGCACCGTGGACGGAAATCTACCTTGACGCCGCCCGGTGGGAGATTCCGGCCGAGCGCATGAAAATGGACCGGCCGCACATCGTGCCGCTTTCGCGGCAATCAGTATCGGTGCTGCGACGCCTGCAGGAGCTCTCTTATGGAAGTCCGTGGGTGCTACCGCACGAGAGAAAGCCGCTCCACCTTCACATGAGCAACAAGACCTTGCTGTTTGCGCTTTACCGGCTGGTCTACCGAGGCAGGATGACCGGCCACGGTTTCCGCTCGGTGGCGTCGACCATCCTGCATGAGAAGGAGTATGTGCATGAGCACATCGAGATGCAGCTGGCGCATAGCGATGACGATGAGGTGTCAGCGGCCTACAACGGTGCCCAATATCTGAGCCAGCGAACGAAAATGATGCAGGATTGGGCCGATTATTTGGACGCGGCCCGCCTGCAGGGCGTCGAGCAATAGATGGTTGATTACGGGCCGACGGGGCTGCCGCCCCGGGCGCGCTGGCGCGCCGAAAAGCGGCCGACAATAGCAAACCCCCAACCCCCAACCCCCGGCCTGCGGCGGCCGGCGGGGCCTTCGGCCAAAGCGCAGTTGCGAGACCCTTCTCAAACAAGCTTGCAGTAACTACTAAATGTAGTTACAATGAATAAACGATGGAATTTGAATGGGACGCCGCCAAAGCGGCATTGAATTTGCGAAAGCACGGCGTTGCCTTTGAAGATGCTGCGCGAGTCTTCCTCGATGGTGGCCGCCTTGAGGCCTACGACGGGCGCGAGGACTACGGTGAGGACCGCTGGGCCACTATCGGACAGGTGTATGCAGCGGTTCTGTACGTGGTCTACACCGTTCGGCATGAAGACTCCATCCGCACATTTCCGCACGGAGGGCACTTTCTCATGAGAAAAAAAAGTACCGTGAAGCTAACGATTGACCCGAACAACCCGCCGCCTTTGACCGATGAACAAAAGGCGCGACTTGCTGCGCTCGCCGCGATGCCCGACGACCAGATCGACACGAGCGATGCACCTTACCGCCCCGATGCCGTCTGGATGCGGGCAGCAGACAAGCTGCCGCAGCAAAAGCAACAAATCACGCTGCGCATTGATGCCGACGTACTCGACTTCTTCAAGCACACCGGCAAACGCTACCAGACTCGCATCAATGCCGTGCTTCGCTCCTACGTCGAAGCGCACAAGGGGCGAGACTGACGCCCATGCGCCTGCGCGCCGAGCCCCTGGCGGATGCTGCCGGCTCAGCTAGACCGCAACCGCATGATCGTAGAGCGAGCGACGCCGTGTTGTGCCGCCAACCCACGCACGCTGTCACCCGCTGCGAGCCGCGCTGCAATGTCGGCCCGCAACTCCGTGGCAAGCGCCGGACGGCGGCCCAACCGCTTGCCCTCCGCCTTGGCCCGGGCGAGGCCGGCCTGGGTTCGCTCGATTAGCAGATCTCGCTCGAATTGTCAAGGGTCATTCAGTTTTCCCAATTGAGGATTATTGGCTGACCCGATGACAGCCAGCACTCGGCCGTTCGCGAAGCTCGGGCTGGGAAGCCCCTCTCACCAGTCTGTTGGTGCGACCGAGAGCGCGGCAAACGTACCAGCCAAGCCGTGGGCAAAGCGCTTCGAGAGTATCAAGGCGGCAGTCTCCGAAGCAAAAGCCCCGGATCTTCACGGCTTGTCGGCCGCACTCAGCTACCCCCTCATGTCCCAGGATCGCGGCAACGATGGATTCGATGACGCAGCCCCTGAGGTCGAGGACGATGAAGACGATGGGGATGACAGCGGCGGATTCTTCGGCTGGGGAGATGACCGATGACAACCGTGAAGCTTTGCCAAGCTGCTATCCGGCCCGTGTTTCCTATCGGACAGTCCCCCTCCAGGTGGCTTTTTTGTTGGGCCTTATGGGGATGAAGGGCTCGGCTCGGCCAGATCCGCTACCGGTGGCGATCGCGGAGACCTTACGCTGCCGAAGGCCGATCAAAGCGTGTTCTGGCCGCGCCGCGAGCCACGGCAGAGCGAGGCCCCGCCCCTCAGCCCACGCCCAGCGCCGCATAGAGATTGCGCGGATCGCGTAACTCCGGCACGAGATCCAGCTCGCGGCTCTCGGGCTCCGCGCGATCCAGATCGGCGATGTAGCGCAAGGCGGAATAGTCTTCCAGCGCGAAACCCACCGAATCGAAAATGGTAATTTCCGCATCCGAGCCACGCCCCGACGCGCGCTGCGCCAGCACGTCGCTCAATGCCGCGACAGGGACGTCGGGCGCAAGTTGCTGGATCTCGCCCTCCACGCGGGTCTGGGGCTCGAACTCGACAATGATGCGTGCGTCGCGCAACACGTCGGGGTCGAGTTCGGTCTTGCCCGGACAATCGCCGCCGATCGCGTTGATGTGTGCGCCGGTGGGCACTTGTTGCCGTACCAGCACAGCCGCGCGCCGTTTGTCCGCGGTTGCAGTCGTGAGGATATCGGCCCCGCGCACCGCGTCTTCGACGGAAGCGGCCGGCAGCACCCGCAAGCCCGCCACCCCGGCCAGATTGGCGATCAATCGGTGCGTGGCGCGAACATCCACATCGTAGGCGCGGATCTGGTCTACCCCCAGCATGGCATGAAACGCCAATACCTGAAACTCGCTTTGCGCACCGTTACCGATTAAGGCCATGGTGCGAGCGCCGGCGCGCACCATGGCGCTTGCCGCCAAGGCCGACGTCGCGGCGGTGCGCAACGCCGTCAACAGGGTCATTTCGCTCAACAACAAGGGGTAGCCCGTGGCAACGTCCGCGAGGACACCAAAAGCCATGACGGTGGGCAAGCCCAGCGCCGCATTGCCCGGGTGGCCGTTGACATACTTGAACGCGTACAGGCGGCCGTCGGTGGCCGGCATCAGCTCGATGACTCCGCTCGGCGTATGGCTGGCGAGCCGCGGCGTTTTCTCGAAAGCGTCCCAACGCAGGTAATCGTCGCGGATATAACCGGCCAGGCCCCGCAGAAATTCCGGGATACCACGCCGCCGAACCATGCGGCCCAGTGCGGCGCTGCCTATATATCGGGTTTGCATACTCGCTCCTCCTGAGTATCGTAAGCCGGTCATGGCCCTCGCGGTGTGCTTGTGCGGTCCAGGCGCAGCGTCATGCAAAACGCCCCACCCCCCGAAAGCATGAAGGGTTGAAGGTCCAACTCGTGCAGGCGATAGCCGCGTCGCGACAGTTGACCGCGCAACGCAGCGGTGGAGCGTGCCAGCACCAGAGCATCCCCCACGTTGACGGCATTCACGCTGAAATGCGCGAGATCGTCCGCCGTCGCCTCGATCAAGCTTTCGGCGGGCACGCGGCGCCGCAGGTGTTCGAGCGAAGCCGGCGTCAAGGCCGGCGGGTAATACAGGACTTCGCCGCCCGACAAGGGGCTGAAGCAAACATCCAAGTGGTAGCTGCGCTCGGTGGCCAACTCCAGGGCGATGACTTCCTGGCCGAAGTGGCTTTCGATCAGCCCGATAGCCTGCCGGCTCGAACGCGGCCCATAAGCAGCCCAGAAACATTGCCGGGTCGCATCCCAAATGCAGTCGCCCGCGCCCTCCTGGTAGCAGCCGGCCGGCAGCGTGGCGATCTCATCGATGTGCCCGCTGCGTTGCAGGCCGAGGAATAATTCGCGCAGCGGCGCCTCCTCGCCTTGCCGCTGTACATGCCGGAAGCGCGCCATCAAGGCTTTGCCGTCCAGCACGACGGCGGCATTGGCGGGAAACACCATATCGGGCAAGCCCGGCACGTCCGGCGCGACGATCAATTCGCAGCCGACGCCGTGCAAAGCCGCGCACAAGCGATCGAACGCCTGCTTTGCGGCATCCCGGAAGGCGGCCGGATCGCGCGCCCAGAGTTCGGGTTGCATCCAAGGATTGATGCGATAGCTGACGTCGAAATAATCCGGCTCGACCAGCAAAATACTCGGGTTTGCGCTCACAAGCCCTCCTGCGAACACGCCCTCGCCGGACCTCGTCCCGAGGGATAACCCGGACACCGCGCAATCCCCGCAGTCTGGTCTGTGCCTGACGCATCCTAATCGCATGTTAGCCGAAAGGTGAACCAGGCTGCGAGTGACAGGCACCTGACCGGCGAGCGTTGGCAATGTCGCTGAAAAACCCGGCTTTACACGGCAGCCGGCCGTGCGAGCACGCACCAGGCGGCGCCGATACCGCCCGCAACACGGGCATCCTCGGCGTGGGCGCCACCCTTATCCCTCCCCCGCTTCTTCGTCCCACTTCCGCAGCAACGCCAATTTTTCCCCGATCTTGATTTCCAGCCCCCGATCCACCGGTCGATACCACCCGGGCTCCTGCATGCCGTCGGGCAGATAGGTTTCGCCTGCCGCATAGCCATGGGGTTCGTCGTGGGCATAGCGGTACTCGTGCCCATAACCCAGTTCTTTCATGAGTTTGGTGGGCGCATTGCGCAGGTGCACCGGCACCTCGCGGCTTTTGTCCTGCTTCACGAAGGCGCGGGCCTGGTTGTAGGCCATGTAGCCGGCGTTGCTTTTGGCCGCCACCGCCAGGTAGATCACCGCCTGCGCCAGAGCCAGTTCGCCTTCCGGGGAACCGAGGCGCTCGAATGTGGCGGCGGCATCGTTGGCCAGTTGCAGGGCGCGCGGGTCGGCCAGGCCGATGTCTTCCCAGGACATGCGCACAATGCGCCGGGAGAGATAGCGGGGGTCGGCGCCGCCGTCGAGCATGCGGGTGAACCAGTACAGGGCGGCATCCGGATGCGAGCCGCGCACCGCCTTGTGCAGGGCCGAGATCTGGTCGTAGAAATGATCGCCGCCTTTGTCGAAGCGGCGCAACTGCTGGCTGAGGGCGCTCTCGAGGAACGCCGTATCGACCTGCTCGACGCCCGCCGTTCGGGCCGCGGTGACGCATTGCTCCAGCAAATTGAGGAAGCGGCGGGCGTCGCCATCGGCATAACCCGCCAGCACCGCCACGGCGTCATCGTCGAATGCCAGGTCGCCCAGTGCTTCGCGCCGGGCACGTTCAAATAATTGCCGCAGTTCCGCTTCATCGAGGGAACGCAGCACATAGACTTGTGCGCGCGACAACAGCGCCGAGTTGACCTCGAAGGAAGGGTTTTCGGTGGTGGCGCCAATGAAGGTGACCAGGCCCGATTCGGCGTACGGCAGCAGCGCGTCTTGCTGGGCCTTGTTGAAGCGATGGATTTCGTCGACGAACAGGATGGTGGGCCGGCCGCGCTGCAGGTGATGCTCGGCCTGCTCGATCGCGGCGCGGATGTCCTTGACGCCCGAGAACACGGCGGAGAGTGCGATGAACTCGCAATCGAAGGCTTGCGCGGTGAGCCGGGCGAGCGTGGTCTTGCCCACCCCCGGCGGGCCCCACAGAATCATCGAGTGCGGCTTGCCCGAGGTGAAGGCCAGCCGCAGCGGCTTGCCTGGCCCGAGCAGGTGGGATTGTCCGATCACGTCGTCCAGCGTGCGCGGGCGCAGGCGCTCGGCCAGGGGCTGCGCCACGGGATCGGCGGCGAACAGATCTTTCATGGTGACATGCGTACCACATCCACCCCCTCGGGCGGTTCAAAAACGAAGGCCTCCGCCGGCGCCTGCCCGCCCGGCACCAAGGTGACGAATTCGATGCGGGTGGTTTGGCCAAAGGCGTCGAGGATGTCCACGCGGCGCGGCAGGCCATCGGCCAGGCCGATATCGAGGTGGGCGAAGCCGGCTTCCGCCGAACGGGGCACGGCACGCAGCCAGGCCAGGTCGCCGGCCTCGGGGCGCGGTTCCAGGCGGAACGCGGCGTCGATGTCGCCGTCGCCAAACAGCACCTGGGCCGGCGCATTGCCCACGGCCGCGCTCACGGGCCGGATGGTGGCCTGGGCCAGATCGGGGTCGAACTGCACCACTTGCTGTCCGTCGGAAACGATCAATTGCTCGAACGGCTGTTGCACATCCCAGCGAAAGCGGCCGGGCCTGGCGAAGGCGAACTCGCCGCTCTGCTGCTGCGTCATCTGCCCCTGGGGATTGAAAGTGGTCTGCTCGAAGCGCCCGGTGGCGCCGCGCACGTCGCGCACGAAGGATTGCAGTTGCGCCTCGGCGGATTCTGCGGCCAGCGCCACTGGCGGCGCCAGGGCGGCGCCGGCAAAGCCCGCCACCACGATCGCCAGGCCGGCCAGCCAGCGCCGCCGACCCGGGCGCGCCGCGCCGGCCTGGGCCGCGCGGTTGAAGGAAAACACGGATTTCACGAACATGCTCCCGGACCCGCGCACCTGGGTACGCTAGTCCTGATTATCGTCGCGGTTGTTGGGGGCCAGGATCTCGCGGTTGCCATTGCTTTGCATGGCGGACACGAGGCCCGAATGCTCCATTTGTTCGAGCAGGCGCGCGGCGCGGTTGTAGCCGATGCGCAAGTGGCGCTGGACGAGCGAGATGGAAGCGCGGCGTTGCTTGAGCACCACTTCGACCGCCTGATCGTACAAAGGATCCGATTCGGCATCGGCAAAGCCGGTAACCGAACCCACGCCGTCGCCGGTTTCGCCCTCGCCGCCATCGAGGATGCCGTCGATGTAGTCGGCTTCGCCGTGGGCCTTGAGTTCTTCGACCACGCGGTGGACTTCATCGTCGGACACGAAGGCGCCATGCACGCGGTGCGGCAGGCCCGTACCCGGTGGCATGTACAGCATATCGCCCTGGCCTAGCAGCGCTTCGGCGCCCATTTGGTCGAGGATGGTGCGGGAGTCGACCTTGGACGACACCTGGAAAGCGATGCGGGTGGGGATGTTGGCCTTGATCAGGCCGGTGATCACGTCCACGCTGGGCCTCTGCGTGGCCAGGATGAGATGGATGCCGGCCGCCCTCGCCTTTTGGGCCAGGCGAGCGATGAGCTCTTCGATCTTTTTGCCGACGACCATCATCAGGTCGGCGAGTTCGTCGATCACCACCACGATCATGGGCAGGTGGCCCAGGGGCTCGGGTTCGTCGGGCGTGAGCGAAAAGGGGTTGGGAATGGGCTCTTCGCGCTTGGCGGCGTCGGCGATCTTGGCGTTGTAGCCGGCCAGGTTGCGCACGCCGAGCTTGCTCATCAGCTTATAGCGCTTTTCCATCTCGGCCACGCACCAGTTGAGTGCGTTGGCCGCCTGGCGCATGTCGGTGACGACCGGCGCGAGGAGATGGGGAATGCCCTCGTAGACGCTCATTTCGAGCATCTTGGGATCGATCAGGATCAGCCGCACGTGCTTGGCGTCGGCCTTGTACAGCAAGGAGAGGATCATGGCGTTGATCCCCACCGATTTGCCCGAGCCGGTGGTGCCGGCCACCAGCAGGTGCGGCATTTTGGCGAGGTCGGCCACCACGGCGTTGCCGGCGATGTCTTTGCCCAGCGCCATGGTAAGCATCGACTGGCTGGCGTGGTAGGTTTGCGAGCCGAGGATTTCGGTGAGACGCACCATCTGCCGGCGCGGATTGGGCAACTCCAGCCCCATCAGGTTTTTGCCCGGGATGGTTTCGACCACGCGGATGCTGACCAGGCTGAGCGCCCGCGCGAGATCCTTGGCGAGGTTGACCACCTGGCTGCCTTTCACGCCGGTGGCCGGCTCGATCTCGTAGCGCGTGATCACCGGGCCGGGCTGAGCCGCCACCACGAGGACTTCCACGCCGAAGTCGGCGAGTTTTTTCTCGATCAGGCGGGAGGTGAACTCCAGGGTTTCGGCCGGGATCGACTCGGTGACCGCCGGCGCCGGATCCAGCAGCGAGAGCGACGGCAGACTGCCGTCGGTTACCACCGGGGCGGCGAACAGCTCGGTTTGGCGCTGGCGCTGCTCGGCCTTGCTACGTTCTTTTTGCTGGCGCTTGGATTGCGGCACTTCGGCCAACCCGGGTTCGATGCGCACCGGAACCTCGTGCGCGAAGCGTTCTTGCTGCACCACCACGTGCTGCTCGCGTTCGGCCTGCGCGCGCTGGCCGGCGCGGCGATCGCGCCAGGCATCGAGGGCCTGCTGGCCTTGGACGTAAAGACGTTCGAGCTGGCGGCCGACCCACTCCGAAACCGTCAGCCAGGAAAAGCCGAAGAACAGGCTCAGGCCCACCAGCAGCATCACCACCAGCACCAGCGTGCCGCCGCTATAGCCCAGCGTCGTGGCGCCGAAGTGAGCGATGGATTGCCCGATCACACCGCCGCTGCCCGCCGGCAGGGGCTGCACCCAGGAACCCAGGCGCAAGGCTTCGAGCCCCATGGAGCCGAGCAACAAGAGGCCGAAGCCCACCGCCTGCTCCCAGTGCACCCTTGGCAGCACCTCGGGCTCGCCCGGATGGCGCAGCAACTCGGCCAGGCGCTGGTAACCCGCCTTGACGCGATGCAGCAGCAGCACCACCCACCACCAGGCCGAGACGCCGAACAGATACAGCAGCATGTCGGCCATCCAGGCGCCCAGGCGGCCGCCATGGTTGAATACCGTATCGCTGAAGGTGGCGTGCGACCAGCCCGGATCCTGGGGATGGTAGCTGGCCAGCACCAGCGCCAGCCAGGCCGCGAGGGCGGCAAACACCAGCCAGCGCGCCTCGCGCAGCAACGCCGAGAGGCGGGAAGGCAGCACCGTGGGCATGGCGGAGTTCGAATTACGCGTGTTGCGCGACGATCGCGAGGTTGCGGCAGGAGTTCGGGCCATTTCCCCATTATAAGGTGGCGGCGCGCCACCCTCCTATAATTCAACTTTTACGCGACTCTCAGGGCAGGACCATGACTACCGCCAAGCACGCCAAAGTATTGATTCTGGGTTCGGGGCCGGCCGGCTACAGTGCCGCCGTCTATGCGGCACGGGCCAATCTCGAGCCGGTCCTCATCACCGGCGTCGAACAGGGCGGGCAACTGATGACCACCACCGACGTCGACAACTGGCCCGCCGATCCCGCCGGTGTGCAAGGGCCCGATCTGATGCAGCGCTTCCTGCAGCATGCCGAGCGCTTCAATACCGAGATCGTGTTCGACCATATCCACACGGCCAAGCTCGATCAGCGCCCGTTCACCCTGGTGGGCGACAACGGCACCTATACCAGCGACGCCCTGATCATCGCCACCGGCGCCTCGGCCAAGTATCTGGGCCTGCCCACCGAACAGTCGTTCATGGGCAAGGGCGTCTCGGCCTGCGCCACCTGCGATGGTTTTTTCTATCGCAACCAAGACGTCGCCGTGGTGGGCGGCGGCAACACCGCCGTCGAAGAAGCCCTCTACCTCACCAATATCTGCCGCACCGTCACCGTGGTGCATCGCCGCGACCGTTTTCGCGCCGAGCCCATCCTGGTCGACCGCCTGATGGCCAAGGCAGCCGAGGGCAAGGTGATCTTCGAGTACTTCCACGAGCTCGACGAGATCCTGGGCGACGCCAGCGGCGTGACGGGCGCGCGCATCCGCGACAATCGCAGCGGCGAGACCAAGGATCTCGCGGTCTCGGGCGTGTTCATCGCCATCGGCCATGCGCCCAATACCCAATTATTCGAAGGCCAGTTGAAGATGACCAACGGCTATATCGTCACGCGCAGCGGGCTGGAAGGCATGGCCACCATGACCTCCATCCCTGGCGTCTTCGCGGCCGGCGACGTTCAGGATCACGTCTATCGCCAGGCCATCACCAGCGCCGGCACGGGCTGCATGGCGGCGCTCGATGCCCAGCGCTGGTTGGAGGAGAATGCCGAAGCGTCGTAAATCCCGGGCGCGAGCCGCCACATTGCCCCACACTGCCGACGCCCCGCTCAACCCGGCTTTTGCCGGGCTGAAAGGCGCGTTGCGGGAGCTCCAGCGCGAACAGCGCCAGACGGCGGCCGCCGCCACTCGCCAACGCGAGGAAGAGCAACGCCAACAGGCCGATGCGGCGTGGCTCCGGCGCCAGTTGGGCGGCGTCGTCCCGCTCGCGCCCACCGGGCGTATCGAGCCCCGATCCGTGGCGCCCCGCCCGCTGCCGCTGCAACGCTGGGCCGACGACGACGCCGTTCTGCGCGAGTCGTTGTCCGACGATTACGGCGCCGAATGGCTGCTCGAAACCGACGAATCGTTATCGTTCCGCCGCCAGGGCCTTGGCGCCGACGTGGTCCGCAAGCTGCGGCGCGGCCATTGGGCGATCACCGCGCAATTGGATCTGCATGGTTTGCGAGTGGACGAAGCCCGGGAAGCGCTGGCGGATTTCCTGCGCGAATGCGTGCGCAGCGAACGGCGCTGCGTGCGCATCATTCACGGCAAGGGTCTGGGGTCGGTCAATCGCACGCCGGTGCTGAAGGAAAAAGTGCGGCGCTGGCTAACCCAAAAGGATGAAGTGCTGGCCTTTGTGGAAGCGCGTCCCAACGACGGAGGCGCCGGGGTGGTGCTGGCCCTGCTGCAAAAAACCGGCCACTAGAGCAAACCGCCGCCCCGATCATTGCGGCCCTGCCCGTGTCGTGCAGTTTCCTGCCTTGCCGTTGCGGCCGGTGCCACTCCCTCAGCAACCTGGCTGCCTTCGGCGCTGGCAAAGCTCTCCCCCGGCCTCGGGATGGTAGGGCTTGTGTTGCAAGCGCGTGTTCAGATCGCGTCTTCGCCGGTCTCGCCAGTGCGGATACGGATCACCTGCTCCACCGGCAATACGAAAATCTTGCCGTCGCCGATCTTGCCCGTGTAGGCCGAGCGGATGATGGCCTCGCAAGCCTGCTCCACCAGGCTATCGCCCACCACGAGCTCGATGCGCACCTTGGGCAGGAAGTCCACCACATACTCGGCGCCGCGATAGAGCTCGGTGTGGCCCTTTTGCCGACCAAAACCCTTGACCTCGGTTACCGTCAGGCCAGTGACGCCCACTTCCGCCAGCGCCTCGCGAACCTCGTCGAGCTTGAACGGTTTGATGATGGCGATGATTTGCTTCACGATACAGCTCCTGGGTCGAGTTCGATAAGGATGTCGGCCGGGCCACCGACCCTGCGGCCGACACCCAACCGTACGATTGTATAGCGCTCGGCCCCGGCGAGTTACAACGTCTTGTTCCACGAATCGCCATGAATCCCAATACGACCCGTCTGCTTCTCATCGCCTGGCACTCGCGCACCGGCGCGGCCCGCCAACTGGCCGAAGCCGCCGAGGCCGGGGCCCTGGCGGCGGCACGCGAGATGGCGGATGAACGCTTGTCAGTGCGCCGCCTGCCCGCCGACGATGTGAGCGCCAACGACCTGCGGGCCGCGCACGGCTACGTTTTTTGCGCGCCCGAGAACCTTGGCAGCCTGAGCGGCGCCATGAAGGAATGCCTCGACCGGAACTACTACGCCGTGCTCGACGAGCTGGCGGGCCGGCCCTATACCCTGGCGATTGCCGCCGGCACCGACGGCGAAGGCGCGCGCCGCCAGTTCGAGCGCATCGCCACCGGCTGGCGGCTGGAGCCGGCCGCGCCGGCCCTGGTGGCACGCAACGGCGCGCAGGAGCCCGCCGACATCCTCGCCCCCAAGATCCTGGCCGAAGAACACCGGAAGGCCGCGGAAGAACTCGGCGCCACCGTGGCGGCGCTGCTGCTGCTGGGCTGAGGCCGGCTTATCGCCGGCGCGCCTCGTATAAAGGCATCACGCGCTGCGACATCTGCTGCAGTTCGGCGATACGGCTGGCGGGCGAGGGATGGGTCGACAGGATCTCGGGCGGGCTGCCGCCACCCACCTGCGCCATTTTTTGCCACAAGCTCACGGCGGCGCGCGGATCGTAGCCCGCCCGCGCGGCCAGCTCGACGCCGATGGCATCAGCTTCGGTTTCGAAGCCCCGGCTGTTGGGCAGGGTGAACATCACTTGCGACAAACTACCGCCGATGTCGGCCGCCTGCTGGCTGCCGGTGATCATGCCCAGCACCGAAACCCCCACATTGGCGGCCATCTGCTGCGACATCTTCTCGCGCGTGTGTTCGCGCAGGGCATGGGCGATCTCGTGGCCGATCACCGCGGCGAGCTCGTCGTCGGTGGGCTTGACCTTCTGGATCAGGCCGGTGTACACCGCAATCCGGCCGCCGGGCATGCACCAGGCATTGACTTCATCGCTGTCGATCACGTTGACCTGCCATTGCCATTGTGCGGCATCGGGCCGGAAGGCGGGCACTTCGGCGATCAGGCGCTTGGCGATGCCCTGCACCCGGCGCACGGTGGCGGCGTCGCGGTTGAGCGCTCCTTCGGCGCGCGCCTGGCTCAGGGTTTCGGCATAGGCCTGGGCCGCCGCCTGCTCGACCTGGCCGGGCGTCACCAGGCTGGACACATACTGCTTGCGGTCGACGCCCACGGCGCCGCTGCCGGTGGTTTGCACTTGGGCGCAGGCCGAGGCCAGAACGGCCGCACCGCCGATGATGGCATGCCGCAGCCAGCGCCGCGTGCGAATGGATGGACGAGACGGCATCGAACGATCTCCCTGGGATATGCCGCGGCGCCGCGCCGCGGCCGATATCGTGATCACGGGAGCGCGGCCGCGGTTCCGGGCGGCGCTCACCGCTGCATTATGCACCGGGGCCAATGTGCGCGAGGAGGCGCGGACTGGACAATGGCCGCCCCGCGGCGGGCGTGACGTCGCCGCTCATGAGCGCGAGAAAGCGCGGCACGGCAAGCCGGCGAGCCGCGCGGATTCCCCTAGCCGGCCTCTCCGGGAATCGGCGCCGGGCCGCCATCGACCACGCTGGGCGCCGCGACGTCGCCGCACTGCGCCCGGTGGCGCAAGGCGTGATCGATGAGCACCAGGGCGAGCAGCGCCTCTGCGATCGGGGTAGCGCGGATGCCCACGCAGGGATCATGGCGCCCCAGCGTTTGCACCATGACGGGCGAACGCTCGACATCGATCGAACGACGCGGTGTACGAATGCTGGAGGTGGGTTTGATCGCCAGCGCGACGGAAATCGGCTGGCCGCTGGAGATGCCGCCCAGCATCCCGCCGGCCTGGTCGGCAACGAAGCCGTCGGGCGTGATTTCGTCGCCATGCTCCGAGCCGCGCTGTACCGTGCTTTGCATGCCGGCGCCGATCTCCACGCCCTTGACCGCGTTCAGGCCCATCATCGCATGCGCGATGTCGGCGTCGAGGCGGTCGTACAGGGGTTCGCCCCAGCCCACGGGCACGCCCTCGGCCTGCACGACCAAGCGCGCGCCCACGGAATCGCCGTCGCGGCGCAGTTGGTCCATGTAGGCTTCGAGTTGCGGGATCACGCTGGCATTGGCCGCAAAAAACGGATTCTGGCCCACCAGATCCCAGGATTCGAAGGGAATCGCAATCTCGCCGAGCTGGGTCATGCAGCCGCGAATGCGAACGCCGTAGCGCTCGGCCAGCCATTTGCGCGCCACGGCGCCAGCCGCCACGGTGGGCGCCGTGAGGCGCGCCGAGGAACGCCCGCCGCCGCGCGGATCGCGGATACCGTATTTATTCCAATAAGTGTAGTCGGCATGGCCGGGGCGGAAACGCTGGGCGATGTCGGTGTAATCCTTGCTGCGCGCATCCTGGTTGCGGATCAGCAAGGCGATCGGGGTACCGGTGGTACGGCCCTCATACAGGCCCGAGAGGATCTCGACGGCGTCGGGCTCCTGGCGCTGGGTGACGTGGCGCGACGTGCCGGGCCGGCGGCGATCGAGTTCGCCCTGGATATCCTCGGCCGACAAGGCCATGCCCGGCGGGCAACCGTCGATCACGCAACCGATTGCCGGGCCATGGGACTCGCCGAAGTTGGTCACGCGGAAAAGTTGCCCGAGAGTGCTGCCTGCCATGGTGCCGACCTTGAAGAAAGAATGCGCAAACGAAAAAATGCATTATCGCATCGATGCCGCTGCCGCCTAACGCCAATACGGTTCAGTTAAGCGCATGAGCGGCAAATCTTCATGTCATCTTCCCTGGAGCGCGGGCTCGGCAGAGAGCCTTAACTGAACCATCTTGCCCCTAACGCCCACATCGCCAGTATGGACAGCGCGCGTTCCTCCGACCCTCGCCTTTGTGCCGCATCGACCTGCGCGGCCGCCCGGCTTCCGAATTCCCCCACCCCGCACATGGGCATGAGAATCGTTCTCAGAAGAAGTGCTTATCATGATGCAGATCAACGTTCGCAGCCTCATCTGGTCGGTACACTGGATTACCCCTCTTTCAGATTCCACTTTCTTCGCCATGGCTTTCAGAGCGCCGCCCTGTCTCTCCGTGCCTTAGCGGCACCGCCCCTTCCCGATTCAACGAGGTGTTTCCATGCACGCCAATTCCAGGTCGCTTTCCCAACTTACGCGCCGTTCGGCGCTAGGTCTCTTGGGCGCCGGCGCCGCCGCCCTGGCGCTACCCTCCGCCACCCGTGCCGCGGGTGTCCGCCTGGCGCTTTATGGCCCTCCGGCCGGTCCCACCGTCACCCTGGCCTATGCGGTGGCCAACCAGATGCTGGCGGAGGTGGCCGACGACGTCACGCTGACCGTCTGGCGCAATCCCGACGAACTGCGGGCAGGCCTCACCTCCGGCGCCATCGATCTCTCCGTGGTGCCGGCGCAGGCGGCGGCCAACCTCTACAACCGGGGCATGGGATTGCGGCTGGTCAATGTGATGACCAACGGCCTGCTCTACATCATGGCCCCCGAGGGCGGCCCAAGCAGCCTGGCGGCGCTCGCGGGCCAGCGGATCGCCGTGCCTTTCGTCAACGACACGCCCGATCTGATCCTGCGCGCACTGCTGGAGCACCATAAGCTGCAGATGGAGCTGGTGCCGGCCGGCAACCCGACCGAAGCCGCCCAGATGCTGCTGGCCGGCCGGGTAGCCGCGGCGCTCTTGAGCGAGCCCGTCGCCACCGTCGTGCAGATCCGTGGTGGCGAGGCCGGCAAGCCCATGGCTCGCGCCGTCGACATCCAGCGCGAATGGGGCGGGATCACCGGGCTCGGCCCCGTGGTGCCACAGGCGGGCCTCGCGGTCACGCGCGGTTTCACCGAGCGCCATGGCGATCGCCTCCCCCAACTGCAGGCGGCGATGGTGGCGGCCACGGCCAAGGTGCTGGCCGATCCCGCCGCTGGCGCCAAGGCCGCGGCGGGTCCGCTCGAGCAACCGGCGCCCATGCTCGCCCGCTCCATCCCGCACTGCAACCTCACCGCCACGCCGGCCAGCGAGACGCGCCCCGCCCTGGAAGCCATGTTCCAATTAATGGCCAAGGCCGATCCCGCCCTGCTGGGGGGCAAACTGCCCGACGACGGTTTTTACGCTCTCTGAGCGCTTGACACAACAAGGAGCCCGCATGGCAGCCGGCGCCGGTTTGCTCGAACGCCTCGGCCGCCTGGGCCGTTTCGTCTGGTCCGCCTGGGCCGGCGTCGCGGCATTGGCCTTGCTGGCCGCCGTCTGGCAAGCGGGGCACGAAGCCTATGGCGACTTCATCCTGCCAGCGCCGCTCGCCACACTGCGGGCCGCCGCCGCCCTGCTCACCGACCCCGTGGCCTGGCAGTTGCTATGGCTGACCACGCAGCGGGCGCTCATGGGATTCTTCCTGGCCGCCGCCGCCGGCACTCTGGTCGGCATCGTGGCGGGGTATTCGCCGGCCTGTTTGCGTTTGGCCCGTCCGCTGCTCACGATCACATTGGGCGTCCCTCCCATCGCCTGGATCGTCCTGGCCATGATCTGGTTCGGCGCCACCGACGCCACGGTGGCGGTCACCATTCTCATCGCCGCCACGCCGCTGGTCTTCATGGGGGCGGCCGAAGGCATCGCCACCCGCGACCGTACCCTCGACGCCATGGCCCAGGTGTTCGGGGCCGGCGCGATCCGCCGCTTCACCCACGTGGTCGCGCGCCAGCTCGCGGCCCACTTGTTTCCGGCGCTCATCCTGGCGCTGGGCTCGGCCTTCAAGGTCGCCATCATGGCCGAATTGCTGGCCAACGCCGGCGGCATCGGCAGCGCCCTCGCCCGCTCGCGATCCTTGCTCGATATTGCCCAGGCGCTGGCCTGGGTCACCCTTGCCGTGGCGGCGCTCATCGTGGTGGAGTACGGCCTGATCCGACCGGTGCGTTCCGAACTGGAACGCTGGCGCGAAGCCCTGCAACCCTGGGGAGTGAAGCGATGAGCGCACACCCGAGCGCAAAGAGGCTCGAACTGCGGCGGCTGGGGCACGCTTTCTTCGGCCGTACGGTGCTGGAAGACATCTGGCTAACCGTGGAGAGCGGCGAGATCGTCGCACTGGTCGGCCCCTCGGGTTGCGGCAAGTCCACGCTGGCGCAAATCGCCGCGGGCCTGGTCGAACCCCGCGAGGGCGAAGTGATACGTCGCTACGCCAACCACGCCATGGTGTTCCAGGAGCCCCGGCTGCTCCCCTGGGTCACGGCCCGCGACAACATCGGCTTCAGCCTGCGCCTGGCGGGAATACCCCGGCGCCAGCGCGCCAGCCGGATCGCCGAGGCCGCCGCCCTGGCGCAGTTCGAACCCGACGACCTCGGCAAATACCCCTCCGAACTCTCGGGCGGCATGCGACAGCGCGTGGCCATCGCCCGCGCCCTTGCGCCGCGGCCCGACTTCATCTACTTCGACGAGCCGTTCACGGCGCTCGACGTCGCCCTCAAGCGGCGGATGCAAGACCTGGTCATCGCCGCGGCGCAGCAAACGCAGTTCGCGGCCCTCTTCATCACCCACGATCTGATGGAAGCCGTGCGCATCGCCCATCGCATCGTCGTGCTGGATCACGCCGGCCACGGTGTCGCCGGCGAGCGTGCTATCGCCGGCGCTCCCGGCACGCGCGACGACGCCACCGCCTTCCAAACCGTGCAAGCCATGCTGCGGCACGATCCCGCCTTCGCGCATATCCACGATGTCGACGAACGGAGGCGGGCATGAGGCTGCCGGCACCGCCGCCCGAAGACGCCACTGCCGCTTTCCCGGCGGAATCGACAACACGCCCCTCGTTCGCCCCGCCGGCGTCGGCGTCGGCGGGCAACGCCGCGATCGAAGCACAGACCGCACGCCCTCATGGCCCTCGCTCCTCCCGCGGCCACTCGTCCATGCCTCTGCACCGCGTGCTCACCCACGAAGGGCTGCGGCTGTTCTTCCCGCTTGCCGCCGTCTATGCGGCCATTTGGCCTCTGGCCTGGGTGCTGCTCTGGTCCTTCCAGCTACCGCTCTCCACCCTGCCGCCCGGCTTGTGGCATGCGCAGGAGATGATCCTCGGCGCCTGGGGCGCGGCCTTGCTGGGCTTTCTCACCACGGCGCCGGCGGAGTGGACGGACACCCCCCGGCCGCGCGGCGGAGCCTTGTGGGCCCTGGCCGCGCTCTGGGCCGTGGGCCGCCTGGCCGGCTTGCTGGGCAGCGACTGGCTGCAATGGCCGTCGGCGGTGGCCGACCTGAGCTGGATGCTGCTCCTCGTCAGCTACCTGGGCTGGGCTTCGTGGCAACGCCGAACCACCCGCCTGCTCGCCTTCGTGGGCTGGCTGCTTGCCCTTACCGCCGCCGCCACCATCGCGCGCGCGGCCATGCTGGCCGACGATGCCGGCCTGGCGGCGCAGGCCTGGCGCCTTACCGGCCTGATCTTTTTGGGCATCTTGGGGCTCGCCCTCGTGCGCATCACCGTGCCGATCACCAATCTCGTGCTGGATCCCAGCCAAGCCACCTCGCCGTTCCGGCCGCACCCCGGCCGGCTGAATCTCGCCCCCGGCCTGCTGGCCCTGGCGGTCATCGCCGAAGTCGGCGGCGTGTCGCCCACGGTGGGCGCCTATTTGTGGATTGCCGCTGGCGCCGCGTTCATGGACCGGGTGGCGGAAGCCTTCGTCGGCCGCGAGGCCTTGCGGGCCGAAATCGTCTCGCTGGCGGTCGCCTCGGCCCTGGCGGGCCTGGGCCTGCTCGCCCTGGGCGCTTCGCGATTGGGCGCCCCCTGGGGCGCCACGGCACCCCTGCACATCAGTTTGATGGGCGGCTTGGGCATGGGCGTGCTCGCGGTAATGGCGCTGGCCGGCCGCCTGCATACGGGCCGGCCGCTTGGTCTTTCGTGGCCAACCCGCCTGGCTTTCGTGCTACTGATCGCTTCGGTGGCGATACGGGCCCTGCCGGAAATGGGTTTGGCGCCCTGGCCTCCCGGTCCGCCCTACGCCTTGGCCGCCTTGCTCTGGGCCGCCGCCTTCCTGCTTTGGCTGATCGACTACTGGCCTGCCTTCTCCGAAGCCCCCTTACCCCATGCCCAAAGCTGTCGGCGCTGAGCCCGGCGTTGCCGCGCGCGGTTGCCACGCGGCACCGTACCGAGGACGGTTTACACGAAACGGTTCTCGATCCGGTCCAGGCGGTCGATTTCGATGACGACGACATAGCCCGGCTTCGGGCCAGTGCCGGCAAAAGAGGCTTACTGCCCCCGCGGCATGCGTTCCAAGCCCGGCAGCATCCCGGCCCGCGCCACTTCGCGGCGGGTCTCTTTGGTCAGATACTCCAGGAACACCCGCGTGCGCTGCGGCACGAAACGCCGGCTGGGCAGCACCGCGTACATGGCCAGGCGGCCGCTGCTCCACGGCTCCAGCACTCGTACCAACTGCCCGTCGTTGAGGTATGACGCGACGATATCGCCTGTTACGGAAGTGATACCCGCGCCATCGAGCGCCGCGCGCACCAGGGTATCGCTATGGTTGCTACACAGCCCCGGGTTGACCTCCACCTGCAAAGGCGGCTCGTCCCGGTCTTCCCGCGACAGCGTCCATTGCAGGGGATCGCCCGCCGCGGCCCTGAGCATCAGCGTTTCGTGCTTGACAAGATCCGCAGGCTCGCGGGGTATGCCGTGGGTTTGCAGATATCGCGGCGACGCCACCAGAATGGCCCTGGCCTCCACGACTTTGCGCGCGACGAGATCGGCGTCGAAATCCGATCGGCGACCGATCAGCGTCAAATCATAGGCTTCGTACAAATCGGCGGTGGCCGCCTCGACATCGATTTCGATGCGGATCCTTGGAAATCGGCGGCGGAATTCGGCCAGCAAGGGCGCCACCACATAAGTGGCCAACACCGGCGGCGCATGGATCCGCACCAAGCCCTCCAGTTGCCGATCTTGCGAGTGCGTCAGCGCTTCGGCTTCGTCGATAGCCTGGAGGATCGGGCGCAAGCGGTCGAGATAGGCGTGTCCCGCATCGGTGAGCACCATCCGGCGGGTGCTGCGCTGCAGCAGCCGTGTGCCGAGATGCGTTTCCAGGTCGGCCACCAGGCGGGTGACCACGGGCGGCGACAAATCGAGCTGCCGCGCGGCGGCGGCAAAGCTGCCTTCGGCGACGACCCGTTCGAACACACGCATGGAAAGTAAGCGATCCATCGAAGCACCCACAGAAAATGAAGCCCTATTATTTCATTTTTAGCAATACTGTCATGCATCCCAAATGGTTTTTCTTTATCCGTATAAACCCTATAGTCTGGTCATGCCCTGATCACGGATGAACGCCAGCGGGGCCCACCCTTCACCTGCTCTTTGCAGACTTTTTATTCTTATGGAAAAGGAAAATATCATGAAGACGACCTACCTCTCCGCCGCCATCCTCTCGTTGACCGCCCTCGCCAGCGGCCATGCCATGGCCCAAGGACTGAGCACCGAGCAGGTTCGTGCCGAGCTCGTCGAAGCGGCGCGCAACGGTGATCTGATCGTCAACCCCTCCACCGGCCAGACCGAACGCGATCTGGCGCCCCATCTGTACCCGGCCCGCGAGCAAGTTGGATTTACCCGCGAGCAGGTACGCGCCGAGCTGGTGGCCGCCGAGCGCAACGGCGATCTGATCGTCGATCCTTCCAGCGGCCGAACGGTGGCCGACATCAACCCGGGCACGGTTTCCGCCTCTTCCCAGGCTCCAGGCAAGACCCGCACGGAAGTCGTCGCGGAACTGGTCGCGGCCGAGCGCAACGGCGAACTGGTGGGCAACCTGATCACCGGCCAAAAGCAAAACGAGATGTATCCGCAGTTTTACCCCCAGCAATCGTAAACTTTTGCGTATCAGTCTCCGCACGGCCGCCCGAAGGAGACTGAAGCCCCCCCGGGGGGCAGCGAACGCAGTGAGCGTGGGGGCCGTCCCCCTTTCCGCACGGCCGCCCGAAGGAGACTGAAGCCCCCCCGGGGGGCAGCGAACGCAGTGAGCGTGGGGGCCGTCCCCCTTTCCGCACGGCCGCCCGAAGGAGACTGAAGCCCCCCGGGGGCAGCGAACGCAGTGAGCGTGGGGGCCGTCCCCCCTTTCCGCACGGCCGCCCGAAGGAGACTGAAGCCCCCCCGGAGGCAGCGAACGCAGTGAGCGTGGGGACGGTTTCATCTCCGTGAAGCCAGCCTGGGGATCGCGGCGGCCTACAATCGGTCCTTTCGCTTCGCAGGCAGCCTCATTACATAGCATGACGAGAAAGAAGCCGTCCATCGCCCGGAAACGTTCTCCGGCGTCTTCCCCTCTCCCTCGCCGAGCCCGCGGATTCCTGCGGGCTCTCGTCGTTTCCGCCGTCGCGGCTTTCAGCATCGCCAGCTGCGCCCTGAATCCGCAACTGCGCGACGCGGCCTTCCTGGATTCCGTGCTTGCCCCATTCGGGCTTGCGGGCCCCACGCCTCAGGGCACGGTGCCTGCCGCTTTCTCGGGGGCACAGGTCCAGACGCAATTTGCGGCATGCCCGGAGTTTTTTCCGGCCCGGCATGCGCCCGTCGTCCCTGCCGGCCATGCGTTGCGTGAACTTTGCTTCAGCGCATTTGCGATTCTGCATAGCGGCCAGACCAAAACCCCCGTTTTCGTTGCGCAACGCCTGAACCGCCGGGTGCTGGCGCAGGCGGGAGACATCTCGCGCAGCGATCGCTTTTTTGCCGACGCCCGGCTGCCGCGCGCCGAACGCGCCGAGCTGGCCGACTACCGTGGCTCGGGTTATTCCCGCGGGCACATGGCCCCCGCCGGCGATATGCATACCGCCGACGCCATGGCTCAGAGCTTCAGCCTGGCCAATATGGTTCCGCAGAACCAACGCCATAACGCTGGCGCCTGGAGCCGAATCGAGCAAGATACGCGAAAGTACGTGATGCGGGCCCAGGGCGATGTGTATGTGTTCACCGGCCCCGTGTATGCCGATCAGCCCGAAAAAATCGGGGAAGGCGGCGTCGCGGTGCCTAGCCACCTCTATAAAGTGGTGTACGACGCCACCACCGGTCGCTCCTGGGTGCACTGGCAAGCCAATAACCCCGACACCCAGGCTGGTACGCCCATCACCTACGATGAATTCGTACGCCGTACCGGCTTGCGCCTCCTGCCTCAGGACTGAACCGGACAACACCAGCCGAAAAATCCGGCGGCAACGCAGGCGGCAAGACGGACTGGCCGGCACCTGGGCCGCCAGGCGCGTCGTTATCCTGAATTCTGTTCTTCCGGATAATCGGAGATAGGCCGAGACGGCGTGGCGGGATCCCGCACCGGGGGCTCCTCCTGCGTGTCGGGTTCCCTGATAGGCGGCGGCTGCTCCGGCCGCTGGGGCGGGTTGGGCACCGGATCGGCCGGCCCTCGTTCCTTGCCCGGCACCTCCTCATCAGGAATTTCCGGCATCGGTCCCTCGGGCCGGTCGCCGTCTTCGGGATTCGGGATTTGAGTCGCCATGGTGGTCTCCCTCAATGGAAACCGGGCTACGGCATGTGGCGTGCCCGGCGCCATGCAATATCCTGCAAGCCTCCAGCCGATTCAGGCCATCCGATAGACCGCGGCGTCGATTCGCGCCACCCCCGGTTGGGGCTGTCGGCCGCGGGCAGGCGGTGCCGGGGCTCCCGCTCGGTGTATTCCACTGCTCATGGACGCCGGCCACCTGGCATCGTTCGCGAATGCGGCCACGTTTTGGGCGCACCATGCCTCAGAAATGCAAAACGCCACCGGCGAGGGTGGCGTTAAGCCCTTGATGAACAAGGAAAATTCTGGTGGCGCATCAGGGACTCGAACCCCGGACCTGCGGATTATGATGCCTTGAATACCGTATTTTGTGAGATCAAACGAGATGCAGTGAGACAAAAAATATTCTTTAATATCAAGTAGATATTGACGTGTTTTAGTTTAAGTGTTCTCATGTGCT
>Ga0265293_10005164_pt1 | contig 22100 bp, 18 predicted proteins | sample Munlanlewell138R_FD_192505 | JGI IMG/M metagenome (GOLD analysis project Ga0265293, IMG submission 192505) | Leachate microbial communities from a municipal landfill in Southern Ontario, Canada - Leachate well 138R | ecosystem: Engineered > Solid waste > Landfill > Unclassified | place: Canada... | reverse complement strand
CCGGTGAATGGCGCCGTCGGTTTTTTCGCAATTGATCCTGACGCCCCACTGCGAAAAAACCGACGGCGCCATTCACCGGGCCCACCAAATCCTCGAGGCCGACCCCGAGCGCTACTTCATGCCCAACCAGTTCGCCAACCCCGCCAACTGGCGCGCGCACTACGAGACCACCGCCCCCGAAATTTGGGAGCAAACCCAGGGCAACATCGCGGCCTTCGTGGCGGGCTGCGGCACCTCCGGCACGTTGATGGGCGTCTCGCGCTACTTGAAAGAGCGCAACCCCCGCACCCCAATCATCTCCGCGGAGCCAACCCCCGGCCACGCCATCCAGGGCCTCAAGAGCCTGCAAGAGGCCATCGTTCCGGCCATCTACGACCCCGCACACATCGACGACACCGTGGTGGTCACCGACCTGCCCGCCTTTCACATGTGCCACCGCCTCGCCACCGAAGAGGGCCTCTTCTGCGGCATGAGCAGCGGCGCAGCGGTTTGGGCCGCCGTCGAGTGGGGCAAACAGCTCTCCCCCAACGACATCGTCGTCACCGTCCTCCCCGACCGCGGCGATCGCTACCTGTCCACGTCGCTGTTCCGCTCCGTCTGCGCGGAGTGCCCGCCGTAGCGCCTGCCACGCATCGGTCGCGCGGCTTCGCGGTTTCGGTTTCAATTCAAGTTCGATGTTTTGGTGAGCGGGATGTGCGGAGGGTGCACCGGCGCGGTGCGATGAGATCAGGCGTTGGCGCGCTGGAAGTCCGCCATGAACTGCGCGAGTTTTTCGGCGCCTTCTACGGGCATGGCGTTGTACATCGACGCGCGGCAACCGCCGACGGAGCGGTGTCCTTTGAGGCCGTTAAACCCTGCGGCCGTCGCCTCGGCGATGAATTTCTTTTCGAGGTCTTCGCTGGGCAGGCGCCACACGACGTTCATCTTCGAGCGCGAAGCGCGGTCCACCGGGCAGTTGTACCACCCACCCGAATTGTCGATGGCCGCGTACACCGCTTGGGAGCGCGCCGCTGCCAGGGCTTTCATGCCGTCGATACCGCCATTTTCTTTCACCCAGTCGAGGGTGAGCTTCATCATGTAAATCGCGAAGACCGGCGGCGTGTTGTACAGGGAGTCGGCGGCCGCGTGGCGCTGGTAGGAGAGGTAGGCCGGCAAGTCTGCATTGGCCGACGCGATGAGGGATTTTTTGGCGATGACGACGCCCAACCCCGCGGGTCCCATGTTTTTTTGCGCCCCGGCGTACACCATGTCGATGCGATCCCACGGGATGTCGCGCGAGCCGATGTGCGAGGACATGTCGACCACCACCGGTACGTCGCCGAGCTGCGGAAAGTCCTGATACTCGATGCCGCCGATGGTTTCGTTTCCGCAAAGGTGCACGTAGGCCGCGTCGCTGCCCGCTTTGATTTCATCGGGGGATGGCATGCGCTTGAAGCCTTCGGATTCGCCGTTCCAAGTGATGCGCGTGGCGCCGACCTTCTTGCCGTCGCCGATGGCTTTTTTGGCCCACTCGCCGGTGTGCACGTACTCGGCGGTGGTGCCCGCCTTGATGAAGTTCATCGGGATCATGGCGAACTGCATGGTGGCCCCGCCTTGCAGCAACAGCACATCGTAATCTTCGGGCACGCTGAGCACCTCGCGCACAGCCGCTAGCGCCGCCTGGTGCACCGCATCGTAGTGCTTGCCGCGGTGGCTCATTTCAATGATCGACATCCCCGCTCCCTGGTAATTGACAAAATCCTTTTGCGCTTGTTCCAGGGCGGGCAGTGGCAGCATGCAAGGTCCTGCTGAAAAATTAAAAATGCGAGCGCTCATGTTACTTCTCCTTAATTTTTGCCTGATGGATTCCGGTCACTTGCTCGGATGGCGTTTGTGGATGACCGCCTATTGTGATGGCAGTCCTGTTGGTGAAAGGAACACTGTGAAAAGAAGCCTTCTCAAAAACTCACGGCCCGTTCTATTTTTTTTTACCGACGCTTACAAGTGGATTCAACGCGATCAGTAGAATCATTGTCCCCGCGTCCCTGTACCGACACGGCGCGACACCGCGGCCAAGAGCGCGCTTCTGCCCCGCCGCGCATTGCAAATCAGAAATAAAAATTTCATTTTTGAAATCAACGTGCCCATTCCCCCAAAGGACGCCGCGCGATTTTCGCCAAAAACACAAGGCTTTGCGCGAAAAAACGACCCACACATGCCCCCGAAAACACCCCAACCAAGCTGGCACGGTTTCTGCATATACCCTGCGCGACGGCGTTCTTGAACCAGATGCCCCCCACATCCTCAAGTTCGTCGTCTCTTAATTCTTATCAACGGCGACTCTTCAGGTGCCCCCTTCTCCTGGAGAACTCGCCGTTTTTTTTTTGCGCTGTGTTTGCCACACAACACGGGTGTGCTGTGAAATGCAGGCCCACCCAGACCGGCCTGGCTTATTCGCGAATCGAAATGAGCGTGCCGGGATTGCCCTTGATGGCGATGGCGCCGTGCATGCCCACCGGGACCTCGGGCCCCGTCCAAAAGAAGAGCCGCCGCGCGTCTCCGGGCGACAAGTTGATGCACCCGTGGGAGCGAACGCGGCCAAACCGGTCGTGCCAAAACGCGGCGTGCAGCGCGTAGCCCTTGTCGTAGAACTGCGTCCACGGAACGTCTTCAATGGAATAGGACTCGGTGCCCGCATCGGGGTCGTCCATGATGATGCTGATGTGCTTGCCGTATACGCGAAAGCTCCCCGGCGGCGTGCGGTGCTGGGCGCGCCCCGACGAGACGACCGTGGCAAAGACCGGCGTGGCTCCCTCGTAGGCCACCAGGGTTTGCTCGGTGAGGTGCACGTCGATCCACTTCTCGCCCTCTTTGACGCCCGCAGGAGGGGGAACCAGCCGCGCGACATTGGCCACGCGCGCCGACACGTAGCGGTTTTCGCCCACGCGGTAAAAGCGCCGCTTGCCCTCGGTGACCTCTTCGAGCAACGCAAAGCGCGCATACTGCGGCACGTCGCCCGCCGGTCGCAATGCCGCCTTGGGGGTGGCGCGTTCGAAGTAGTTGGCGCCGATGCCCGTAACAAAAACGATGGGCAACGGATTGCGGCTGCTGATGAGCTCGCCCTTCAGCGACGACGGGGTCACCTCCGACAGGCTGTCGGCGGCGATGTAACGCCCGCGAACGGTTTGGATCCAGGTGTCCACTTGTTGGTTGGCGGTCACGTAAAACCCGCGGGCCAGGCGCAGGTGCACATAGGAAGGCAGGTCATAGGGATCTGCGGGCGGCGGCGGCGCCACCTCGGAGGAGGGCGCGGGCTCCAGGACCCCCAATGCCGGCGCGTCGGCCTCACCGGAAACCGCGATGCCACCATCGGCCGCAATGGCGCGGGCGCGGGCCAACACCTCGCGCAGCGCATCCTCGTCGTGCTGTGGCTCTGCCGAAGCCCCGCCGCCTTTGTCGCGTCGGCGGATGCGTCCCAGCACCTCGTCCACCGCCTTCATCTCGTCTAGCGACGGCACCTTCCAATACTCGATGGTGTTGTGCCGCTGCACGTAGCGGTAATCGTAGGGCATGGGGTTGTCCAGGTTCGGCCCTTGCGGCGCGGGCGCATACGAGATGGGCTGGGCCGCCACGTTGTAGCCCTCTCCGTCGCAGATGTAACCGCCATTGATGGTTTTGTGCCAACCGCGGCGACAGTCCTCGGTGGAGACCCGGCTGCTGACGCGAAAGCCCCCGCCCCGGCGGGCATACGCGATGACGCGGCTTCCCTTCTGCGGTTTCTCCAGCACCTGCGCGTGAAAATGAAAGGCGACGGCGTGCATGGGAAACTCCGCTGCCAGGCGCTCGGCCTCTTGGCGCTCGGCTTCTTTTTGCTCCGCCTCTTTGCGCTCGGCTTCTTTTTGCTCCGCCTCTTTGCGCTCGGCTTCTTTTTGCTCCGCCTCTTTGCGCTCCGCCTCTTTGCGCTCGGCCTCTTTGCGCTCGGCCTCTTTGCGCTCCGCCTCTTTGCGCGCTGCCTTGGCTTCATCGCCCGCCGGAGACGCCGCTTTTTCGGGAGACGCCTTTGTCGTTGGGGGTGCTTTTTTCGCTGCCTGTTTCGCCTCTGCCGGCGATGCCTGCAACGCTGCGGACTCGGCGTCTTCGGGCGACTTCGATTTCTTCGACGACTGGTGATACCACAGGCCAAACACCGCAATGCCCGCGACGAGGGCCACCCAGACGACAGCAGAAGAACGAGATGTGGAACGCGGCGAAGTGCGCGATGTGGAACGCGGCGAAGTGCGCGATGTGGAACGCGGCGAAGTGCGCGATGTGGAACGCGGCGAAGTGCGCGGTGCGGGTTTCTTCTTTGTGTTCGCCACGCGCCGGCGATTGGGCCTGGGGTTCGCCTTGGTCTTGGATGGGGGTTTTAACGCCATGAATGCCGATCTTTCTCAAACAACTCCACAACTGAAGAGCAACCGAAACATTGGACCGCCAGGCGTCGCATTGTCCAGAAATCGGCTTTGTTCTTGTAACGCTGTGGGCGCGTAACGCTTTGGGCGCGCGTTACAGCAGCGCGACGAGGATGCCGACGACCAGGGCGACAAAGAGGAATAGCGCCGCGATTGCGTAGCGCTTGGCTTGGGCGTAGCGCGCCGCGTCAAACGCCACCAGCGCGCGGTGGTGTAAAGCTTGTTGGCGTTGGGCCGCCAAAAATGCGCGTTGCTGCTGCGCTACCGTGCGCGCCCATTCGGAAAGGGCGGCGTGTTCGCGGAGCTCTCTCGCTGCGAGGACGGCTTCGCCCACCGCGCTCCAGGCCAACGTCACCTCGGCGTTTTTCTCGCTCATTTGAGATTGCAGCCCCAAGAGGGCATCCTGGTGCGACTGCGACAATTGGGCTTGCGCCTGTTGGCATGCGGTCACGTGCGCCTCCTCGTCGGCGAGACGGCTTTGCGCCGCCTCCCAAGACTGCGCCTGTTGCCGGTGCGCTTCTTCGCGTGCGTTCAGCTCTGATTGTTGCTGCGACAAGCGGGACAAGAGCGGTTGCTGGGCCCCGTCAAGTTCAGAGATGGCGTTGAGGTGGCGCTGCCGCTCCGCCTTGGGTTGCTGCAAATCGGCATAGACGCGCTGGTGTTCCTCGATCTTCGTGCGGATGTTTCGCAGCTCGATCTCGGTGCGCTGGTGCATGGCCCGGGCGCGCCGCATCTCGGTGTGCGCGGCCTCCAGTGCCTGTTGTGCATCGCGCTCCGCCTGTCGCAGAGGGGTTACCCGCTGGGTCAGCTCCGCCATCTGCGCGGCGAGCTGGGCGTTTTTTTCATCGTGGTCGGCCTGCAACGCGCGCGCATCGGCCTCGGTGGTGGCGACGCGCTCATCGGCTGCCAGCGCCTCGTCGAGGAGATGTGTCCCGGCGCGCTCTGGCACCAGGTTGTGACGCGCGGCTTCTCGCCCCAACGCCGCCAAGGCTTCGCGCAGGCGCCCCTCGCGCATCTCGGCTGTCTCCGTGGCCTGCCGGGATGCCGGCGTCAACTCCCGCAGCCGTTTTCGCACCCGCATGGCGTAGCGCAGGGTTCCCAGCACACCCGGATCTGGACGGCCGAAACCCGCCATCTCCCGCACGTCTGCGTCGGTGATCTCCTGTGTTTCGAAGGCACCCAGCGCGGCATCGACGCGTCGCGCCGGCGGGGCTGTGTCGGCCAGCTCTAACGCCAACTCGGGGCCATCGTCGCCCAGGGTCAAGAGCCGTTCGCCGTCATCTTCGAAGGCGGCGGTGTCGGGCGGCACAGGGGTGGGCGCGCGGCCCGAGAAGTTGGCACCGCAGTGCGGACAAACGCGGTTCTCGCTTGCCGACGGTTTTTTACAGGACGGACAGTACCTCATGTTGCGCGCACCTCGCGTTGGGACTCATGGGAAATTCTCGCGCGAAGCCCGTGGGCGCCGCAAGCGAAAATAAGCGATGAGCAGGGCCAAAAAAATGCACAGCGACACCCCGATGCCCTTGCGAAACAACTGGCGCCGCTCGTCGGACTCGGGCAGGAGCGTCACCACGCGCTGCGCGGCCCCTTCGTGGGTGGGATCGGCGTCGGCGATGCGGCGGTACACGTGGATGTTGGCAGCGCCGCCTTGCAGGGCTGCCTCTGCCGCCAACCAGTCCATGCCAGCCCCGGCCATGGCGCGGGTCATGGAGTCGGCGTCCGACAGGCGCAGGGCCAAGCGATTCATCTCTTCGGCGCGCTGGAATGCCCCCGCTTTTTCGAGCTGCTTCGACCAGGAGAGGTAGCTCGTGGCCATCTCGCCGCGCCGCACAAAGAGCGGTTCGTCCAGCAAGACGCGGCTGTAGTGCTGGTGCATCGCCTCGAAGTCGCCCGCCGTCGCCGCCTGCTGGCCCCGTTCAAATTCACGCAGCGCGTCCTTGATGCGCTCTTGGTCCCAGAAGTCGTAGAGCGCCTGGCGCCACTGCTCGAAGTCGGTGTCGCCCTTGGGCGGTTGGGAAAATGTATTTTCGTATTGCCGGCGGAGTTGCCAGCGCGCGTTGCGCCCGTAAGCGGCCAAGGCACTGCGGGCAGCGCGCCGCACAAAGACCGATTCGTGGTTGGCCATTGAGAGGGTGACGTCGATGGTGCTCAGGTCGTTGACAGAGGCGTAGGCCTCCAGGAGCTGCGCCAAGCGCCGCGGGTTGCGGATGCCCTGGATTTGTTCGCTGAGCAGCGGGTTGCCCATCTCGCGGATCCACGCCACCGAGAACATGTGCAGCTCTTTGTCCTTGCTACCGCGCCCGTACACAAGCGCTGGCAAGGCGTCCAGGCCCCGGGTGACCATCATGTTGCCCACCAGTTGGCGAAAGGCCCCGGCGTGTCGCCCGGAAAACGCCAACATGATTTTGTAGCCGACCAAGCTGTTGAGATCGTGCAGGGCGAAGAGCATCGTCACCACCCGCAACGCCGCGCGCAGTCCCTCGCGATGCGTTTCGTCGCTGGGGTTCAGCAGGAGCAGCGCGTGCAAGATGTCGTCCGCGTCTGATTTTTGTGCGAGGCGCATCGCCGCGCGGATTTGATCATTGCGGGCGCCCTGGTTGGCGTACAGGGCTTTGCGGATGGTGCTCTCCGAGCCCATGGCGTTGCGGCGAATCTCCGCCGCCCCCTCCCGGCGTTGCGACACATCGGCGTGCGAGAGCTTTTGGAGCAGCGCCGCCAATTCTTCATCGGTCAGGCCAATGTCGTGTGACAGCGCCGCATCGGGCGTGCCGCCCCAGTCCTCGTGGGCCTCGGGGTTGGACGCCGGACCGACCCGCGGATCCGCCGCAGCCACGCCGGCGACGAACAGCAACAGCAGCGGTGTCGCGCGAAACATTAACAAGAGCAGGACAGGTCTCCGCGACCGATGCCGACATAGTGGAGGTCGTTGGGGAGTGGTTGGGACGACCAAAGATTGCGGCCATCCATAATGAAATTGCCCCGCATGCGCGCCGCCACGTCGCGCCAATCCACCTGCGCGTACTGGGGCCAAGCGGTGACAAGAATCAGCGCGTCCGCGTCGTTTAGCGCGTCCATGGGGTCGTCGTAGAAAGACACCGCATCGGTGACCAGTCGCCGGAAGGTGTCCATGGCGATGGGGTCGTGCACCGCCACCTCGGCGCCGCCCTCCAGCAGCGCCCGCGCGATGTAAATGGCCGGTGACTCGCGCACGTCGTCGGTGTGCGCCTTAAACGCGAGCCCCCAAATGGCGACGCGCTTGCCCGCGACGGAGCCGCCAAAATGCGCCCGCACTTTGGCAAAGGGGACGCGCTTCTGCTCGTCGTTGGTTTCGTTGACGGCGGTCAGCACCCGCATCACCGCCTCGTGATCGATCGCGGTCTTCAAGATGGCCTGCACGTCCTTGGGAAAGCACGAACCGCCAAACCCGCAGCCCGGTTGCAAAAACTGCAAACCGATGCGCGGGTCCATTCCCATGCCCTGGCGCACGTGCTCGATGTTGGCCCCCACGCGCTCGCAGAGATTGGCGATCTCGTTGATGAAGGTGATGCGCGTCGCCAGGTAGGCATTGGCGGCGTACTTGGTCATCTCGGCGCTGCGCGGGTCCATGCAGACAATGCGCTCGCGCGCGTCTTGGTAGCCGTAAAGCGGCGCGTAGAGCTGGCGCATCGCCTCGGCGGCCTGCTGGCTGTCCGTGCCGATCACCACCCGCGGCGGCTTCATAAAGTCTTGCACCGCCTCCCCCTCGCGCAAAAACTCCGGGTTCGAGACCACATCAAACGGGTGCTGCGTTGTCTCGGCCATCACCGCGCGCACCCGGGCGTTGGTGCCCACCGGCACCGTGGACTTGCACGCGACGATGCGGTAGCCGTCCATGTGCTGCGCGATGGTCTTGGCCACCGCCAGCACCGAGCTCAAATCCGCTGAGCCGTCTTCGCGCTCCGGTGTTCCCACGGCGATAACAATAATGTGGCCAAAGCGGATCCCCGCCGCGATGTCGGTCGAAAAAGACAGGCGCCCCACCGCGCGATTCCGGTCGCAAAGTGGCTTCAACCCCGGCTCGTAGATGGGGATCTCCCCGGCGTTGAGGGCGTCGATTTTCTCGGCGCTGATGTCCACGCACATCACATCGTGGCCGATCTCGGCAAAACCCGCACCCGCCACCAAGCCGACGTAGCCGCTACCGATAATGCATACTTTCATAAGGCCTCCTTAAAACAGACAATGCCGTCGCATTGAGCAGTACCGCGAACTGCGCATCCCTTCAATACTGCAAACGCCAACCGGTTTGACGCCGCAGGCAAAATCATTTAAAGCAGCCGCATCGTTTCGAATGTCGAAACTTACAACAAGGAGTACGACAATGGCCAAGACCACCGCCAAAAAAGAAAAACCCGCCTACAAAATTCAACAAAAGCGCTCCGGCCGCTACGCGGTTATCGGCAAGGACGGCAAGTACATCAACGGGCCGGAGAAGGTCGAAATTCTGCAAAAAGAGGGCAAGCTCAAAAAGCTCAAGCCCAAGGCCAAGGCCGAAGCACCCGCCGAAGAGTCCACCGAGGCTTAGTGCGCTTAGTGCGTTTCTCTAAGCAGTTATCTCCACAATGAGACCGCCTTTGGGGCCTGCATTCTCCACGCAATTGTTGCGGTGGTTCGACGCACACCAGCGCGCGTTGCCGTGGCGGGGGGCTCCGTCGCCTTACGCCGTGTGGGTGTCCGAGGTGATGTTGCAGCAAACAAGGGTCGAGAGCGCCCGGCACTATTACGAGCGCTTCATGCAGCGGTTCCCCGATGTGGCTGCCCTGGCGCAGGCCGACGAACAGGACGTCCTGCAGCACTGGGCGGGCCTGGGCTACTACGCGCGGGCGCGCAACCTGCACCGCGCCGCCCAAATCGTCTCCCGCGAACACAGCGGAGAAATCCCCGATGACCCCACGCGCTTTGCGTCGTTGCCCGGATGCGGTCCCTACATCACCGCAGCGGTGCAGAGCATCGCCTTTGGCGCCCCCCTGGCCGCTGTCGACGGCAATGTCAAACGCGTGCTCGCGCGCCTCGACGCCGACCCCTTTCCCGTCAACCACACCCGGGCCCACCGGCATTACCTGCCGCGCGCCCAGGCCCTGTTGTCGCCGCACCGCCCCGGCGACCACAACCAGGCCATGATGGAGCTCGGCGCCCTCATTTGCACGCCGCGCAACCCGGATTGCCCGCACTGTCCCGTCGCTGCGTTTTGCACCGCCCGCGCACAAGACACCGCCCACCGCCTCCCCGTGCGCGAAAAAAAACAACGCGCCCCCCTGCGCCACTTTGTCTCCGTCATCCTCGTGCACCGCAGGCGCTACCTGCTCTTCCAGCGCCCCGCCAAGGGCTTGCTGGGCGGGCTGTGGGAGTTCCCCAGCGCCGAGCGCACCGCACAGGAGACCGCACAAGAGGCCTGCGCGCGCTACGTCCACGCGCTCACCGGACACCCCGGTGCCGCGCCCCAACACGCCACCCAACTGCAGCACGCCTACACGCACTTTCGCCTGCACATCGATGTCTATTACTGCCCCGTCCCAAGCCGCGCGCTCCAAGCGCCAACACAGCTACCACACCGCTGGCTCCCCCTCGACGACGTGGCCGACTTCCCCCTGTCCTCGGTCAACCAAAAGATCCTGCGCTGGGCACAGCAACACAACGCCCGCCCCTAACCCCGCGCCACAGATCCGCCGCCGGGAATGGACCGGACGCCCCCGGCGTTTTCCCTAGCGCCCGCGCGATTTCCAACGGCAATATACGCTGTTGTCGCGGCGCGCTATCGGGTAAAAGGCTCCGCAACAAAGTACCGTGCATCATTAAAGACAACCCGCACACAACAAGAGAGACCACCGACGTTCCAACGACAACCATGCGCACCCAAAGCAAAAAAACCCGCAAGACCACCGCCAAGTCCCGGCCCCGCCGCTGGCAAAAATGGCTGTGCCGCCTGGGCATTTTTTCGCTCATCATCGCGCTGTTGGCCGGCGCCGCTGCCGGTGGCGCGCTCTTTTATTTCTCCCACGACCTCCCGCCCATCCACGGCACCTTGGCGGGCTACGATCCCCCGCAAATCACCCGCATCCTCACCGCCGACGGCGTCCTCATCGGCGAGATCTTCGAAGAGCGCCGCACCGTGGTGCCCCTCGACGACATCCCCGAGGTCATGCGCAACGCGGTCATCGCCGCCGAAGACGCCAACTTCCACACCCACAAGGGCCTCGACTACCTGGGCATCTTGCGGGCCGTTTTCAAAAACATCGAGCACGGCCGCATGCACCAAGGCGCCTCCACCATCACCCAACAGGTGGCGCGCACGTTCTTCTTGAGCCGCGAAAAAACCTTCGCCCGAAAAATGCGCGAGATGCTCCTGACGCGGCACATCGAAGAGCGGCTCAGCAAGGACCAAATCCTCTTCCTCTACCTCAACCAAATCAACTTCGGGCACGCGCGTTACGGCGTGGGCGAGGCGGCGCGCTTCTACTTCGCCAAAGACATCGCCGACATCTCCCTGGCCGAGGCCGCCCTGCTCGCGGCGATCCCCAAAGGGCCCGCGATCTACGAGCCCATCGGCCACCCCGACAACGCGCTGGGCCGGCGCGCCTACGTGCTCAAAGAGATGCACCGCAAGGGCTTCATCTCCGCTGAAGAGGCCCAAGAGGCCCGCGAGACAGCGCTGCAAATTCGCCGGGACGCCCGCCCCAAAACCGAGTTGGCCCCCGAAATAGTCGCCCTGGCCACCGAGGCGGCCCGCGAGCTCGTGAGCATCGAGAAACTGCGCCACGGGGGCTACACCATCGAAACAACAGTGAGCGCCAGCTTGCAAGAGGCCGCGCGCAAAGCCCTCAAAGATGGCCTTGTAGAGGTCGACGCCCGCAACCAGCGCATCGCCCCCTTTCGCAAACGGGCGTGGCCCAAGGGTGCCGACCGCGGCCTAAAAGCACTGGTGCCCGGCCGCATCTACACCGCCGAAGTCACCGCCACCGACGACGAAAAGGGCGAGCTCATCGTGCGCTTGGGCGCGCGAGAAGGCCGCATCCGCATCGCCAAGGAGACCCGCTACAACCCCAAGCAGCTCCCCGCCTCAAAGATGGCGGAGACCGGCGCCAAGGTGCGCGTCCACCTCGAGCAAGCACCGCCCGCCGAAGGCCCCATTCCCCTGCGCCTCTCCGTGGGTCCGCAGGGCGCGGCCGTCGTCATGTCCCCGGGCACCGGCGACATCCTGGCCATGGTGGGCGGCGACGAGATGACTCCCGGCGGCTTCAACCGCGCCACGCGCTCTCTGCGACAACCGGGCTCCGCCTTCAAGCCCCTCGTCTACCTGGAGGCCCTGCGCACCCGCCGCTACCACGCGGCCACCCTGCTCGACGACTCCCCCGAGGTGGAGGGCTCCTGGCAACCGGGCAACGCCAGCCAAGCCCCTCTCAAGGGCCTGGTGCCCCTGCGCCAAGCGCTGGCCGAATCCCTCAACCTGCCCGTCATCAAAGTGATCCGCGACATCCAACCCGAGTCGGTCACCGCCCTGGCCGCCCGCATGGGCATCGCCTCGCCCCTCGAACCCGTCCCGTCCTTGGCCCTGGGCGCCTCGGGGCTCACGCCGCTCGAGCTCACCCAGGCTTACGCCGTCTTGGCGGCCGCTGGACGACACACGCCCCACCGCGTCCTCTTGCGCATCGTCGCCCCCGATGGCCGCGCCATCCCCATCCCGCGCAGCGAGGGCGAACCCGTCATCGCGCCCCAAGAGGCCTGGATGACGACGTCGCTGCTGCGCTCTGTCGTCGAGGCCAGGACCGGCACCGGCAAAAAGGCCGCCGAAATCAAACGCCCCTGCGCCGGGAAGACGGGCACCACCAACAACGCCGTGGACGCCTGGTTCGCCGGGTACACGCCGGATCGCGTTGCCACGGTCTGGGTGGGCTTCGACGATCCGCGTTCGTTAGGCCGCAAGGAGTACGGTGGCAAGGCCGCGCTGCCCATCTGGGTCGCCATTATGCGCGCCGCCCACCAGGGGCTCCCGGTGCGCGACTTCGACGTCCCCGAGGGCATCATTACGGTGCGCATCGATCCCCAAAGCGGCCTCCGGGCCTGGGACGACATGCCGGGCGCCATCGACGAGTTCTTCATCGAGGGCTCCGAGCCCATCGAGACCGCCCTCCCCGACGAAGTGTTGGCCCCCGAAGACTTCCTCCTCGACCAAGCCGCGCTCGAAGAAGAAGCGGAAATGCGCGACACCGCTGCGGACGACGCCCCGCCCCCTGGCGCCTCCGCAAACCCAACACCGCCGCCCACCGCCGCCCAACCGGCGACCGCCGCCCAACCGACGACCGCCGTCCCCGACAGCGCCCCGCTCCCGCCACAACAAAAGGTGGACATCCCGCAATGACATTGGGTAACTATTTGTTGGCAACCAACCCGCCAAGGAGCCACGCGCCATGGAAAAAATAACCTCGCGACTGTTCTGGATTCTGGGCCCACTGCTCCTCATCTTGATCGCGTACTTTCTCGCTTCGGGCACCTCTGAGCTCATCGCCGCCAAGGTGTCCGACCTCCTGCCCACCCCAAAGGCCTCCGAGGTCCCCGCCATCACCACCGCCGCCGTGGCCGCCGTCCCCAATGGCAACATCATCTTGCGCAACAACATCTTCGACCACACGGCCCGCAACCTCGACAAAGACCCCGAGCCACCGCCCGCCGTCTACCTCCCCGAGGGCCCGATGCCCCTGGTTCCCTGCAGCACCTCCGCCAAGCTGCTCACCCTGCTCGCCTCCTCCTCCGACCCCGCGCACTCGTGGGCCATGCTCGAAGTGGGCGGCAAGCGCACCTCCGTACGCCCCGGCGATGGCTTCGAAGGCCGCACCGTCTCCGCCATCTCCTGGCGCTACCTCCTGCTCCAGGGGGCCACCGACGAGTGCTACATCGACATGTTCCTCGACCCCAATGCGCCGCCCCCACCGCCGCCGCCCACCGCCGCAACCGCAGGCGCCACAGCCGACGCCGCCGCAGCAACGGACGCCGCCCCATCCGCCTTGGCCAACGAGATCCAAGTCGAGAGCGACACCGAGCGCACCGTCACGCGCGCCGTCGTCGATCAGGCCCTGGCCAATCCCACAATGTTCGCCAACTCCGTCCGGGTGCGCCCCTACCGCCAGGACGGCAAGGTCACGGGGTTTCGCCTCCGCACCATCGACAAGGGCAGCCCGCTCGAGCTGCTGGGAGCCCAGCGGGGCGACATCATCCATTCGGTCAACGGCGTCTCCCTCACCAGCGTCGACCAGGCCCTGGCGGCTTACCAGGGGCTGCGCTCCGAGAACCAGCTCACATTTACCGTGACGCGACGCGGGCAACCGGTCGATTTAAAGATCAATATTAAGTAGCGCCGGGCCCCGCCCCAAGCCCGAACCGCACAGCCCTAACTGCACAGCCCTAACTGCACAGCCCTAACTGCACAGCCCCACCAAGCCCTCAATGCGGCGATGGATAAACTTGTCTCCGGGGCTGAAGCCGCGCGACAGCTCCGCCAGCACGCCCAAGTAGCGCGTCATCTCCGGGCACACGCGGTATCCGGTTTTGCGGATGTCCTGGTACAGGGCTTCGACGCCCTTTCGCGGCATCAAGCGGCGCATGCGCTGATAAAAGGCAAACAGGGCGCTGATGTGTTCGGGGTTCTTTTCGGCCACGGCCAGAGCGATGACCAGCTCGGTGACATCTAGCAGGTCCGCCTCGTTGGGATGGGCGCCTTCCTGTGCCTGCGCCAAGAACCGCTCCATCATCGAGCTGAGCAACTGGCTGGTCTCGTCGTACTTCTTTTTGCCCAGGGCCTTGCTCGCCAACTCGAGCAACATCTGCCGAGGCGTTGCGGATGGTGCGGCGGCCTCGGCCCCCAAACTGCTGGCCGGCTGCGATCCCGGCGTGTCGTGGTCGCCGGCGCTGGCGTCGGGGTGGCACGTGCGGCAGTGGGCATCCTCAGCGGTCATCCAGTCGCCACAAACCGGGCAGACGCGCAGGCTCATCGTGTTTTTGGCGCTGGTGCGCGAGCGGGACTCCGAGGCCACCACCGTGGAGATGCGGATGCTCTGCTTGCCGATGGTGATCTCGTCGCCGTGGGCCAACGCCACCCGCCCCGAGACATGCCGCCCGTTGACCACGCAGCCATTTCGACTACCGAGGTCTTCCAAAAACAACCCGCTCTCGTCGCGGACAATGGCCGCATGCAGGCGCGACACCCCAGGGTCGTCGAGGACGAGGTTGCACGCCTCGCTGCGACCAATCTCAAAACGCCCCATGGGGGCTTCGATGTTGGAGTTTTTGTAAATGATGCGATAGCGACTCATGCCCCTGCCCTCTGAGATGATTGCGCCGCCCAGATTTGCTCCAATGCGGCGAGGGTTTCGCTGGCCGACGCGTCTCGCTTCAATCCCTGCAAGTACTGCGACAGCATGGCTGCGGCGCTGCGGCACTTGAGCAAGTCGCGAAACAAATCGGGCGGCACGGGGCGTTGGGCCCGCTGCCAACTAGACAACACCCACGCCACCTTGGTCGCGTCGTCCAGCTCCGCCGCCAGCGTCGCGTTGTACTGGCTGAGGCGCAACAGCGCGGCCATATCGCGCAGCCCCGACGCCCAGCGCAGATCGAAGTCCTCCATCTTGCCCTGCAACACGCGCGTCGCATGGGAAAAACGCCCTTGCGCGATGGCCTCGCGGATGAGCTCGGCGATCATATTCTCCGACCAGTGGACGTCGTCATTGCCGAAGCTGATGGGGATGGTGGGATCGCTGGTGCGTTGCCGCGCGCGACAATGCCGACAATGCCGTTCGGAGGTCGGCATGGCCTTGCCGCATCTCGCGCATGTCTTTTGCGGCAGCAGGGCCACGTCGCAGTGGGGACAACGCGCGAGCCCTCGGGGCATGGGCACTTTGCAAGCGTGGCAGGCCACCATGGCGCCCGTGTTTCGCAGAGAGCGCAACAAGGCCGGGTTGTCGATGACGAAGAGAATCTCTTGGCTGCCGATACGGAGCCGATCATTGTGGGCCAAGGGATGCGCCGAAAACACCGGGACATTGTTGACCAAGGTGCCGTTGCGCGAACCCAGATCGTCGATGGTGGGCACCAAAGCGGCGGTGCTGATCCGCGCGTGGCGCCGCGAGACCAGGGGGTCTTCCAACACCAAGTTGCAATCGAGGCCGCGCCCGATGACGAAGTCTTGCGCGTAGATATCGACTTTTTGAAACATGAACTTCAAACGATATTTTAGCTGTTGTGTCACGGCCATTATCCAATCCCCCAGCAAAGATGCGCCAACAGCCGAAACATACTACAACCCCAACGCTGTTGACCACTTTCCTGACAGAACAGGGCCCGGCGCCCCGCTTCCCACAAGTACAACGCCGTCGCTGGCACCTGCGGCATGGGGCTGTTGTTGGCGGCGTGAAGCGATGGGCGTGCGGGTGTCGTAAGCGTTACTTACCTTGCGAGAAGCCCGCGTCCGCGTTGGGCGTGGTCCCGGTGTAGCTGTCGATCACAGACTCTTTGTGGTCGTCGAGATCAACGCTGGAGGTGACCTCTTCGATCAGGTCTGAGGCCGAAGATGTCGTTGGCAGGGTTTTGCGATCGGCGTTGGTGCGCAGCTTGGCGACGTGCGTCTGGGTGACGGCGCTGGTGAAGCGAAGCCCGTACACGCCGTAAAACGACTCGCCGTCGATGATGTCGACATAGGTGGTGGCGTCGCGCCACGTGATGCGATCCAGGTTGCCCTCGCGGTCGACAAACTCCTTGCCGGGGCCGCCCATCACCTCTTCGATGGAGGCGAGGAAGGAATGAAAATCAAGTCCCTGAACTTGGTCCATGCGGAACAGGCGCAGGCGCTTCCAGAAGCGGCCGTTGATGAAGAACAAGTACTCGACGAACTTTTCCGCATCCCACACCAACATGGACTCGTCGTTGTTGTGGGTGAACTCCTTGTAAACGATGTTGGACTCGTAGCCCGTCGTTTGGCCTTCGAAGAAGACAAAGCTCTCTTTCAGCGTGCGCAGCTCGCGCATTTGCATGGAGCGGATGCGGTCCTCGGCCAGGAGATCGCCCGCCGTCGACTTGAGCTGTTCAGCGTACTTGGCGACGATTTTGTCCTCGAAAATTTTGTACACTTTTTTGATGCTCATGCCCCACTGCAAATCCTCCATCTGCGCGGGGATGCCATCGGTGGCGGGCCAAAACTCCGGCTTGTTCAAATCGCTCTTCTTGGCCGGCTTTTGCATTTTGGGCGCACCGCCGTGCTGGGCACCGGCGATCTCAATGCGCTCATCTTCCGCCGACAGCTCGACGTAGTCGTATCCGGCCAGCGTCGCCTCTTCGATTTCGGGCTCGGCGAAATTGTCGACTTGGCGCACCTGGCGCGCCGACTTCGCGTCGCCAGAATCGGATTGCATTCCCGCACATCCCAACAGCCACAATCCTGCAAACAAAAATGAAATTACGAACACTTTTCTCATGCCAGATTCCTCCTCAAGGACATCGTGCCAAAATGCACTGCGATTGAAATACCGCCCATCCTATCACGTCGCAAAACGCTGCCAAGTTTCAATCGAACGACGCGCGTTTTTTTGCCCCCGCGCCCGTCACCCGACATCCCACACTTGACGTCGGGAGCAGCGCTTTATAAACAAACGCACAACTTGTTCCGGCCACGCGCCGCAATGCCACCGGAGGTTCTCATGGCTTTGATCAACGCAAGCGATCTCAAAAAAGGCATCATTCTGGAAATCGATGGCGCGCCGTGGCACGTCGTGGACTGCTCGTTTCAAACCCCGTCGGCGCGAGGGGCCAGCACGCTCACCAAAATCAAAGTCCGCAATCTCAAGACCGGCGCGGTGCTCTCCAAGTCCTATCGCGGCGGCGAGATGCTCCCCGAGGCCGACTGCGAGAAGCGGCCGGTTCAGTTTCTGTACCAGCAAGAAAATGAATACGTCTTCATGGACGAAGAAAGCTACGAGCAGTTCTCGCTCTCCCAAGAGGTCCTGGGCGACGCCACCGGCTTTTTGCTCGAGGGCGCCCAACTACGCTCGATGCTCCACAATGGCAATGTCATCAGCGTGGAGCTGCCCAACACGGTGGAGCTGCGCGTCGTGGACACGGCCCCGACCCTCAAGGGCGCCTCTGCCCAGGCCCAGCTCAAACCCGCCACCCTGGAGACCGGTCTCGAAATTCTGGTGCCCCCCTATCTCGAGGCGGGCGAACGCGTCAAGGTCGACACCCGCGACGCGCGCTTCATCGAACGCGTCAAATAACGCCCCGCGACGCGCCCGCGCCCGCAGTCGCACAACCAAGTCAAATGTCGCATTGTTGTTCTTGTGGTCGCTGCCGCGCTACTTGCCCAGGTTGATGCCGACCATGAAGATGGGCTGCGCCTGAAACACCCACAGCTTTATCCCGAAGTCGTCGAAGAGCTCTTTTTCCTCTTTGTCCGCGGGGCGGTACGCCGAGAAGGGCAGCATGTTGATGCCAAAGGAAATGGGCACCGACATCTTAAAGCCGCTGGGTTGTTGAAACAAAAACACCTCGACCTCAAAGCGCGGGAAGATCTCCAAACCCGCGTAGCGCTCCTGCCCAAAGGCCCCGGCGCTGTCTTCCTGCTCCAGGTGTAGCAGCGAAAAGCCCACGTCCGTGGCGCCGCCAATTTGCACGCGGCGGTGCATCTGGACGTTGTACCGCATAGAAATTCCCGCGCCGAAGTGGACGTGTTCGATATCGCGCAGCCAGCCATTGGCGTATTTGTCGACGCGCGCCCCCTTGCCACCGGCGACGCGCACATACGGACCGATGTGAAAACGCGGCCCCGCAAACAGCGTGGAAACATGCGCACCGCCAAAGGCACGCGTGCCGTAAAAAATGGTGTCGACTGAACCGATATCGCTGTCGCCAAAGCGCTCGCCAAACGACCCCAAGCCCAACAAAGTTTGCACGGCGAACTGCACGCGGCGATAGGGCGTAAAGCGGGGCGGCGAGGGAGGCGGCACCTGTGGGAGCAACGCCGGCGGGGTGTCCGCCTGGGACAAGGATGCCTCGGTATCAAATGATGAGGGCTCGAAGCTCTCCGGCGCACTCTCCGGCGCGCTGTCGGGTGGCGAGGGCGCGAAGCTCTCCGGCGCGCTGTCGGGTGGCGCGGGCTCGAAGCTCTCCGGCGCACTCTCCGGCGCGCTGTCGGGTGGCGCGGGCGCGAAGCTCTCCGACGGTGGAGAGACGCAAATGCCGTCCTCGCAGATGCGCTCGCCCTTGCACTCCATGTCGGTGTGGCACTGCGCACGCAGCCCAAGAGACGCAAATGTCATCGCGCCCAACACCAGTAGAAGCAGTTGTTTTGGGTCCATTGGTTCCCCCTGGAGAAGCGTTCAAGGCGCCGAAATGGCGCTCGTTCTCAAATGCATGCCGCGCTACTTGCCGAGGTTGATACCGACCATAATAGTGGGTTGCATCTGAAATAGCCGAAACTTAATGCCGAACTCGTCCAGCAGCTCCCGTTCGTCGGCATCCGCAGCGCGATAGAAGGCGAACGGCAGCACATTCACGCCAATGGAAATGGGAACGGACATCTTAAAACCATTGGCTTTTTGAAACAAAAGCACTTCGGCCTCAAAGCGTGGAAATATCTCCAGGCCGAGGTACCGCTCTTCCCAATCAAAAATGCCACTGAATCTGTCATCGTAGCTCGACCCCATCAACAGCAATGATGTAAAGCCGACATCTACGGCGCCGCCGAGCTGCAGGCGCTCATAGGGCGACTGGCCGTTGAACCGCATGGAAACCCCCGCACCGAAGTGAGTGTGTTCGATATTTCGCAGTTCACCCGCTGATTGCTTATCGATTCTCATTCCTTTGCCACCAGCGACGCGCACATACGGACCGATGTGAAAACGCGGCCCCGCAAACAGCGTGGAAACATGCACGCCGCCAAAGGCTCGCGTTCCATAAGGCGTGTTCAGCTCGTCTATCACGCTGCCATCGCTGGTGCTAAAAAACCTGCCAAACGAGCCCACTCCCAACAATCCCTGCAAGGTGAATTGCACGCGCTGATAAGGTGAGAAATTCGTCGGTATCGATGGCGGGGGCGACTCCCAGTCGGCCGTGGCATGGTCGAATGCTTCCGTGTGCGCCGGAGGCAACGCAGCCTCTGTGCCAATCGGAGGCGGTGCATCTGTGTTATCAGGCGGCACAGTCGTCTCAATCGCTGGCGGCACAGTCGTCTCAATCGCTGGCGGCACAGTCGCCTCAATCGCTGGCGGCACAGTCGTCTCAATCGCTGGCGGCACAGTCGTCCCAATCCCTGGCGATAAAGTCGCCTCATTGTATGGCGCAAGTGAGGGTGGCGCGCCATTTGGCGATGGCGAAGATAAGGGTACGCAGACACCCTGCTCGCATGTGTAATCTCTCTGACACTCCATGTCGGTGTGGCACTGCGCACGCAGCCCAAGAGACGCAAATGTCATCGCGCCCAACACCAGTAGAAGCAGTTGTTTTGGGCCCATTGGTTCCCCCTGGAGAAGCGTTCAAGGCGCCGAAATGGCGCTCGTTCTCAAATGCATGCCGTCGCGTTTACAGAAAATTTAAATCAAAACGGAAAGCAACACAACAGCGTCGCCCAAAATTACGCAGCCTCCGATGCGCCGCAATCAGTAAGCGCGGGCCATGAGGACGCGTCCGGCGGAGGGATTGCCGGTGCGAATGCAGCGACCGGGTTCGGGGGCCGGTCCTTGTCCAGGCAAGGGGATGCAGCGGATCGTGACGCTGGTCTCCTCTTTTATGCGCATCTCCGTTTCGCGCGTGCCATCCCAGTGGCACCACGCAAACTTCGATTGCCCATCTTGGAAGACACCCAAAAAGTCGTCCCAGGTATCGACGGTCACGGTGTTGTCGTCGCGAAACTTTTCGGCGCGCGCCAACAACATCTGTTGAAAGTCATCTAAAATGCCGGGGATCTGCGCGGCCAGCGTATCGATGGCGATTTTTTGCTTCTCTTCTGCGATGCGCAGCCGCGTCATGGCGGTGCCGGAGTCCACGTCGCGCATGCCCACCTCAACGCGCAGCGGCACCCCTTTTCGCTCCCATTCGTAGTACTTGTCGCCGGGGCGCTTGCCCTCCCGGTCGTCCACCTTCACCGCGATGCCCCGCGCTTTCAAATCGCGAAACAACCCGTCCACAACGGGCAGTACCTTTTCGCGCTCGGCGTCCTTGCGCGTGATGGGCACAATCACCACCTGCACCGGCGCCATCCGCGGCGGCAAAATCAACCCCGTGTCGTCGGAGTGCGTCATGATCAGCCCACCGATGAGGCGCGTCGAGACCCCCCAGGAGGTTTGCCACACGAACTCTTCGCGCCCTTGTTCAGTCTGAAAGCGCACATCAAAGGCCTTGCCAAAGTTTTGTCCCAAGTCGTGGCTGGTGCCCGCCTGCAGCGCCTTGCCGTCGCGCATCATCGCTTCGATGCACATCGTTTGCAGGGCGCCCGCGAATTTTTCAGCGTCGGTCTTAATGCCGCGCACCACCGGCATGGCCATCATCTCCCGCGCAAAATCTCCATACACATTGAGCATGCGGATGACTTCGTCCTTGGCGTCCTCATGCGTGGCGTGGGCGGTGTGCCCCTCTTGCCACAAAAACTCCGTGGTGCGCAGAAACATCCGGGTGTGCATCTCCCAGCGCATCACGTTGGCCCACTGATTAATGAGCAGCGGCAAATCGCGGTAGGAGGAAATCCACTTGGAAAAGAAGTGCCCGATGATGGTCTCGGAGGTGGGGCGGATGCAGTACTGCTCGCCCTCAAGCAGGGCCTTGCCGCCCGCGTGCGTCACCACGGCGATCTCCGGCGCAAACCCCTCGACGTGCTCGGCTTCCTTGTTGATAAACGACATGGGAATGAGCAGCGGGAAGTACGCATTTTGGTGGCCGGTCTCTTTGAAGCGCCGGTCGAGATCGGATTGGATTTTTTCCCAAATGGCGTAGCCGTGGGGCTTGATCACCATGCATCCCTTGACGACCTTGGCCGCCTCGGCCAGCTCAGCCTCGCGCACCACATCCTGGTACCATGCGGGGAAATCTTGGGACTGGGGCGTGATTTTTCCATTTTCAGCCATACGCATTGCTCCTACGTAAAAGAAAGCGCGCCACGCGCCTTTCGCGCCGGGCCCTTGAACGACCGCGGCAAAATTGCAGCACTAGGTATCACGAAACAGACCGCGGTGAAAGATGGGGGCGCACCGCGGGTCGCGAACACGACCAGCACTTCCCAAATCACTCTGATCGCCCTTCCCAAATCCTTCCCAAATCACTCTGATCGCCACAAATTTCCGGCATCCAAAACGGGACAATATCTGTCTCGCGATGGGACAGTTTTTGGCCGAATTTCAAAAACGTAAAATAGTGTGCAATGATTTCAAGGGGTTAAGGTGCGAACATATGTGCGGACCTGTTCTCTCCCGCGCATCGAACTGCGCCCCAGGCGGGATTTTCATGCATCCAAATGCCGTGCAACCCCCCGGTGTCGGGGTGCCCCTTGCGGGTACCCACGTCCCCGTTCCTGGCCAGAGAAAACGCCCCTTGTCAAAGACCGCCGCGCCACCCCGTTTCGCGGCATGGAAGATGCCATTGTATCACATGCAATCCCCCGCACCC
>Ga0265293_10005163_pt1 | contig 22102 bp, 22 predicted proteins | sample Munlanlewell138R_FD_192505 | JGI IMG/M metagenome (GOLD analysis project Ga0265293, IMG submission 192505) | Leachate microbial communities from a municipal landfill in Southern Ontario, Canada - Leachate well 138R | ecosystem: Engineered > Solid waste > Landfill > Unclassified | place: Canada... | reverse complement strand
GTCTGCTGGCCTGTTCGACCAGCCAAGCCTTGAAGGTTGAGAAATAGATGTGCTTGCCGTTGCGAAGGGTGCGCTCAACCTTAGGGCCGCTCCACTCAGGGGTATGTCCACTGTCTTGCATATGGACGCATGCTGACCTGCTCCCCTCGGCCCGGCAACAAGGGCCTTGAGGCCACGCTTACACTATCTCCAAGGACTTGGCCGTCGCTCTCACAGCGATGCCAGAGGTATTTTCAGACTGCACATCAAGGAGCCGTGGCCGGATCTTGCGGATCAACCAGCCAGGGAACTCACCCCTGAACAGTTCGCAGACATGATGCGCAGGCTGATGGATGCGGGCAGGGGAGCCTATTCTCAGGTTCAAGACCATTGCAGAGCGTGCGAACATGCACCCCGCCAAGGTGCATTCCTCGATGAGTTCGGCCCGTTGCTCGATGGCGCCGATCTTTCCCTGTTGGCCGCGTCACCGTCACGCTCGCGGGCGGCGAGCCGGGAGCGGGTCTGGCGCCGCTGCAGGTCGAACACCTGTTGAAAGTCGACAACACTGCGAAGCACTTCGCCGACCTGGTCCGGCGCTGCCGATGTAGATCCGCTTGATTCGTTCAAAACAGTGTTGAGCTCCTTTCGTCCGCAGTCTCTGTACGCAGTGATAAGGCATTTGGTGCGCGCAGCAACAAGTCCACCGTCGTTTGCAAGTGGGCGGCAATGAGTGTCTGCGTGAGCGGGATGTCCTTGCTCAACACTGCGTTGAGCAGTGCTTGGTGCTCGGCTGCCACATCGCGCTTGCTATGTCCCTGAAGTGGCGCCGCGAGTTGTCGGTAGCGCTCGGTATGCTCATAGAGCATCTGGTGCACCTTCAGCAGCCAGGGATTGGTGCATCCGGCGACCAGCGCCCGGTGAAACTCGGCGTGTGCGGTGATCCAGGCAGGATCTTGCGGTTGACCATCGCGTTGCGCAGGTAGTCGGCTCAGGTGATGGAAGCTCGCCACGACGTGGCTTTCCCAGGCGAGGCCTCCGTTGGTGATCGCTTCGGCTAGACAGATCTTCTCTATTTCGATACGTGCCTGGGAAAGGTGCATGAGATCGCGCGCGGATGCCGGACTGACACGGAAGCCGCGTTGAGGTGAGGAGATCACCAGCGAATCGGCTTCCAGCATCGCCAGCGCTTCGCGGATCGCACCTGGGCTGACATCGCAACTCGCGGCGAGGGCCACTACCGCGAGTTTGTGCCCGGGCAGCAAACGGCCGCCCAGGATCTCGCCACGCAGGTACTCGTACGCGCTGCGGGTTTGGGTCGTCGTTTTGGATGGGTCGGCACTTGTGTTCATGGAACTAGGGTTTGTACGGGTGTTTTTGAAGTTAATTCTACGTAATATATATAAAACACGTAAATAACTTTAGATTGAGAGATGGGGTAGCGGCAGCCGGCGATGACTCGTAGCGTAGACGAGACTGACCTGGGTACCCCACAAAAAAGCAGCGAGAACCAGATGCGGTGCTGGGTCGAAAGTTTGCTTGACAGGGTTTGGGTTTGATAACAAACAAACAGAACAGTCTGGTTTTATTTTTTGACGGAGCTTGGAGACAACATGAGCAACAGCGATTTTCCCCAGTTGATTGACGCCAACCAGGATGCGGGCGTGTTCCGTGTGGCCCGCCAGTCGTTCACCGACATGGCCGTGTTCGAGGCCGAGCGGGACCAGATCTTCGACCGTTGCTGGCTGTACCTGGGGCACAGCTCGGAGCTGCCGAAGAAGGGGTCGTTCGTGACGCGCTCGGTGGGCGGTCGCAACCTGATCTTCAACCGCGACGCGCAAGGCCAAGTCAACGCCTTCCTGAACTCGTGTCCGCACCGTGGCGCCACGGTGTGCCGCGAGGCCAAGGGCAACACCAAGAATTTCACCTGCAGCTATCACGGTTGGGTGTTCGGCGCCGACGGCAAGATGCGTGACCTGCCGGGCGTCGAATCCTATGCCGAGGGTTTCACGAAGACCGGCTGTGCGGATCTGGTCGCGGTGCCGCAACTGGCGATGTACCGCGACTTCTGGTTCGTCTGCTTCGACCCCGCTGCGGCGCCGTTGGTCGAGTACCTTGCCGGCGCCACCGAGTACCTGGATCTGATCGCCGACCAGTCCGAGGCTGGCATGGAGATCGTGAGCGGCACGCAGGAGTACGCGATCCGCGCCAACTGGAAGCTGCTGGTGGAAAACAGCTTCGATGGCTACCACGCCATCTCCACCCACGCCACCTACTTCGACTACCTGAAAAACATGAATGGCGTGCTCTCGCAGGGCAACGTGATCGGCTTCGCGAAGGACCTGGGCAACGGCCATGCCGTGGTGGAGTACACCGCGCCCTGGGGCCGGCCCGTGGCGAACTGGGTGCCGGCCTGGGGAGAGGAGCGCAAGCCGGAGATCGACGCCGCCTACCAGCGCCTGGTGGAGCGCCACGGCGAAGAGCGCGCCAATCGCATCGCCAGGCACAGCCGCAACCTGCTGATCTTCCCCAGCCTGCTGATCATCGACGTGATGTCGCTGACGCTGCGCACCTTCTACCCGAAGGCGCCCGACTACAACGAGGTCACGGCCTGGGCGCTCGGCCCGTCGGAGGAGCAGGGCTGGCTGCGTAAGAACCGCCTGCACAGCTTCCTGGAATTCCTCGGCCCGGGCGGCTTCGCCACACCCGACGATGTCGAGATGCTGGAGCAATGCCAGCGCGGTTATTCCAATGCGCGCGAGGCGGCCTGGAACGACATCTCGCGCGGCATGAAGAAGGAAGAACCCGCCACGGTGGACGAGCACCAGATCCGCGTGTTCTGGCGCCGCTGGCACGAACTGGTGCAGCAGGCCCGGCAGGATGCCGAACCCGCCACGACGCGCTGACGCGCTCACCACCCCCCTTCACGCAAGAGGACACAAGCAAGATGGCACCCTTCCGCTACCGCAAGCCGGGCTACGTGGCGCTCAATGTCACGAACCTGGACAACTCCATCCATTTCTACCGCGATCTCGTGGGCCTGCAGCTTGAGCAGCGGCAGGGCGACGACGTGGCTTTCCTGCGCTGCAGCCAGGATCACCACAACCTCGTGCTCTACCGCGCCGAGGTGCCTGGCATCAAGCGCATGGCGTTCGAGATGGAGTCCGACAAAGACCTTGAGCTTGCGCGGCGCCATATCGAGCAGCAGGGTTGGAAGCTGCGCGACGTGCCGGCCGAAGAGGCCACGGCGCTCAAGCAGGGCAGCACGCTGCGCTTCAATATCCCGGACAGCACGCTTACCTTCGAGTTCTACACCCGCATGGAGCGCGCGCCGACCGATTACGCGCCCACGGTCTGCCAGATCCAGCGGCTGGGCCACGTGGTGCTGCGCTGCGCGAACCGCGACGCCGTGCTGCGCACGCTGACCGAGCAACTGAACTTCCGGGTGTCGGACCACTTTGGCGACCAGGTCTCGTTCCTGCGCTGCTTCCCCAACCCCTACCACCACACCTTCGGGGTGAGCAGGGGCGAGGCCGACGGCCTGCACCACGTGAACTTCATGGTGACCGACGTGGACGACGTGGGGCGCGCCATGAACCGCATGCAGAAGGCGGGCGTGCAGGTGGTCTACGGGCCGGGCCGCCATGACATCTCGAACTCGATCTTTCTCTACTTCCTCGACCCCGACGGCCTCACCGCCGAGTTCAGCTTCGGTATGGAGGAGTTCCCCGAGAACGCGCCGCGCGCGCCCCGCCAGTTGCCGATGAAGCCCGAAATCCTGGACAGCTGGGGCGGCATGCCCAAGCCCGGTTTCGGCAGCAAGGGTGAAGTCGAAACCACCGAACTTTGAACACGGGACCCGACATGAAACTGTTGAGATTCAGCACCGCCGAAGGCCCGACCCTGGGAGCGCGCCGCGGCGATGAGGTGATCGACCTGCGCCTGGCCGGCCCCGACCTGCCGCGCGACATGAATGCGTTGCTGGCACTCGGCGCCGCCGGGCTGGAGGCGGTGCAGCGCGCGATCGACCGCGCCCCCGCCGCGGCGGTGCGCCCGGTGGACGGCCTGGAATGGCTGGTGCCCGTGCCGGCGCCTGAGAAGATCATCTGCATCGGCATGAACTATGCCGAGCACATCAAGGAAGCTCCCACGGCGCACGAGGTGCCGACGTATCCGGTGGTGTTCCTGCGCCAGGCGGGTTCGATGGTGGCGCACAACCAGCCGCTGCGCCGTCCGCTGTGCTCCGAGCAGTTCGACTTCGAAGGCGAGCTGGTGTGCGTGATCGGCCGCCACGGCCGCCACATCGCCAAGGCCGATGCGCTGTCACATGTGGCCGCGTACTCGCTGTTCAACGACGCCTCGGTGCGCGACTACCAGTTCAAGAGCCCGCAATGGACCGTGGGCAAGAACTTCGACGCCACCGGCGCCTTCGGCCCCGAGTTGGTGACGGCCGACGAACTGCCCGAGGGCGCGCGCGGCCTGCGGCTGCGCACGGTGCTCAACGGCCAGACGGTGCAGGACGCCTCCACCTCCGACATGATTTTCGACATCGCCACGCAGATCAGCCTCATGTCCGAAGCCATGACGCTCATACCTGGCGACGTCATCGTGACCGGCACACCCTCGGGCGTGGGCATCGGTCGCAAGCCCCCGCTGTGGATGAAGCACGGCGACGTTTGCACCGTCAGCGTCGAGGGCGTGGGCACCTTGAGCAATCCCATCCGGGACGAGGGCGCCAAGACCTGAAGCATCCATACATGCCGCCGGGGTTCCAGGCCCTTTCCCGGCGGACCGCACCCGTGGGCCGGTCAGACAGAACACCACCATTCACCGGGGCCAGACCCCGCAGGAGACAGCCATGAGCCACCGCACTTCTTCCCCCGCCCGCAAGGGCTTTCGCATGGGCCTGATCGCCCTGACCGTGGCCGCCGCGGGCGGCGCCAGCGCCGCCGAGGACCTCAAGATCGGCACCGTGTTGTCCTTCTCCCAGGTCATGGGCATCTACGGCAATGCCATCATGGACGGCGTCAGGCTCGCGGTGGACGAGGCTGGCGGCTCGGTGGCGGGCCGCAAGATCGTGATCGTCGGCGAGGACGACAAGAACGACCCGCGCGTGGCGTTGCAACTGGTGCGCCGGCTGGTGAAGGACGAGAAGGTGGACTTCTTGATTGGCCCGGTCGGCTCGCACATCGTGCAGGCCATTCGCGAGGACGTGCACCAGTCCAAGACCTTCCTGCTGGTGGCCAACGCGGGCAACGACGAGGTGACGCGCGAGCTGTGCAGCCCCTACATCATCCGCACCTCGTTCTCGAACTGGCAGTGGAACTACCCGCTGGGCGAATACGCCGGCACCAAGGTGGGCAAGCGCGCCGCGGTGGTGGCATCGAATTTCGTGGCTGGCAAGCAGATGGCCGCCGCGTTCCAGGCTGGTTTTGCCAAGCACGGCGGCACGGTGGTGGAGGAAGTCTGGCCCGCCATGGGTACGGCGGACTTCGCCAACGTGTTCACCCGCCTGCGCGGCAAGGAAAACGGGATTGACACCGTGTGGTCGTTCATCCCGGGCAGCGGCACGGTGAACTACGTCAACCAGTACGCGCAGGCCCGCCTCAAGCCCGTGAACATGGGTCCGCAGAGCAACGCCGACGACTTCTTCTTCAGCGCCATGAAGGACAACGCCCTGGGCGTGATCGGCTCGGGCCACTACGTCGTGAGCATGGACACGCCGCGCAACAAAGCCTTCGTGGATGCCTTCCGCAAGCGCTACAACCGCCTGCCGGGCGCGGTGGATCTGCAGGGCTACGACTCGGCCAACCTGATCATCGCGGCGGCGAAAAAGCTCAACGGCAACCTCTCCGACAAGAAGGCTGTGCGCCAGGCCATGCTGGATGCGGACATCGACAGCCCGCGCGGCTACTTCAAGATCGATCCGAATACCGGCAACGTGATCCAGAACATCTACATCACGAAGGTGGTCAAGCGTGGTGAGGGTTACGGGCACGAGATCCTGCAAACCTACGAGAAGGTGCAGGACACCGACACCACCTGCAAGCTGGCCTGGTAAGCGCGAGAAACGGGCACGTCGATGGGACTCTTCACCGAATACGCGATCAACGGCTTGCAGGCGGGCCTGCTGCTGTTCATCGTGTCCGCCGGACTCACCCTGTGTTTCGGGCTGATGCGTGTGATCAACATGGCGCACGGCTCTTTCTACATGGTGGGGGCTTTCCTCGGGCTGCAGGCCAGCGTGATGTCCGGCTCTTTCGCCCTGGGACTGGCCGTGGCCGCGATCGGCTCGGCTCTGGTGGGACTGGCGGTCGAACGCACGCTGTTCCAGCGTGTCTACTCGCGCGGACCCTTCGCCCAGGTACTGGTGTCGTTCGGCTTGATCTTCGTGTTCGATGAACTGGTGCGTATCGTCTGGGGCGGAGAGATTCGTAGCCTCTCTCGCCCCGATTACCTGAGCGATGCCTACGAGATTGCCGGTGCCTGGGTCGAGAGCTATCGCTTGTTCCTGATCGCCTTCGGCGGGGTGCTCAGTGCCCTGCTGCTGTGGGGGCTGGTCAAGACCCCGCTCGGACTGATGATCCGTGCCGCCGTAGACGACCGCGAATCGGCCGAACTGCTCGGCGTCAACGTGCGGCAGCTCTTCAGCATCGTTTTCCTGGTCGGCGCATCGGTGGCTGGCATGGCCGGTTTCGTGGCGATCCCGCTGGTCAACGCCTTTCCCGGCATGGGCGACGAGGTCCTGATCTCGGCCTTGATCGTGGTGGTCATGGGCGGGTTGGGCTCGGTGATGGGCTCCTTGCTGGCCAGCCTGGTGATCGGCTACGCCCTGACGTTGGGGCAGGTGTTCGTGGCCGGCTACGCGCCGGCCGTCATGTATCTGGTTCTGGGGCTGGTGCTGCTGGTCCGCCCGCATGGCCTGTTGGGGAAACCTGAATGACTGCATCGCTCCCTTTGCTGGCGCGCCCATCGACCCGAGCGGCTGTGCTGCTGGCCACCTTCCTGGGTCTGCTGGCGGTGCCGATGCTCTCTACCGGTTCGGGTACCGAGTTCACGGCCGACATCCTCATCTACGCCATCATGGCCGTGGGGCTGTACGTACAACTGGCCCTGCTGGGCTTGGTGAACTTCGGTTTCAGCGCCTTCTTTGGCCTGGGCGCCTACCTGGGCGCGAACTTCCTGATGCGGGTTTCGCCCGATCTGCTGACGTCGCTGGTGCTGACCATGGTGGCCTCGGCGGTCGTGGCTGCGCTGTTCGGCCTGATCGCGCTCAAGACCAAGAACGTGGCCTTCACGATGATCACGCTCACGTTCTCGCAGTTGCTCTACGTGCTGGCGGTGGCCGATGACCGCTGGACCGGCGGCGTCAACGGCCTGACCGGCGTGCCGCGGCCCAAGCTGCCGGCGTTCCTGAGCGAGCGCGGCATGACGCTGGGCACCGATGCCGGCTTCTACTACTTCTGTCTCGTGGCTTTCCTGGTCACGGTGTTCCTGGTCTGGGTGCTGCAGCGCTCGCGCCTGGGCTCGGTGCTCGTCGGCATCCGCGAGAACGAGGAGCGCATGCTCGTGCTCGGGTACCCGGTCTTTGCCTACAAGCTCATCGGCTTCGTGATCTCCGGCGTGATCGGCGGCTATGCCGGATACATGAACGCCATGCTGCTGGGCTACGTGGGGCCGGGAGCGCTGTTCTGGACCATGTCGGGCGAGGCCTTGCTGATGGTCATCCTGGGCGGTACCGCCTCGCTGGCTGGTCCTGTCGTGGGCGCCAGCGTGTTCATCGGTATTTCGCACTACGCCGTGACGCTGACCGATCACTGGCGGCTGTTCGTCGGATTGGCATTCATCGGCATCGTGCTGTTCGCGCCACAGGGGCTGGTGAAGATCGTAGGTGACCGTGTGAAACGCCTTGCACCGGCAGGGGAGGACGTTCGATGAACGCCATCGAGATCAAGGGCGTGGGCAAGCGCTTCGGCGAATTCTGGGCTGTGAACGACGTGAGCCTGGACATCCCGCCGCTGCAGCGCTGCGCGCTGCTCGGCCCCAATGGGGCGGGCAAGACCACGCTGCTCAACCTCATCAGCGGACGCCTGGCGCTCAGCGAGGGCCGCATCCGGATCAACGGGCATGACGTCAGTCGCGATTCGGCCGGCAAGCGCGCGCGCCATGGGGTCGGGCGCAGTTTTCAGAAGACCAACATCTTCCCGCAGCTGTCGTTGCTGCAGAACGTGCGCCTGGGCCTGCAGGCCACGCAGCAGTCGCGCAACTGGAACCCCTGGGTCCCGGTCGATGCCGATCAGGATTTGAGAGACCGAGCCTGCACGATGCTGGAGCGCGTCAACATCCGCCGGTCGGTGGACACGCTGGCCGAGGAACTGTCCTATGGCGAGCAGCGTCAGTTGGAGCTGGCGATCACGCTGGCCACGCAGCCGCAGATCGTACTGCTCGACGAACCTACCGCCGGCATGAGTCCGAGCGAAACGGCCCATGTGCTGGAGCTCATGATGGAGTTGCTGGAAGGTCTCACCGTGGTGATCGTCGAACACGACCTGAGCGTCGTCGACCGTATCGCTGACCGTATCGTGGTGCTGGAGCGCGGCCAGATCATCGCAGACGGAACGCCCGAAAGCGTCAAGGCAGACAGCCGCGTGCAGCATGCCTACCTGAAGGGGGCGGTCCATGCTTGAGGTGCGCCACCTATCCACGGGTTATGGCCGTTTTGCCGTGCTGGGCGATATCGGCTTTACCGTGCCCGAGGGGCAGTTCGTCGGCATCATAGGACGCAACGGCGTGGGCAAGACGACGCTGCTCAAGACGCTGGCGGGGGCGGTCAAACCGTGGTATGGCAGCATCGCCTTGCGCGGACGCGACATCGCCGGGCAGGACGCCATGCAGATCGCTCGGCAAGGCATCTCGCTGGTGCTCGACCGCAAGGGCATCTTCGCCAGCCTTTCGGTGCTGGAGAACCTCCAGTTGGCGCAGCGGCTGGGCACGCAGCGCGACAAGCGCTGGAGCCTGGACGACGTGCTGGCCATGTTCCCCCGCTTGGCCGAGCGCATCAAGGCACCGGGAGGTGGGCTCTCCGGTGGCGAGCAGCAGATGCTGGCCATCGGGCGCGCCCTGTTGACCCAGCCTTCGCTGCTGCTGCTGGATGAGCCCACCGAAGGGCTGGCACCCAAGATTGTCGACGAGCTCGTGGAGTTGTTGCAGCGGCTTTCCCGCTCGGGCCTGACCGCGATCGTAGTGGACCAGCGCCTGGAAACGGTATTCGACACCTGCGGTGACGTGCTGATCATGAGCCGGGGCGAGATCGCCGAGCGATCCAGCGCCGACAAGCTGCGCCACCGCGGCGACCTGCTGGCCCAACACCTGGGTGTGTAGCCATGAAGCCCGACGTTTCTCCCTTGAACCCCCACTGACTGACGCAAGGAAGCCCACCATGACTGCAAGTATCTCGCGCCAAGACGCCGAAGAATTCCTGTACCGTGAAGCCGCGTTGCTGGACCGCTGGCAACTGGACGAATGGTTGGCGCTGTTCACGGACGATGCGGTGTACCACGTGCCTACCGTGGGCACCGCGCCGGACGTGAATCCCGACAACGCGCTTTTCTACATCGCCGATGACCGCCCACGCCTGCGCGAGCGCGTGGTTCGTTTGCAGAAGAAATCTGCGCACGTGGAATGGCCCCGTTCGCGCACCCGTCACATGGTCAGCAATGTGTTGATCGATGGGGGCGACGGTGGCGAAACCGAGGTCTCCGCCGCATTTGCCGTGCACCGTTTCAAGAACGGTGCGGCCGATACCTATGTGGGCAGCTATCGCTACCGCTTGGTGCAGGTGGACGGGCAGTTGAAAATCCGTGAGAAGCGCTGCATGCTCGACATGGATGCCCTGCGGCCGCACGGTCGCGTCAGCATTCTTCTCTGAAGCGGAGGTTGCGAATGAGCGATACCTCTGCCGCCGTTGCGGGCGTGCGCTTCCAGGGTCAGGTGGTGGTGGTGACTGGCGCGGCGCGCGGCATCGGCCTGGCGATCGCCGATGCGTTTGCGCGCGAAGGCGCCGCCTTGGCGCTGGCCGATCTGTCCGATCCAGAGCTGCAGCAAGCCTGCGACCGGTTGCGCCAGGCGCACGGTACCCAGGTGGTCGGCGTGGCGGGCGATCTGTCCACCGAAGCGGGTGCGCAGCGCTTGCTGGAGCAGACCCGCGATCGATTGGGCACGGCCTCCGTGCTGGTGAACAACGCTGGCGGGGGCGTGATCCTGCCGTTTCTCAGCCACACCCCGGAAACCCTGCGGGCCACGGTGGATCGCAACCTCTGGACTGTGCTGTGGTGCACCCGGGCCTTCCTGCCGGCCATGGTCGAGCAAGGGTACGGCCGCATCGTGAACCTGGGTGCTGACTCGGTGCGCAACGGTCTGGCCGACCACGCAGCGTACAACGCGGCCAAAGGTGGCGTCCACGGCCTGACGACGGGACTGGGTCGCGAGTTCGCCACCCGTGGCGTCACGGTCAACACCGTGGCCCCTTGCGCTGTCAACGGCGAGCCGCTGCGGCGTTTTGTCAGCGACAATCCGGAAGTCGCCAGGAAATTCCTGAGCGTCATCCCCATGGAGCGCGCGGCCGAGTTGGAGGAAGTGGCGTCCATGGTGACCTACCTGGCTTCCCGCGAGGCATCGTTCGTCACTGGACAGGTGATCAGTGTCAACGGCGGGAGCACCATGCTGTGAGTACCGAGCGTCCCTGCGCTCGCCCGAGGGGAGAGCATGACCAAGACAACCGGCGGAGTCGCCACGCCATGCGGGAGAGCGGATGTCGAGACAACCCGGCTGGCACGCGGCCGAAGAACGCAGGCCGAGCGTTCGGAGGACATGCGCCGGCGCATTCTCGAAGCCGCGGTGCAGGAGCTGATCGACAAGGGATATGCCGGTTTGCGCACGGCCGACGTGGCCGAGCGCGCGGGCGTTTCACGCGGCGCGCAGACGCACCATTTTCCGTCCAAGGACGCGCTGGTCGAGGCCGTGGTGGCGCACGTGTTTGCACGCGCGGCCGAACTGGGGCGCATGCGTTCGCGCCGCGTCGGCTCGGTGGACGAGTCGATCAAGGCGTTGCTGGCGGACAGCCAGGACTTCTTCTTCAGCGAACTGTTCCTTATCGCCCTGGATCTGGCGATCCAGGGTCGTGGCGGGGTGGGCAACACCAGCCGTGTGGCTCGCATCTCAGCCGAGGCTCGTTTGCCTCTGGAGGCAAATTGGCTGAAGGCGCTGATCGGCGCGGGCGTGCCCGAGTCGGTGGCCGAGGATCTGCTCTGGCTGAGCATCAGTATCGTGCGCGGCTTCGCTGTGCGGCGCTTGTGGCAGGACGACACGCCCCGCTTCCAGCGCCTGTTCAGGCGTTGGCGCCAAATGGTGAGCTGCTACCTGGAAGCGTTGCCTCACCTCGAATCCATCACCTAAGCGTCGCGCAAACCTGCGCGAACGCGGGCACCCGCCGGGCTGCCTGCGGGCGCCGCCGTGGGCGCGTCATTTTTTTCCAGCTTTCGACTTTCACTCAAGGAGCCCTGCATGAGCCTCTGGCTTGATTTTCTTGGTGCCGAGATCCGGTATGTATCCACCCCGACCTATGGCCGCATCCGGATTGCCGAAGCTGGTCGCGGCAACGCGGAGGTGATCCTGTTCCAGCACGGCCTCAACGGGCACCTGGAAGCCTATGCCAAGAACCTTGTCGCGCTGTCCGAAAAGTTCCACGTGATCGCCTTCGACTACGCGGGCCACGGACTGTCGGACAAGACCATCGACGAGTACAACCCCGTGGTTTTTGCCGAGCAATTGCGCGAACTCATGGATGCCTTGGGCATAGAGGCCGCCCACCTCTCGGGGGAGTCGCTGGGAGGCTGGGTGTCCGGCGTGTTCGCCGCCAAGTACCCGCAGCGCGTGCGCCGCCTGATGCTCAACACGGCGGGCGGCATTCCCGTGGTCTCCCCTAAGGGGCGGCAGGACATGCAGAACTTCATGGCGCTCAACAAGGCCAACGTGGACGTGGTGCCCAACCGCGACACCGTGACCGCGCGCATGAAGTGGCTGATGCATCCGAACAATCACCATCTGCTGTTGGAGGAACTGATCGATCTGCGCCTGCGCATCTATCTGGCTGCCGACACGCGGCGCGTGGCGCCGACGATCAACGCCGTGATCCAACGCCATGACGACTTTCTGATTCCGCTCGAATCATTGCGCTGCGAGACCCTGTTCCTGTGGACGCAGGACAACCCGATCCATGACATGGAGGCGGCCCGGGCCGCCGCCGCGCGCGTGCCCGGCAGCCGCTTCTACGTGATGCAGGGCGATGCCGCGCACTGGCCGCAGTACGAGGTGCCGGACGAATTCAACGCAGTGGCAGCCCAGTTCTTCGCCACTGGCCAGGTGCCGGCACAGGCCGGGAACTGAAGCCGGACATGACGATCTCCATGCCTCATCGGCCCGTCGACGACGGCCTGATCGACGTGCATACCCACGTGGTGCCGCAGTCGTTTCCGGCCTATGTTGGGCGCCACCTGGACGCGCCGTGGCCGTCGGTGGTGCCGGCACATGCTTGCCACCAGCACGTGATGGTCTCGGGCTCGATCTATCGCACCGTCTCGCACCAGTGCTGGGACTGCACGGTGCGTCAGGCCGATATGGACCAGCGCCGCACCGGCATGCAGGTGCTCTCGCCCATGCCCGAACTGCTGTCCTACTGGTTGGCGCCCGAAGACGGCCGCGTGCTGTGCAACCACCTCAACGAGGTGATTGCCGATATGGTGCGCCGCGAGCCTGCGCGTTTCGTGGGCCTGGGCGCCGTGCCGCTGCAGGACGTGGACTTGGCTATCGAGGTGCTGGACCACGTGGTGCATCAACTTGGCCTGGCCGGCGTGGAGATCGGATGCAACGTCAATGGCGCGGTGATCGGAGACCCGCGTTTCCTGCCGTTCTTCGAGGCTGCCGCTGCGTGGGGCGCGGCCGTGTTCGTGCATCCTTTGCGACCCAGTGGCATGGACCGCCTGGTGGGTCCGGCCGCGCTGGAGCAGGTGCTGGCTTTTCCCGGCGAGACCGGCCTGGCTGCGGCGTCGATGATCACCGGCGGCACGCTGGCGCGCTTGCCCGGCCTGCGCATTGCCTACAGCCATGGCGGCGGCAGCCTGGCCATGTTGCTGCCTCGGCTGCAGCATGCCTGGAATGTGCTGCCCCAGGTGCGCGATCGTCTGCCCGGCGACCCCCAGCAGGCCGCGCGCCGCATGTTCTACGACAACCTGGTGTACGACGGCGAGACGATTCACCACCTGCTGCGCGTGTTCGGCAGCGGCCAGGTCATGGTGGGGACGGACTATCCATTCTCGATCATGGACGAAGATCCGGCTGGTCGGCTCGAAGCGCTGGGTTTGCCCGAGGACATCGCCCGGTGCCTGCGATCAGACAACGCCCGGCGCTGGCTGGGACTGGAGACGACGGCATGAGCTTTTCCATCCGCCTGGCGGGCAGCGATACCCGCTTCGACAGCGCGCCCGGAGACAACCTGCTGCGCGCCGGCTTGCGCGCGGGCCTGGGCCTGGCCTACGAATGCAACGCCGGGGGCTGCGGGTCGTGCAAGTTCGAGCTGCTCAGCGGCGAGGTCGAGGAGCTGTGGCCGGAGGCGCCTGGCATCAGCGCCAAGCAGCGCGGCCGGGGTCACCGGCTGGCCTGCCAGTGCAGGCCGCTGACGGACTGCGAGATCAAAATCCGCACGGGTGATGCCTTTGCCCCCGCCATTCGGCCAGCTTGCTTCGACGCCGAGTACCTGGGCTGGCGCCAGGTCACGGTCGACATCCGCGAATTCCGCTTCCGTGGTCCAGGTCCGGCGCGTTTCTTGCCGGGCCAGTACGCCATGCTCGAACTGCCGGGTGCGGGCCAGTGGCGGGCCTATTCCATGTCGAACCAGCCCAACGAGACCGGCGAGTGGTGCTTCATGGTGCGGCGCGTGCCCCAGGGCCGCGTGAGCGCCCTGCTATTCGACCAACTGCTGCCGGGCCAGCGCGTGCGGATGGACGGCCCGCTGGGGCTGGCCCACTTGCAGCCGGATGCCGGGAGGGACGTGGTCTGCATCGCCGGCGGCTCGGGTCTGGCGCCCATGCTGTCGATCGCCAACGCGGCGGCGGCACACCCGGCGCTGGTCGGGCGGGGCATCGCGTTTTACTACGGAGGCCGGGGTCCGGCCGACGTGCCGGCCTTCGGCGACTGGCTGGAACAGCCCGCGCGTGTGCGGACTGAAGTGGCGCTTTCCGTGCCCGAACTGGCGGACGCCGGCGGTTGGAGCGGAGAGCGCGGCTTCGTGCACGAGTTGCTGGGCCGGCGCATGGCAGGTGACTGGGCCGCTCATGAGTACTACTTGGCCGGTCCCCCGCCTATGACGGAGACGGTGGTGCGCCTGCTCATGGTGGATCACCAGGTGCCGCCCACACAAATTCACTACGACCGGTTTTTCTGAGGAAAGGCGCGAATGCCATGGAACACAAAGAGAGCACCGAACTGCGGCTGTGCCGTGTGGACGCTGTGGAAGACGGCGAAGGCCTGAAGGTGGACATCGAGGGCAGGGCACCGCTGGCGGTGTTCCACCTCGACGGCGAGTTCTACGTCACGGACGACACCTGCTCGCACGGCGAGGCGTCGCTGTCTGAGGGGACGGTGGAGGACGGCTACGTGGAGTGTCCGTGGCACACCGGCCGCTTCTGCCTCAAGACCGGCAGCGCATTGACCTTTCCCGCCGTGACACCCGTGCGCGTCTACAAGACCGTGGTGCGCGACGGCGAGGTTTTCATCGACACGCAGGAGACATCGTCATGAACCAAAAATCCATAGAGGCTGCAGCGCTTGCGCTGCGCCAGTCGCGAACTTCCCGCGAGACCATTGCGCCCGTCTCGACAGACTATGGCATTGCCGGGCTGGAGGCAGCGTACGCCGTGGCCGAGTTCAATACCCAGGCCCGTCTGGCCGAGGGACGCCGTATCGTGGGCCTGAAGGTGGGGTTGACTTCCAAGGCCGTGCAGCAGCAGTTGGGCGTGGACCAGCCGGATTTCGGCGTGCTGTTCGACGACATGGAGTTCCTGAACGGCCAGGACGCTCCGGCGTCGACGCTGATGCAGCCCAAGGTAGAGGCCGAAGTGGCTTTCGTCGTGGGCCGTGATCTGCAAGGGCCGGTGCCGAGCTGGGGCGAGTTCCTCGGCAGCCTGGGGTACGCGCTGCCGGCGCTGGAGATCGTCGACAGCGCCATCAAGGACTGGAAAATCAGCTTGGTGGACACCGTGGCCGACAACGCCTCCTGCGGCTTGTACGTGCTGGGCGATCAGCCGGTGGCGGTGGGCGATGTCTCGCTCGGCGAAATCGGCATGCAGATGCGCCAGAACGGCCAGACCGTGTCCGTCGGAACCGGTGCGGCCTGTCTGGGTCATCCGCTGCGCGCGGCCTTTTGGCTGGCCCGCACCATGGCCGCGCGCGGTCAAGGTTTGCGCGCGGGGCAGGTCATCCTCTCGGGCGCGCTCGGCCCCATGGTGCCGGTGGCGGTGGGCGATCTGATCCACGCCGACATGGGCGCGCTGGGCAGCGTGTCCTGCCGCATGAGCTGAAGGAGCACGCATGACCCGCAAGCTCAAGGCGGCCATCATCGGCAGCGGCAACATCGGCACGGATCTGATGATCAAGATCCTGCGCCACGGCGAGGCGATCGAGATGGGTGCCATGGTCGGCATCGACCCCGCGTCCGACGGACTGGCCCGCGCGCAGCGCCTGGGCGTGGCCACCACGCACGAAGGCGTGGAAGGCCTCACGCGCCTGCCGGTGTTCGCCGACATCGACATCGTGTTCGACGCCACCAGCGCGGCCGCCCATGTGAAGAACGACGCCTTCCTGCGCGCGCTCAAACCCGGCATCCGTCTGATCGATCTGACGCCTGCAGCCATTGGCCCGTACTGCATTCCGGTGGTCAATGGCGATGCGCACCTGGATGCGCCCAATGTCAACATGGTCACCTGCGGCGGCCAGGCCACCATTCCCATGGTCGCGGCCGTCAACCGGGTGGCGAAGGTGCACTACGGCGAAATCGTGGCCAGTATCTCCAGCAAGAGCGCTGGCCCGGGTACGCGCGCCAACATCGACGAGTTTACCGAGACCACCTCTCGTGCCATCGAGGTGCTGGGTGGGGCTACCAAGGGCAAGGCCATCATCGTGCTCAACCCGGCGGAGCCGCCGTTGATCATGCGGGACACGGTCTATACGCTCAGCGCGCCCGCCGACGAAGCCGCTGTCGCCGAATCGGTCGAGCGCATGGCCATGGCGGTGCAGGCCTACGTACCGGGTTACCGCCTCAAGCAGAAGGTCCAGTTCGACCGCGTGAAAGGCCTGCGCATTCCCGGGGTGGGCGAGGGGCTGGAAGGCCTGAAGAGTTCCATCTTCCTGGAGGTGGAGGGCGCGGCCCATTACCTGCCCGCCTATGCCGGCAACCTCGACATCATGACCAGCGCAGCGTTGCGCACGGCCGAGAGCATGGCCCGAAAGGCACTCGCATGAACGGCAAGAAGATATACATCTCGGACGTGACCTTGCGCGACGGCAGCCATGCCATCCGCCATCAGTACAGCGTGGCCCAGGCCAGGCAGATCGCCCAGGCGCTCGACGAGGCCAAGGTGGACTCCATCGAGGTTGCGCACGGCGACGGCCTGCAAGGGGGCAGTTTCAACTACGGCTTCGGAGCGCACACCGACCTGGAATGGATCGAGGCCGTGGCCAGCGTGGTCAAGCACGCAAAGATAGCCACGCTGCTGCTGCCGGGCATCGGCACCATCCATGACCTCAAGGCGGCATACGATGCCGGCGCGCGCATCGTTCGGGTGGCCACGCATTGCACAGAGGCCGACATCAGCCGGCAGCACATCGAGTATGCGCGCCACCTGGGCATGGAGGCGGTGGGCTTTCTCATGATGAGCCACATGCAGACGCCGCAGGGCCTGGCGCGACAGGCCAAGCTGATGGAAAGCTACGGTGCCACCTGCTGCTATGTGGTGGACTCTGGTGGCGCGCTGGGCATGAACGACGTGCGCGATCGTTTCAAGGCCTTCAAGGACACGCTCAAGACCGAGACGCAGACCGGCATGCACGCCCACCACAACCTGAGCCTGGGCGTGGCCAACAGCATCGTGGCGGTGGAGGAGGGCTGCGACCGGGTGGACGCCAGCCTGGCCGGCATGGGCGCGGGCGCGGGCAACGCGCCGCTGGAGGTGTTCATCGCCGCCGCTGAGCGACTGGGCTGGAACCATGGCTGCGATCTGTACCGACTGATGGACGCGGCCGACGACATTGTTCGGCCGCTGCAGGACCGGCCGGTGCGGGTTGACCGCGAGACGTTGGCGCTGGGCTATGCGGGCGTGTATTCCAGCTTTCTGCGGCACTCGGAGGCAGCGGCGAAGAAGTACGGGCTCAAGACCGTGGATATCTTGGTCGAGTTAGGTCGTCGGGGCATGGTGGGCGGACAGGAGGACATGATCGTCGATGTCGCCCTGGACTTGCTCGCCCAGCAGGGCCCAATGGCCCAAAACACATCGAGCGCTGCCTCCATCTGAGCGGGCGCGCCATCAACACCCAACAAAGGAGACAACATGATGAATATTCGCAAGAGAAGCATGATGGTTGCCGCGCTTGGCGTGGCGCTATCGCTGGGCGCGTCGCTGGCCCCGGCCCAGGAGCGGACGGTGCGCATCGTCGTGCCGTTCGCGGCCGGCGGCGCCACGGACGCCCTGGCGCGGACGATTGCCAACCGGCTGGGGCCGGAACTGGGTCAGAACATCATTGTCGAGAACAAGCCGGGCGCAGGCGGACAGATCGGAACGGCTTTCGTCAAGGGGGCGCCCGCCGATGGAAGCGTCTATCTGTTCACACCCGACCATACCATCGTCACGATCCCGCATCTCGTGGCGAACGCCGGCTACGAGGCCCTCAAGGATTTCGTGGCGGTCGGGCAGGTGGCGCGTTTCCCGCTTGCCCTGGCGGTTTCGCCATCCACCGGCGCGAAGACGTTGCCGGCGTTCGCCGCCTATTTGAAGGCCAACCCCGGCAAGGCCACCTATGGCGTGCCGGTGGTCGGAGGATTCCCGTCCACCGTTGGTACGGCAGTCGCGCGCAAAGTAGGGGTGTCCATGGTCGCGGTGCCGTTTGCCGGTTCCGGTCCGGCCGTGATGAACGCTGCGGGCGGTCATGTGGCGTCCAGTGTCACGGGGCTGGCCGATGCACTGCCGCTCGCCAAGGCCGGGCAGGTCCACATCGCCGCCATCACCGGCACCCGCCGTTCCAGTGTCCTGCCGGAGGTGCCGACCTTCGATGAGCTGGGTTACCTGGGGCTCGACGCCAACTCCTGGTATGCCTTCTTCGCGCCCAAGGCGCTGCCGGCCGCTGCGGCGCAGCAGTTCAATCAGGCGCTGCGCAAGGCGATGGAGGCGCCCGACGTGAGGCAGAAGATCGCCGACCTGTCCATTGAGTTTGCGCCTACGACGTTGGCCGAGGCTGAGGCTGAGTTCAAGGCGGCCGCGGCGTACTGGGACAAAGCAGCGCAACAACCGGATTTCGTTCGGCCCTGAAGCAGTGTGAGCCGGATGTCTGCGTGCGGCGTGTGCCCCTTGAGGCGCGGACCTGGCAGCAAAGGATTTTCCATGATGACAAACAGTTCTTCGGCGGCCTATTCTTCGTTCACTGCCGCGCGCGACTTTCTGCTTTCGCACCGCACCGACTACGAAACGGCCTACCGTGAATTCGCCTGGCCCCGGCTGGAGGCGTTCAACTGGGCGATCGACTACTTCGACCGCATGGCCGAGGGCAACGAGGCGCCGGCGCTGTGGCTCGTGCAGGAGGACGGCACCGAGGAGAGATGTTCCTTCGCCCAGATGTCCGCGCGCTCGTCGAGCGTGGCCAATTGGCTGCGCGGGCAGGGCGTGCGGCGCGGCGACCGCGTGCTGCTGATGATGGGCAACGAGCGCTGCCTGTGGGAGGCGATGCTGGCTGCGATGAAGCTGGGCGCGGTGGTGATTCCTGCGTCCACGCTGCTGTCACGCGACGATCTGCTCGACCGCTTCGAGCGCGGCCAGGTGCGGCACGTGATTGCCGCGCAAGAACACGCCGCCAAGTTCACCGACCTGCCGGGCGACTACACACGCATCGTCGCCGGCGGCGATGCGCCGGGCTGGCTGCGCTTCGAAAGCGGCTACCAGTCGCCCCCGCAGTTCGCGCCGGATGGCATTACCCATGCCACCGACCCGCTGCTGCTGTACTTCACCTCCGGGACGACCTCCAAACCCAAGCTGGTGCTGCACAGTCACCAGAGCTACCCGGTGGGTCATCTTTCCACCATGTACTGGCTCGGTCTGCAGCCCGGTGATCTGCACCTGAACATCTCCTCGCCGGGCTGGGCCAAGCATGCGTGGAGCTGCTTCTTCGCGCCGTGGAACGCCCAGGCCTGCGTGATGATCTTCAACTATCAGCGCTTCAGCGCCAGCGACCTGCTCGACGTGCTTCAGGCCAAGGCCGTCACGACCCTGTGCGCGCCGCCCACGGTCTATCGCATGCTGATGCAGGAAGACCTGGGGCGCTGGACGGTGCAGTTGCGCGAGCTGATCGGCGCGGGCGAGCCGCTGAACCCGGAGATCATCGAGCGCTTCCGCAGCGCCTGGGGCATCACCTTGCGCGACGGCTTCGGGCAGACGGAGACTTCCTGCCAGATCGGCAACAGCCCGGGGCAGCCCGTCAAGCCGGGCAGCATGGGGCGGCCGCTGCCGGGCTTCAAGGTGCGCTTGCTCGACGTGGTCGACAAGCCGGCTGAAGAAGGCGAGATCAGCCTGGACCTGGCCGCAGCCCCTGTGGGCCTGATGCTCGGGTATGCCGACGATGCAGAGCGCACGGAGGAGGTGCGGCGCGCCGGGCACTACCACACGGGCGACATCGCCAGCCGCGATGCCGACGGCTACATCACCTACGTGGGCCGTGCCGACGACGTGTTCAAGGCATCGGACTACCGCATCAGCCCGTTCGAGCTCGAATCGGTGCTGATCGAGCATCCGGCCGTGGCCGAGGGGGCGGTGATACCGAGTCCCGACCCGCTGCGCCTGTCGGTGCCCAAGGCCATCGTGGTGTTGACGGCGGGCCATACCCCATCGGCAGAGCTGGCGCGTGACATTCTGGATTTCTGCAGCCAGCGCCTGGCGCCCTACAAGCGCATCCGCCGGATCGAGTTCGCCGAGCTGCCCAAGACCATCTCCGGCAAGATCCGGCGCGCGGAGCTGCGCCGGCGCGAGGAGCAATTGCGCGCTTCCGGCCAGCCGGCCGAGCACGATTACGCCGAGTGATGCCTGCCGGTGCGAGGGAATCGCGATGTTCGGGCGCCGCGATAGCGATCAGCGCCTGCGTGCGTCGGTTGATGGACCGGTCCCGCAGGTCGGCCAGGCCGTGCTCCGTTACCACCACATCCACCAGATGGCGGCGAAGGGTGCAAGCGCTGTTGGTGCCGAGCATGGGAACGATGTGCGAGGCCGCTCCGCTGCGGGTGGTGGCAGGTATGCAGAGGAAGAGCCGGCCGCACTCGGATTGCAGCGCCTCTGGGCGAAGGTAGTCAGGCTGCCTGCCCCGGTCTGTAGCGTGCCGTCGCTGCGCTCGGCGTTCACCTGGCCCAGCCGCTGCGCTTCGATGGAGAGCGTACGGGCGTGCGCCGCGGAGCCGCCCCGACCCATGGCGGACACGGCAGCGAAATCCTGCGCGAACTCGGTTTCACCGACGACGAGATCGCTCGTCTGGCGGACGAGGGCGGGGTCCGCTTGCCGGACTGATCCCTTTTCTGTTTGTTCTCATCATCCATTCCCGGAGGCATTCACATGGCAGTTCCCCAAAAAATCATCATCACTTGCGCGGTGACCGGCTCGATCCACACGCCGTCGATGTCGCCGCACCTGCCGGTCACGGCCGAGGAGATCGCCGAGGCGGCCATCGGCGCTGCCGAGGCGGGCGCAGCCATCGTGCACCTGCATGCGCGCAACCCTCAGGATGGCCGCCCGGACCAATCGCCCGAAGCCTTCGAGCCCTTCCTGCGCGAAATCAAGCGCCGCAGCAACGTGGTGGTGAACCTCACCACCGGCGGCTCGCCGTTCATGAGCGTGGAGGAGCGCGTTCGCCCGGCGGCGGTGTGGAAGCCTGAGGTGGCCAGCTTGAACATGGGCTCCATGAACTTCGGCCTGTTTCCCATGCTGCGCCGCTACAAGGAGTTCAAGCACGAGTGGGAACCCCAGATGCTGGAGAACTCGCGCGATCTGGTGTTCCGCAACTCCTTCAAGGACATCGAATACGCGCTGCGCACGTTGAACGAGACAGGCACGCGCTACGAGTTCGAGTGCTACGACACCAGCCACCTGTACAACCTGCACCACTTCTGGAAGGAGGGGCTGGTACAGGCGCCGCTGTTCATCCAGACGGTGTTCGGGCTGCTGGGTGGAATCGGGTCGCACCCGGAGGACGTGGCGCACATGAAGCGCACAGCCGACCGACTGTTCGGGGACAGCTATCGCTGGTCGATCCTGGGCGCGGGGCGGGCGCAGATGTCGCTGGTGGCGATCGCGGCGGCGCAGGGTGGCCACGTGCGCGTAGGGCTGGAGGACTCGCTATGGGCGGGCCGAGGCAAGCTGGCCGATTCGAATGCCGAGCAGGTGCGCCATGCGCGCGGGATCGTCGAAGGGCTGGGCCTGGAGGTGGCCACGCCCGACGAGGCGAGACAGATCCTGCAACTCAAGGGCGCCAACAAGGTGGCTTTCTGATCCTGCCAAAGAGCATAACCATACAACTCCTCACGCGAATGCCAGCTTGTTGCTTCTGGTGCAAGCACAAGCCCAAACCTAGGACGGTGGTTCCTCTAGCAAGGCAGAAGCGGTGCAACGAATTCCCGGACTCGCGCCAGATTCCTGTAAGCGCACGGTCATCCCACCCTTGAGGTTCACGACGTAAGCGGCAACGATGGTGTCCACCAAACGAGATAGGTGGACACCATGAACGAAGCCAAGAACAAGACCCGTCGGCGCCACAGCGCCGAGCTCAAGCA
>Ga0265293_10005162_pt1 | contig 22103 bp, 13 predicted proteins | sample Munlanlewell138R_FD_192505 | JGI IMG/M metagenome (GOLD analysis project Ga0265293, IMG submission 192505) | Leachate microbial communities from a municipal landfill in Southern Ontario, Canada - Leachate well 138R | ecosystem: Engineered > Solid waste > Landfill > Unclassified | place: Canada... | reverse complement strand
TGAACCTGCTCAATGGTGCGACGGAGTCGCTCCAGCATTCGGTGATGGTCTCCGGCGTTGAGCTCCTCCGGGCCTCTCCACTCAATAGCGTTCAGGAAGCCCTCCTCATCCAGCCAATCACCGATGTTGTCGTTCACGATCTCTCGGCGAACCAGAACACTGATCTCTTCGGCTTTTTCGGACTCACCGCGGGCCATCTGCAAATACTCGCAGACCCGTTCGGGAGGGGGCAAGTGCAGACACTCGCCGACCAGTTCCTTGACCAACTTCAAGAGGAAGGGGGCATCTTCTTGGAGGGGCTGGCAGGCCCGGGCCCCTTGAAAGGGTAGAGAATTGGATAGCCAGCGGTTGAGTTCCCACAAGCCGAGGGCATGCTCCATATGGGAACTAAGAAAGTTGATGGAGTGCCCCATGACAACCTCGGCCGCCTCAAACAACAGGCTGCCGTTATGGGCCGCCCGCTCGGACTGGCTGTGAGTCACCCACTTGGCAGGAAGGCCAAAGACCGGATCGATCGCTTCCAGGCCCAAAAGTGATGAGAGAGCGGCTTCCTCTCCAACCGCCAGAATTTTGGTGGGGTACAGCACAAAAGGCTCCGATTGAAAGGGTCCGAGCGATAATTGGTAGCCCCAGCTTTCATCGATTTCCTGATGCAGTGGCTCGATGGTGAATCGCGGCAGCGGCCATCCTCGTTCGTGACAGGCGAGAACCAGGCCATTACTGAGCTTGGCCCGCAAATCACCGGTGAGTGAACGAAAAATTTCACCCTGAGACTCGCCCAGCGGACAAAACAAGCGCACGATAAGACCGCCGCTTCGGGGCTCTCCGGCACTCCAGCGCGCGAGGTACCATGCCCCCGGTTGCCCTTTCCCGGCGCTCTCTAGAAACTGCTCTAGAAGCTCCTGATTGGCCCAGTTCCCATCGTCCAGACGATAGGCCACTTCCAAAAGCTCTTGACCCTGATGGTTGCTCAACGGTTGCTAGTTTTGGGGGGGTCGATGAAGAACGCCTGGCTGTTGGCCAGTTCCTGATCGAAATAGACATCGACTTTGTAGCTGCCGCTATGGAAGCCGCCGGGGGGAGCTTCGTAGGTAAACACGGCGTCCTTTCCAGGGCCTGGTGCGGGACGGTTGGAAACGGCGATCAGCTCACCCGACTGCAGTTTGTCGACCTCCACAGCCGACCAGATGGTTCGAATGTTGGTGCCCGGCGCGAGCTCTTGACCGGATACTCTCAGAAAGATCTTCTGATCCTCGCTTTTAAAAGAGGTCTGGGGTTTTTCTGCTTCCAGGTTCGGTACCAGTTCCACGTATTCAGGATCGGGCATGGATTCGGGGACATGATCTTTCGCTAGAATTTCGAAGCGATCGAGACCTAAGACCTGGTCGGAATTCTTGGCTTTTAGAACCACCTGATAGGGGCCAGGTTCCCATCCGTTTTCGGGGGCGCTCAGCCGAAAGGTTCGCTTACGGGGCGGCCCGGAACTATTCACAGGTGCGGAGAAGGGGGCGCTTTCGTCCATCACGCTCCGGTAGCTCGCCACCACCTCCACCTGGTCGTCCAGGCCCTCCGGAGTGGCAGTCAGATAGATCGCCTCCTGGTCCAGGGCGAATTTTGTGCGCGCGAGTCCCGAGACCGAGTCGGAGATGATGGTCGCCTTGATGGTACCGGTTATCGGAACAGCCTGCTTCTGGGCCGAAAAGGGGTCGCTCTTTACAGCTGTGGCCCCGGGGGTAGATGTGGGGGTCAGGGGTGTTGGCTCAGAACCCGGGGGCGGTCCGAAATTGGGAGCTTTGATGGGGCCGCTCGTTGCAAGCGCCTGGGGGCTGGCCGGGGCCTCAGGCGCGTCGGGTGTCTGGGCAACGACGTCGGGTGTAGCGGTGGAATCGGGCGTGGCTTCCTGGGGAGCCGGTCTCATTCGGCTGAGGCCATAGGCCAGAATCGCCAACGTTAAGAGTAAAATTGTCACCCACTTGGTCATAAAAAGCAGTTCGATCGACGATCTGATCTACCCTTTAACCCGGATGATGGGAGAAAGGTAGGCCCTGGTCTGGCTCCGAAGCCCAGCCTATGGATTTTGACCCCAGAGACCTGATCGAAGCAAACCTGGCCCTTTTGCAAGAGGCGGCCGCCCTGGCCGAGCCGACACCTGCTTTGCTCATGACCGTGGCCACCTGGGGTAGGGGGGCTGATCCTGCGCAGCTCAAGGCACTTCAGCCCTATCGTCACGGCCTGGGTTTCAACGGCTCGGTGGTGGCCAGAGTGCCCCTTGAGCAGGCCAGGGACTGGATCCCCGAAGATGCTTTTTTACAACTCCAGGCGGAGGCGGACAAAACCCTGGTGTACTCCGCGGTGTTCAAAGATTGGGTTTTGGAGCCGCTATAAAGAGGCCCGGCATTTCGCCGGGCCCCTTTGACGGTTACGCCGTCGGTTCGTCTTTGTGCATCCAGCCCGCCAGGAAGAAGCTGAGCACGAAGCAGATCGCTGCTCCGGTCAGGCTGGCCAGGCAGATATTGTAGAAGACCGGGGTATAGATCCCCAGGGTCTCGGCGGGCGGAGGGATGGAGGCGGCGCCCACCGATTCTCCTCCGTGAGAGACCCCGGTGAACTGGGCGATCACGGCGGCCAGGTAGTTACTGAAAGCCAGAGCCAGGAACCACGAGCCCATCACGGTGGAAACGATATTGGCCGGGGAGAGCTTGGTGACCATGGAGAGCCCCACCGGCGAGATACATAATTCACCCGTGGTGTGTAGCATGTACCCCAGAACCAGCCATCCCATCCAGACCATCCCTTGTTCCGTGGCCTGCTGCGCTCCGATGTAAAAGGCTCCGAAACCCAACCCAAGTTGAGTCAAGCCCAAGGAAAACTTGACCGGAATATTGGGTTCTATGTTTTTGGAAGCCAGCCAGGTCCAGAGTCCGGAGAAGACCAGCCCGAAGGTGAGGATGAAGGTGGGGTTCAGGGATTGGAAGATGGAGGCCGGAGTCTCCGTTCCACCGATCGGCATACCCACGTGTTCTTCTCCGATCAACACGTTGACCTCTCCTTTAGCCAGGCGCTCCACGGCTTCGGCGTCCAGGACACCCAGCTCGGCGAGTTCCGAGCCAACCAGAGTGTCGTTGACTTCCACGATCAAAGTTTCACCGAGGTCCCGCTCATCCAGGACGCGCCATTGCGGGCCTTCACGATTGGCGTCTTCTCCTTCTGTTGCAGCTTCCGGAACTTTATACCGCTGGACCGAAGTCACGGTCTTGCCGACAGCCTGGCTATCGACTTTGAATTCCAGGAGACCATTGCCTTCGGCTTTCTCGGCGGCTTCTTTGAGAGCCGCGATTTGGGCTTCATCCAGCACCCCCTGGCCGGGAAGTTCAAGACCGATCAGGTTTTTATCGAACTTCACCTTCAGAGTAACGCCGATATCATCTTCGGTCAGTTCTCGTTCCAGATAGTACTGCTCAACGACCTTGACCTTCTTGCCCAGGTCGCCCTCGTCCACCTGATAGGCCAGAAACCCGGGCTTTTCTTTCCCAGCCCGGTCTATGCCCCCGGCCCGGAGCCGGTCGAGTTCATCGATGGTGAGGATGCCGAAGCCGGGAATCGGGTAGCCGAGTTGAGCCTGGTTGAGGTCCAAGGTCAGGGTCTGGCCGATATCTGCTTCGGTCAGGACTCGTTCTTCAGAGACCCGGTCAACGTTTCGGTCGGTGAAGTTTGTGACCGAGGAACCGGCCTGCTCAAAGAACGCCCAGAAGAGCATGGAGAAAAACATGAGGACCAGCACCACCAGCAGTCGTTCCCGTTCGATCTTGGGCCGGGTAATGATCTGGTAGAGGAGCCAGATGAGGGCGATACCACCGAAAATAGAGAGAACGTAACCGGCCAGTTGATCTCGACGCAATAAGAAAGCGATGGCGGGAATGGCCAGAGCGGTCACGATGTAGACGGGGATAACAGCCGCGAGCCCCATGTTCTTGGCACCCTGGGGTTGCAAGCCCGCCCAATCAGGGAGGCCACCCCGGCTGAGCGCGGTGACTGCGATCACGGCGGCGATCACCATGGCCCCCGCGATGAGGGAGTTCAAAACCCGGAAAGGTCCCGGCTCGGAGATCATTATCAAAGTTGAGGCCGCGCCCAGGGCTCCCACGCTGATGGTGAACATATTGACCTGACGAGGGGCGATGAAGATCAAAAGACCCACCAGCATGCCGCCGGTTGCCAATCCAAATCCGTAGTGCCAACCGTAGGTCTCTCCGATGTAGCCGCAGATCAGCGGCGACATAGCCGCTCCCAGGTTGATCCCCATGTAAAAGAGAGTAAATCCGGCATCGCGTCGTTCGCTTCCGGACGGATAGAGCGACCCCACCATGGTAGAGATATTGGGTTTGAAGAAACCGTTACCCACCACCAAAAGAGCCAGGGCTATGTAGAAGGGAGTGGAACTTTCCACTCCCATCAAGAGGTGACCGGCGGCCATCAGCGCGCCACCCAGGATCACTGCGTGCCGCTGTCCGAGAAGCTTGTCGGCAACGATTCCCCCGATGAACGGGGTGGCATAAACAAGCGCGGTATAAGCACCATAAACCCCGTAGGCTTGACCATCGTTAAGACCCAAAAACCCCTTGATCATATAGAAGACCAGGAGACTCCTCATGCCGTAGTAAGAGAATCGCTCCCACATTTCGGCGAAAAAGAGTGTGAATAGACCCACCGGATGGCCGAAGAGAGTTTCCTCTTGGCCGCGTTGACTCATGTTTTCCTCCAATAAAAAATCTTTTCAGCTCACGATCCTCTAGACCGTGTCGAACGTAATAGCCGGAACCCAACATTAATACCTGCCTGCCTCAATAATTGGAAGGGAATGTTAAAATTGGGCGAAAACCATCCGATGAATTATGACGGCACTGGTGACATTTCCATCTCCCGGTGAGATTTCCGAGCTTTTAGAACAGAGCACCCGGCCCTCCGATCCCACAATCGATCTCGCCACCCTGGAGCAGTACTACCAGGGCTGGCCCTATCCCAAGAGCTTGGATTTTTGGGAGGGTTTTATCTACGCCGATCTTTGCGAGCAGGTGGGTTGGGCTTATTTTAAACATGAGGAATATTCCTCGGCTCTGGCGGCCTGGCGCGAGTGCCCATGGCCCTCCAGCGTCGAAGGAGAGCGCCAGGCGGTAGCCGAGTTGCTCCAGCGAGCCTACGACGACCAGAGCCTCATCATCGGTCCTCCGGTCGCCGATTTGATCAATCAAGGTCGGATTCAGTTGGGCTCGATTCTCTCGACCCTGGACGACTCGGCCTCGGAACTCTTTCAGGCGGGCTCGGGGATCGGGTACGTGGTCATTTCCCGGGTGGTCAAGCCGGAGGGCCTCTATCATCTGAGATTCGAGTTCGATGAAACCACCCTTTTTTACGTCTCGTTCTTGCCGGCTGAGGTCTACTTCAAACTCAACACCGCCCGCTCTTATTTTCAGATGGGCGAAGCGAGGGAGTGCGCGAGTTGGCTGCTTCGGGCGGCCTTCCACTCGGCCAATGAAGGCTTATGGCCGGAAGCGTTCTCTTTTCTAGAAAAGGCTCTGCAGTTGGATCCGGAGAACACCAGCGTGGCCCGCTCTTTGACCAATCTCCAGATCAAGGGAGTTGCTCCAACACTTGCCTCCCGGGTCGTGGTGGAACGGGTGCTCGCCCAGCCCGAACCCCTGGTCCGCTGTGCCAGGCGTACTTCCGAGCCGCCCCACGTTCAGCCGGACTGGTTGGAAGGCAAGCTCAAGCTGCCTCCTGGATTTCGAATCGCCCGCTCGGAAGTTTCGGGTCGCATCGCCTCTCTGGGCGTCATGCCCACCGAAAGAGCAAAGAACTACGTTCTTTCTCATCCCAACGATGTTGGTCCCTGGCCACTGATACTGCCCGCTACCTGGGAGCCTCCCCAGATTCTGCCGGAGGCGCAGGTTGAGAAAAACTTTTCTTTGATTCGCGGGATAAGCCTGGAAGAGCTAGGCCTGTGGAGGGACAACTTTCGTCCCGTACTCGGTGAATTGTCAGAGCAATGGCCCGAAGAAGTGGGGCGCTGTGGCGATACCGAGGTGGTCGACTTTGCTCTGCCCGAGCAGATGAAGGTGGGTGTTTTTGCATGCGCTGAGTTCTGGCAGATCCCCGCCCTGCTCCAGCTCCATCTGCCCGATCTGGGCTCGGAAGCTCGATTGGCGGCCTGGTGGAGGCGTTTGAGCAAACGTTGGGGAGCGCGCCCTTTTCTGATGGCCGACGATATCATCTGGTTTCGAATGGAGAAGCTGCCGGAGGAAGAGCGGCGAGAGCTTTTCCTGGCAGACCTGGTTAATATGAGTCACGACGTGGCTGAGTGCTTCGAACCTGCTATGATAAAGCAGGCCGGAGAGCAGTACGTGTTTCCTCTGCCGATGCAGCTCGGGTTTAAGTTGGACAAGGCTTAGCCTCTAAGGCTTTACGGGTGTGGTGACCTGAAAGTAGGTTACCAGATCGCTTTCCACCCCCACGTGCCAGCCCTGGCTCCAATTGTGTAGTACGTATTTCTCTTTTTCGTTTCCCTCAAGCTCGTAGTCTCGGCCGAGATGGGATAGCACAGCATCCACATCACTGCCTACTGCTACTCCCTGGCGGGTCGTGAAATGGGGGGAGCGGGTGGTGACCGAAGTCACCCGACCCTCCTGGGCGTAGACCACCAGGCCGAGCTCTTCGTAGAGATGCATGGTCCCTTCGGGCATCGGTCTTTTCTGACCACTTCCAAGGTCCTGGGTAACCTGTTCCATGGATAGCCCGAGGGTTACCGGTCCGATCCGGGACCCCGGTACAATGAGAGCATCCAAGATCGACTTTTCGGTGGGGGTCGGATTGACGGCCGGGTTGCCGGGGGAGCGATAGATCTCGGCGACGGTGGCGAGCAAAAAAAGGACCAGAGAGGAGACCAGTACGACCCGCAATCCCAGGGCTACCTTATGGCTGTGCTCTCCTCTTTCTTTTCCCATAGCCTTATTATTGTTCATCCAAAAAAATGTTCCCCTAAGGTTCGATCGGTGATATTCAATGGTAAACTAAAACTAGATGTGAATAAAACTCCAATAGCAGATTTATCACCTTGTGCTTCTCGCCAATACCCCTTACAATGAAGTAGGAACTTCGGTTCCCACCTCGGCGGATACCCCTCCCCCCCAATCCCGCCGGGGTTTTTATATTTTTAGGGATCTGCCTACCAGGTATTAGCAACCCACCGAAAGAAACATTAGGTGAAAGGTCAGGTGTAATCCCAAGATGTCGAACACTCAGGTGGCATACAACGAAAAACGGTTTCGCAGGGGCTCTTTGTTGCTCTTGTTCTTGTCGGCTCTGAGTGCCGCCTCCACGGCGGCTCTGTACTACGGATTCGACATACCGGTGTTTTACACCACTTCGTTGGCCGTCCCGGTTGTAACGGATATCGCGTTGAAGACCTTTTTTGCCGGTTGGATCTGGATGGAAAAGGTTCGATATTACTGGTTTTTGGGTTCGCTGGTGCTAGCGGCGGTGCTGGGTGGTATCGCCCTGATGTCCACTGGAATTTCCCTTTCCGGCCACGCCTTGTCGGCCTCTTTCTCAAAGAAGCGAGTCAACAAGGTCTTTTCAGCCCTCGGTATCGCTCAGTTGATGAGCGCCAGGGCACTTTCCGCTTTCGGTTTACTTTTCTACCTGCTGGACGGGGTGGTCTCGGTGGCGCTCGTTCTGGCCTGGCCTCAAACCTTTACCCCGTACTATCTCTTCCTTATGGGTAATCTGCTGTTGCACCTGGTGGCCCTGACCTTTCTCGGTTACTCCTTTTCGGCTCGAGTTGGAGGAGGAGCGGAAGACCAGAGCGTGGTCGCTCCCGGACCCGGAGAGCCCGTCTAAACCCCGAAAGACTCCCTGACCAGGCCTTCCATCTCTTTGCGCAGGGCCGTTACCTTCAGGGCTAGAGTGAGTTGAGAGCGCGTGCGGACCAGATTATGTTGAGGGTACTTGGCGCCGAAGTACCGGTCTTTTTGTAGATAGTCGGTAAAAAAGCGGAGAGCCAGTTCATAGGTCAATAGGAAGACCGAGTAGACCATTCGGTCGATTTCTGCCTGAGAGACCGAATCTTTCAAAACTTCTGCGTAGCCTTCGACCAGGGCCCCAAAGCGCTGCAGGTCAATCTGGATCTCATCCAGGTCTTCGGCATCTTCGGGGGCAGGACAGATCGAGGTCCGGCAGAGGTCCCCAAAATCCATGAGCCAGTTACCCTCCATGACCGTATCGAGGTCGATCACACAGACCACCTGGTCGGAGCCTTCTTGGAATAGACAGTTATTGAGTTTGGTGTCGTTGTGGCTGACCGCGTGTACGACCTGGGGTGGCAGCAAGCCGTGCAAGCCGAACTCGGGGAAGGAGTTCGCCGACTGTCGTAGGGCGAAGTAATCAGGGAGGGCTCGGCGTTCGTCAGGAGCGTCTCTCCAGGCCTTTTCCATGGCTTCGAAGCGTTTTGGGGTGTGGTGAAAATCGGCGATGGTGGGGTGTAGAGTGAATCCCTGGTGGGCGGAGAGGGTCTGCCCGAAGCGGGCAAAAGCACGAGCAGCATTCTTCAGGTGGGCCGGGGAGGGAGGGATGTCGTAGGTCAGAGTATCCGGATAATGAACCGAGCACCGCCAGGTTCCGCCATCCTGGTCTCTGGCCAGATAGGAATCACTCCCAGCCACAGTCAGAAAATCCAGGGTGGGCTCCCCTCGCTGTCGCATGGCCGCGGTCACCTGGGTGATGTTGCCCATCATGAGCTGAAGGTCGGGAAAGACCTCGCTGTTCAGTCGCTGGAAGACGTGCTGTCCGGCACTGGACTCAACCAACTCTGTGCGGTGAATGTGACCGCTACCCAGGGGCTTTGCCTCCACATTTTCGGCCTGGGGTAAGAAGGCCTTGACCACCTCTTGCGGCACCCTCATAACCAGAGCTTCTCCCGATAGGTTCCTTGCTCGATCTTCTGGGCGATCCCCTGGACCACGGTCTGTTTGTCTTCCGGGTATGTGACCCCTAACCAGTTCTGCTCACTGACAAGGACCGTCACCTGGCCCAGTCCCTTTTCGCGCCAACGATCCACGGCGGCAGGTAGGTAAAACTCTCCCCGCTGAAGATTCTTTTCGTCACCCTTGATCTGAGTCAGATAGGCTGCGAAATCGTGTTTCAGGTAATCCATAAAGCCCGACCCGAAACCCCAACAGTTCATGGATACCAGCGTCTGATCGGAAAAGACCGAACCGCTATCATCGTCGACGACCTGCTCTTCATCCAGTCGCCGCAGTTTAAGGCGTTCGGCGATCCCCCCCAGAATGCCGTTCTCCACTTGGCAGACGCCTCGGGAGACGGTGCCGGAGGGACTCAGAGTGTTGCTGAGGCGAAATCCCACCATGCAGGGGTTGGGGTCTTCTCTGGTCAGGTGCTCGGCCAGCCTGGCAAAGGCCTGGTCTCCATAATAATCATCAGCGTTGATGGCTATGAAGGGGGTGGTCACGTGGTGGCGGGCGGCCCAGACCGCGTGGCCGGTGCCCCAGGGCTTTTCTCGTTGAGCGGGGTCGATCTGCCCTTCAAATCCTTCTGGAATATCCGAAAACTCTTGATAGGCGATGCTCACCTCGAGGTTGCCGGGAAGCCGGGACAGGATGCTCTCTCGAAAGGCCTCTTCGAAACTCTCTCGGATCACAAAAACCACTTTGAAGACTCCTGCTTTCACCGCATCGTGAATCGAGTACTCCATGATCACTTCGTTGTTCGGACCAACGCCGTCCAATTGCTTCAGTCCACCGTACCGACTCCCCATGCCGGCGGCTAGAATAACTAGGGTTAAATTACGCATGGAATCTTATTCAATTATGGATAGCGGCTCCCTGCAGCAAACGACTCGCCGTCTTATCAATTGGAGCGAGGGTTTGGACAATTTTAGAGGAAAATCGTGGAGAAGAACCGCCTGAACAAGGCAAGGGTGGACTCTTTTGCGAATAGAATAGAACACACCTTTAAGGTCCGGTCCTATAGAGAATTCAAACGACCATACAACCCGGACAGAGTCCGGTGAAAATGGGGACCTCCTGGCTCCCTCTGGTTTGGCGATTTCAGAAATAGGGGAGTCCGGGGCCGAGGCAGTCGAGGGGTCTGTCGAGATTCCGCTGGATGAATCGGAGCCACCTGGTGACGATCTCTTCGAGTCCGAATCCGAGGACTCCAAGCCAGAACCTGAGATTGAGCCAGAACCGGAAGCCGGGACAGAACCCGAACCGGAACCCGAACCAGAACCGGAGCCTAAAGCTGTGGAACCGGAGCCAGCTGTGGACGAGGCGGCTGAGATCGAGGCTTGGTTGGCGGTGGTGTGCCGGAACATTGATGGTCCGGAGGAGCCGGAACCTGAGCCGGAACCCGTAGCAGAGCCAGAGCCGGAACCGGTAGCTGAAGTGGAGCCCGAGTCCGAACCACAGGCCGAACTCGTAGCCGAAGTGGAATCGGAGTCTGAGCCCGAGCCGGTCGTCGAAGCGGGGCCGGAGCTGGAATCGGAGCCAGCAGCGGTAGCAGAAGTGGAGCCCGAACCGGTAGCCGAGCCCGAGCCGGTAATAGAACTGGAGCTGGAGTCAGAACCAGAACCAGTTGCGGAAGCTGAACCGGACTCTGTGATTGATGCGGAATCAGTATCCGAACCCGAACTGGTAGCAGAAGCTGAAGCTGAGCCGGAACCAGTAACCGAGCCCGAGCCAGTCGCAGAAGTGGAACCGCAGCCGGACCCAGAATCGGAGCCGGAGCCGGAAGTGGCGATGGAATCGGAACCTGTTGCGGAAGTGGAGCCGCAGCCAGAACCCGAACCCGACAAGGTGGCGGCTCTTGAGGCTGCTGAGGAAGAGGGGCTTCTCCAGCTTGCTACGGAACCCGAGCCTCCCAAGCTTACTCTAAGCGCCATGCCGGCCGTGATCATCTCTCCAGACGAAACGGAGTTGGTGGGGGCGGTCAAGGCTCCCACGCTGGATGAGGTCTGGGGAGCACCCGAGCCGCCCTCTCAGACCGAGCTTCTGTCCGGTCCGGCCGTGGAGAGCGAGGAGCCCACGCTCCTCGGTGGCAGTGTGCAATCTGCTGATGAAGTGGACGCCATCTTTACCGTTCCCGAAGCCCGGTCTTACGAGACCATGGGCTTGGAGGAAAAGCCGGCACTCAAGGTCCAGCCTACCATCGAACTGAATCCCTATGAAACGGTTGGGCTGGATTTCAAGCCCGAGCTGAAGAAAAGCCAGGCCGAACCGGCCCCGCCGGAGGAGCCCAAGTCTTACGAAACCCTGCTCGACTTCCAACCGGAGGTCAAGCCACCGCCGACCACTGAGGCCGAGCCACCGGCAGCCTCCGAGACCCTCACTCTAAATTATAAACCGGACAATCAAAGGCCCGCTTTTCCCAAGTCGAAAGCAGACCTTCCGCCTCCAGCCCGGGGTGTCACCCTGGATGCAGAACTGCTGAAGTCAGCGAATAAACCTGAGAAGGCGGGTTCAGAGCCTTCTCCATCCAAACCCTTGAGTGCTCCGGGAGCTAGTCTTAAATTGCTGGAGCAAGCTCTCCATAAGGCCGTGCCCGGCAAACTACCGGAGGGGCTAAAGAAAAGATCAGTACTGGCCATTCGACACGTCTTTACGCTGGGCAACGTACAGCGGGCAGCGGTGCTGGTGGAAAATGAGCAAGCAACCGTTGAGGCTTTAGCAGTAGGAGGCTTCAGTTCCGAACTCGATTCCATGGATCAGATCCCTGTTCGGCTGCTACGTGCCACCAAGACTTCTGGTAAACCGTTGTTGATGGTGGATTGCATTCGAGATCCTCGATTTGCCAAAGACCCCGTGGTGACAAAGTTTCAGATTCATTCGGTGGTCTGCATCCCGTTCACCGACAAAGAGTCCGGCTCCAGAGGGTACCTGTATCTGGATAACTGTGCGCTGCCCAACGCCTTCTCCTACTCGGACCTGGAAGGTTTGACCGATTTTGCCCACAAGTTGGCCACCCAGACCGACTTGAGCGAATACGATACCACTCCCGTTCATAGCCCTTCAGAGGAATTGCACGTAGAGTTGCAACCCGTCTCACCGTGGTGGTTTGTGACCGCCATCGTGGCGGCCATAATCCTGGTGACTCCGGCGCTGTATAGCACTTTCACCAAAACCGACGCCCCGCCGCCGAGGACCACCAGCGCCACTCAACCGGTCGAGAATCCGGCCGCCGTCATTCAAGGTTTCATCAGATCGCTAGATGCCCAGAGCTATGAGGGCGCCTATAGCTATCTTTCCAAAGACCTGCAGAGTAAGGTTTCGAAGGAAGATTTCAATGCCAAGATCAAAGCCGACATGGCCAGGTACGATAAAGCCTGGAGGTTGAGCAGGGTGAATATCCGGGGCGGCAATCTGGATCAGGAGGCTCTGAAGAGTTTCCGGGTTACGGTGGGTCATAGCGGACCCTGGGACTGGACCTTGCAGAAAACCGACGGGAAGTGGTATCTGCACGAATTTGAGGGTGGGCTGTCTATTCCCTGAATTTGAATCTGGCTTTTTTGGCTTTGCGCACCTGTGCCTGGTAATCGCGTCCGTAAAGGGTTTGGCGGATCTTTTCACTCAAGGGAAAGACCTGAGCCCTGGCCAGCCAGTAGACGGCACTTCCGCTTTCGTCGATCACTCGACCCTCTTCTAAAGCCAGGGAGACCTCGGCCAGTCCGGCTTCCAGGAGGTCTCGGGAGAGAGCCTGGAAGTGGCCTTCAGTGAGGGGGTCCAGAAACTGAAACCTGGGGGCGTAGAAGACGGCATTGTGAAAGTGCTGGGGATAGGTCAGGACCAGGTCTACGTCCAGGCTCTTGACTTGCTCCACCATAAGTTCCGTGCCCTTTTCCAGGAGTTGGAGCCCCGGGTGCTCCTGGCCCGGAAGCTGGGGCAGTCCGTCTTCGAATCGAGCGCAGGGATCTTGAAACCGGACCCAATCGATCACCAGGGTGGAATACGGGCGCTCACTCAAATCGCCGAGGACTCTCTCAGTGGTACGGCGGGTGGTGACTTCCACCAGCAAGTGCTCAGTCTCTCCGGCCCATCCGGTGATCCGGAGAGTCCCTTTGAAGGGCTCACATTCCAGTTGCGGGGTCACTCGAGTGTAGCCACGCCGCTTGAGGTGAGGAAAGATACCGAATTTTTCGAAATCGTCGATCAACTCTTCGACCGTGTATCGACCGAGCCAGAGCCCCCTGTGATTGGTGAGACCGTTGTCAAAGTCTTCGGTCGATAAAGAAATCTCTATCGTATCGGGTATGGTCAACTTGTTTCGCATGACAATTTTTCTCAGTATACCCGATTCTGCGGGCGGTTGCTCATCCACTGCAAGGAGCCTGGGGAGACGTACCGAAGTCATGGAAGGCAGAGGCGAAGTATGGCTCACGATTTTATTGGCCGAATAAACAAATCCCAGGAATTGAGAGGCGGCGGCGAGGTCAACGCTCCAGCCGCACCGATTGTCCGTGGTGATCCCGCTCTGGCTCGGTTGCAAGGACTGGGCGAGCCAGGCGCTCCTCGTTCGGTCAGCGATGCCGCCATGTTTACCACCGAAATGCACCGAGCTTCAGAGACGCCTGAAACTCAGATGTCTCAACGCTCCATCTGGAGTAGCCCCCAGGTGACCAAGGCGCTGGCCGTAGGTGGGATGCTGGTGGGGTGTGCGGCGGGAGCTTTCGCCCTGGGGGGAGCAGGCTTTTTTCTGGCCATGGCGGCTGAAGCGTTGGCTTTTGCCGGCAGTATGTTGATGAACAATTCTGCTATGGCCGAACTGGAAGAAGAGAACCGGCGATTGCGTGAAAAGGCCACCCGGGATCCATTGATCGGCATCAACAACCGTAGTGCCATCGACGAAATTCTGCACGATCAACTTCTCCGAGCACCCTTTCGACAAGGCTCGGTTTCGGTCATTATGGCCGATGTGGACCACTTCAAATCGGTCAACGATACCTATGGACACCAGGTCGGAGACGAAGTTTTGATCGAAGTCGCTCACCGGGTCAGCCAGGGGATGCGCTCCCAGGATTCGGTAGGCCGTTATGGAGGCGAAGAGTTTCTCATGGTTTTGCCAGGGATCAGCGGTACCCAGGCGGTTCTGATCGCCCATCGCATTCGCCTCTTGATAGCACAGGACCCGTTTGATACAGCGGCCGGCGATCTTTCCATCACCATGAGCCTGGGGGTGTCTTGTACCGATTTCCCGGAGTTGCAGTCTCCTGAATCCCTGGTAAAGGCGGCGGACGAAGCCCTGTACAGAGCCAAAAACGAGGGTCGCAACCGGGTGGTTCTGTCTGTTTTACCCCAGGGGTAGGGGCGTACAAATGGAACCCAAAAAGGTCAAATTTGTAACATGTCTGTTAAAGCTGGTAACATCGGTGTTACAAGTTAACAATTCTGTAACAAAATACAACATGCCCGCACCCTTTCAATCCGCCATACTTAAATCAGCGGAGAGTTCGCGAATGGACATGAGCCCATCGGGGGGTCTCCGGGAGAGGTACGTGTTGAAAGGCATGAATCGAAAACCCGTAAGTCAGGTGGTCTGAAAATTGGTGTTGCGCGATGCCAAAGGACGGCTTCTGTATCACGACCTTCGTGACCAGGATCCGGATGTTTGGGAGCCGGCCTGCCACCGCCTGGGGGAGATGGCCGCTGCCGACCCTTCCGCTTACCGTGTTCTCTGCGATCTTTTGCTTTCTCGAGTACCTGAACTGCGCCTGCGCGGACTGGTGGCCCTGCGGATTCTGGCTCCCGCCAAACCCGTGGAGGTGGGACGCTTCCTCACCGACCGGGTGGCCGAGGCCCGGGTAAACTACGATCCGGTCCTGCTGGACGTGACTTTCTTTGCCTTTACCGCGCTTCCCAAGCCTACCGGCAAAGAGTTGGTGGCCGGCTACTTGACCGATCCTCACGAGGGGATCAGAGCTTCCGCCGCCGCTGCACTCTGCTTTTGGCCGGAGTGGCCGGGAGGAACCCTGGAAAGGCTAGCCGGGGATAGCTCGGTGGAAGTACGGGCCGGTCTGCTCACCGCCCTGGCTGAACTGGAAGACTCTCCCGAGCGTAGTCGCGCCTTGGCCATCTTGAGACAGCAGCAAGAACCGCTGCTCACTGAACTGCTGGACGAACTGGAACAGGAAGCACTTTCCGACCCGCCCGATCCGGTTTCAGCTCCTTTGAGCGAGGTCCAGATCACCCGACTGCTCCACAGCGCCAGGCCCAAGCCGGTGGACATCTCGAGACTCGAGCAGGCCGTGTCGGAAGATCCCGAACTTGGAGTTATGCTGGTTCGAGAAGGGCTTGAGTCCTCGGGGAGCACGGTCATCCTGCAGCAGTTGGCGGATCTTTGCCGGACCAACGGCCTGGGCACTCTCTTTCGAACCTGGGGAGCCATCCTGCGCTTGCGTTACTTGCCGGCTAAGGAGTTTCTACTGGGTACGCTGGGCGTCTTGGACGGGCATTCTCAAGACGATTTCTTGTTGCCCCTTCGAGAGTTCTTGAAATCCTGCGCCCGGGCCGTCGATGGCCAGACCACGCTTGAGTTGGTGGAATGGTGCAAGCAGAGTCAGGAGGGCCGTCAAAATTCCACTCTGCTCAGTGGCTTGGCCCTGGCTCCGGAGGCCTGGGAGTGGCTCGAGGCCCTGTCTCAGACCGGAGCCGAGTTCGAAGGAGCGAGCCTTTTTCAGTTGTCCCATTTGAAAGCCGAGTTGATTCGAGTCGAGGGTTTACTGGAGGGTGAATGCCCGCGTCCGGAGCGCGATCTTTTGCAAGCCGTGATCAACGATTGGCAGCGGACTCTGAGCCGTGACATTGAACTTATGATGGGGGGTGAGGTCGCATGAGTACCAGCAAAGTAGGTGGTGGTAGCTCAACTCCGCCACCAAAGCCCGCCCCTAAGCCGGCAGCGACCTCTACGGCGAGCGCCGTCCCCAAGACCTCAACTCCGGCGGCGTCCACCTCCTCTACTGCCGGAAGTACGGGGACCGGGAGCAGCGCTGCCTCGACCGCTACCGGATCCTCAGCCAAGTCGAGCAGTACCGCAAGTACGGCTGACACTTCGAAATCCACGGACAGCACCAGTTCGACTTCCAAGACCGGAGAAGAAGACAAAAGTTCGTCTTCGGTGACTGACACCGAGGATAAGTTTGAGAAGAGCATAGAATCCGACAAGAACGAAAAAGACGGCAAGAAGACCAAAGAAAATTTCAATGACCGCTTTATAAAGAATCTTCGTCAGAATTTTGAACCCGAGTCATCGGAAGTCAAGAGTAAGGTCGGTGAAGTCGAGCAGACGCTGGCCAAGGACAAATTGACTGCCCTGACAGGCAAGGAGGCCATCGGGAAGCTGGAATCCATCACCGCCAATCTCGAAGCGGGCGGACAGAAGGATAATCTCAAGGAGCGCGTCGGTGAACTGAAAAAAGAGGTCGATGAGAGGGAACAGTCCGAGGAGAAGGCCAAAGCCGCCGCAGCTCGAGAGGCGAAGGACCGTGCCCTCGCCGGTGATGGAAAAACTGGGGCCGAAGCCGACAAGGTCGAGGCGACCGGCGGAGTTGAGGGCGACATCCGATCGGAGTTGAAAGAGGAGCGACAGCGGCTCAATCAAGGCTCTGAAGAGGGGCCGGACGGTCAACCCACCGCAGACGCCAGCACCGACCAAAAGGCGGTTAAGGCAGACTCGCCCGAGCAAGCGACCAGACAGCGGGAGTTGCGGGAGGCCGAAGAAGAAGCTAGGCAACGTCTGGCCGGTCTCAAGGAGAACAAGAACGAGAAGGCTCTGGGTGATATTCAGCGCGCTTACGATGAGGCGCTTACCAATAAGGACAAGACCCTGCAATCCTTGGAGCAACACCTTTCCGGGTACTACCCGGCGGAACAGGCCAAAGAATTGGCTCAGAAGGCGGTTGCTGATAAGGAGGAGTTCTACTCTCGTTTCGGAGGTCTGCACGCGCTGGGCGACACCGCGGCGCGAGAAAAACTGGCTTCTGTCAATCCCGCTGCGGCTGGGCTCTTTCCCCAGGAGCACACCCCGGAAGCACAGTTAGGGCAGGCGCGTGAAGGGTTGCAGGACCAGTCGGCCGACTCCGGTGGAGAATCTGTCAATGATGCGGCGGTCAGTGAATTAAAGAGTTCGGTCAATGCCGCCACGGATACTCGGGATGCTGAACTGCGAGGCCAGGCTCGGGAGTTGGCCGAAGCCGCGGGAACTTCGGTGGCCGGGTCCGTGGGCGAGGGGCTGGGCAAGGCTGTATCCAAAGGCTCCGAGTTCCTTTCCAGGGCTGCCGATGGAGTGGCCTCCAAGCTTTCAGATGCCGTTGGCGGGCTGTTCGGGGGCAAGTCCGAGGCTAAAGAAGAGGGCCTGCCTGAGAGCCGGAAAGACGGTGATTCCGAACAACAAACCCCCGCTGAAATTGAGAAACTGGAACCGCTCGCTGAGGATAAGCTTGAGGCGAGGAAGCTCGATGAAAAGGTACCTCTTGACTCTGATAGCAAGCTGAGCGAGGAAGCCGGGGAGTTGAATGGAGCGGGCGAGGGCAAGAAAGCCGAGACCGCCGAAAAGCTGGAGAAAGTTCAGCAGGTAGCCGGTGCTGAGGCGAAGGTCGAGGGCCTTGATAAGTCGGAGGAGGCCGAGAAGGTCAAAGAGGCTGAAAAGCTCGAGGGCACCGAGAAGCCTCAGGAGTCCGTGAAGGCTGAAGAGGCCGAGAAGACCGAGAAGACCGAGGAGGAAAAGCTATCCCTTGGTGAGAGCCTGGGCAGGGCTGTGGCCAAAGGCACTGAGCTCGTCTCCGAGGCGGCTGATGGAGTGGCCTCCAAGCTCTCCGATGCGGTGGGCGGGGTGTTCGGGAGCAAGTCCGAGGCGACGAAGCTCGACCCGAAGGTTGTCGATGACTCCGATGGCAAGTTGAGCGAGAAAGCCGGGGAGTTGGATGGAGCGGGCGAGGTCAAGAAAGCCGAGACCGCCGAAAAGCTGGAGAAAGTTCAGCAGCTAGCCGGTGCTGAGGCGAAGGTCGAAGGTATCGAGAAGCCCCAGGAAGCTGAGAAAGCCAAAGAAGCCGAGAAGACCGAAGGTGTAGAGAAGCCCCAGGAAACCGAGAAGGCCAAAGAGGCCGAAAAGGCGGAGGGTACCGAGAAGGCGGAGGGTACCGAAAAGCCTCAAGAAGCCGAGAAGGCGGAGAAGTCCGAGGAAGCGGATAAGGCTGAGGAAGCTGAGAAACCCGAGGAAACCAGCAAGCCAACAGAAGGCCAACTTTCCCATGAGGCGGCTCTCGAAGAGTCTCGGGCCAAGCTGGAAGAGTACCGGAAGGGTGATGACGCTGAAGCGCTTCAGAGCATAGAGGACGCCTTCAAGACCGCCAAGCAGGATCCCGATAAGACCAGAGCGGCCCTGGAGGAGCAACTGACGAAGCTCTACCCTGAGGAGAAGGCCAAAGAGATGGCCGAGAAAGCTCTGGAGAGCAAGGAAGATTTTTACACTCAGTACTCCAGTTTGCACGCCGGTGCCGCGGATGAGAAATCCAGAGAAGCTCTGGAACGTGCCAATCCGGAGGCCGGTGCCCTGGCCAAAAAAGAACAAGAGCAAGCTCTTCCCGATGCTACCACCCAGACCAGGGAAGAGCGGGTGGAGGGAACCACCAGGGCCATTCAGGACAGCTTCAAGGAGAAGGCTAACGCAGACCCCGAGCAGTTTGAAAAGCAATTGCGGGAGGCCTATCCGGATGCCAAAGATGATAAGATCAAAGACCTCCTGCAGCAGGCGCAAGACGGTACCTTTCCGGTTCCCGAGAATATCAAGTTTGTACCCGCCGACGATGATTCTCTGGGGACCGGCACGACCTCAAAGTTTGATGCCGAGAACAACCAATTGCTCTTATCCGAGGAGTTGCTCCACAACCAGGCCGGCCTACGACAGGCCATCTCGGACGGTACCGCTGCCAGTCTAGATAAGCAAATGGGTCTTGAGACCAGCCTCCTGGGTGGCTTATCGGGCGAGGACCAACTGGGTGGAAACAAACTCATGTCCTTTGTCCAGGACGAGGTAGCTGCTAAGACCAGCGATGCAGCTATCGCCCGGGAGAAAGGTTTCCAAGAACTCAACGCCGACCCGGAAAACAAGCAGCGCACGCAAGACTACTTGCAGTCTGAACTGGAAGATTTTTACATGCGCAGGGCCCACAGACACGGCGGTCCGGAGGGGGCCAAGGACAAGGCCCGAGAAAATGCCGCTGCGGCTATGAACGATCCCGAGTCGTTCGATGCCCTTTACTCCAAGCTTTATGAATACGGCGACGAGGAGCGGCGGGCGAAGCTTAGAGAACTGAACCCCACTATGGCTGCACTGGCCGAGGCGGAAATTAAAGAGAAAAGCGCCGAATATCAGACTCGCCAACTCCACGAGCAAACAGCCGGTAATAACTACGAACTCTATCGCGACGCCAAGAGCGAGGGTCCTCACCTCGACCCGATCAGTGATATCGCCGACGGGTTCGACCGGGCCAAAAAGGACGGTGGCACAAGTACTCAGCAAGCACTCGCCGAAGAATACATGCGCCGGGACCCCGACCTACGCCCTCGCCATGCAAACCGAATGGCCCAGGAAGCCCTGGCCAACGAGAAGAATCTTTATTCAAAGTTTTCCGCACTTTACAACACCGCCGACGAAGAGGGTAAGGCCAGGCTACGGGAGCTCAATCCGGAACTTGCCGGCCTTGCCGATCGAGAGAAGAAAGGTGAGTTAAAGACCGACGAGCAGTGGCGCCAGGATGTCCGTGATAGTCACGGGAACATTCCTTTTCTCGGCGACTGGATGGCCAATAACGCCATCTCTAAAGTGGAGAACAGACTGACCCAGACCAGTCAGTCGGATGACCAGCGTAACCTGGCTTCCATGTTTCAGAACCAGATCAAAGATCAAGCTACCAAGGATCCTGAAAAATTTACCCAGGATCTTAAAACGGCTTTCCCCAAGGCCAAGGACGAAACCATCGAGCAGTTGGTGCAAATGGCCCAGGAAGGCAACTTTCCGCTAGCCCAAAAGGTCAATTTCGTCGACAAGGACGACCCCATCCTCAACGGCCAGAACGCTTCCTACGACAGTCAGAACGGCAGCATTAATATTGACAAGGAGCTGCTGAAAGATCCCGATAAGGTCTTGTCGGCTTACGTGGAAGAAAACGGTCACCATCTGGACAAACTCCTGGGCGGCGGTGATAGCACCGGGGACGAAGGTCAGCAGTTCGGGGATACCGTGATGAAGAGCGGTGGTATGACCTTCCTCGACGCTCAACGGGCCAGGATCGATGAGGATTACGACTGGGTGATCGGTAACGACGGTAAGTTGAAACCCATCGAGAACCAGGAGCGATCCATCAGGATTCCACCGGCCAGTAATGTTGGGGTCACGCCGATTTCCAGCCCCGGTACCACGCCGGTGGTCAGTCCGGTTCAAGGAGGTGCGGACTTTTCGCTACCGGTTATCACGGATCCGGTCAAAGATGGAACAGCGACTCCGGTCACCGGACCGGTCACGCCTCCTTCCACGACCAAGCCTCCGGGGGGGAGTCAGCCCCCGGTGGTGCAACCGGAGCCGGACCCGGTGCGTCAGGAGCCGGTACGGCAAGAACCCGTGCGCCAGGAGCCGGTACGCACTGAACCGGTACGCACTGAACCGGTGCGCCCCGAGCCGGTCCGGCAAGAGCCGGTCAGTCCGCGCCCGGTGGATAACTACAAGCCACCCAAGGTCGATACCCCCGAACCTCAGCGTCCTAACAAAGAGGCTCAGGAGGCTCAAAAAGAGCTCAAAAATTTTGACCCCAACGACATTCGAAATCTCGACGAACTGCGCAAGCTGGACGACGCCATGGCCAGGCTTAAAGACTTGCCCAAAGCCATGGAGCAGTTGGATAAGCTGAAGGAAGCGCTCCAGGGGGGCAAAAATCTACCGGATTCTTTGAAAGATCTGAAGAATCTGGCTCAAACCATGGACAGCCTGAAGGGTCTGGCCAACAATCTCAGTTCGCTGGAACGCTTGGGCAGCCTACAGAGCCAGCTTCAAGATCTTCCTTCTAAACTCAGCAAGATGGACACCCTGCCAGCTGCGCTCGAGACCTTAGGTAATCTCAATAAGTCTATGGGAGATCTCCAGAAACTGCCCACGATGTTGGATCAGTTGAGGGATCTTCCTCGCCAGATGTCTCAACTTGAGCAGCTTCCCAAGACTCTCAACAATCTCAATAAGCTTCCGGACAATATCAATGACCTCGGCCGGTTGTCGGGCTTTCTGGATGTGGCCCGGGAGGTGCCTGGCAAGCAGATGCGGGCCAACGACGCCAGGGCGGTTGCCGCTGATCGGATCCTCACCGGCAAGGTGGGTGGAACTCAATCCCTCAAAACTTCAAAATCAGGACCAACCTTGCCGTCCGCCCAGTCTACGGTGACAGGTCCCAGCGGCAGTGAGACCGGAGCCAGGGCCGGCCGTATCGCCGGTGGTGGATCGACGGTGCCTTACGTGGGGCGCTTCGGGGGTGCCAACCCTGGCCTGGGGCCAGCCATCGGCCACGACGCTTCACGCCAGACTCAGGCCCGTCCGGGCAATATCCAGGCCTCCAAAGCGGTCTCCAGAGCCCCGGGGATCGCCCGGGCCGCTGCACCGGGATCTCCGGCTACGCCCAGCATGCCGGGCCCTAGACTCGGAGCTGCCGGCTCAGCTTCGGCTGCCTCTTCCGCAAAGCCCGGTCCGGCCACTCCGGCTGCCTCCCCCGCAGGGTCGGTCCGGCCACCGGCCGCGCCAACCGGGCCTCTGGCAAAATTTGGAATCACCGGGGTGGGACCTCGACTGAGCCCTGCGCCCGGCGCCGAGACCCCTCGGCCTTCGGCCCTGAAACCCGGGTTGCCCCTGGGCACTGGAAAACCCGCAGCACCGGTGGCCTCCATAGGCTCTGGTAGGAGCACTGCGGTGGCTCCCGCCCAAGTGCCTGCCGAAGAGTTGCAGCAGCTCACTCAAAGGCTCAACACCGCCGGCAACCGCCCGGAAAGCCAGAGCCTGTCGCGCCT
>Ga0265293_10005161_pt1 | contig 22108 bp, 39 predicted proteins | sample Munlanlewell138R_FD_192505 | JGI IMG/M metagenome (GOLD analysis project Ga0265293, IMG submission 192505) | Leachate microbial communities from a municipal landfill in Southern Ontario, Canada - Leachate well 138R | ecosystem: Engineered > Solid waste > Landfill > Unclassified | place: Canada... | reverse complement strand
CATCCATATTTTCAGGTTCTTGATTAAATTCATAATCAAACCAATCTATCATTTCTTGTGTAGGTAATTCTGTTCCTCTGTATGAAAACGACAGATTACTATTTTCATTCAAATTGAATTTTTTGAATGTATCTATGTATTTACTCATTTCTTTACTCATAGTTTTATCTTTATATATAAATATTCAGAAATAATTTTTTAAATACATACTTATCATTGTCGGCATCCCAGCAACAAAAGTGGCATATTCGAGAATCGTAATCTGCATCATCATAATCCCGCCCGCATTTCGGACATGAAGTTAATCCTCCTTCAAAATCATCAATATCATCTAAATAATCTTCCAATTCGTAAGCCATAATTTTTTACCCACCCACATTGAAGTTTCAATCTCCTACTAATTTGATTTCGCTAAATACCGCTTTCTCTCCCTGCCGAACAATCGGCTTACATCCCCTCCAGCGACGAATGAACCGTAGCGGGCAGGCACGCTCCCAAATGTCCGGTAATTTTTCAATAGGATAAATTATATATCCAAAACCAATAGCATCTTTTTTTTCCGCAAGCAAATCAATTAGATATATTTTATGACACTCATCGTAGGCAAATTCTTTGGCCTTAATTTTAATGCCATTAATTTTCACCGCGCTTCTCCTTAAAATTTTTGTATAGTTTCTGCTCTTTCTCTAACATTTTCTCGTATGCAAGATATGGCTTGGAGTTATCTTTACCAGTACCATGGCACGAACCACATGTTACCATATGCCCACATTCAGAACAAATGATTATACCCTGGCCATTGCATTCTTCACATTTTTCTTCTGGATATATCTTCTTAACTTCCGGATAAGCCTTAACCCATTCATCAAAGGTCATAAAATATGATTCGGTCATAACTTACTTCTCCTTGTTCTATCACTATTATCTACCCGACGGACACTTATTTTGGTCTGTTTTTTTCGGTAATTCTTGTACACACCTCAGTATTCTTATTGCAATCCAATAACCATAGATTATTCGCAAGCGATATTATCTTTTTTGATAGTTCTTGTTGTTCCATCATAATTACTTTTTATCCTTTTTCACTATGTCATAGGTTGTGCCATTAATGACAACACTCTCAACATTTATTACACCATCAGAATATCTCCCAAGCGTTTCAATAATAAGATCGGTTAGCTTCTTTGCCTTCTCAATCCGCTCTTTTTCAATTTGTTCTTTTGTCTTCTCACATTCATCACACATACCGCCACCATACCTTCCATTCTTTAAATATTTTGAGCAGACAACTCCATCTATCATGCATGGAACTATTCTGTATTTGTATTGTATGTTTTTATTTTGGAGCATCCAGGCCTTAATTATACTGATCGGAATATGATGAACAACAATAGCATATTTAATTAGCAACATCACATGGCCACAATTAAGAGAACGATTGCCACTCCTTACAATACTGGCAATAACTTTAGCCATCTCCACGTCATCTCCATATTTATGCCAACATCGCATATCCCACAAGTATGGCTCATTGGAAATCATATCTTCAATATACTGAATGGTATATTTACTATTAATCTCCATAGGCTTTTCTCTATTTTCAAACAATGATATCTGCTCGTTCATTTTTTTTCCTCAACTATTCAAATTTATAACCGGCTTCTTCCATCGTTTTTTTTGTATACGCTATATCTTCTTCCTGAACACTGGTTTCGTTACCGCATTCGGAACATACCACATAATACGATTCAAATATCATGCCGCTTAGCCTATCTTCAATCACGATATTTGGAAGAAAGGCTTTGTCGTTCACTAATTTAATTGCACCAGAATAAGTTGTGCTCCTACCTAAATACTCATCTTTCTTATCGCGCTTCTTATTCGGATTAATCAAATTCATTGTACCATCTTTGCATCTTTTATATTTATTATCATATTGAAACACAAAGTAAAGATTCGGAAAACCACCATCACCAATCAGTAAACGATAGTCTTCTTTTGGCTTTGTCTTAATGTTTGGATTATAATTATATTTACTAATATTACCAATCAAAACATTCAGCCTGGCATTATCTTTCTTGGTCGCTATTCCATTGTATGTTAATTTGGCAAGATACTCAATTTCATACCAGAATTTCATCCATTCTTTTTTGCTATTCATTTTTATTCTCCTATAATTTGGCGTGATAGCAGGATTCGAACCGCACGGTATCGACTTCATCGAATATAAAAATTAAAAGTTCCATCTCTCCATCGACAATTTCTTATGCCTTCTCAAAGGCTGCCTATTACTAACTATTCCGGTCTGGCTTAAGCCAATAAATAGTTTTCAGTAGCGTCTGCCAGTTTCGCCATATCACGCCATTCTCCTATTGATCATTAGCGTTTACAATCAAACTACTAAATTGTTTAATACCCATTTTTGATCGCTGACCCTTCTTGTCAATATCAATAAGGGTTCGAAATAATATGCATTCATCTTCAACATTAACAGGCATCATAACAGCAAAGTTTTTATTGTTATTAGAATCAAATATCATTGCCATTTGTCTATTGGCTCTATCTCCTTCTGGTACAGAAATCGTAACATCCATAATATTGAGCCTGGCAAATACCATAAAAACCGATAGAACTAATTTTGCACTAAAATAACTAGTGTAATCACCAATCCGAATCTTCACTTCAATCGGACAATTACTATCAGCCATGAATTTGTATGCATGATTGACTCCATTGGCAATATACAATGCATCCAATAAATTGAATCTCGTTTCATTCGAATATAACGGGAGTATCCCACGATAATCTGGATAGTTATACCTAATAATGTCACCATTACGGCTTACAATCCGGCTTTCACCTACGATATCCGGATCATGAATCGCAACTAACTTGTACGCATCCGTTGCAACCCACAATTTATATCTTGAATCAATATAACAACCCCGTAATGCTGGATTATCCATATCCTTTGACACAATATGGTCAAATAATATACTGCTCAACGATCCACGTTCCAGTTTGACTGGAATTGGCTTAATATTTATTTCATGGCCACTATATTTTTTAAATAACAATTTAACAAGTAGTCTTTCTTGCATAGCCGGCGGCTTACTGGGCAAATCACCCTCTATAAAATCCTTTATATATTCAGGATTATCATTTTGAATTGAAATCGGCTTATTGTTCATCGGCTTCTCCAACGATAATTTTACACATCGGTACACTTATACGATAATTGGTTAGCAATTATTTTCTTTCTTACCGCTATATCAAAATAATAAAGATTTTCATCTTTATCTGTACAAAACGAAAACGTTCTACACATAATCGCACCTAAACTAGACTTAATATAGATTGTTTAAGATGTGAGAGCTCTCTTGGCACTATATCCGCACACTGGTTGATCGTAACTATGCGCGTTTTCTCAATGATCAACATTACATTCTCAATTGTTATGTACATCTGTGAATCGTACTCGACCTTATCAACATTATAAACAATACTATGCAATAGATCTTCGACTTGCTCTCTTTTTAAATCAATGGCGCCAGTTTCCTTGCCCATTATTACCCCTTTCAATTATTATTCTAATCGCGATATGCCATAGAAATAGCCAGCTGAATATCAGCCAAACTAATGGAATTACAGGATTGAAGTTTGTAAATGATAAATGATACATAATTCTGCTATCCTGCAATATCTTGATATATTCCATCCAGATCCCCTGTAATATAAACGCCACAAATATCAATGCTATAAATAATCCCATTCGTCCCGTCCTATTTAAATACATCTAGTTGTAAGCCATCATCTAATGCCGATATCTCTACGGTTTTTATTTCATTCTCAGTTCTGATTCTATGGCTTTCCGGAACCATCTCCGAAAAATGGCTAACCCACTGATTGGCAAATCGCCAATTCTTACGTCCTTCTTCATATTTAATATCAATAATATGTAATAGAGAATCAGCATGGAGATAAAATCCGTGGATTTTAAATATACAACTATTACATATTGCGGTTTGAATTGCCCTATTGTCAATATCAACACCAAAAATCCTGGCGTCTGGATTAATATTCGATACTGCAATGGCAAATCTTCCGGTCCCGATACATGGATCAAGTACCCTTATCGGACCATTACCAAGATTCATTGTCATTCCCACCATTAGATCGCAAAGATGCATCGGAGTTATATACTGTCCTTTTCTATTAGCCTCTTTGCATCCCTGTATATCCATGTATATTTCACCAAGATAATCATATTTATCATTGGCAATTTCTTCGTGGATACCAATATTGTAGTTTTCAAATATCTTTTTTCTTATTTCGCTATCTTTATCAAACATCCATTTTGAGCCAGGGATTTTGAGTAAAAAATATTCATTATAGTCACATGTTAAAAATTCTATCATCCGATCATATGCCTCGTAGTAATCATGCGTAGTACTATAGATAGCGTTTAGAATATTGTCGTATATTTTTCTAGTGCTACTGTTCATGTTTCTTGTCGCTCCTGCGTTTATCGCACAAATAAAAATCTTTTTCATATATTTCCCGTATTCTCGGCATCCAACGCATTGCCTTTCCACCTCTATGTAATTTTACTTTGCGCCAACCGATAAGCAATATCCTACCACACTCAAGCCATTTTAGTGCGTTTTCAGCAATATCTACACTTTGTGTTATTTTTCTAAAATGCGCAGAAAAATCACTCCCACAACTTTGTACGCCAAAAATAGATTTTTCTCCAAGAGCAACGATATCAATAAAATTAAATAAGTCTTTCCTTATTCCAGCCCTTCCGCTGAGATATTTTCCGCTAACCGAGATAAATCTCTCGGCAATATCCACGTAATATCCTTGTGACCTAAGATATTGGAGAGTTCTACTCGTATTCGAGATTGATTTTTTCATACAATTCTCCTATTTAAATCTTAAGTATTAAATAATGTTTTAAGTTCTTCGGGTGTAACCACAAGATTTATTTCGGAATATATTTCAATCATATTGATCCCATTAATAGGTTCAAAGCGAAAGTTTTCTTGTTCAGCAGTAACTTCTTTTACTGGTCTCATTTATCCTCTCCTCTCGTCAAAACGCTAATAACACAGCGATTTTTAACGATAATCTCTATGTTATCGTCTTTAATAGTACAGCTGCCACAGTTATCAATAATCTCTCGGTTCTCTTTTGTCAATATCCGATTTTTAATATCTTTTAAATCAATTTCCATGACCCTTTCAATATACCGTAACATGGCATGCTCCGAAACAACTATCTCCATAATTGTAAGATTTTTAATTAACTGGCGAATTGAGTTTAAACTATTTCTCCTTTTATTGATCTCTTCATTGATTAATTTTTTATCTTTTTCGAGATTTTTAATTTCAACTTCAAGCTTTGTTTTTCTAGATTGCATTGCTTTTAGATCATGCTGATTCTTGCTCATGACAAATCCTTTCTAATTCACACTCTTCCACCTTTCAACGGTTTCCTTATCTGGCGCAAGTAAAAGTCCGTCATTGTTTATAAACTCTTTTTGTAAAAATAATGCAACTTCAAACGGAACCTTTGAGGACAACCAATTAATCTCCCACGCCACCTGACAAAATAATTGAGCATCGTTCGGCTTAAACCAAACAAAATCAGGTTCAATCGTTTGTTTGCATGTAGATAAAATATACATGTCTGATTTACAATTTGGACATAAAATTATAGCTGGAATTATTCCAATATCAATTCGCTCTGTGGTAATTTTCTTGCCACATTTTTTACACATGTACATTTCAATTTTCACACTACCTCCGCACGCCTGTTCTTATTCTTTTCAGCTTCCTTATGCCATATGGCGCGCAATTGCGATAGTCTTAATACGGTATATTTTGACTTTGGCTTTCCAAAATATACTGACGCCCACTCCACAAATTCGTATTTATATCTATATGGACATATTCTAATATATCTAATCGACATCCTTATCTTCCTCCTCAAAACATTTCATATAATCTATAAGATCATTATCCATCTCAATTTCACACAGTATAGTTACATGAAGTCTATTACTATCATTAGGACACGCCTTTATCTCACTAACGTAATTTTTTCTACCATCAAATGTTTTCCGGTCTACTAACTCCGCCATTATTGCATCCTTATCCTGCTTGTCAATACAGTAAATATCCCCAAGCGGGAAGCTTCCAATTTTTATAACATTGAACCAATTTCGTTGCTGCATTATTTTACCTCGGGAAGATAGAGCGGGAAAGTAAAAGTATAAATACCTTCCCGCTCCAGGGGATTACTGAAAATGTCTTTGTCTAAAAAGATGATTTTTTCTCTCGAAGCCTTCCTCGTTTTCATCTGTAGGAACCATATACAACCATTCTCCAATAAGCTTGGACTTGATAATATCATCCAGGAACACTGAACCAAGAAGTTTTGATCTGTAAAATATTCTCCACGCATCGCCAGCGTACATCAGGCAAATATCATTGTATACTACGCTCCCACCACGAATTTTGAGATTTACTATGATATTAAGATTGGCAAATACATCATCCTCTGTATCGCAAAGTGTAAAAGAATCTCTGTGTACTGGTGGATTAAATATGCCAAGCTTATCGTTTTTACGAGAATGCCCAATCCAAATATCAATTAAGTCTTTTGGTTTCTCGGATTTCCAGGTTGCGTCAATATTAATCCTATTTCCGCATTCCGGACATACATCCCGCGAACAATACCACTTATACCCACACGGACAGCGATACTCATAAAACATTGGCGCAATGTTTTGTTCTTGCGCCAATAGCGTTAAGTTCGTCATTAATTTCTCCTGAAATTATACGTTAAAATCTTTAGGGGGAGCATTTGATAAAGGAATTATCTATGATTGGTTTGAAATTGCAGATATTATCTGCTCCCCCTAATTTTATGATGCTAAGCAATAAGAGGCGGGGTTTCTACCCGCAAGAGCCATTTGGACAGAAGATGTGGTTACATATTATATTATTACTCCGTCCCAAGAGTTGACTTTCTTATTAGTTTTCATACCCATAATAGTCCGTCACACAAGCCAGGTTACCATACATACATATTGTTCACAGAGCACTGGCTCAACCACACATCTGAAACAGCTGTGCTACTGTGTATGTCAGACTGTCAACTAATATGAGTATATAGCGTCTACCAGTTTCGCCACTCTTATTGCCCGCATCATATTCCAATTGAACGATGTGACTGGGCTTGATTCCAGCTTCAGAATTTCCATCTGACCACTGTTGTCTTGGGTGACAACTTCTCGGGTGTCCTCGGTTGTCAGGTGATCTCTATCCACAACCTTCGAGAACTTACATCGCCATGCGAATGCTCTCCACGCCGCACATCAATCCTAGGTGTAGCGATATGCTCCGTTCCTTGAACGAGTCCTGGCGGCCAATTTAATGCCGTAATACGTCGCTACACCATTTTTTATCAATTTTCAAATAACCTGAGTAACCAAATTCCGCAACACCGCGACTTTCACATCACTTTATCGGGGTACTACCACGGCTGGACATTCGCCAGAGACGCCGTTGACGTCTTTCTTCGACCTTTACCACTTATTACTTCACACTTGGCTACTCAATGAACATCATAGTAACGCCATCCATTGCGCTGACATTCTTCCACAATATTGCGACCGCTAACACGACAAACTCCGGAGATTATTCCGGATTGCCTAATGCTAGCTGGGGCAGGAAGAAGAACCTCTACGTCGGTTTTATCATAATTGTAAAATATCACATGTCTCAACGCGCGATGAAAATTACGGTTAAATACCTTTTCCCACAACATATATCCATACGCATCTTTTAAATGCCTTTGCGCCTTGGAAAAAGGAAATCTGCGATAATACATTAAATTAATGACATCAATTATCGCCTGCGGTCTATTTCGTTGATACCTTTCTATATTAGACCTTAAATATCGACAAATCTGTATGATAGTCTCTGGCGACAATATGCTTATGCGATTACAGGAATTATTTTTAATAATATACCTGTACTTCGTGTAATCATTATATACACAATACATAGCACCGCCACATTCACATGTCCGCCGATAGCGCCTTTTTGTAATACGATACGCATTATAATTATACATTAGCATACCACAATTCTTACATTTGTACGCTATCATTTAAATTTACTCCCGGTTTCATGGTAGTCTGTCTTGTGAAAGCCAGTCCCGGTAAACTTTAAGCGTGAGGCGGATATCTTTAGTACCATTTTTGCCCCACACTTACACTCTGGACAATTTAATCGTTCGTCTACACTTTTTATTTCCGCGGTAATCTTGCCACATTTTTCACATATATATTCATATAATGGCATTATTTTACTCTCCTTTCAAAGTTAAGCTGTGCCGGCAAAAGAGTCATCAGCACCTACCGGCACAGCCACGCCCGGAGAAGCGCTTTATATTGTTATAAAACCAAGAATATGCTTTCCTTACATTTTTAGGAAATACAGCTTTGCAAAACATCCAAATATCAATATCTTGGTTAATTAAATGTGAAATTACTTGGAATTGATCAACCCCGAGAAACTTCCCAGCAGTTTTTAAATACTTCCCCCCCATTGTCATATGAAGGCGATAATACTCATATCCATAAGTTTCTATAAATATCCTTTTTATAGATCTCTTGAAAGGTATTATGAGGCGCGGTGCAAGACTATGTTTCTTAACTATACCCCTAACATAATCATCAATACTGTCAAAGGCGCTGGCCTCAAAACATATTGTCACCATACTTTTATCAAGCACGCGCTCGATCTGTTTTATCCTACTGCCTCTAAACCTCTTCATATTCACCTTCTTTTTATGCCTTCCATGCTTTGCCAATACATATACTGACATTCTGGACAAAGCAATGTAGGGCCAACCTTGCACTCTTCAAATTCACCCTGCTGACCACACAAAGCAAAATATTTTCCACTCTCATGGAAATAAGGAACATATCTAATATGCGCAATATCTCCATGAGAGTCTTGTATACAGTCAAATCGGCCCATAGCTGTCAGTCCGGAATTAAATCGATCACAATCTGATGCTGTTATTTTTTTATCAAGATATTTCATTCCGGGAAAAAGAAATAAAATATCACAAAAAACATAGTCAATTATCTTTAAGCCGATAATATCAGATAGATTTCGTCCGACAATAAACCCGTCTGGCGCCTTCGCTAAGATCATTACATTACCTTAATGTCGACCAGAGAAGTGATTCCGATGGGCTCATAAAGTGTCTCGTAAACATCCAAATATTGATCAATGAGATTGCTATATCTGAACTGCTCATCTTTATTCCTACCCTGTGCCCACTCAAAGAGCTTTATTCCGACTTCTGCCGGATCACATCTCATATGAGCCGCGATTGCCTTATTTTTTCCCATCTGTTCCAATAGGCTTTCCCTAGCATTCATGTGCATTTTCGCGACCTCCAGCATTTTTGGGTGAAAAACTTTTACCGTTGTTTCGATAACAATCCCATTGCGTTCCTCGTAATACACAAGAACCCTTTTAGGCATCTCATTTCGCCGGTGGATTATTGGGAAATTCACCACAACATCAGAAACAAAAACATCGTACATCTCAGGCTTAATCTTTCCGGCAACAGCGCATTGAACACCTGATGCTGTAATTCCAACATCTACCTTAAACATTTTTTTCATATTTTCTCCTTTTAAGAAGATTAAACATTTTTAAAGTTCTGGGCAACCGAGGCGATCTCTTCTTTCCTTTTTCTAATAGCCAAATTGTAATGATTTGAAGACAAATAATACACAAATTTAAAGCATCCGTCATTTTACTCTCCTATGTAATTAACTTTATCAGGAACAGAGTGTTCCCTCTCAATTATCAAACACCCTGATAATTCGCCTGCAATCTCCTGACTTGTAAATACTGAGCCCTGAATCGTCTCTAGCTGATGTACCGGAAATACATAGCGCTCCAGTATTTTACTGCCAACAATTGTACAGCTATCGACAATTGCTCGTACTCTGATTGCCGACGAGATAACTTTCTCTCCAGACATTCGCCGTATGACGTATACTACATGACCGTCATTATCATGTTGTATATCTACCTGTACCGTAGATATTAACTGTAACGGATAGTATACTGGTTCATTATTATATATCTCCATAACCCGACATTGCCATTCCTGCCCGGATAATGCCCTTCTGGACTCATACCCAGCATCAATCCGACAACCTGTTTTCGAAAACACGTGGCCAGCATCCCGATCGTATATTTCGGAAATCACATGATTTCCAATTTTTTCATACATTTTAACCGGGATCCATAAAAAGATAAGATCTCCCCTAACCTTCAACTCTCCAGCCGGAAGGCATCCAATTACATCCCCCAACTCAAGGTTCCATGTATCAAGACATCTCCTTAAAACAACGTCACGGCAAAATGTCGACTTTGTTGTTTTGGCCAAAAAAACTTTTTTGTCTCCACCATGTCCAACGATGACTTTGGATACGATGAAAAGTTGTTCTTTTTCCATTGCGCTTCTCCTTTTCTGTTTTTTAAATATTTGAGAAATACTTATCAGCTCAGCACGCTTTCACGTCGACACTAATAAGTATTTCTTCTCATTATACATATGCTATTTTTTAGTCCTTTTTTGCTATCGTTTCTGTCGTAAATGGTCGCACAGAGGATATAGATGAAATCGATCTTGAAATTAAGCTATCTATCTTATCTCCCCAATAAGGCCCGATTACTAATACCGACTCCTCCTTATCCGTAATACCCAGTGATACCGGTACTTTTTCGGACTCAGATTTACACCAGTAATATAACGTTTTAAAATCCTGCTCTTTCATTATCCGAATCACTTCGATATTGAACTGGCTGTCTCCGGCAAACCATCCTATTGGTATACCTGGATTCATTGGCAACTCTGTTAGCTGAAATGTTAGCCGGCCGGTATTAATACTTCCGCCAGTACTAAGTAATGCAAGTATGCTATTGACCGCCACCTCACGAATTATCTGTTCCTTTGTTAATTTTTTTTTACGAGGATATACTACTATAACCATTTTTGATTTCATGGTTACCTCCAATATTAATAATTTTATAGCGAATGTTTCGACGCAAGCGCCGAGGATCATTCAAGCAAGTAAATCTATACCGGTCACTTTTTTTATTTTAGTTCTGATTGATTTTACGGATGCATTATCAGAACCAAATACCGCGACCGCAACCAAGTAAGATATTCCTATCAGCGTGATTATCCCGCCGATAATTATATCTTCCGAGGTGTACTTTTTACTTTGCTTCTTTTCCTCGTTCATAATTCGCCCTTTCTTTTTCAAATGCCTTTGCCTCTTTTTGTGGATTTATCTCGCCAGTTTTTCTGCCTGTCATTCCACAATGCTGGCACCCAATGCCCTTACAATATTTACACAAAATATCTTCTGCACTAACACCAAATTTTTCAGTTGACTGCCCCATTAATTTGTCCCCTACTGGCTAAATTCATTATTTCTGATACACGATCAATATCGTCAATATTGGTACAGTATTCAACGTATCTTCCCCAGTCGCGTATTTTACCTTCTCCAAGAACACAACTTCGCTTCGATAAATCAGACATCCATGCTATCTGTGATGGTTTATTTATATCACATGGTTCACAATATATTGTGAATCCTTTTCCATTTTCACGCTCATACCTCAAGCCAAGATCATCTGTTACCACCATATTTCTAAATGCAACACAAACCACCAGCGGTTCTCTCAACCCAATCATATCGGTAATATGGTGATATGCATAATTACGCAAATCGTCATAATGCTTTTTTATGTCATTATTACTGACTTGATATATATTTGTAACGACTTCCTCCATTTTATTTTTACAAACCGTAGCTAAAAGCATATTTGACGTATGTAACGATGCCCTAATTTTATCCATCAACCAAAATATCCATGATCTTGCGATCTCGTCCCGGTTTATTACCTGCGCTCCTATCATTTTGCGTTCCAATCATTGGGTATAATCAAAAAGCCCAAAAATATCTTCTTTGCATCTGTAATCATTTTCAACATCTTATCTCGCTCTTCCTTGGTATAATTTTTAAGATCGCTTTTCAAAAATTCAATCTCCCTTCTTGTATACAAACAAGCCTCTAACTCATCGGCTTTTTTAGACGCTTGACTATATTCATCGGCACTATCACATATAACAATTACGCCAAAATTCTCTGATTTAATTATCTGCATTTCTACCCCACTATTTGTGCGCTGGCAAATATTTCTTTAATCATCATCCTAATATGATCTGTCGTAATCTTTGTTGACGAATATTTACCAATATAATCCAATATTTTAATGAAGTGATATGGCCCCAACCGTCTTTTTCTGGTTAGCATAATAAATACAGAAAGAAATGACAGATTAAGATTGTTTTTTATTTTTTTACATACAGAGATATTACTCATTTCGGCCAGCGTTATCTCACCTCCCAAATTTCGCAGGCATTGAACTATCGTGGCCTTCATTGGAATACTTCTTGAAACGTACCGCATCATCTTTCTTGAATTATAATGCTTTTTACTACCATCTAGTATAACCCCGAGTTTCAATAAATGCAAGTTAATTAATAGCAATTGTTCGTCAATTTTCTTTATCGTATCTACATTTCTTGCAGGATTTGTAAGTATATCGGCATATTGTACGCGCTTATTGCATGGCATTATGAATCTCCTAACCATTTTTTCCACTTAACATCAATCATTAATAACAATTCATCGGCTACTTTACTATCAGATTTTATCAGATTGAACAGGTCGCGTTCTCCATAATCAGTATTCCTGTATCGATAGACTCCAGACGCATCTTTAATAATATTATGTTTTCGTGATTCGTTAAATATCCAAAGCGGAGTATTTATCACATAGTCCATAATAGGAATAGTGGTAGATCTACCTGAAAATCTAATATCGCTTTCAATCACACTCGCAACATACTCATATCCAATATTCTTCTGCATCTTAATCAGCCTCAATCTTTCAAATAAGACAGTTAATGGAATTTTGTGTAGTATATATTTTCCACCATATACCGATGTACCGTTTTTTTCACTATACTTAACACGGTTAAGCCATATCATTCGTATCCCGTTCGATCTGCAATGCTCCCGCACTGTGATCATAGCTCTGGACAATTGTTCAATTGTGTCCAATTCGTCACCATTTCCACCCTGCTCTGCATTGCTTACAAATGAGGAAATATCATCAAATATCACAATTTTTATACCCTCAATTGCAGTAAGGATTTTCAATATGCTCAACGCGTCATTACCATTCTTACTTACAACGTACACTTCTTTTAGCTTAGGCCCAAATATATTTTTAGCAACACCTAAATTCAATGATTTGTTGATATCAAAGTATACGATACCACTATCAAATGCATTCGCAATATTTAGGGCAATCCAGGACAATTCAACATTATGGTTCGAAACAAATTGGACAAACGCTCCTGGCCTTAACCCATTAAGCATATAATCAATTGGCTTAATACCACAATAATCCATCTAATATATCTCCAGCACTATCTCGCCAGCTTCCTTAGAGTAGTACCATGTTGCATTTACGCGCGGCAGTTTTTCAAGATTACTACGGTTTCTCTTTGGATCAATATTTGCATCAACCGTATGCAGTGGCATAAGCTTGTATGTCCCAGGCCTTAAATAATTAAGTAAGGGTTCTTTTGGCGTATTTTTTTCGGGTTTTTGCTCAATTTCACCACCAAGTATCCGGATTTCATCGATTTTTTCATTGACACTATTCTGCAGGTCTTTGCCCGTCAACTGCTCGACATTTTCAATAAACTTAACTATAACGTCTCTTTTCTGGTCTGCTTCCAATTTTGATTGTTCGGCTTGGTCCGCCAGTATTTTTAATGAGTACACTTTTCCAAGATCTAAATGTTCATATTCCTTTAACGAAACCCCTAACTTCAGCGTTAGCGTTTCGTAAATGCCAAAGTATTTGTAATAGGTTGATGGGCTGTAACCGATGGATTTAATAAAGTCGTGCCACGGAATCTCGCCATTAAAACCTAGTTTCTCGGGTCCCATATTTTCACGAAACTCGTAGATTCGCCCAACAGATCTAAACGTCATTCGACTTGCCATTGCAAGGTCACGTTTAATTGCTTTCGCTTCTTCTCTCGCCTTCTCAACCTCTTCCTCGGTAAATTGAGACAGAGTTATTCTTGGCTCCATTCCAACAACCGGTAACACTTCTGTTTTGTCTTTGCTTGTCATTTTTCGCTCCTCAAATTAACAATTTAGTTTTAATCGCATTTACAACTACAATATATACCCTTCTCGCAATATCAGCCTTGTTCATACCAAATATTTTACTAAACTCCTCATCACTAATTTGTTGAACTGGCCTTATCGAACCATCACCAAATACATGATGTTTAATACATAGCGGCATAGTAAGATAATCACTACATATCGCAGATAATCCCCTATTATACAAATGATGTGCGGTCCCAGCGTGCACAATTCTACACCCAGGATACATACACGGTAACATCCTTACAACACTAAGCCATTCTTTAGATCGCATATTATCAATGATATTTCCAGAAATGAGTGTTTCCAATTCTTCGGACGTTATTATCCTCATTTTACCTCCGCCCACTTCACCGATGGATTAGCGAAAGAACTGTATTCCGGTATCCAGATTAATTCCACCATCCCAGTCGGTCCGTTTCGTTGTTTAGCAATATGTATTTCGGCAATGTTAAGCATTGATCGACCACCAACTTCTTTAATTCCATAATAGTATGGTCTGTGAACAAACATTACCACATCCGCATCTTGTTCAATCGCACCACTTTCACGTAAATCATCCAACGCTGGCGCGCTAACCTTAACGCCCTTTCTAACCGACCGGCGCGATAATTGAGACAATGCTATGATCGGTTTCCTGGTTTTCTTTGCAAGCGATTTAAAGCTGCGTGATATTTCACTCACTTCTTCTTCGCGACTACGACCCCTGACCGGAATTAGTTGCATATAATCAACAATCGCATAATCTGCTATCCCCATAAGAGCCGTTTCCATTTTTGATAATAAAATTGGCAATGGATATATATGATCATCGATGATAATCTTGTTATCATCGATTTTAGACATATATTGATCAATCACAACTTTCATACGATTATATTCAGGCTCGTCAATTTTACCTTGACGAAGCCTACTGGATTGAACACCGGCTTCTTGGCAAATTATCCTTAGTAATAGCGATCTCATATCCATTTCATATGAATAATACGCCGGAACCTTGCTGTAAATATCAATACTATTTTTTGCCATACCAAGCGCAAGCGCCGTTTTCCCCATCGATGGTCTACCGCCAATAACAATAAAATCGGAAAACTGCCAGCCACCAGTCATTGTGTCAATACGTTTATAACCACTTGATACACCAGTAAGAGCGCCCCTATTTTCTGAAATACTGCGCACCCAATCATCCACTGCCTTTAGCCCATCTGCAACAGAGCTGGTTTTATACAGCCTATCAAGGCTATTCGAAAATGAGCGCCTGCATAAATCCACACCAGCCATTATGTCAACTAGTGGCTGATCGTCTAAAACAGATTCTTCAATTCTTTTTAACGAACCAGCAACATATGACCTGACTCCATTTTCTGCAACTATCATTAAGCTATCAAAGAAATCTTGATCAGGAACAACTCTTGACGCTACTTTAGTAATGTAATCCTTATCTATTTCATAACCGCTCTGTTCAAGTACTCTCCAAACTGTAAGCACTGAAACTCGCTTATACCGCAATATTGAGCCATTTTTAATATCATGTATTGCCTTTAATATTTTATCATTGGGATGCGAGAAGTACTCAAAGCTTGCCCTCTCAATAACCGTATTAATTAGAGTGCAATTATTAAATACAGCGCTAACTACATTCATCTCCGCTTTGGCCAATACACCCATTCAACGCTCCCTTACATTCTGTAATGAATTCAGATTCTTTCTTTTGAATATTTCTAGATACAAATTTTACACTCCCAGATAAAAACAGCTGTTTTCTTGCACGAGTTACGCCAACATAGAACATACGGCGCTCTTCATCTATATCAACTGAATTATTATGGGGTATAATTCCTTGATCTAACGCAACAAAAAATATATGGTCAAATTCAAGCCCCTTACTACCATGAATTGTTGTCAAAGTAACGGCGTCATCTTTAGTCTTTTTAAAAGATTTTCCGGCTCCGCCAATAACTTCCAATAATGCCATAACCGAACCATATTTAGTACCAATATATTGTAGCTCGAGCAATATGTCATCGTATGATTTATTAACAACATTATCATCTGAACATTTATTATTTATCCAGTCACGATATTTGATGTTATTGCAAATATATTTTATAGCTTTTTCTGCATTAAATGACTCTCTTGATATCATATCCAAATGATAATATAAGTCAGAGGCTCCCTTTTCCCAATATTTAAATGAATACTGCATTAGCAGCGCTTCTTTTGGATCTATACCTGAGTCTATTGCCCTTTTCCATTCAGCTATAAACGCCTTGCCCAAATAACGATTAGGAATATTTATAATCCTCGATAGGCACGATATATCATCCAAAACTGCCGCGCGTAAATATGCAATAACATCTTTTACGACACTCATACCAAAAAATCCATCGCCGCTTTTCGAATAAAACTTTACTCCATCAATAGCTAGTCCTAATTCATATGGCGCAGCGCATGCATTCATCCGATAAATTACCGCGATTTGTTCGGGATTAACGCCCTGTTCAATAAGCGATACTATTTTTTTACATACAATATCAGCCTCAGCCATATCTGTTGGATAAACATTGTAATTGACCAATCCATCAGTATTCGATCCAACAATTTCTGCAGATTTATAAGTCATGTTATTCATTATCACATTCGCAACATCAATAATCTTTTTCCCGGACCGATAATTTGTATTCATATTAATTATTCGCACGCTATCACCTAGTTCGCGTTGAATATTAAAAAGAAATTCTGGGCTTGAGCCTCGGAACCCATAAATCGATTGATTGCCATCTCCAACAATAAATAGATTTTTTTTAGTCCCGATTAACATTTTAATCACTTCCCACTGGGCCCTATTAATGTCTTGGAATTCATCTATCATGATGTAATCAAAAGATTCTTGCCACCTCTTCAATGTGCCTGGATAGTGTTTAAACATATCCCACGTTTGATAAATCATATCATCATAATCAATAGATCCTTCTTGCATTTTATTGTCTTCGTATAATGCATAGTAATGTTCAATACTACCCTTAACAGGCACAGCGTTATCGGCATTAATATTTACTTTAATCTTATGTTCGGCAATGTATTGTTTTAATTGCGTCGGATCCATCAAATTATTTTTGGCGTAACTAATCCATCTGAGTATTTCATTAACTTTCGGTGATTCCGGAGGGTCGCCAATCTTCTCGGCGGCTTTTGCAATGTATTTTGTTCTACTAAATTCTCTACTGCAAACAGTCACATCTTTATAATATTTAGGATGCTCTTTAAGCATTCTAAGGAATAATGAATGCATTGTTCCGATATATGACAGTGGGGGAATATCTACACGATTTAACCCGTATATTATTCTCTCCTTCATTTCTATTGCAGCTTTCTTGGTAAATGTACAACACATAATACGTTCAGGTTCAATATTATTTTTAATCAGCCTAATAAACCTTAATGTAAGACATGCAGTTTTACCAGATCCCGGTACAGATATAACTGCGCATGGACCGTCTTGGTGAAATACTGCATTTCTTTGCTGGGGATTAAGTTTTTTAAGCAATCGATCATAGTTATATTTTTCTACCTCTGAAGGATGGCCATTCAAATTTAATGTAACTATCTGGCGATTCGCATATTCGGTCATAGCCTCTTTCTCCTAAGTATTTTTTTACCAATTCTTTTTCAGTACAATTAGTAGTTAGAATTATTGATTTCTTGTTTATATATACCATATTAATGATATCAGATAAAGTCTTTATCGTAAATTCTGATGCGGTTGCCTGCTCTACTTCATCAAGAACAATTAGATCATACATTTCCATATGAAGCAGATATTCATTATATAGCGCATTGTCCATCATTGAGCGTACCAAGCGTCCACAATGATAAAATTTTGCAGGCTTACATAGTTCAACGATAAGATGGCGCATCATTGCCACGGCAAGTAGGCTCTTGCCAGTTCCATACGGCCCGCTAAATACAGACATTCTCTGCTCACCACCTGCAATATGGCTATATATTTTTAAAACCTTTTCTTTAGTAATCCCCATATTATTAATATGTGATCGATTAATATCACTATATGGCTCTGGCGGAATAGTGAAATCCTTGAATTGAATAAATTCGAACATTTTTGGAATTCCACTGTCTATCAAATATTTTGCGATTAACGATCGTCGCCGTTCTTCAATTTCATACTGAGCATACTCTTTATCGTTCAATTCTATGCAATCAGTACAGTAGTATACTTTTTTGGAAAATCCATCTTCCATAATTTCAATGGGATATAATGTTTTTCCAAACGCACCACATCGATCACATCCGCCATTAATTTTTTCCACATCACTAATCGTTATCTTTCCATCCACCTGCTGGGACGTATCTTTTTCGCCAGGTTTCATTATTATCTTCCTTTCCGCTTCTAGGTTGTTTTTCTTTCATGCCCTTTAATGAACCATAAATATATCTGATAATACTATTCGGCCAATCAGTACCAGCCGTTGATTTTATTTCATTGGCCTTATTGTTCATATACATTTTCAATAATAATGCCTCAATCATTTCAAGGCCATAAACAGACAACCATACGGCCATTATCCTATAATCTGGCATCATTTTATATTCTTCTGGTTCACTATCAGATACGATCTTTTGAAATGCTTGCTGTATACCTAAAATTGTAAACCATGCCCATAGTCTCTGAAACTCCATTCCACGTTGATCAACCGTGCCATCTTTTTTAACGGTTTTAAATTCTTGTGGATTACCAGCCTTGATTAATTTATTTTCCTCTCTCAGTTTTTTAATAGTTGCGTTTAGATGCTTTATGTGTTCGTCTCTATTCTTTTCGCGTTCTTTTAATAGATATAATTCTTCCTGATTGAATGCCCCAGGATCATTCGGTGTTATAACCAGGTATTCTTTACTCAGTCTTATTGGATACAAAGGTGCAACGTATCTTTTCGTATCATCAAATATCTCACCTTCTTTGGATCTGATTATACCAAGATACGCCAGTTCTCCCAGCTTTTCCCTAATCTGCTGAATCGTCAAATCAAGACCAGTATTTTCCCCTATTCTCGCACCACGAATCAAATTTTGAATCGCAGTATAGTTTTGCTTAACATTCCCATTTTTATCACATAGACTACGTAAAAAAATAAATAACCATAGATGAACAATAGATAAACTTTTAAAAGTTCTCAATACAGACGTATCCATGATAAATCCCTTTCAAAAAGACTTGGGCTGGGGGTCCAGCGCCCCCAGCCCTCCGGAACCAACTAAAACGGAATCTCCTCATCGGAAACAGCCGATGTTTTAATTCTCGATTCGCGCTTTGTAGCTTCCTCCGAATAGTAACGCTTCGATATTTCTCCTTTATTGTCAACCGTAATCTCACGTGGATTATTATTAAATTCGCCATGCGCCTCGGTAATATTCCATCCCTTGATCTCAACGAATGGCGTTCCATCCTTCGTGAGAGTATCAGTTTCCTCAACGATACCCTGAAAATATACACCAATCAGTTCCTCAACAGAGAGGCCATCTTCAGGTGATGTTTCCGGATCGATACTAATATTCATTCGTTCCAGAGCGCCCTTTGTAACAGATTGAGCAGCCTCTGATCCGATGAACAACCTTACCCTAATCAGTCTTCCCACCTGTAGGCTATTCTTTGGCCCAACAACTTTGGCCATCAGACCAATATGACGTTGCATCGTCTCGCCAGCCGGAGCGAATAGCGAATCCCACGCTTTTTCAATAATAAATACATACGTTCCTGCGGCATCAACATATTTTTTGTTCGATTGCCCAGAAGGTACATCTCCCCATTTTGTTGCTTTCATAATCAATTCTCCTTTTCTTTTTTGGTTTTAGTCAGTTTTGGCAACTGGCCATCTTTTAACTTATCATATTCTTCCTGAACATTAATTTTTACACCAAGGTTATCCAAGTGAGTCTGAATGCTTAATATTTTCTCAACAGTAACCTCCTGGCTCTCAACTGATTTCAGGTAAGCAGTTTTAAATTTCTTCATCTGTGGGTTATCCATCATATCTTTCAGCGCTTCGCCAACCTTCCTGATTAAACCCGCCTTAACATTATCCGGATCTTTTTCAACCGCCAGATTTATTCTTTTAAGATATTCTATATCTGGCGTATCGGCTATGATTTTCGGTATTTCAGGTTCTAGCTTAAATTCAGGCATAGAAGACTGTTTGTCAATGCTATCGAGACGTTTCTTAGCCCTCATACCAGCATCACTAAATTCCTGAATTCTCTCCTTTGCCAGAATGAGATCATCACCTTCATCAAATTCAATATCAATTGCACCAGAGTAATATTCCGCCACCTCTCTTGCGCGATCAAGTATCTGCTTTGCAGATTCAATCATGTTATCCGATGGCCCCTTCAAGAACACCATAAATACCTTCGTGGCATGCTGTTTCCCGGTTTTGTCCGGATAATATGATTTTTCTACTTGGCCAACCAAGCGCATCGGAACGCCGTGTAGGGTCAATGGTACATTATTATGAGATTTACCATCCACAACTCTCTGCGCTATATTATTCAAACCCCATTGAATTTGTTGTAATATCTTTCTTGAAGTTGTAACCAATACAACCGCATCGCCAATATCATGATTCTTAAACGTAAAAAAGAATCGTATATTTAATTTACAAAGCTTATCAAGATAGTCTGGGCATCGCCAATATAAACATGGGTATGGTTTATATTCACCCTTTGACATTCTCGATGCACATGACGCCCGGATAAAATGTGATACTGATAATTCATAATCAGCGCCTTTCTTTGTCTGTGCCTTTTTGCATACTTCAACCATTTTTGTAGCTTCATCAAGAAAAACATTAAGACGTTGTGAAATTTCACCGGTCTTGATCAAATATTTCATCTCTGCTTCTGACTGAACTTCTGATAGTGGCGGCGCCCATTTAACATCATTTCGATAACACCACTCTTTTAAATACCTATCAGTAGTTCCGCAGGAACACTTCATTCCTATCGACGTATCCCAGAAAAATAAGTCCGATTTGACCATATTATTAATATTGCCACCAATCAATTGGATCTCAATCTCACGCGGCAACAATTCTTTCAGGGACTTACCATCGGTTTCGCCAAACAGCTCTTTAGCCAACCCTGAATCGTATGCCCATTCACCGTTTTCATCTCTTGATTGAGGTAAAAAATAATATAGTTTCTGTGCGGTCTTCGGTTTATTCGTTTTCCCATCTCCAAATACGCCAGGCAGGCCTAGCGAAATCTTAAATCGTATCGGAACTTTCGTAATAATCTTTCCGCCCTTATCATGTGACACATTTGCTACGGCCATAATTTACTCCTTTAATAATCTGTGATAATATTTTCTTCATCCCATGCATTAGACGCTCTCTCGGTATACCACCTCATTAAACTTTCCTCACTGCCACCGTTTTTACAGAAATCGTATCCATCACAATCAGGACATTCCCAAACCGAGGTATTCTTGAATGTGCCCATTTTCTCCAAATTTTTAAAGTGAATACATTTTCGATACAACTCTTTCTCGAATTCATCGATCTGCTGTGGCGTACGGTAATAGGTCTTTCTGATAAAACGCCCCGGATCATTCAAGTATTCGATTTCTATCCTTGCCAAATATTCCTGTGGGGTTTCATAATCATTGATGGTATACTTATACTCAATACCCTCCTTTTTCATCGCCGCCTTTTTCTTTTTA
>Ga0265293_10005160_pt1 | contig 22111 bp, 17 predicted proteins | sample Munlanlewell138R_FD_192505 | JGI IMG/M metagenome (GOLD analysis project Ga0265293, IMG submission 192505) | Leachate microbial communities from a municipal landfill in Southern Ontario, Canada - Leachate well 138R | ecosystem: Engineered > Solid waste > Landfill > Unclassified | place: Canada... | reverse complement strand
TGTCGCAGGCACGCTAACCATAGAAAAGAAGGAACTTACCGCCATCTATACGGGTGAGACTGTAACATACGGCACAGAACCCGCTTTAGTAGTGGAATACACAGGCTTTGTTTATGGTGAGAATGAATCTGTGATAGATGTATCCGCAACTGTAACCAACACCAACACTGATGTTGGAGTTTACACACTTACCCCAGCGGGAGCAGCGGACAGCAACTACAGCTTTACCTATGTCGCAGGCACGCTAACCATAGAAAAGAAGGAACTTACCGCTACCTACAAGGGTGACACGGTAATATACGGCACAGACCCCGATTTAGTTGTGGAATACACAGGCTTTGTCTATGAGGATGATGAATCTGCAATAGATACCCTTGCAACTGTAGCCAACACCAACAAAGATGTTGGAGTTTACACACTTACCCCTGCGGGAGCAGCGGACAGCAATTACAGCTTTACCTATGTAGCAGGCACGCTAACCATAACCAAAGCAGAGCAAGACCCACTTGTTATTACTTCTGTTGAAGGAAAGAATGATGAAAGTGACCCATTTAAGCTTGAGGTTACGGGCGGTAGCAGTACTGGGCTAGTGACATTTACACAGTTGTCGGGCGAAGATGTTGCAACTGTTGCAGAGGACGGCACGGTGACAATTATAAAGGCGGGTGAGTTTACTGTAAAGGCAACCAAGGCAGGCGGCAATAATTATTTTGATGTTGTAAGCGAGGAGCTGACGATAGTAATTGCTAAGTCGGACAACACGATACTCAAAGAATATACAGATACTCTCACCGATTTAGATAGCCAAGAGGATTTTGCAGATGAAGATTTCTATTTGGATACAGAAATTGATAGTATAACTGTAGCTACTACTGATATGACGGCATTATATGACGAGATAACAAGCGATTTGCACGCAGGAATAACTATTGTAAGCATAGCGGGCGAAATAGAAACTACGGAAACTAACTTTTTAGCATCACTAAAAACCTTGATGAAGGCAGACGGCAAAACAACGCTTGCGGAGCTAAATGAAGTTACGATAAATATTGCTGTTGTATATGCTTATGGCACAGCAAGCGATATGGTAACATTTACCCTTACATTTAGTGACGCTAACCTTATACATAGAGCATCATTTGTATATGGCACTACTGTTGTTGGAGGAATTGACAATAAAGAACTATATGAGGAGTTTGCACTCTATGAGGGCGATACCTTAATTAGCTTATCGAGCGATAATGTCACAAGTATAGTAGAAACATTTGGCGAAACTGATGTTAACATAACCCCCGACACAAACACCTCACTAAGGGTTAATGTTCTCACAAGAGAGGCGGGCACATATAAATATATGATAGTGCTAAATAACGGAACAAGATATGAGGCATTTATTGATTGGGCAGTGCCTGTTGTACAGGAGGCAGTACTACAAAACAATGGTGAAGTAGTAAAGTGCGGGGACGATATATATAGGTTATACTATATAGTACAATTAGATACAACTCCTGGTGACACTTTGGTATTTAGGCAAAAGCCGACAAAAGTAATTGATGTGCAATCTGTTCTTGCCGATGGGGACACAGTATTTAATATATACTTTAGACCTACGGATGCAAGCTTTGAACAGCTAGACGGTCTCCATACTTATATATATAGGAAAGGCGGAGTTTGGTATACAACAGTGATTGAGTATTCTAACCAAGCAAGGTTGACAGCATATACTAGCGGTTTGACCAAAGCGCATACCGAAGATTTTGTTGCAGATGAAGATTTCTATTTGGATACAGAAATTGATAGTATAGTTGGAACTACCAAGATGACGAACTTGTTTGGCGAGATAACAAGCAACTTGCTGGCAGGAACAAGTATTGTAAGTATAGCGGGCGAAACAGAAAGTACGCTGGCTAACTTTGTATCATCACTAAAAACCTTGATGACAGAAGACGGCAAAGCAAGGCTTTCGGAGCTAAATGAAGTTACGATAGACATAGATGTTGTATATGCTTATGGCACGGCAAGCGAAACGATAACCTATAAGCTCACCTTTGATACAAGCGAGCTAGGCTACCCAACAGGCATTGTTAATATGACCAAAAGCAAAAGCTACAACACAATTCAAGAGGCTGTTGGTGATGCAGATGCTAATGATACAGTTACACTAGCTGCTGGGGACTACCAAGTTGAGTGGGATGGCACTATTGGACTTAAAATATACAAAAATCTAACCCTTGAAGGTGCTAGTGAAGACAGCGTAACGCTAAGACCAGCAAGCAAGGGTAACCCGAGTTCCCATAGGTTTATTCAAACGGGCGGAGATAATCCCAATCATGTAAATATCAAAAACCTTACGATAGACGGCTTTTTGGCAGACGGCACTAACGGCGGTATTGCCAGAGGAATAAACTTATACAACTATGGTGCTGGCTTAGGCAGCTCTATAAATCTTGAAAATGTAACAATACAAAATGTTGTAGATGCTACTGAGCATAACACGACTGGACTATATTTGCTAACTGGCGGCAATACAATCTCGGAAATCAAGAATGTAACGATAAAGAATTATGGCTGGACAGGGCTTATGGTTGCAAGTTTTCCTGGGTACGGCGACCAGACTATTAATATAAACGGTTTGCATATCGACGGAAAAAACGACGCTGATCACCTTACAAACGGTATTGATGCAAGGTCTACACCCTATCGCAATCTTACCATAAACGCAAATAACCTCTATATTGAAAATAGCGATTATGTCGATGCTAAATGGGTAGCAACTGCAATAATTCTTAGCCCAGAACAGAATCAAGACGGTGGTGAAAATGTAAAAACAAGCTTTAAAATAACAAATTCTGTTATCAAAAATAGTATAAATGCTGTATACTTTGAATCATCTATGAGAGCGGACAGCATGAATATAAGCAATACTATATTTGATAATATAAGTGGTACTGATATCATTTATTTTGGAAAATCAGGGGAGACAACATCTACTTTTACAATAAGTAATAGTTATACAAGCAGAGGAAAAGACGGAATATCTTATTTGGATGCAAAGGAAGGTAAAACAGCCTATGAACCTACCATTACAGACACTTATGACGCCGCTACATATCCTACTGAAAACTTAGGCAAAGACGATATGAGCTTTGAGTTGTCTAATAAAAAAGCAGCTTTTGTTGAGGATTTACAAACTGATATCGCTGTCGTTAATGAGAACGAGGGAATAACTGCGGAGTTTGATGACGAAACCGAAATCATCATGGTTGCATTTGACGACATTGTTGATATTAACCTAGTAATTACTACTGCAGGGGCTTTGGTGGATACACTTCTTGCAGATGCAGGTGGTGAAAGCACACTTACAATAGGCATATATACTTTCACCCTAGCTACTGTGGATATTGGAGAGCTAGCGGGAGCGCTACTTGGCGAAGTTACACTAGAACAATTCTTTGAAGGCGTACCAGTAGTGGTAGATTATACCGCAAATGTTGTTTATGAGAATGCAGTTATTGTACTTAGCGGCACACTTAACTTTAAGGTAAACGGCACGAAGGAAAGTTTTTTGAGCGAACTTAGTACTGAGATTCAAAATATTAATAGCAACGAGGGAATAACTGCGGAGTTAGATGATAACGAAAATATTACAGTTACCTTTGACGACAATATTGATATTGGCTTGGTAATTACTGCGGCAGAGGCTTTGGTGGATGCACTTCTTGCAGATGCAGGTGGTGAAAGCACACTTACAATAGGCGAATATACTTTCACCCTCGCTACTGTGGATATTGGAGAGCTAGCGGGAGCGCTACTTGGCGAAGTTACACCCGAGCAGTTCTTGAGCGAAGGCGTACCAGTAGTGGCAAATTATACTGCAAATGTTGTTTATAAAAATGCAGTTATTGTACTTAGTGGCATACTTAACTTTAAGGTAAACGGCACGAAGGAAAGTTTTTTGAGCGAACTTAATGCCGAGATTCAAAATATTAATAGCAACGAAGGAATAACTGCGGAGTTAGATGTTAACGAAAATATCACAGTTACCTTTTACGACAATGTTGATATTGGCTTGGTAGATACTGTTACCAACGGTTTGGCACAAGCACTGCAAAAATTTGCTGGTGCAAACAGCAAACTAACGCTGGGAACAAAAGAACTTGCCCTTGATACAGTGAGCATATATGATTTGGCAAAGGCACTTCTTGGTGACAAAATACCGCAAGAGTTCCTTGACGACGATAGCCCGATAGTAATTGAATATACCGCCAGAGTCAAATATAAAAATATAGATGTCGAATTGGAAGGCACGCTAACGATAACCAAAGCAGAGCAAGACCCACTTGTTATTACTTCTGTTGAAGGAAAGAATGATGAAAGTGACCCATTTGAGCTTGAGGTTACAGGCGGCAGCGGCACAGGCTTAGTTACATTTACACAATTGTCGGGCGAAGATATTGCAACTGTTGCAGAGGACGGCACGGTGACAATTAAAAAGGCGGGTGAATTTACTGTAAAGGCAACCAAGGCAGGCGGTAATAATTATTTTGATGTTGTAAGCGAGGAGCTGACGATAGTAATTGCTAAGTCGGACAAGACAATACTTGCAGAGGCAAAGACTGTTAAGATAGCTGCCATTGATGCAATTTTATTGACTTACACGGAAAACGACTACAACGAAGACAATTGGGATACTCTAAACGGCCATATAACCACTGCTATTGAAACTGTTAACGCTTGCGAAACCATTGAAGCTGTCGAAGCAATCGATTTAGAGGCTATTGAGATTAATTGCTATAATGTTCACGCTATAAATCGCTATGTTAGCACCAAGGCAGAGTTTGAAGCGGCTGTTACAATCTCCGACCGTATAATCTTATTAAATGACATCAAAATAGAAGACGGCGAAGTGTACAAAGACACAGGCATTGCAGCATATACCCAAAACCTCGATTTAGTAATCGACCTTAATACCTTTACATACGAATATGAGATTGACCTGAAAAATAAAGACGGATACAGTCTAGATATAGAAATTAAAAACGGCACATTGGGTGCGTTAGACAAGTCTGTTCTTTGGTACGGCATTTTGGTTAACGGCGATGATAAATTAAATGCAACCTTAAATAATGTTACGGTTAACGGTTGGTACGGTGGACTTTACACTAACGGCGCATTTAAAGACTCATCCATAACCGCAAATAACTGCTCCTTTAACGGAGGGGGAGGCGGTGCTGATAGCGTCGGAGCATACTTGGCAGCAAACTATGAGTATAAATTTACAGACTGCACCTTTGACGGAGCAAGCGGTATCCATATTAAGAGTGGCACATTGACCTTAAATAACTGCATCCTGACCGCAGACGGAGAATATGCTGAACCCCAATATCACGGCAGCGGTGCAAACATAACAGGCAACGGCTTAATGGCGGAACCCACCGTAGGTTACTTTGAACCTCTTATCATAACAGTAAATGGTGGAAGTATTACAAGCGCCAACGGCTATGCGGTAGGTGAGCATGCCTCTGCAGGGGAGGGAGTTACCCCTAATGCATATGCGACTGTTACAATAAACGGCACAACGCTTACAGGCGCAAAGGGTGAGGTGTTAAGCGATAATGACAAGGTTACGATAGTAGAAGTAGAAGATTGATATCATACAGCGCTCAATTAGAGAGGAATTAAATGCGGATATCTAACATTGTTACCCAAATGTATAACGCATTGCTTGATATTGGGGTTTAGATTATCAAGAAATAATTGTTGCATTGTTTCTGCTTTTACCTAACTTAACCTTATAAACAATATGAAAAAGCCCCTATTCGCTAGAGTAGGGGCTTTTTTGGAACAAAACTAGCAATTATAATATTTTATATTTAGCTGTTCCACAAATCTTTGTGCATAGTTTCTACCATATGGGGTTGGTCGGTAAGAAAGAAAGTGGATGAGTTTATCTTGTACACATTGCTGCCGTCTGCCTCTTTATGCTCGGGATTGGTAAAGTGCAACTCACTTATGCCCTCTATTGCCACACCCAACACGCTCACCGCCAAAAGGTTGAGTTTGATTTTAGAAAAGTCATTGATTGCCCCAAACTTGAAAAAGTCACTGTCTTTCCTAACAACCAAATTGATGATTGCATCGTTGTTTTGGGTGACTTCATTAAACAGCAAAAAAGCGTGAGAAAGGCTTTCCGACTCGGGCGTTACAAAAAAGTATTCCTTGTCTTGACGCTTAAATCGTATACGGTTGATTATTAGCCGCCCAAGTAACTTGCCTTCTGCCACACCATAAGGGATTTTTATGGTTATGTATTTGAATGCTTTGGGATTATCCAAAACTTCGCTTTCGGCAACCCCTTCTTCAAGCATATGGTACTCAAACGAACCTTTTTCAATAAATTTGGAAACATACCTTGAGGATTCTTTATAAATAGAAAGACTCATTTTAAATTCAACAATAGAGTAGTTTGCAGATGAAAACTGCATATTGCGAAACAATTCTGCCCTTTTGTTTGCGTCCTCGTTGGAGATTCTTGCCGTGCGGTTGTGGCTATAAATCAAAAAGCTAAAAAGGCTTGTAGATAAAAAAGATAGTACCGCCATAAAGAGCATAGCTATCCTTATGCCGATTACATCATACAATGCGGCAAGCTCTGTGCCATAAACCAAAAACAGCATGATAATCGTAACGGTGACAGCAAGCCCCAACGCTACAATCAAATAGTAAAAGATTTTTTTATACTTAGACATAAGCCAAACCAACCCTCACGAAATTATACTCTAGTGATATATCATATTCTTATTATACACTTTTTTATCCATAATGCAACCTGATAATATTGCCAAAAACAAAACAAAGTTAGTACCAAAGCTAGCTAAAGCTTTAAAGTTACTTATATTCTCGATAGTCATTAACAAAAAGTTTTTTGCACACAAAAAGCTTAATAATCTTACAAAAACAGGAGTATAAAATATAATTGTTGCATTATAGGTCAAATAATGCTATACTTTATTTAGTTAAAGACTGCTTTTTAAAGCGATAAATGTGCAGAAAGGCTACATTATTATAACACTAGAAGTTTATGTGCTACCCATTTAATTAGAAAGGTAAACTTGAAATAGCGGTTTTTCATTTATATAAAGCCGACCGGTGGTTGTTATGAAAGAAATTGACATTGATACTTGGAATCGAAAGACTCAATATGAGTGGTTTAATTCATTTTTACAGCCTTGTTTTTCTATTAATTCAGAGATAGATGTTACAAATTTGCTAAAAGTTTGCAAAGATAATAAAAAGTCTTTCTTTATCGCATTTATGTATATAATATCCCAAGTAAGCAACAAAAACGAGGCATTTTTATATAGGCTTTTAGAAAACAAAGTTGTTAAATTTCCAAAGGTTAGCCCAAGCTTTGTCATCTTAAACGACACAGAGCAATTGACAACCCAAATAGTAGAGTTCTCCGAAAACTTTAATGAGTTTTATGAGATTGCAGAAAAGGAGATACATAAAAGAAAGAAAGAAATTTGTGAAAGTAAGCAATTTAATAGCCCTAGATTGGATTTATTATTTATCTCTACGATACCTTGGATTTCGGTTACATCTATTACTCACCCTTTACCTTTGCAGGATAAATCCTCGCTTAGTATCCCAAGAATATTGTGGGATAAATACACGCAAAGGAATGATAAGTTTTTTATTAACCTAAATGTTAATGTTCACCATGCCCTAATGGACGGGAAAGAAGTTTGTGACTTTTTTGTTGAGGTACAATATGCCCTAGAGCATTTAGCAAAAAAAATCATTGCTGAAGGGGAAAAATCATGAAAGGAAAAGTTTTTATTGGTTGGTCGCCAGAAATTACCCTTGCCAGAGAAGTTGCAATACAACTAAGAGAGAAAGAATATAAAGGCATTGTGGGAGGCAGGGAAGGTGACTGCTGTTCCTCATTTGTTGGTCAAACTGTTATTAATCAGCTTAAAGAATGCAATCAAGCTATTTTACTTTTTCAACGCAAGGACAAAAACATAAGTGGGAATTTATGGTTTGAGCTTGGCTATACAATGGCAAGATATGATACTAATAAAACCCATGTATTTTATATAGATATTTGCAAGAAAGATGGCGATATTCCATCCAACTTGCAAGGTTTATGGTCAGAAGAGATTGTCAGCACAGACAAAGATACTGTTAAACTTGCGGAAGAAATAGTAGCCTTATTTGAAAAGCGACAAAAACTCGAATTTTTGGAGAATAAAATGGGGTTGGTAAATAGATGGGATGATCTCAAACATAGAATTAGTAATCATTCCGTGGCTCATTTTTATTCAGACTACGAAATTGCAATGTGTGTTTTGCTCTATACTCAGTCCGCATATATGTTTGATATGGCAAAAGATGCAACGAGGCTGCTAACCGAGTTTAACAAAAATAACAATCAGATATCAAAAGAGCTTAGCCTTTCACTTTCGATAGCAAGTCACTCTTTGCGTTTGTTTGAACAAACTAAAAGGGAAGGCGACAATTTGTTAATAAGTATGATTGATTATTATAATTTAGAGAAAGACTACAGAAAGGCGTTAGAGGGGCTTAATCAAATTTACGCATCAGAGTTTAAGACATTTGCAGAACTTATGATTAAAGAACATTTGACATATTTATATATTTTAGTACTTGAGAACCCCGAAGTTTTGCAACTAGGTCTTGAAAAAAATATTATTGATAAAAACCTAGTGCTGCTAGGGGAATCTTTGACCCTGTGCGACAAGATGCTTGAAGAAGAAACTGATAAAGGCAAGAGTTTTGAGTTTATTACATTGTTTAAATGCTACATTCATCGTAATTGTTATATAACCTTGGAACGCCTAAAGTTATACAATAATGATGTTGATGAACATAAAATACTATACCATGTGCAAGCCTCATTCGAAGAGAGGAGAGAGCTATTAAATTCTTATAGAAATAAAAATATCGATAGTAATCTTTATGATAATTTTCAAATGGAATATTATTTATCGTTATCAGAATATCTTAAGTATGCTGAGGGCGAAGATAGAAAGATTTTAGCCGTTGAGCTTGCTAAATACATTGAGCAAAAACACTCTTTTGTAGAAACTAAAAATCATTATATTAAAAAAATGAGAATTTTGTTGAAAGAACTTACCGAAGATTAGGATAACCTCATTTAAACATTCGAGGTTTAGTTTTTTGAAATATTCCGATGATTGACCGAACGGAGACATCAACAAAAAGCTTAAGGCTTTCTTGTGGAGATTATCGGATAAAAGGGAGAGGCATAATGAGCTTGAAAAAAAGCATAACAGCCACGACAGAGGTTAGGGAATATTTATCAAAATCTGACCCGATAATGGGCGCAGTGATTGAAAAGTATGGCATCATTGAGTATGAGCTGCTCAACTGTTATTTTAATGCGCTGCTAGCTAATATTGTTGGGCAACAACTGTCGGGCAAGGTGGCGGATACAATTTTTAATAGGTTTTTGAGCTTGATAGAAGGTGAGTTGACGGCGGAAAAAGTACTTGCAATAGATGATGAGAAACTGCGCAGTGTGGGGCTTTCACGAAATAAAGCCGCTTATATTAAGAATGTTGCGCAAGCTGCGGCGGACGGAAGTTTGGCACTTGATAAATTTGACGATATGACCGATACGGCGGTTGTATCGCAGTTGACGGCGATAAAAGGCATAGGAGAGTGGACAGCGGAAATGTTTCTTATATTTTCACTCGGGCGGCTCGATATATTTTCTAAGGGCGACGGCGGCTTGGCTCGGGCGATAAATATTCTTTATGGGAGAAGCAGAGAGCTTTCGGCAAAAGAGCGTTTGGCGGTAACAGAGGTATGGAAACCGTATCGCAGTATTGCCAGCCTTTACCTTTGGCGAAGTTTAGATAATAGATAAGCAACAGATTGTAAAGAGTTTGCAAGGCGAAAAAAAGGGGCAAAAAACAATGAAAAAATATTTTATTGAAATTCCGAACCTCAAGCTAGAGGATATACACGCAATAGATTTTGTGCTTGAAAATATGGAGGCAGTAAAGGTTTATCACAATGAGATTGTTGAGGTTAACCTTGAGTTTGACGATGAGTTGGTTATAGGCGGCACTTGCATTGAACGAAGGGTTAAGAGCGGCTATATTAAGTTGCGCATTGATGAAAAAACAAGGCGGTATAAGGACGACTTGCTAATTCACGATAGTAAATGGAATATAATTAAAAAACCGTACAAGCAAAAAATTGAAGGGCGGCTTTTGGAATTGTGTAATATTTGCTATATTCGTGTAACGGTAAAAGATATTTATTGGACAGAACAAATTGATGTTCCCTACGATGAGGAGTGCATTGAGGATGAGGACGATTACTGCGAGGGCAGAATTATAGTTTGCTCAAGCGCAAAGTTGGATGCAGACGGCAACTTGATAGTCCTATTTGGCGAATCGTCGGAATTTGAGCCGCTTGACTACAATGCCGAAACATTAGAGGGTTTTGAAAAACGCTGGAAACGGTATACAAAAGAGGAGCTAGAGGCAATTTGCTTGGTAAAAGGGGTTAGGTTTTGCCGTGAAAATACCAAAAAAGAGCTAATTGATGCGCTAGCAAGTTACTATCGTAATAGATAAGCTGCCAATATTGTTTTGTATTATCTGTGCATAGCAAACACTTTTTAGCTCGAGTTGCTAAAAAGTGTGTTTCATGATAAAATACAGAAAATGTTTTGAAAAGGACAGAGTGCTATGCAAAAATCGGAAAGTGTGAAAGATAGGTTGCTAAGAGCGGCGAAAACTGAATTTATGGAGAAGGGCTTTCAAGATGCGTCGCTTAGGCAAATAGCAAAAACAGCATCTCTCACAACGGGCGCATTTTATGTTCATTTCAAAAGTAAAGACGATTTATTTATGCAGCTTGTCTCACCAACGGTAGAGGGGTTGCTCACATACTTTAGAGAATATGGGGATAAGTTTTTTAAACTTGAGTTTTACGAGCAGAAACGCTTAATGTTGGAGTCTGACGCACAGTCCGTAGAGGATATGCTTGACTATATTTATGATAACTTTGACTTATTCCGCATTGCTTTAACTAAATCGACAGGCACAAAATATGAAAATCTTATCGATATGTTTGTAGATATTGAGGAGAGCGTAACCAACCGTATGATACACACATTTAGGCAAAACGGAATTAAAGTGAATGAAATAAGCTTGCAATCGGTACATATTTTAATTAGCGCTAATTTTACCGCATTTTTTGAGCCAATTGTGCATGGCATGGAAAAAAAGGCTGCACAAAAGAATATATGCGAAATGCGCAAGTTTTTTAATGCGGGTTGGCGAGAGCTTTTATTTGGGGATTAGCAAAAAATTATAAATTATGAAAGTTAGCTTGCGCTAACCGTTGACAAGACCAAATAGCGGTGTTATCATTCTGTTGAGATAACACTGTTATTTTTTGCAACAGGAGGTTGAGGTCTTGGAAAAAGAAGTGAAAAAGACAGGTATTGCGAGGATGCTGGAGCTTGCTTTTATGAAAAGGGGGCTGATAATTGCAGCTGGGTCTCTATCGTTTTTATCGACTCTCATGTCCTTTATACCTTATGTATCCATTTATTTTATAATAAGAGAGTTTGTGCCGCATATATCAAATTTAAGCGGAATCAACTCAAGTTATATGATAAAATGGGGACTTATAGCAGGCGGCAGTGCGGTGGGGGCGGTGCTGCTTAATTTTATAGCTTTAATGTGCAGTCACCTTGCCGCATTCAAAACGCAATACAAACTAAAACTTGACTTTACAAGGCATCTTGCGTCACTTCCCATGGGGTTTCACACGCAAAATTCAACGGGGAAACTGCGCAAGGTAGTAGATTCTAACATAGAGCAACTAGAGGGTTTTGTGGCACACAACTTTCCCGATATTGTAGGCTCGTTCACTGCGCCCATTGCGGCGGTGGTTTTGATGTTTGCGTTCGATTGGCGGATGGGGCTTGCCTGCCTTGTACCCATAATACTTAGCTTTGCCGTTCAAATCGTTGCTATGAGCGGTAAAAAAGCTGCTCATTTTATGAACAAATATCAGACAAGCTTGGAGGATATGAACAATGCAGCGGTGGAATATGTACGAGGGATATCCGTTGTAAAAGCGTTTAATCAAACAATATTTTCCTTTCGCAAATTTCACGATACCATAAAGCACTACGGCGATTGGGTGCTTGCATATACCAAGAGCTTTAAAACACCTATGGTATTGTTTATGACGATAATAAGTAATGTATATTTGTTTGTCGTTCCCGTGGCTATTTGGATAAGCGGCGGGGTAACGGACTATAACGCTTTTGCGCTATCGGTGATATTTTACTTAATCTTTGCATTATCGCTCACAGGTCCTTTTGTGAAAATTATGTATGTATCCCAAAAAGGCAGGCAGATAGCCGACGGCATAGAGCGTATGGACAGGGTGCTTGATACGCAGCCGCTAAAAATAGCCGAAAGCCCTAAAGAAACAGATGACTTTAATATAGAATTTAATAATGTATCCTTTTCGTACAATGACGGCGAACAGGATAACACCATAGAAAACATTAACTTTAAAGCAAGGCAAGGGCAAATAACCGCACTAGTAGGTCCGTCAGGCGGCGGTAAAACTACCATTGCAAGTTTAATACCACGCTTTTATGATGTTCTGGCAGGGTATATCACAATAGGCGGAACGGATATTAGGGATATGAGCGAGGATTACCTAAACGGAATAGTTAGTTTTGTATTCCAAGATGTCTTTTTATTCAAGCAAAGTGTATCCGATAATATCTTAGCGGGAAACAAAACCGCAAGTCTTGATGATGTGGTGGCAGCGGCAAAAGCCGCACAATGCCACGAGTTTATATCAGCTCTGCCAAACAAATATAATACAATAATAGGAACGGAAAATATACACTTATCGGGCGGCGAACGGCAGCGTTTGGTAATCGCAAGGGCGATACTCAAAAATGCACCTATCATAGTGCTTGATGAGGCAACGGCATTTGCCGACCCGGAAAACGAGCAGAAAATACAAGAGGCGCTATCGCATCTAATTAAGGATAAGACGGTAATCATTATTGCGCATAGGTTATCCACTATAAAAAATGCAAACAACATAGTGGTTATTGACGAAGGTAAAATCAATTCGCAAGGTACGCACAAACAGCTTATAGAGAAAGCAGGGCTTTATAAAAAGCTATGGGAGCAGTATACAGGCGCACAAGGTTGGCAAATAGCGGGAGGTGAAAGCAATGTTTAAAAAAACTTTGGGGCTTACTGACAAAGGCAGCCGAGATTTACTGAAAGCGACAATAGCTTGTGTGATAACAAATATTGCAACTTTTTTACCGTTCGGTGTAATACTCAAGATAATAAATATAATAATAAAACCCATTACAGAGGGCGGCGCACTTGACACAAATGCGCTATGGCTTTGGTTGGGCTTAGGGGTTGCCGCCGCCTTTATTTATTTTTTAACTTATAGTTACGAGTACAATAAGACATACACTGTCGCCTATAAGGAAAGCACAAATATCCGCATTTCGGCTGCCGAGCGGCTAAGACGGTTGCCTCTTAGTTTCTTTAATCGCAAAGATTTGTCCGAATTATCCACAAATATTATGGGCGACTGCGAGGCGGTAGAGCATGTAATGAGCCACTCACTTCCGCAGCTTATAGCAAACTGCATAACAACGGTGCTTGTTACCATTATGCTTAGCATATATGATTGGCGGATGGCATTGGCTATGTTTTGTGTGCTACCCTTATCCTTTGGAGTACTCTTTTTGGGGCGAAAACTTCAAGACAGATTGGGCAAAAGGCACGCCGCAACCAAACTTAGAGTATCCGACCAAGTGCAGGAGTATTTAGACGGCATAAAGGTGGTAAAATCCTTTGGAATGGCAGGTGAAAAGTTTGAGGCTTTAGAAAAATCGCTAGGCGATATGCAAAAGGACGCTATAAAGTTTGAGGCGGTTGCAGGTGTTTTTGTAACTCTTGCCACAATGCTGCTGCAAATTGGAATAGGTAATGTTATCTTTGTAGGAACAAACCTGCTTACAGGCGGAAGTTTAGAGCCAATTAAGTTTTTGACCTTTGCAATGGTTAGCGCAAAAATCTATGCCCCTATAATAATTATTCTTACAATGTTGCCCGAGATATTTTATTTCTTTATATCGATAAAGCGGGTGCAAAGGCTGAGTAGTGAGCCAATAATGGAAGGCGACAGCAGTATTGTACTAAATGATAGCAACATAGATTTACAAGATGTAAGCTTTGCCTATAACCAAGATGAAGTTATTTCAAACTTTAGCACATCCATACCGCAAAATGCAATAACCGCACTTGTAGGACCGTCGGGCAGCGGCAAGAGTACATTGACAAGGCTTATTGCAAGGTTCTGGGATGTGACGGACGGCAAAATACTTATAGGCGATAAAAATATTAGGGAAATAGAGCCGGAAAGACTTATGACCTATATGTCATTTGTTTTTCAAGATGTTGTATTATTTAATGATACCATAATGAATAACATTCGCATAGGTAAACAGGACGCAACAGACGGAGAAGTAATAAAAGCGGCAAAAGCCGCCCATTGCGATTCGTTTATATCTAAAATGCCAGACGGTTATAACACCTTGATAGGAGAAAACGGCTGCACGCTGTCAGGCGGAGAGAGGCAGAGGGTATCTATTGCCCGTGCGCTTTTAAAGGATGCGCCAATAGTGTTACTTGACGAGGCGACTTCTAGCCTTGACCCCGAAAACGAAGTATTGATACAATCGGCAATTTCTAAACTTGTAAAGGGGCGCACGGTAATAGTAATTGCCCACCGCCTAAAGACCATTATGGGAGCGAACAAGATTATAGTGCTAGATAAGGGAAAACTTATTGAACAAGGCACTCACAAACAGCTTATGGAAATAGGCGGGCTATACTCTAAAATGGTAAATATCCAAAGCAAAAGCTCTGGTTGGGAGGCAATAAATCAATAAAAACCTTAAAACTCATTTACAACCGTAATATAAATGTTTTGGATTGACAAATGCCTAGCAATAGTATATATTGTAATGTGCGAGTTAGACATAACTAACTTGCGGAGGATAGATGACCGCTTCAGAATTTAATTATCTAAAAGCAATAGAGGAGTTATCATCAAAAGGTGAGGAGGTTAAGCTCACCGATGTTGCCAATAAGATGATGTTTGCCAAGCCAAGCGTTTATCGTGCGGTGGAAAAACTTGTGGCAACAGGATACATTATGCGAAACAAAAACAAGAGTATATCCCTTATCGATAAGGGGAAAGCCGCTTTGGAGGAATACCTTGTTTGCATTCGCTTTATCGCCAAGTCAATTGCAAAAAATTGGAATATAAGTCCCCAAATAGCTTATATGGATGCCGTAAACACAGTATGTATAATTAGCAACGCAAGCCGTCTAGCGATATTAAACCATTTGAACAAAATAAAATAACAACTAAATTAGTTTTAAATACCTAAAAAGTTCACATAATGGAGGGGTTAAAATGAAAGTAATATTAAGTAAAAAGCGCTTTGATACAAGTTACGGCGGTTATCCAAGCATAATCGACGGCAAAGATTTAATTAGTATGCCGATACCCGAAAGCAGTGAGGTATTTCAATATAGCGATTTGAAAACGGAAAGCGGTGCAAGTTTTTTTGATGTTGTCAGCCCTTACTATTCAAGCATATTTATGTAAATGACAAACGACAAGCCTTCACTGCTGATGTAAAATGTCATCCCGACCCTAACCTTACAAACTATTTTTCCAGAGAGAATTTTTTAGTCTCTATCGGGCAGGTAGACCAAGCCCAAGGGCATTTGAAAAATCAAGGTATAACCGCAGGTGATATATTCATTTTTTATGGGTGGTTTAAGAGTGCTGACGGCAAAAGCAAGCAAACCGCTTTCGGCTACCAACCCATATAAATTTATTTATTGCAAAAAACTAAAAAGTGATGATATAATGGGAATGAGCAAACTAAGCGACGGAGTATACTTGAGACGATATATCGACAGCCAAAACCCTCCCAAAAGACCTAAGGATATATGAAAATGAAAAGAAATATTATTGAAAAAAATATCGAGGTGAGGTGCGGTTTATGTAGGGAGTCTGTCATGGTTGATAAATACGGCGCTGGGAGATGCCGACATTGCGGATGGATTCAAGTTGATGTTGATGAGCCAGATAGGGTGCTATATCCCAATCTTGTCTCTTTCAATAAAGCCAAAGAACTTTATAGCCAAGGGAAACTGCTTACACCTAATTTTGAGGAATTCGTTGAAGGCTTGAAGAATTATAGGCATATGGAGTTCTATCACAACAACAAAAAATACGGGGTTACATGGGAGTACGATGTTGCGCTTTATCAGTGGGATATTATTGAAAGCACTAAAACTTACAGAACGCCGAAAGAGTTTTTGTTAAACGCCAAACTCAATGGGGTTTTGCTAAAAGCCATATGGGATGAAGTCGAAAAAGCCAACTATATGCAATGATAAAGAAAAAGGAGTAATACTATATGGAAAGAATCAAGAAAACGCCAAGCGAACTATTGGATATGATGCATAAGGGCGAAAGCCTTGAGTTTGATGAGTTTTTAAATTTATTGAAGTCTTATGGCGAATTGGAGTTCTATTATAATTCAACAAAGTTCGGAGTACTTCGGCTAAACGATGATTACAGTTCCGGCAAGGACAAAGAGTGGGACAGAACTAAGGATTATTATGCTATTTTCTTGTGCTTCAATCCCAACAAAGGTGTTAAGTACAGAACGCTGGAAGATTTTGCACAGTGCGCCAACGTAGGGAATAACTTACTTAAAGATATTTGGAGTGAGGTAAGTGACTTGCATGAGCTAAGTGCCCTTCATTTTCATGGATATTCTGGTACGCATGACCACCAATGGTTTGGCGAAGAAAGAGGTCCTGCCGTTGCTCCTAATTACAAAGATTACCATTAGATAAAGTGTTATATTAAAATAAAAGGCACAAATAGGAGAAAAATCCGCTCTATAAATAGAGGAGTTCAAGGTAGCAATGCTAGCTAGCAAACCTAGATATAGCATAGCTTGGACAACAGAATGGTGCTGAATAATGGAGGAGAGAAAGATGAAAGAAAAATTATACATAGCATACGGAAGCAACCTAAACTTACGACAAATGGCAGACAGATGCCCAGAGGCAATGCCAGTGGGAGTTGCAATGCTAGACGGTTGGCAACTAACTTTTAGATGTGTTGCCACATTGGAAAAAGTTGAGGGCGCAACAACACCAGTTGGTATATGGAAGATAACAGATAGGTGCGAAAAGGCACTAGATAGATATGAGGGCTACCCAACACTATATAGGAAAGAATACATAGAAGTAAAGCACAAAGGTGAAAAGCTAGAAGCAATGATATATCTAATGAATACAGGACTGCCTTGTATGCCGAGCAGACACTACTTGCAAACGATAGAGCAAGGATATAATGATAGTAGGCTAGACACCGCTTATTTAAGGGGAGCATTAGAGCATACGCAAGAGAGAATGCAAGAAAGATAGAAAAATATAAATATAATAAATATTCATATTCTTTTACATCAGTAACAAATTACATCGCCAAATCTAGAATAGCTGTTATATGATTAGTAAAGAGCATCGCTTATCCTCCAAAGTATATTAGTTGCCACAACAATTATCTTTACCTTAGTTCCAACAAATCATAAGAATAATTGGCTATCAGAAATAATTTTAAAATGTAAAAATATGACCCCAAATATTGCATTTCAGTAAAACGCATGATATCGTAAATATATAAGCAAATTTTGTTTTTTAGGAAAACATAATATGATGTCGGATATAATAATGCGCTAAGTTTCTTTCGTAAAAACGGAAGAGGGAAGAACCGCTTAGGCGATAATTCTTTCTTCTTTAAGGGAATAAACAATTGCAGAAGAAAGCTGCTGGTGCAACAATTTTTTATATATAGTTCCCTAAAGAACAAGCGAAACTTCAATAGACTTATGTTAACTAAGGCTTGCTACCTTTTTAATGTATTTTGATTGAAGTTTTTTAATGGAAAATGAAGTATAAACGGAGAGGTGATGGCTTATGGGTAGATAATGAAAACAATAATATTAAATCAGCGTGGTAAAAAGCGAGGTGGAAATGAATGAAATATGAAGCAAAATATGGTAAAAGCATAAGGAGAATGATATAATGGGGATGTGCAAGCCAAGCTGTGGAGTTGAAAGGTTTGTAGGTCGGTTGGGTGATCTAAAGACCAAAGGAAAACCCAATTCAAGAGCCGATTTATATAATAAAAATGGTGAAAAAATCCAAAGCAGATGGTACGATGCAGATGGAAAAGTAACTCATAACCGAGATTATAAACTCGGTGGTAAGGGGCCTTTCCCCACGACCACGAATGGACGCCAAACGACAACGGGGAACCTATTCGAGGAAGAGATCACTTGCCGGTCAATCCGAACTTCATTTAAAGGAGAAAAATTATGAAAAAAGAAAGTGCATATAAAAAAATCAAACAGGCAAATTGCGATGTGTGCGGGAATTCCGTATGGCTGGATCAATACGGCAACGGTGACGAATGCCCCGTTTGCGGTTGGCGTCAATCAGAGGAATCGACGGATCATCCTAATGTAGCTGGGATTATGAATATACCCTCACTAAACAGCGCAAGAGAACTTTATAGGCAAGGGAAACGGCTTGTTGCTAATTTCGACGATTTCATAGAGGCTTATAAGCGCTACGGGGAGTTAGAATTTACCTACAAAGGGGTTGTTTACGGTGTGTATGCACCAAGAGGGACGATTATCTTGTTTGAAAGCTATCGCTCAAGCGATGATATCGGGCATTACAAAGACATTGAGGACTTTAGAAACAGTGCAAATATAAACGGCGTATTGCTGAAAGACCTTTGGTTCGATGTAGAAAATACGGATTTTCTACAATAAAAAATCTAAGATACAAGGAGAACCATTAAATCGCAAGCAAATAAATATATCGGAACGCCTAAAGTTCGCACCATAGAGGTTGATAACTACCAAGGCATTATAACTGTCGTTGCGACGACGCAAACAGAATCGAATGGAGTATGGATAACGAACTTATCAAAACCAAATATAATGTGGTAGGCAAATTCATAACAACATTTAGTGTGGAAGATTTAGAGGGCTCAAAACTACGCTTTAGGTTGATTGGTGATGGTGGACAAACCTATTCCGAGGTTTTCGGATTAACTAAGTCATAAGTTTATATTCTCAATTAAACGATAGCGAAGACTTGCTATGATTCTTTCTGTTACTAATTTAGCTTCTTTCTCATAACGCATCGTTTTTTTGTTTCATAAACACGGTAAATCCGAGTTTTTCATACATCTCTGTGTAGCCAACAATCCTTCTGATTTCTTAGTAAGAATTTTGTCAGGATAGGCTTCTACAAAACGGAAGCCGTCATGCTTTGCATCTTGGTAAACTCGCTCTAAAAGCTGTGTGGTAATACTTTTCCGCTGAAACTCAGGTGCGACTGTAAAACAAAAGATGGACTTGGTGTGTTTATCGGTTTCGCTGTCAGTCGGATAGGAAGTCCTGCTCCATTTCCAACCTAAACAGTTCAGACACTCCGATTTAGTATTGGCATTCACCCAGCCAATTACCTTCCCTTCAGAATAGGCAAAATAACCTTGTAAGTTGCCGTTTCTCACAAACTTCAAGGCAAAGTCCGCTTCGGGGCGAACATCAAAGCCTTCGGGTACATTGCTGCACCAGCAAATACAGTAGCATTTCATGTTATGCTTATGATTGTGAGGCGTGGTATTAAAAAAATGTACATACTCCTCAGCCATATCCGGCATTAATTTTTTAATTTCAATGTTCATTGTTAAACCCCTTAAGACCTTATTAATAAAACGGTGCTATTGTATCAATAACACCGTTTCATTATGGTAGACCCGGCGGGAATCGAACCCACAAATCACCCTTAGGAGCCACTATCAGTAGTGGTTGTAACTTTTGTCGCATACTATATCTTGCGTTTTGTGCGTATTTTGCATCTTATGCTTACATTAACTTGCATATCTTCCATAACTTTCGGCATATTCAATAACTTTTGACAGAGCCATTAGGTTTCGGGTGCAAAATGGGTGCAATTTTGCATACTAGCTTTCTTCAGGATTAAGCCCTCGTCGCTTTGCTTCTGTGCAAAATGGGTGCAATTTTGCATACTAGCTTTCTAGCAAGGGTGCAAAAAAGGTGCAAAGTTTTAGACATTATCTACAGTTGGACTTTGGTCATTTAATAGAATTTCAAGCAACTGGTCATAGTTTAATATCCACCTGTTGCCGTGTTTGATTATAAAGATTTTACCGCTATGGACTATATCGTGTAATCTATTCCAAGTAACTTTAATATGGGGGTAATCCTTACATATCAAGTGATAGCATTTCTCATAAGTTCTTATTCGTGGCACAGAGGTTGTACATTTATTGGTCTTGCCAGAAAGAAATGAAATAAACTGGTCTAAATCAATAATCCATTTTTGGCTATGTAGCCTTGCAAAAACTTTTTTCTCTTCAGAGGCAATTCTTCTAATAATCATTTTACATAAGATGGTATCGAAATCACTTTCCTTAAACATATTTAATATTTCAAAGGTGCCTCGCATTTTACGAACGGAGCCTCTGACCTTTCTGATTTTCTCATATCTAAAACTACCCGTAAAATATTGTAAGCATTCATCTAGATTGAAAAGTCTTTTCTTACCAATAAACCTGCACATAATCTTTCTTCTTCTGGCTAAAGATTTAAGCAAATAAACAGAAACAGCTGTATCATAATCCGCCTGCTTAAAATATTGGACAACTTGCTCTGCATTTCTAAGTTTTGGGATATACATAACAACCTCCATAGTTGTTGTATTAAACCTTAGAAAATGATATAAGTCAAATCATTGAAAAACTATAAGAAAAGCATTTAGATAGCTTGATAAACACCGCTAAAGACCCGTATCAGCAAGAGCAGGACACAGCACCACAAAGGTTACAGCGGACATCTACGCTCATATGATACAATCAAGCGACAGAGCAGCTGCAGACAAATTAGGAGAGATATTATTTGACTTAGTCCACTATTTATATTTCATTATTCACCAATTAGGTATAGCTCCAATCGCCTTGTGCGTACTTGCCTTCGGCAATATTTAAGGCTATTTCTCGGTACACCGATTGTACAACCTTGTTCTTCTTTCATTTACTTATCTCTATCTATTTTGTAATAAAAATTATCTCACAGTACTTAGTTATAATCAAACGCCATAAGCTTATACGGTTTTTTTGTACGAGCATCTATTCTAGCTTTTCTGCCAAAAGTAGTGTGATTATGTGGCAAAAACTATGATATATTTACGGGTTCGCCTCGACTGCCAGACGCACCAACATCCCCCCTGAATTTTGGGTCTAGGCTAGGCCCACCCTCTCCGCCACTGCCTCCGTATCCTCCATTAAAGGTTGGTAGTTCTTGGCAGTCTATTATAAAGTAGTTTTCGATGCCAGTATAGCCATCACCACCATTACCGCCTGTTCCACCAGGTCCATTTTTGCTTACTAGCTTATTGGGATCAAAAGATGTGGGGGAATACTTTGCGCCCTGTCCGCCTTTACCGCCGTTGCCACCTTGAAAAGTAAGTCCCAAGGCTCTGCGTATTACCAGTCCATTGGCAGTAGTTGTCACAAGTCCGCTACCACCCTTACCGCCCATTACGCCTCTGCCTGCAGTTGGGTTTTGTGATGAGAACTTGCCTGAATCACTTCCATCAAGACCAGCACCACCATATAAGGATAAAGAATCATTTTGAGCATTTTCCTTTGTACCTACAAATTCTATGAAGCCCACTTTGATAGCTGGAAAGCCTTTTCCACCTCTTATAGTGTTTTGTCCCTTATATATCATCTTAATATAGCCATTGTCTGATGAGAAAATAGCAGGTTTGGTCTCTTGGGCATTTATTTTTAGGTTTTTTATGATTAAAGTTAAGGGCGTACTGCGTGATTGTAAGTCTAT
>Ga0265293_10005159_pt1 | contig 22127 bp, 15 predicted proteins | sample Munlanlewell138R_FD_192505 | JGI IMG/M metagenome (GOLD analysis project Ga0265293, IMG submission 192505) | Leachate microbial communities from a municipal landfill in Southern Ontario, Canada - Leachate well 138R | ecosystem: Engineered > Solid waste > Landfill > Unclassified | place: Canada... | reverse complement strand
GAAACTTGTATATACGAAGAAACTTGTATATACGAAGAAACTTGTATATACGAAGAAACTTGTATATACGAAGAAACTTGTATATATGCATGTTTGCTTATGGACCACTTATAGTATTGATTTTTAAATTACAGATAATTGCAAATAATTCTTGACAAAAATAAGCGTCTATATTAAGAGTAATATGAGGTTTATATGAAAAAAAGAATATTAACAGTTTTATTTTTTGCCTTGACAGCGAGCCTATTATTTGCAGGTCCCAAAGAAGACTATCAAAGAATTAAAAGGTCAAATGATTATTATATAGGCGAGGCAGTAGCTGAGATTAAAGATAATGTTAGTGATGAGCAGCTAAAAAAAATAGCTCTTTCCAATATGATCTTGCAGATTCAGGCAAGTGTGAGAGTAAATATATCAGATACTGAAATTGTGCAGGGCGGACAATTAGACCAAAGCACCATGCATCAAGTTGAGATGACGAGCAAGATCAAGCTATCTGATTATAAGTATATATCATACAAAGACAGGAAAAAGAGTTATACACTTGCCTATCTCAAAAAGTCCGACTATGAAAGTTGGCTTGAGGAGCAGGGCAAGCGATTAGTTAGTCGAATGAAAGCTGCCATAGATAAAGAAGGTAGATTCGATATAGAAGCAGCTATGCCGGAATATATGAGTATTTATGCATTAACAATGATGATACCACAAGCAATTGAATTTAGAGAGCATGCAGATTTAAATTTGTATGTTTATGACATTCTGCAAGAATATTTGAAAACTTGTGTTACAAAATCAACTATCGGAAAGCCTAATCCACAGACACCTGGTACCTTTCCAATATCCTTTTATATAACAAATGCACAAAAGCCAGTAAACAATATTAAGTTATCATTTGCTGGGGAGGAATCTGAGCATAAACTAATCAATGGTCGTGCAGAATTATCTTATTATGGCTATAGTTCAGAACAGCAGGTTGAGAAGGCGATGGTTTTGAAATATGATACCGAGATAGCCGAGCTGAGCAAAGAAGTCAAAGACTTGCTAAAAGAGAATCCCATCTGCCATACATTCAATCATGTGATAGACTTTAAGAGTATAGTTAGGGTAGATTTTGAGATTAAGCAGGATGGGGCAGAGGTTGAATTGAAGCCTATAGTGGAGAATATCAGTGTTAAGCAGACAGAGTGGCAGTTTGGTGATGGCAGTAAAAACTCAACTGAAAAGAACCCAAGACATGTTTATGAAAATAATGGCAGGTATCGTATTGTTTTAACGGTTAATAATACAGTAAATGTTACCAAAACTGTGACTATTTCAGGGCATGCAGAAACTGTAAAGAGGGAGCGTCCCAAACGAGAAAGAGTTGTGAAAAGCAACAAAATAATCGAAGCGGGTCAGGCTGATATAGAAAAGCTGTTGAGTCTTAAAAAAATTAGAGAGGCAATAGCTTGGCTTAATGACAATAAAAACAAAGGTAAATTAATTTTTGGGACAAAAGATCAAGTGAGCAATAATGAGCAGGCATATATATTATTGTTTGATGCAAAAAGCGAAGGGCTTATCACCTTGATTTCTCCTGATAATAATGGCAGGCGTGATTTAAAAGATAATGTGTTTGTCAAGGAAAACGAAATAATGCAAAAAGGTAGAGGTGCTATATGGATACAGTTTTTAAAGTAAAAATATTATTATTTATCTTGATTTTGTTTATTAGTAATGCTGTTTATGCACAGGTACAAACTCAAGTTGATATCAGATATAGATCAAATGCACAATTTGCACAAAATGTGCAAGTTAAAGTTGAGGATTTTATACAAGAAGTCAACGCAAGCTATTTTGGAAATAAAGAATTGACATTAAACAGAAGTGCCTTTACTAATTCTGCAATAAGAAGAATAAATGACGTTTGGGAGAACACACCCTTTTATTGCCCAGATGGTTCGATTCAATTAAGCCTTATTCGTACTGTTTCAACAAGTTTTGAGCTTAGAAATATTCCTGTGCTGGTTGCAGCAACAGATGGTGAACCAGAAATGTCTGAACTTGTGATAAATATAAATGTAGATGGTAAAATTGAAGATATAAGCTTTGCTCTTGAATATCAGCTTTATAAAAAAGTGATGGATAATAAGCTACCAGATCGAGAATATCGAATAAGACAGATTATTATCGACTTTGTTGAATGCTATCGAACAGCATACAATAGGAAAGATATTAACTATATAGAAAAAGTATTTAGCGACGATGCATTAATCATTGTTGGTAGAGTTGTCGAACCTGACTTGACAAGTGAAGAAGTAAAGCTTGCAGACCCCAAAAATGTAGAATATGTGAAGCAGAGTAAAGCAGAACATATGGTACATTTGAAAAGAGTATTTAATAGTAATAAGAAGATCTTAGTCTTGTTTGATGATATAAAGATATCTATCTCGCCTAAAAACAAAAATGTTTATGGTGTGCAATTACTACAAACATGGCGTGGTGACTTTTATGCAGATAAAGGCTATCTGTTTTTGGTAATTGATTTTTCAGTTGAGGATAGACCAAAGATATTTGTCCGTACTTGGCAGCCCGATATAGATGAAGACCTCTTTGACTTGGGTTCGTTTGTCTTATAATTAATAAAGAGCCTTATTCAATCTCATTTTCATAGAGAGTCTTACGAGCAATACCTAAGTATTTGGCAGCTTGTGTTTTATTGCCGTTAAATCGCTTTAAAATCTGACGCATAATTTCGCGTTGTGTTTCTTTGAGGTCTATGCCCTCTTCAGGTAATTCTATTTGGATATATGCCTGGTCAGAATTAATTTGCTCTTGATGATTAGTGTTAAAAAAGCTTAAGTGCTCAATTTTGATAATCTTATCATCATTTAAAATCACAATCCTCTCAATGGTGTTTTGTAATTCACGGATATTGCCGGGCCAGTTGTATTCTTCAAAAAACTTCATGACTTCATTGTCGATGAATTGGAATTTCTTTTTCTTTTCTTCGGAGAATCTGACCATGAACATCTGGGCAAGTGGGGCAATCTCCTCTTTTCTCTCTCTGAGCGGAGGGATGAAGATTCTGCCTGTGCTCAATCTGTAGAATAAATCTGGTCTGAATCTCTTGTTCTCCATTTCTACTTTCAAGTCCCTGTTGGTGGCACAGATTATCCTCACATCGAGCTTGATAGGCTTTTGACCACCTACTTTGTAATACTCTCTTTGCTGGATGACCCTGAGCAGTTTTGCTTGTAATTCTATTGGCATTTCGCCTATTTCATCGAGGAAGATTGTGCCACCCTGTGCTAATTCGAGTTTACCAATCATGCCTCCTGGTCGAGCTCCTGTAAATGCACCATCCTCATAACCAAAAAGTTCACTTTCAAATAGGTTTGGTGAGATTGCAGAGCAGTTGATGCTGATAAATGGATGTACATCGTCATCTTTGCCAAAGTGTACGACTCGGGCAATTATCTCCTTGCCTGTGCCAGTTTCTCCTTCAATTAAGACAGAAACAGCTCTGTCTTTGTGGAAGAAATAAGCCATTTCAAAGATGTTTTTGATCTTATCAGAAAAAATACCAACATCACCAATGTCCAGAAGCTCTTTGTATGCAGATTGAAAATGTTCATATTTCACCCTGAAAGATTCTTTGTTTTTAAGCAGTTCTAATTCTTTTTGCTGATGTGTATTTCGTTCATAATTGATGAGTTTTTCCAAATCTTGAATTCTTTGTGAGAGGATTTGTTGGTTTCTGACTGTTTGTATCTCTAATTTCTTATCAATGCTCTGATAAGCCTTTTCATGCTCTTCTTTGGCTCTGTATATGGTGTATAGGCTGTTCCAAGAACGTTCTTGCTCATCCAAATTATCGATCTCTTTGGCAATAGTATTTGCTTTTGTGGCAAACTCATATGCCTCAACGTAATTATTCTTTTTAATATAGGCGATAGCTAAGGAATTGGTGATGTTTGCCAGGCGTGTTTTATTATTAAACTTAAGCTCAATGATAAAAGCCTCCAAAAGCCTCTTGATAGCCTCGTCATAGTTTTCTAAAGATATATTGCACAGTGCAATATTGGAATTGGCAACAGAGCAGTCTTGCTCATCGTTTTGTAATTTAGATAGCTCATATTTCTTTTTAAAATACTCGATAGCCTTTTTGTGTTCATGTTTTCGTGCATATGCAATGGCAATAATATTTAAAGCTTGTGTATTGTCAGGGTTATTCTTTAATATATTTTGCATCAAATCAATAGCTTTATCTAATTCATTAAACTCGCAATACCACTTGCCTAAATCGATTTGGATGAGCTGGACAAGTTTTTGGTCTTCTAAGTTCTCAGCCAGCTTTAAAGCCTCATGAAAATTGATAAAACCATCATTGAAGTTCTTACGCGTGATCAGTAAGACACCCTGGATAAGCTTTGCATAGGCGATGGCATTTAACGACTCTTCGGATTGACCGAGACTTATCAAACTGTTGAGTACTTCTTCAGCCTTTTCAAAGCTCTTTTCTTTGATATATTGATTAGCTTGGTCGTATAAATTATTTATTTTTGTATTTATAACAGTATTCATCATAATCACCTCTTAATATAAGATAAAAGAATTATGATAAATGTCAAGTTAAATGTGAGGATAAGTAACGATGTTACGAATAGTGTCGTAATGAAATGTAACGATGTAACTAATAGTAACGATGTGGATTTGCATATTATATACTTCTAAGTGTGTTTATTATAGTATGTTATGAGAATATGCTATTTTTTTTACTCAATTGGCATTGGTGTTGCATAACGTAATAATAAAAAAAGAGATAGGGAGATTAATAATGAGTAGTTTTAAAAACAGAATATTAAGAACTATTTTTACATTGTTTATGGTTTTGGCAATAGCACCAGTTTTTGCTTATACAGAAAAGCAAATAATCCGTGAAGATCAGGGTGCCCAACAGGCATTCGGTTTTAGTGTTGATATATTTAATAACACAGCTTTAGTTGGTGGATATGGCGCGGGTAATGGTTTTTCGAGCTTTTTTACATTTAATGGCAATGATTGGGTGCAACAACAGCGAATAGACTTTCCAGGCGAATATGAAGTAATGGATGTCGGATTTGGTTATAAAGTTCTTCTTCGAGAAAATGAAGCTATGATAAGTGCACCATGGGATTGGACAGGCGAAACTCTGAACGGTGCCGTTTATTATTATACTTTTGATGGCGATGAGTGGGTTTTTCAACAAAAAATTATGAGTAGCATACAAGGTGGTTATGATGATTTCGGTATAGATATGGCATGGGATGGCGATGTTTTGGTGGTCGGTGCATCAGGAACAGATCTTGAGCCATGGACAACAGACTTTATGCAGATGAATTATGGTGTTGCTTATGTTTTCAATTTTGATGGTGATGAATGGGTAGAAGAGCAAGTTTTATGGGCAAGTGATGGGCATTGTTTTGATGATTTTGGCTGTCGTGTTGATATAAAAGACGATATGATAGTCGTTACAGCACCTGATGCAGGTAACTTTAATCCAAATAATGTGCATCAATATGGTCCTGGTCAAGCTTATGTATTCAATTATGATGGTGATGAATGGGTTGAGTCTCAGATGATTGCACCAGCCGATGGTGTCAATAATCAATGGTTTGGTAGATCGGTAAAAATTACTGATGATTATATATTTGTGGGATCTGTGAAGGCAAACACAACAAGTTCTGTATATGGTGCTTTATACTGTTTTGCAGTTGAAGATGGCGAATGGGAGCAAACACAAAAGATTATCCCTGTAAACAATGAGAATGCGAATTATTATGGTACAGCAATAGCAAGTGATGGAGAGAAACTCTTTGTTGGTTGTGGATATTGGTCAAACTCCAATAATGGTGCGGTTTATATGTATAATCTTGAAGATGATGAATGGGTATTTGATGAAGTGATTACTCATTCAAACCCAACAGAATTTGGCGATGATTTGGGCACAAGTATCGCTTACCAGGGCAATAAGCTTATAGCTGGTGCTCCATGGGCTGATGGCTGGGCAGGTAATGCATTTGTTTTCCATTTTGAAGATATGGCACCTGTAGCCGATGCTGGAGAAAATCAAGAAGTTAGCGGCGGAGATTTGGTTACCCTCGATGGTTCTGGTTCGTATGACCCAGAAGGCAGCACAATTACATATTTATGGACATCTCCAGCTAATATAAACTTGTCAAATAATACTATTGTCAATCCAACCTTTATTGCTCCTATTACGACAGAAGCCTATTTAGAACTGGAATTTACATTAGTAGTTAATGATGGAAGTTCTGATTCTGAACCTGCAAGTGTGGTGATTACTGTTTTGAACGATAACCTGATGCCGATAGCTGATGCAGGCGAAGACCAAGCAGTATTAGCGACAACAAATTGTATCTTAGATGGCTCTGGTTCATATGACCCTGAAGGCGAGGATATAAGCTATTTATGGACATCCCCAGAAGGAATAAGCCTATCTGATAATACAATAGCAAACCCTGTTTTTACATCTCCAAATGTTGATGAAGAGACAGTGTTTACTTTTAGTTTGATTGTCAATGATGGGCAGTTTGATTCATTTCCAAGTACAGTTGAAATAACAGTTAAGCCTATTCAGGTAATTTCAGATTTAGAATATGATTCTGATTTATATACATTTACTTGGAATCCACCAGATACTGTGGAAAAGACATTCCGTTATGATGATGGTTTTGCAATTGATGCATTGGGAGCTAATAATTCTGATGCTATGCTCGGTGCAGCTCATTATGAAAATAGCATAGTAGAAGAAATTAGCTGGTATTTAACAGACGTATCTGTTAGTCACCAAACTGTGAATATTGTGATTATGGGACTATCTGCAGATGGTTCACCTGATAATAATAATATATTATTCCAGCAGAATAGTGTTGCAAATATCGATATGCAATGGAATTATTATACTTTTCCTGAGCCAATTATTGCAGAAAATGGCTTCTATATTGGTTTGAATTACGACGGGTTCTTGTCTCTTGCTATGGATAATGGCGAAGGTGCACCATATGAATTTATACCTGGTACACATTGGGTATCTTTTGATTGGACTAATCCAAATGAATGGGGCAGATTGGAAGATGCGGGCTTTGAAAACAACTTTTTATTGCGTGCACATGGATATAGTTTAGGCACTTTAGATCGTGGTACTCATGTTGTTAATAGCTCTTTTGCACACAAAGATGATTTTGTGAAAGTCAGTTTAAACGATGCTATCGATACGAGAAGCACAGCAAGACATGAGTTTTTTATCAATGAATACAATCTCTATCTTGATGGCGAATTGATTGAAGAAGGCTTTGCAGAAAGAGTTTATACAATAAGTGGCATTGCTAATGGCTCACATGTCTTTGGTGTTACAGCAATTTATGATAACTTTATTGAGTCAGAGATCGTTGAGATCGAATTTGAGTATTATGGCAATGATAACGCAGATGTTTCTGCACTTGCAAAGCCATATATAAATAATTATCCAAACCCTTTTAACCCTAATACAAATATCCAATTTAATCTTAAAAAGGATGGACCAGTGAGCTTGATTATCTATAATATTAAAGGCCAAAAAGTGGCTCAACTTGTGAATGAAAACCTGAAATCAGGCGTTCATAATATCAGCTGGGATGGTAAGTCAAGTAGTGGTGCAAGAGTGGGTTCAGGTGTTTACTTCTATCAATTACAAACAAATTATGATAAGCGCATTGGCAAAATGATGTTGATGAAATAAGATAAGTGGGGCTATCATCCAATAAAGATGATAGCCCAAATATATAAGGTGAAATAATGATATCTTTAGATTTAATAGAAGAATTAAATGAGAAAATAAGCCTCATCAACTACCCGAGTTCATCTAAGTATATGCTTAGATACCAGGATAATACAATATTTATTTTGGTTAAGAAAGCACAGATAACTACAAATTATTGCCGCCTGGATTATGATGAGAATAGTAATGATTATGTCGTAAGATTTTACAATTTTGATAAGTCAGAATATAAAAAAGAAAAAATACGAATAAAAAAAGAAACATTATGCACTGACTTAGAGTTAATACTAAGTAAAGAGAGTGCACATTTTTAAATTAGTTCTTTAGTAAAAATAACTCATATACCTCCTCAGAAAGCCGGCGCAAGCTGGCTTTTTCCTTTAATTCACCATAAAGGGTTTGCTTCGCAAAAGTGAGCGAGTGAGTAGTTTTGCCGATTAGCAGACATCACGCAGACTTTACTAATTTTACTTTTTTACAGGCAATACATTTTATTTAACCACGAAGTTCACGAAGAGCACAAAGGGTTTTAAGGATTTTACTACAGAGGAGCATAGAGTTTTTGCCTGGCTGTGATTGGTGCATTGAATAATACTTTTTTTGCTGTGTTTTGATTTATTATTTATCAAACAGTTAATAAATGGGAATATATATAGAAAAATAAACATCTCTAAACCCGCTCAGGATGCGGGTTTTGAAAATAAATGAAAAAAGTTTTTAAAAAGCTCGGTTTTCGGACGCATATATATATAGAGGGCTGTGTTGAGAAATGAGTCGTGATAGGTATTTTTTAAAGAGTAACTTGATTTTTTATCTGCAATCATTTATGGAAGTGCAAATATACTATAAAAATTAAGAAAAAATAATCACCTTTAAACCCGCTCTGAGAGCCTGTTTGTAAAATGAACGAAATTTAGTTTTCTAAAACCCCTGTTTTGTCCTGCGTATATATATAGAGGTGCATCGTTTTTTTGGTGAGAAATGATTACTATTATACACTCTGATGAAAAGCTTGTTTTTTGTATGATAGACCCTTTATTTGATCTCTTTACAGATGCATAGTGTGTAGTGTTGCTTATAAGGAGAGATACTTAGCATAAAAAAGACCAAGCATTTCTCTGCTTGGTCTTTGTTCTTATTTGAAGTTTAGAATAAGAAGTTGAAGACCTTTGTAATTAGACCAACTTTACTGGCAGTAGCAATATCACCTTTTCCTTTATAGGATATTTTGGCGTCAGCGATATTGTTTGAATAGACAGTATTATTTGCACCCACATCTTGTGGTCTAACAGAGCCCTCAAGAGAGGTTTGTTCTTCTTCTCCGTTGATAACGACTGATTTTGAGCCTTTAATGATGAGGTTGCCATTATTATCAATATCGATGATTCTGACAGTCATATTTGCTTTTAATGAGCCTTCGCGTGAGGTATTTGCATCGCCTTTGCTTGAATTGCCAGCTGATGTACCAATGCCAGATAATGGGATAAAGTCAAACGGTCCTCTACCAGCTTCTGTATTGAAACCATGATTGAAAGATCTATCGGTTTGGGATGTTGCACCTGATTTTGCAGAGCTTGACTCTGTGATTATAACAGTTAAAACGTCACCAACCGTGAAGCTTTTGTGGTCAGAGTATATTGATGAGAACGCAGACAAGGCTGTTGATGTTAAAAGGGTGAGAGCTAATATAATAAGTATTTTTGTTTTCATTTTTCCTCCAAATAAATAGCGACTAAATTTTTATCTATAACTTTTGCGTTGAAAAAACGCTTTGTGTCGGGATTTTGTAGTGTAACTTGTTCACCAAGCCATGCGTCATTTTTTGCAATAGCATTGTATTTCATATTGAAATTGCTTCCTATTACTGAGACAACAACGTAATCTGCTTTACGAACCAGTGGCTCACTCTTAATGTCGTATGTGGTAATAATTTTGCCTTTTGGACAATATGAGGCAGCTACCTTTTCGAGAATTTCTTGATAGCTGAGATTGTATTTGTTGTTGATCAGTTCACGGCTATAGTTTAACTCTAAATCGTCTTCTGTAAATCTGTCGCTCATTTTCTTGCTATTTTTTAATTTGTAAACAGTGTATGTTTTGTAGAGCTTGACGCTGATAGAATGCTCTTCTGGTAAAGAATCTGGGTATTTCATTTGTAATGCTAAGACCATTTTGCCATTGAGTTGTAAGCTTGGGTTTTCTTTTACTGCGATAGTATAGTTTTGGTTTTTAATTTTGATGTGTGGTATCTTAACGATTTCGAGTTCTATTAATTCATCAATAGAGAACTTATTTTCTAAAAAATGACGAACTGTTTGCTGTATCAATTCTGAGCTAACAATTTGGTTTGCAGGATAGAGTGTAATCAGTTGACCCGTAACTTGGTAGTTTTGGTATCCTTGAGAAATGAGAGTTTGATTGATTTGTGTGCTTGATAGATTTTGGAATCTCAGGTCTGGATTTAGATTAAAAATGCTAATTTGTGCAATTTCTTGTTTGGTAGCAATATCTAAATTGTCGAGAATTACAACGTCAGCTAAGCTAACTGAGGTATTTTCTAATTGTGCATTATTCTTAAGCTTTAATGATATAGCATACAATGGGCTGATAGCTAAAAGGATAATAACAAGTAATTTACGCATTGTTTTACCTCTTGAGGCTTGTAGCTGTTTCAAGCATTGCTTCGGCAGTACGAATGGATTTTGAGTTGACTTCATAACCTCTTTGAGCAACGATCATGTTAACCATTTCTTCGACTATGGCGACGTTGCTGACCTCTAAGTAGCCTTGTGTTAGTTGACCCATATCATCTCTTGCTGGGTGGTTTGGCATAGCTTCTCCTGATGAAACAGTTTGCTTGAATCTGTTGCCACCGACGCTTTTGAGTCCCGCTGGGTTGATAAATCTATTGATTTGAATTTGTCCAACTTGAACAGGTGCTTCTTCATTGTACAATTTAGCCATGACAATACCGTCTGGGCTGATGGAAATAGATTCAGTGTCTGCAGGGAAAGTTATATCTGGCTCTAAAAAGTGACCATCAGAGGTAACCATTTGACCAAGTTCGTTGATTCTGAATGCACCATCTCTTGTATAAAAAACTTGTCCATCACCTCTTCTTATTTCAAAGAAGCCGTCTCCGTCAATTGCTATATCTAACGGGTTGTTTGTATTCAAAAGGTTGCCTTGTGTGAATACCTTATATGTTGCTACGGGTTTCACGCCTGCACCTATTGTAAGCTCAACAGGTCTTGTGGTTGATGAGCTTGTTAAAACGCCTGCTTCATCGATTGTTTGATATAATAAGTCTTGAAATTGTATTTGAGATTTTTTAAAGCCGTTTGTATTGACGTTTGATAAGTTGTTTGAGATATTGTCAATATTAAGTTGTTGTGCATACATGCCAGTTGCTGCTGAGTATAATGTTCTAATCATTTATTTACTCCTATTTTGCTATATTGTTGACTGCTTTATTGAGAGCGTCATCATTTGTTTTTATTGCTTTTTCATTTGCATTATACCATCTTTGAATGGCAATCATGCTCACCATTTCTTTTACAATTGATACATTTGATATTTCGAGATAACCTTGTTTTATTTCGGGATTGGTGGGGTAAACTTCGACATCATCGTTTTTGGTTTTCCAAAGATTGTCACCCATTTGTACAGCCTCTTTGATATCAAAGGAATTTATGCTGAGTTTGTCGACGATTTGATTGTTGATGACAATTTCACCATCTTCAGTAACGGAAAACTTTTCCCCTTCAAGATTGATAGCACCTGATTCACCCATTACGTGATAGCCGTTGATAGTGCTAAGTATTCCATCGGGACCCATTACAAAACGTCCATCTCTGGTGTAGGCAAGCCCGTCTGATGTTTCTATTGTAAAGAATCCATCGCCATTGATGGCTAAGTCAAATTTATTTTGTGTATCACGAATACCCGCTTGTGTGTATTCAGTGTAAGTCTTTAATTCTCCGGCAGGTAAAGGCTGTTTGATCTCGTTTCTTATATTAGCTTGTTCAGCACCCATTAGTTGATTGATAAACATGCCGTTGCGCTTAAACCCGCTTGTGTCGCTATTTGCGAGATTATTTGCCACTACATCCATCTTTTCTTCAAGATATTGCATGGCAGATGAATTCATATAAATGCCTCTTATCATGGTTTCCTCCAGTTCTGCCACTATAAGAAGCAAGCCTTGTGCCATATGAAGGAAAGCTTGTAACAGACTATTATACTGTAGTTTAGCTATTGTGTGTTAATGGGTGCTATTAGCTGTGCGTGAAAATATTTCTTATTTTACACCTAATTGGTTAAGTCTTTTTTTTGCATCAGAGCCAGCTTCACTGCCAGCACCATATGAAGAAATTACTTTCTTGAATTGACTAATAGCCCTATCAGTTTGGTTATTGCTTAGATACGCTTCGCCTGCACGTAGTTCAGCAACTGCAGCCCACTTGATGACATTTGGATACGAATATGATACTTTTAAAAAGGCATTGACAGCTATTTCATATTCTTCTTTTGAGAATTGATTTTCTCCAATCCAGTACAGAGCTTCAGCTTTTAATTCATCAGTTTGGAAGTCATTTAAGTACTTTTCAAATACCTGGATAGACTTATTGTAAAGCTTTGCTTGATAATAGCAAAAAGCGATATTAAATTGAGTTTCAGCATTAATCTTTTGATCGCCCCAGCGATCGATTATCATCTGATAAACTTGTACTGCTTTTTCCCATTCGTGAGTGAGTTTTGCTAATAATGCGTAGTTTGAAGCTGCGTCGAGTGCATAGACGCCTGTGCTATCGTTGAGCATAACTGATTGATAATACTCAAATGCTTGCTCGAAGTTTTCTGTCGAGAAATAATATGTACCAAGTTTTAAGTGTGCCTGATTTCTGATATCTATATCTTCTGAGTTTGCAATCATTAAAAAGTCTTGTTCAGCATTTGTGTTTTTCTTTAATTGCAAGTTGAGTATTCCTCTCCACAGATATGCTTTATCGGAGATATAAGTTGGAGTATCTTTATTCTTGATAATATCGTTGAATGCTTTTTCAGCTTTCTTTTTGTCGTTATTTATATAGTAAATACCTTGCTCGAGCTTGATTTCTTGCAGAGCATCTGGATCATTATTTATAATGCTTTTAAACTCTTTTTCGAGGTTTTCTGCTCGTGGTCTATTGTTGGATTTGTAATGACAAATAATATATCTTTTAGCCATTTGTGGTATAGAGAATGGGATGATTTCAGACTCATTCACCTTTCCTATTTTACTAAATGCTTGACTATAATAGGAGCTTGCTTGAACAAACTCATGTTCGTCATAAGCAATATTAGCTAAGCTAAACAGGGCGTAAGCTTTGTATTCATCGGTTTTTTCGAGTTTAACAAGCTCTTCCCATGTGTATTTAGACATGATTTTATCATGTGTTTGTTCATGCAAAATGGCTAATCTTCTCAACATTTGTATGTCTTTTTCTTGTATATGCATGAGTGCTTCTTTTTCTTTTAAAGAGTCATTAGTTAGCTTATAAAGCTTGCTTAAATAAATATAATCTTTGTCTTTTCTTTGATTTGACTCTATACTAAGGATTATCTCAATACCATTTTTATAGTCTTTGTTTTCAATAGAGTAATCTGCTATTAAATATCTTGCGTCATTTATTTCGGGAATATCATTAATATTAAGAATTAAATGTTTTAGGGTTTTTAATGAGTTTTCAATTAAGCCTGTATGATAAGATGACATGGTGTAGTGATAATAATAGCTTGGGTTTGCTAAGTTTAGCCAGTTTTCGGCATATTTATAGTGTTCGAGTGCATTTTGATAGTCTTGTTCGTGGTAATAAATTTCTGCGAGATTTAGATGCAGTTTATTATATTCTTGCTCATTGATAAATATATCTTTTTTAATAGATTTAGCAATAGGCTTGAACTTATCATTTTCTTTATTTGTCTGATAATAGTTAGCAAGCCATAATTTAAACCAATTATCAAAGCTGAATTCTTGTGGACCTGAGCTAATTTGCAGATAGTGTTCAATTTTATTGACAAGATTTGCATTGACTGTTCCCTTGTTGTTCAACCAAGATATAATGATTGATGAGGCGATTTTTGTACTTTGATCGATATCTGAATTTTCTGTCAACTTGCTGATAGTATCGATGAGATTATTGTATTTTTTTGTATCATTATCTAATGTAGCTTTATAAGTCATGATAGAAAGAATTTTTATTAGTTCATTTTGGGCTTTGTTATCATTCATATCATGAAGCAAAGATATTGCTCTGTCATAATCTTTTAATGCCCAGCCAAACAGAGATGCTGCTTTGACAGGGTCGGGATTTTTTAGACCAGATTGTTGTAATAGCAGTTCTTCTAAAAGTAGTTCATTATTTTTTATATAAAACAGTTGTAGTAAGTTTATTTTATGAGACAATTGTAGTTTTTCATCCTGGTTTAGTTGCATCAAATTAATCATATTGTAGTATTCAAGAGCCTTTTGATAGTTTTGCATGATTTCATAGCAGTTGGCAATTTTGGTGATAATCTTATTTTTAATATCAATATCATGATTTAAAGTTAGGGCTTGAGAATAAAACAGAATTGCTTGGGCTGGATCTTCATAATGTTTTTGGTAAGTTTCAGCTATTTCATAGAGCAGTTTTGCGTTATTGCCCAAAGAAGAATAATATTGTGTTAGGTGATTAAGCGTATTTAATTGCATATAGTAATTTGCTTGTTTTTCGAATATTCTTGCCTTTAGATAGATTATCTCATACAATAGTTCGTTTTCTGTGCTTGTCGACTCTAATTCATTGATTAATGAGTTAGCTTGATGCAAATCATTGGCATAAAAATAGTTTTCTGCTAAGTAGAAAGTAGCCCATTTTTTATGTGTGCTAACATTCATGATAGAGGCAATATTTTCAGCATCGTTTATAACTCTATAAGGTGTTTTTAATAAGGCATTTAGCTTTATCCACTGTAAGTAATAATAGTCTAAGTCATTAGAAAGATTGAATTTACTTAATAAGAGTTCTGCTGTTTGTTCTGCATCAGCTATATTATTTATTTCAATTTGATAGTCGAGCAATAATTTGTTTAAGATTTCTTCTGTGTTGCGATTAATCTGCATTTTAAGGTGTTTTTTTATTTCGTTTATGGCATTAAGTGTGCCAGCATTCTTTTTGATAATTCTAATCTGTAGTTCCAAAGACTTCGGCAAAGCTCTGCTATCAGGGAATTCATTTTTAATTTGATTTATTAACAGCTCTGCTTCAGAGATGATTTTCATTTCATAATAGGCTTTTGCCATTTCTAATTTAATATCTGCCTGGATATTGCCAGTTGGATAGAGTTTTAAAAGGTCTCGACTTACGATTATAAGATCATTATATTGTCTTAATTCTAAATAAGATTCTAAATATTTGATTATATTGTCTTTTGCGGTTTGGGTGTTGGCATATAATGTCATTAACTTTTTAAAATACTCTTGTGCTTTTTCCCAATTATTTTGATTTCTGTAGATGTTTCCGAGTTTTTCTAATGACTTTTCTCTGATATATGGTGAACTATTTGCTTCTTCGTTTAGAAGCTGCAAGTATATGCTTTCTGCTCTATCATCTTGATTTGTAGTTTGGTATATTTCTGCAATTAAAAAATGGCTTTCATTGACAACGCTTTGGTTTTTACTCTCAAAGATTATGCTGTTTAGCTCGTTTAAAGACTCAGTATAAAGTTTGTCATTGTACAATCTTTTGGCGAAATTTAGGCGATCGGAGTCGTTAGCATAAAGAGATTGCAAAAGTAGTAGTATAAGTATTGTCCAGATAGTTTTTTTCATAATATTTACTTCTTTTTATCTTTTACCATAAATTGGATAATGAAGTCTTCTTCGAGAGTTAAATCTTGGTGATTTTTTGATTCTTTTTCAATAATGAATATATACGAATTGAAGGGCTTTAAGTTTATTTTGGGCTGCAAATGCCATATTTTTGAATTGCTTTTTAGGATATTTAAAGGAATAAAATTATTTGTTTCGACTTCTTTGAGAGAATAGAAGAGATTTCCTTTAAGCATGATTTCAGAAAACTCAATTTTGAGAATTGGAGATAAGTCGTCGATGGCAGAACCGTTTCTTATAGAGGAATTTAGCACTTTTGGGTTGGTCTTTAGCAATTTGTCAGAGCCGATGACAAATGTGCTAATCTTTTCATTATAATTGTTTTTTTTGTCAAATATATTTTGAACTATGACTTCGTATTTTATTGTATCTTGGTCATTTGTAATATAATGTATTGTATTGTTTTCCATGTAAGTAGTGTTTATTGACAATGAGCTTGATTTTTCATTATTGACAAATGCAGTGAAAGGCAGTGTGCTGAGTTCCTTATTAAAAGTGATTTGTATATCATTCTTAGATATTGCTTTAACTTGCTTTATATCGGGCTTTACAGTATCTTGATAGGTTAATTCAATTTTTATTGCCTCATTATAATTATTTGGAACAAAACTTTGGAAATAGGGCTCATTACCATAATCATAGCGCTTATTATTGTTTTTATCAATAAAAGATCTGATGATCATATCTTCATAATTTAAATAATCGATGACGAAGTTATTCTCATCAAACTGTCTTTCAAGTACTAAGAGAGAGTCTTTATCTAAAAGTAAGATTGTTTTTATAAGGTTCTTATCTTCATCTTTTTCAAAAGAAAACTTGCCGCGGATTGTATGATCATTTAGTTTGCCTGTGTTAAAAATAAAGGTTTCTGGTTTATCGAGTGGGTTTCCATGATAGCATTTTAAGTTATTATTGAAAGAGATTAAGTAATTGGTATTTTCTTTGAGTTTTTCATTAATCTTGATATGCAAGACGTTTCGTTTCCAGCTTAACTTTTTGTTAAGTATAGGAGGATAAATAGATAGTCCTGCATTGATGCTGCTTTGATCCATCAATTTAGAAAAATTGACAATGATTTCATTATTGTCGATTTGTTGAAATTGAGCTGGACTGATACTCAGTATTTTTGGACTAATTTCATCTATCGGACCGCCAGAGGGCGATCTTTTGCTGCCACAGCCAGTGTTTATGAGCAAGCCAAAGATGAAAATTATATAAAAGATATATTTGTATTTAAACATTAAAATCCCTTTTCCTTAAGCCAATCTTCACTTATTTTAGTTTTTGAAAACATATTTATGATGTATTTGCCAATTATATCAAATTCAAGATTTACAGAATCTCCAATTCTTAGAGATGAAAAGTGTGTCATAATTAACGTATGAGATATAAGAGATACTTCAAATGAATTTGATTTCTTTTTTGAGACTGTTAAGCTTACGCCATTTATGGCAATAGAGCCCTGTGGAACGACAAGCTTGTTGTGTTGGCTATCAAGAAAGAATTCAAGATACAAAGTATCATTGATTGTTTGTTTTGAAATTAAGTGACTTGTGCAGTCAATATGCCCTTGTACAATGTGTCCATCAAATCTTCCAGAGGCTAACATAGCTCTTTCTAAATGAATATTTTGCCTTAATCTCCAAAGATTTGCTGTAGTTTTTATTAGGGTTTCATTCATTGCTTCAACTGTTATTGATTGATCGTTGAAGCCTATAACTGTTAAACAAATACCGTTACATGCAATACTGTCGCCTATTTTTAAACCATCTTGCATCAGTTTTGTTTTTAATAAAAACTCTTTCTTTCCACCTTTGATTGTGATTTTATCAAGAGGAGCATTGTCTGATATTATGCCAGTAAACATGATGTTTTGTCTCAAGCTTTCATTTTATTATATGGGGAATCTGCGTTTAAGTGCATTCATGAGTGTAACTGTGCCAGTGTATTCCATATTGCTGCCATAGGGTATGCCTGTGGATAATCTTGTAAGACAGACATTGGTGTTTTTGAGATATTCTGCAATAAAATGGATAGTACTTTCGCCTTCTGTAGATGGACTGATAGCAAAGATTACTTCATTAAAGCATTTTTCTTGAACTAATCTCTCTAATTTATCGAGATTTAATTGTTTGGGTCCTATGCCATCTACAGGCGATAAGAGCTTTCCTAACACAAAGTAATAGCCGTGGAATTCTTGTGTTGATTCGATATTATAAATATCTCGAGTTTGTTCTACAATACAAAGCAAACTACTATCACGTGCTGTATTTGAACACAAAAAACAGGGATCTGATTCACTGAGCATATTACAAATTGAGCATTGTGTATAGGAATCAACAGCGTCTTTTATGCTGTCGGCAAGCTGATAAGATTTTTCTTTGTTTTGTGATAAGATATAGAGAGCAAGACGTTGAGCAGTTTTTTCTCCTATACCTGGTAGGCTTTTTAGGCTTTGTTGAAGCTGTAATAGTTTTCCATTAAACATAAGAAATTAGAAAAGACCTGGTATTTTCATTCCACCAGTCATTTTCCCCATACTCTCTTCAGATATTTTTGATATCTTTTGCACAGCTTCATTAAATGCAGCCATAACTAAGTCTTGCAGCATTTCAACGTCATCTGGATCAACAGCGTCTTTATCAATATTTATAGATTTGAGTTTATACTTACCGTCCATAATTATTGTTACCATTCCACCACCACTTGAAACTTCGACTTCTGTTTTTTCTAATTCTTCTTGAGCCTTTGCAAGATCTCTTTGCATTTTTTGGGCTTGTTTTAAAAGGTTATTCATATTCTTTCCACCTGGATACATTGTTACCTCCGTTTTATTTTCATATTATCTTAATTAGTTTTTATTCATATTTCGTCAAGAAAATTCTTTTATGCTCGCAGTGACAAATATCACTGCGAGCAATCTTAGTTATTTAAGTAGAATCATTTTTTTGATTGTATTAACTTCATTTGATTTAAATTGATAGAAATAAATACCAGAACTGATTGATTTTTTGTTTTTATCAGCATTCCATTGCAGAGTGTGTGAGCCTTTGATAAGTCTACCTGAGAATATTTGGTCAACTAATTGACCTTTGATATTATAAACATTGACTTCGCAATCAGTATCTTTTGACAAATTCAAGTGAATATTTGTTATTGGGTTGAATGGATTTGGGTAATTGTTCATGGTAAATTTATCAGAAAAGTTTGGACTTTCTTGATCATTTGATAATGGGAATCCCTCAATTAGACCAGTTCTTTGATTATTAGCTCTGGTAACACTCCAGTTTGAAGAATAGAAAGGAATAGTTGTGTCAAGATAGTTAATTTGTTTTTTAGATGGAGATATAATATCTAAAAAGCCTTCTGTGTCAACAGAACCAAGAGTGGGGGTGAGGCGGTTTTCAAGATTAATATTTAAATGTTTGTCTTCAATTAATTCGCCAGCAGGTGTATAGAAATGAATCTCGCCATAAGTTTTGGCTATCATAATCTCATCTATGCCGTCATTATTAATATCAACAGTGAGCGGAGATGGATTCAAAAAATCTTCTGATTGAATGCTGAAAACAAGGTTACCATTGCTGTCGATTGAGCATATAAGCCTATCTGATGTAGTAAAGACATAGTTAGTTTGCTCTCCGTTTTTTAAAGGAATAGGTCCGCCTAAAACAGCACTTGAAGTTGGTATAATATTTACATATTCGTTGCCTTTTTTCAAGATGCTCAGTCTATTACCGCTTGTTTTATTACCGCAGATAATTATGTTTTCTTCATTTCCTTCTAAGTCGCTTATAACAATTGGACCATTCATGGAGACTCCTCGATAATTGTATGGAAAAGGTGCTGTATCATTTACTTGGCCATCTGGCGACACCGAGTGCAGTAATTCATTATTAGCAGCAAGATAAATATAACCTGATTTGCCTACAGCTATAGGACTGACTATGGCAGCATCAAAACTAATAGGGAAGTGTTCATTTAAAGTTTGTCCATCACTTTTGAGGCTATAGACCTTGCCAGTTTGGGTGGAAAAGATTATATCAAGTTCTCCATCGAAGTTTTGATCGTATATTACAGGGCTGACTCTAATATTTCCTTCGCTAATAAAAGTTGAAAGAATTTCACCTGTATGTGATATTCTAAAAACTTTATTTGCGGCTGTTACAACGATTTCTTTGTTTTGATTTTGGTTAATTATTGAGACAGGTGCAAAAGAAGTATGATTTAGAGCTACAGGGAAGCCAGGAAGATAGTTTGCATCTTTATTCATAGCATAAACATTACCAAAGCTATCATTGAATATAATGTTATTTTCTCCATTTTGATTTATATCTTCTATTACAGCAGGAAACATTAATGCTGATTCATGATCTATGGGCCAATTAGCTCGCATGCATGTAATTGGTACACTGAATTCTAAATTATCGTTATAGGGATAATCGTCATCTGTATTTGCTTTGACATTTATTGAAAAATCAGATTCTTCAATTACAGGATGTTCATTATCAATCGAGAAACTAAAGTAGTTTTCACTTGTAACTTGTTGGCCTGGGTTTATGCTGTCAAAATAGAAAACTGAATCAATGAGAGTAATATATGGGTTATTTGTTCTAAGTGAGAGAGTCAAATTGGTTGCAGGTAGCCAATTTGCTCTGTTTGTCAAGCTTATCTGCACTTGAACAGTTTCTCCTGGATTTAATAAATTGTCATTGTTGCCAACAGTTTCATTTATAGTATAGGAATCTAATTCAATATATGGTAATTTATCAAACATTAATGAGTTATATGCATTTACTCTTCCAGCACCTAATTTGCCCATATAATTGGGGTTAATATTGTCGATATTATCACAACCAGCTTCTAATCGAGCTTTTAATTGCATAGGAGTAAGTTCAGGGTGCATTGATTTAATTAAAGCAGCGACTCCAGCAGCGACAGGAGATGCCATTGATGTGCCTTGATATGCAGAGTATGTATTGTAGCCCTCCATTGAGTAAACAGTTGATAGAATAGATACACCAGGAGCTGATACATCGATAGGTGTTCCATAATTTGAGAAGCTTGCTTTTTTATCATCTTGATCAGTAGCAGCCACGCTAATTGCATCTGTAGCATCCGATGGATAGTAATTTGTGTATGTGTTGTCTGTGTTGTCATTTGAAGCTGCACACACCATAATTGATCCATGATCTACCGCATAAGATGCAGCTGTGTTGGCTACTTCAGGGGCTCCACGCCCTCCCCAACTACAATTTATAATATGAGCACCTGTATCAACTGAGTAATATACGCCATTATAACCATTGTATATATAAGATGAGCCATAATTACTTGGCTGATGCTTTGTTGCCATAATTCTAACATTATATGCTGGACCGACGACTCCAATTGCATTATCTCCAACAGCAGCGGCACATCCAGCTACGTGTGTACCGTGGTCGTTACCATTATAGTCTTGATATGGATTATTATCTTCATTGTCTCCTGTGGCAAAAAAATCCCAACCGAAAATGTCATCTACATAACCATTACCGTCATTATCAATACCATCGCCGCCAGTAATTTCTCCTGTTTCCCAGTTTATTGTTACTCCTTCGAGTTCTGCAGTATTTATCCACATATTTTGAGCAAGATCAGGATGGTTCCATTTAACACCACTATCTACAACGCTTACAATAATTGATTCATCGCCTATTTCGTAGTTCCAAGCACGAAAAGCATCAATATTCTTCAGTGCCCATTGTGAAATAAGCAAAGGATCGTTTGGCGTATAAGATAATTTGTATTTTGGACTGTATTCTACAAAAATAAGCTCGGGCTGTCCATATAATTCATGGTATAAGTTTTCAATTTGAGATTTATCTTTAATTCCGATTTCAAAAATGTTCATCGGATAAATTCCATTTCTATGCCACTGTCTATCTTTTACTTGATAAAGGCGTTTTATTGAATGTACTTGGTAATTTTGAAAAATCTTATTAAGGGCATCCGACTGTGTTTGTACGACATTATTCTGAATAATATAGTCTAGATTTCCGTCAGTATTTGTTACAAAGTCTTTTGTAAAACAGATATTTAAAATATCAGGGAAAAAGTGTTCTTCATCAAACTTTTCATAGTCTGCAGCAAAAACAAAAGTTACTGATAAAACTAAAATCATTAATAAGTTTATTTTTTTCATCAAGCCTCCTTTTTGGGTGTATTTTTTATAATAATTGCAATAGTGTCAAGTGAAAAATGGGTACATTTATTATTTAATAATTTTTGAGTAAAAATTGTATGGAATTTCATAAGGTAATACCCCTTTTTTTAATATTTAATTTTTGTACAATAGCTCTTTTGTTGTTATTATTGAAATAATTGGTATATTAAAACATATTACAAAGGCTGTTAAATTGTAATTTGACA